>Ga0163151_10004717_pt1 | contig 18023 bp, 15 predicted proteins | sample OliLakLV19MP5IB2_FD_145596 | JGI IMG/M metagenome (GOLD analysis project Ga0163151, IMG submission 145596) | Freshwater microbial mat bacterial communities from Lake Vanda, McMurdo Dry Valleys, Antarctica - Oligotrophic Lake LV.19.MP5.IB-2 | ecosystem: Environmental > Aquatic > Freshwater >... | reverse complement strand
GTTCCCCCATTGGCAGCCCGCTGTCCGAACACCTATGAGCCGTATGAACTGAGAAGTTCACGTACGGTTCTGTGAGGGGCTGGGGGTGAAACTCCCCCGGTCTACTCGACCGCTGCCCTTGTGCCGCCTAGCAGCGCCATGCGCCGCTCTACATGCGTTTCTATGTTGGCCGCATCAAGCGGCAAGTTCAAGCTCGAACTCTAGTTGAATCTCATCGATGAGTTCAATTCGTACATCCGCTGGAAGATCGCCTGTGTAATGAACTGCAATTGCGATGTCTCGTCCATCTTCTTTCCAGTCGTTGCATTGATCAAGGACTTGCTTGCGAACATCGTCACTTTGACCAAGTTCTAAGAGCTCGTACTCTTCGTCATTGTTACAGAGGACGGCATATATGCCGGGTGTATTACTGAGCAGAGAAACGTCTGTATGTAGGCCATCGAATTCCAGCGCGCCAATCAAAACTGTCATAGGCACCTCAGTGTTTATGTTCGTACTTGCGTCCGTAGAATCTGGTCGCAAGTGGATCATGTCTGCAAAGAGGCTAAGGCCAGGTTAAGTGAAGATGAGAACTTTGAATTGACCCTGGAAGCCGGCGCTCCCGGGAAGTCACCTTTCTTAACGGCGGGTGTGTTCTTTATCGCCGACGCTAGTTTGGCTCTTGACGCCGGAGGGGGTGCCGGATGCCCCATGCTTGTTGTCAATCAAGAACGTGACAGTCTTTCGTCGGGAGCCAGCTGGGTATTCTAAGGCACCATTTCCATCAAGTGAGCGATAGGCGTTCAACACTGCCTCGTCAAATGCTGGATTGCTTTTTCGCGTCAGGCTAACTACAAGATGATGATCGGGCCGGACCGTAATGGAAACGGTATTGGCACCAGATGGATTGGTGGACTTGCTGATAGCGTTCAGTAGTGGTGTTCTTGCGAGTTTTGCAAAGTTCGCATGCCACAAGTCCCACGGAATGACGGCATCGGCAACGGCTTCAACTGCAGTAGCTCTGTTTGGAATTGTCGGATTGTCGATGGCTGGAGGCAGGCGCAATGCGGTAACAATGGCATCCATCTGTGGCTTAGTCTGCGCGGCGATAGCGTCATTTTTCTTCTTTGCTTGCATTAGTCTTGCTGCGACTTCCGTTTCGGCCGGACTTTGCAATTTTGCTGCCACCAAATGCGCCGCAATGTCCGCTTCAGGTGGTCTTTTAAATTTGGCGGCCACTAATTGCTCTTGCATCTGTTTCTGAGCATCATCTGTCGGCCTATTGAGCGAGGCAACGACCCCACTGTTGGGGAATTGTAGGGGATGACCGTTCGGAGGCATTCCGGTGGGTGTCGGCACCCGAGGAGCGTTCTGTCGAGCGCTCGCCAATGCTAGCTGTAATTGCTGATTACCGCGTTCTATCTGCGCTCGTTCAGCTTCCTGTGACCGCGCCAACTGTAGTTTGATTTGCTTAGACAGCTCTACCGCGCCACTAGTGGATCCGACCGTGGGTGCCGGCTGTACCCGCGGCTGCTTTTCTGCCCGTGCCAGTTGCTGCTTGAGTTGTGAGGACAGTTCTGGGGTAACGTCCGAATGTGGAACCAATGGTACAAGAGGCCGCTGAGGCTGCCGCGCACTTAACTGCAGTTTCATTAGTTTCTCTGCCTGAGCTACTTGTGCAGTCAGCCTTACCTTGGACTCACTTAACTGTGCTTCCATTTGGCTGGTCAGGTCGGGAGCGGTTTCCGGCATGAGTTTGAAAAGGTCAGCATAGAATTGTGGTTTAACACCATACTCTAAAGTCTCAATTATCGAGCGACGGTTATCTTCTGCCACCGAGCCACGAAGCGCACTATCACTCTTATCAGTGCGAGCACGCAACTCGCGAAGGCGCATGTCGCGAATACGTAGCTCGCGCAGGCGTAAGTCGCGAAGACGCATGTCGCGAAGACGTTCCTTCAGCAAGATTGCGGGGTCCGGAGGAGAAAGGATATCTGTGTGTTTGATCCCAATCTCGAAACGCGATGGTTTGACAAAGATCGAAGTGTCAATTATTGGTTCTTGTTTGATCAGTTTCATCGGAGTTGGTCGCTTGCCCATAGCAACCTGAGACGAAAACGACATTACGACAAGCATGATGATAAATTGACGAAAGTTTTTGGCGATGTGCATGTCTTCGATGCCTGAGTGTCGGCTGTTCGTCCTCTCAATTTATCGAGTATTCGCGCGCCTTTTTGTAATCATCTTCCGAGCATGGAAGGCTATCTCTTGCTTCCATTATGTCGGGCGCTCCGGACACTTCACGAAATGTAGATACATTGAATTGCGTTAGCTTAAATCCCATATCATCGAGCAGTTGGACCTCGCATTGCCGCATGCCAGGCGCTTTGAATAGAGTCAGTCTATACTTCATGATGCCAGGCTGATTTGTCCTTGCGCCCGAGTCGTAGGTTGTTGAAAGTTGAGCAATTGCCCCGGGAGCTCCGGCAACCAGTTTCGGGCGCCATTTTATGGTCGGATAGGCATACGATTCAAACGGACCGTTACGGTCAGGCTGGATCATGGATGTTGCCCAAGGTGCGTTCGTTGCTATCCATTGGGCGGGCTCACTTTGTTGCAATTGCGGGCCGAAGCAAATGCCGAGACCCAATCCAACTACAAGACAGAAGACGGCAAGCAAGAGAGTCATAACAAATCGCCGCATGGACCGTATTCTCGCCTCGTTTTTAGTCTCGATTGGTGTGTCTGAACTTACATACCACCCCTGGCTACGTCTCAAGCGTTAAGCGCCGGTGGGGTTCCGCTTATCGGTACCATGCCGCATATTATCAGCTTCGAGTCTCTAAGAGGCTTTCTTCAGAAAGATCCGTAGGAGGATGATTTCCAAAAGACGAATTCTTCAGAACTGCGCCTGTAAGATGTACCTGAGCGGTCAGAGAGATGGTGGATAATGGATTGAAACGACTACACCACGAGCCTGACCTCAGCAGGGTGAAATAATCAAGAGATTTAGGACAATTGGCATCGCCGCATTCTCAAAGAGTTGCCTGATTTTAGCAATTCTCTCAGGCATGTCGCTGCTGGAAGAGTCTAGCTGCCATTCTAATGCCAACGCTGCCGAGACTTTGAAGCAGAAAAGATCCTGCTGTACGTTGGTGCGGCTGATACCGAAACCTGTGTTTGTAGAGTCGGCGTCCAATTCTGAGACAGTCGGGCATCTACGACGTGCATATGATTATTTGGATCGAAATGATTTCACAAACGCATTCGTAGAAAGTAATGAAACTGTAAAGTCTGATCCTCAAAATCCCCTTTCGCATTACATGCAGGGAGCCGCACTCATGGCTTTCCTGGATTTTACGGCGGCTGCTTCCGAATTTGAGGAAGCTATAAAGTTGGATCCGTCGTTAGCCGATGCGCACTTCATGCTGGCGCAATCCGCCCGTTTAAGGGGTCTTTACGACAATGCAATATTCGAGTACGGTCAAGCATTAAAGCACAAACCAAATTTCGCCATCGCGCAGGCTCTCATTGGCGAGTGTTATCGCATGCAAGGACAGGACTGGAAAATGTCTGCCGAGTGCAGCAAAGCAATGATGATGGATCCACAGCTCCCACTTTCGCACACAATCTTAGCTGAGGGTTTTATCGCGCAAGACAAAATTGATCAGGGGTTGGCTCAATACAAGAAGGCTCTGGAATTGGCACCTGACGATCCGTATGTTCACTTGCGTTATGGTCAGTCACTCAGTGTCCTCAAGCGTTGGACTGAATGTGAGGCTGAGCTACATAAAGCTATAGAGCTTGATCCCACGTATTCGGACGCACTGATAGTTCTGGCAGTAGCGTTAGGCGAGCAAGGCAAACTAAGTGAGTCCTTGCCTTATGGACGGAAGGCTGTGGCGCAGGCGCCCACTGACGTCGACACACGCGTGACTTTAGCAAAGCTGTATTTGAAAAATGGTAATCCGGAGCTGGCTGTGAGCGAATACAAATTGGCGCGCATCTTGAGACCGAAAAGTATCCGAATTCAACGAGCGCTGGCTATGGCGCTGGCGCAGACCCAAAATTTGGATGAAGCAATTGTGGAGTTGACAATGGTATCACAGCAGCTTCCTCTCGACGAAGATCTGAGACTTTCGCTCAACGCTCTGTTGCAGTTAAAAAAGAAGGAGCGAGCTGGCAGTGATCAACGATAGAGGTGTTGCCGTCAGGATGGCGGCGCTTCCCGGTTCGAAAACTAGCGAAGCCCTTCTAATAGTTCTTGCTCGAGACGCTCATACTCGGAAGAGCCAATTACCCACAGAAAAGTTTGAACATCATGAAAGTTGCGTGGCTTCAAATCTTTAATTGCCTCTTTCGTAAGCTCTCCAAATTTCAATAATCTTTCGTACGTTGCGTAAGACGGCTTGGAAGAATACTGCAATTCAAAACCCAATTCCGCTGCAGCAAATCGCATTGCCGTCGGCTTCATGATCATGTACTTCTGTGGCTGTGCGATGTATGGAAAGAAGGTCACTATCGGCCAGGACACAACGCGAGATTGCTTTCTGGGCAACTCCGAAACTGCCACGATCCATTGAACAAATCTGGTCTTGAGCGGTCCTTTCCCGTGAAGCAGGTCATAGAGCCCTTCAGCGAAAATGCGCGCGCCATGAGGAGTGCGCACTGCGTCGCGCAGTGCCATCTTCTCAAAAGAAAAAAGAAACGTGCATTTCGATTCTACTTGCAGCGCTCGCGTTGCGATCTCGGGAAACTCGCCATGCTGAAGTAATCGTTTGAATTCATTCTGATTCAATAAATGCTGCCAGAGCTTGTGGGCATCCGACTTGTATGTGTGCTCCCAGTCGATATATCGCTCGTCATAAAAGCCCCGCGGAAAAAAGCGCAGAAAACGCTTGCGATGTTTTGCCAGTGATCTAGGGTTTAGCTTTTCAGTGGTGGGCATTTATTGTGGGAGGGAAGTGAGATTGATTCTTCGTTAGCAGACTCATTCTACCGCAAGGAACTCGATGCATTGTTGCAGAGAATACCGCCGATTTCGTCAGACCGAATGGCCAGTTTAGCGCTTGCGTCCTGATCACAATCGACCAATCATTCGCTCATGAGCGAGGACGTTTCTTCTCAGGATCGTAGAAGGGAAATCGCACTACCTCTGCTTTGATCCGCTTCTGGTGTCCGTCAAGTTTTCCGACCTCGACAGTTGTGCCGATTGCTGAATGCTCCACCGCCATTCTCGATAGGGCGATGTTCTTCCCAAGTAATGGAGAACGTGTTCCGCTGGTAATCACTCCCACCTGATGGCGTCCCACATGAACGCAGTCACCATGAACAGCAATCTCATTGCCCTCAAGCACCAGGCCGACCAGAACGCGTTGGGGATTGGCCTTCCGCTTCACGAGTGCGGCTTTACCGACGAAGTCATCGGGCTTGCTTTCGAGAATTACGGCAAAACCGATACCGGCTTCGAAAGGATCAATTTGATCGTCGAACTCATAGCCGCTGAATATAAGTCCAGACTCAATGCGCAACATGTCTAGTGCGTCCATCCCAAGCAGCATCAGGTCAAATGGTTGTCCGGCATCGCAAATTGCATCCCAGGCAGAAAGCGCGTCATTCGGGTGGCACCAAATCTCATAGCCGAGCTCGCCGGTATAGCCGGTCCTTGACACAAGTATCGGTGTTCCCGTTGGACCGCCTATCCGTCCGATTGTAAATTTGAACCAACCTAATTCATCAAGTGATGGCTGAGTTGGCGCTGTCCAGAGAATTGTTCTGAGCAGATCGCGGCTCTTCGGACCCTGCAAGGCCAGATTATGAATTTGATCTGTCGCTGATTTGATGTTGGCGCGCAAGCCCAACCGCTGAGCTTCCTGGCGGAGCCAAATTCCGTCATAATCGTCTCCCCCGATCCAGCGAAAGTTCTGCTCTCCAAGCCGAAAGAGAGTGCCATCATCGATCATGCCACCAGTTTCGTGGCACATTGCCGAGTAGACGACTTGCCCGACTGAAAGCTTCCGAATGTTGCGAGTCATCGTAGCTTGCAAAAGAGCTTCCGCATCGGGACCCAAAATCTCAAACTTACGCAGAGCAGATAGATCCATTACGACTACGCCTTCCCGGCAGGCGTGGTACTGGTCGATAGTTCCGGCGCCAGGATAGTTTGCAGGCAGCCAGAAACCCCGGTACTCAGTAAAATTGCGGGTGTGGGCAGATGTCCTTGGATGGAATGCGGTTTCGCGTGTGAGGCGAGGTTCTGCAGTTGGTGTCATGCGGTAGGCGACTCCTCGCGAGATTTTGTTTTCGGGAAAGTAGATTCGCACGTGGATATCGGTCGGATTCCAGCCGTTGGCCGGATCGATGTCGTCAGGGCAAGCAGATGACGCACATACCAGATTTCTCAAGGCGCGCAGCAAAACATAATCTCCCGGTCTCGACCAGGGCTCGTCAAAGAAGATCTGGTTGCGGCAGTCGATTCGAGTGTTGTAGAAGAAGTTGACGGCGGGCCAACCTGGACGTGGTGCCACGTTAAATGGGCTCAGCTCAGTGTTGAAATTGTCCGAGCAATTGGCATGTCCTGGGTATCCGCTGTCCGCATAATACTTGGCAGTGCAGGCAAGGGCAAACGTGTCATGTCTGCCTACAGTGTCACGCACCACTTCCACAAGTGGATTCAAATCCTGGTCGAAGAATTTTGAATAAAGCCCCGGTTGAGGATATGCATTTCCCAAAAGGGTGCGAGTCGCGGTGCTATCCAGACCTCGCTCGATTCCACGGTCAAGCTGTTGTTTGTCGAAACCGAGGAAATCAGAGCATTGGCGTCCAGCAACATCGATTATCTGAATGTATTCCCCGGCTTGCACTTCGTATGCCTGAGCAGTGCATCGATCCACTGTAAACTCGTCCCTTATCGATGCCAGCGGCGCCGGCAGAAGAAAGGGGTTCGACTCCGGAAGCAGCGCTCGTGTCACAACGAAGCGCAAATCTGTCGGCGGATTTTGTTCGTACACCAACATCGGCGGTCCCGGTGCGCGTACAAGGCAGAGGCAGTTGCGCATTGCTGTAAAGGACTCTTCGCTGCCGGCTGGTGTGCCATCTTCGAACAGCCGGAGAAGATCAATATTGGTCACATCGACGCCCTGGCTCTTCAAGAAATCGATCAGGCAATCTCTGCTCTCGTCGTACGACCAGCTTGGATCAGCAAGCAGATTTGTTTTGCCGTCGGACTTCTTTCCTATTGCCGCCAGATCAGCCCGCCCCAGCGGATCGAATGTTGAAATCTCGCACGACTGCGACCCTTCAAGGTCGATCAACGTAAATCGATCGCCCTGGAAAAGCTTCAAGACCAGGCTGCCACCACCTGGTACCCGGTACTGTTCGACACCGGGAGAACGAAGCAAAGCTTGCTGTTTCAGGAAGATAGGCGATGGAGATAGCTTGCTTGTCATGAGTGACACTCAGGTTGAAGCGGCAATATCCGGTGGACTGCACCCACCTCACAACACGGTGGAACATACTAGCCGCAGAGCTACTGTACGACGTTGAGCCGTCTAACTGAGTGTTGTTGAGAAAATTCTTCAGCACCCCTATCCGCTGGTTTAAATATAATTCGACTGGCAGTGTGTGAACCGGAGGCTTAGGAAATGCGCAAGCGCGTCGCCATTATCGGTGCAGGTCCATCCGGTCTTGCCCAATTACGAGCATTTGAGTCTGCCAAGGCGCAGGGCGCAGAGATTCCGGAGATCGTCTGTTTTGAAAAACAGGAAGATTGGGGTGGTCTTTGGAACTACACATGGCGCACCGGGCTGGATGAATTTGGTGAACCGGTTCACTGCAGCATGTACCGATACCTCTGGTCTAATGGACCGAAGGAATGTCTTGAGTTTGCTGACTACACCTTCGAGGAGCATTTCGGCAAAGCGATTCCCTCCTATCCTCCCCGGGCAGTTCTCTGGGATTACATCAAAGGGCGCGTCGAGAAGACAGAAGTGCGCGATTGGTGCCGGTTTCGTCATCCTGTTCGTGCGGTCACTTACAACAAACAGGATGGTAAATTCACAGTCACTGCCAAGGATCTGCTAAAGCAGAACGAGTATTCAGAGGTTTTTGACCACGTTGTGGTGGCAAACGGGCATTTCTCGACACCGAGCGTGCCCTATTTCGAAGGATTTGGTACCTTCAACGGACGGATCCTCCACTCTCATGACTTCCGCGATGCTGTGGAGTTTAAGGATAAGGACGTCCTGATCATCGGCACGAGCTATTCTGCCGAGGACATCGGCTCACAATGCTGGAAGTACGGCAGCAAGTCAGTCACCGTCAGTTACCGCACCAGGCCCATGGGCTTCAACTTCCCAAGTAACTGGATGGAGGTGCCGCTGCTCCAGAAGGTGGAAAACAAAACCTGTACGTTCAAAGATGGCTCAACAAAGGACGTTGATGCCATTATCCTCTGCACCGGCTACTTGCACAATTTTCCGTTTTTACCGGATGAGCTGCGATTAGAGACAGCGAATCGACTGTGGCCCTTAGGGCTTTATAAGGGTGTGGTTTGGGAAGCCAATCCTAATTTCTTCTATCTCGGCATGCAGGACCAGTTCTATACCTTCAACATGTTCGACGTGCAGGCTTGGTATGTACGCGATGTGATCATGGGTCGCATCAAGCTTCCATCCGTCGATGAGATGAACCAGGATTCAATGGCATGGCGGCAGCGCGAGGAGAAGCTCGAAGGTGCTACTAACCAAATCTACTTTCAGGGTGACTACGTCAAGGAACTACTTGCGGCGACGGACTATCCGAGCTTCGACGTCGATGCTGTGAACAAAACGTTTATTGAGTGGGAGCACGACAAACAACAAGACATCATGGGCTACCGCAATAACACATATCGTTCGGTCCAGACAGGTAACCTGCAACCCAAGCACCATACGTCGTGGGTGGAGGCTATGGATGATTCTCTGGAAAGCTATCTTGGGGTTCAGTCTGAGTCGAGAAAGCCCGTCCTGACTAATATCCCGTAAGCTGTGCAAGCGCCTTTTCCATTTCTGCTTATGAAGTCTCGGAATGCTAGGATGACTTTGCTTGTCAAAATGGAAATGAAATTAGAATGACCCAATCTGACGGAAGCACGAGCTTTTACTTCTTTGACTTAGACGACAACCTGTTCTTCCTTCCTACTCAGTTATATCTATGGAATTCAGAGACGAAAAAGGAGCGCGCACTGTCGACCGGTGTATTTGCAACGGTACAGCACCTAATTGGAAAGAGCGCTGAATGGCAAGAATGGTCCGTAACGGAGCGGACGTATCGAGATTTTGGAGATGTTGCCGGAATTCCCGCTGAAGATCAGCAGTTTTCCAAAGATCTATTCACTGCAGTAAATGGCTCTAGCACCTGGCAGGGACCATCGTGGCCTTTGCTCGTCCACGCTTCGAAGAATCAGCGTCCAGTAGCTTTTATCAGCGCCCGCGCTCATTCTCGAGATACTATTGAGGCTGGCTTTAACGCGCTTGCGTCAGAGGGAATATTGCCAGCTCCTTTGCGGATTCTTGGTATTTACACAGTCACAAATGCTGATGTTAGAAATGAGCTTGGCGCACACGATCCAAATACTTCCATTCCGTCTCTCAAGAAACTAGCGATCATGGCAGCAGTTGAGAAAGGTCTTGCAGTGTATGGATCTGAGCCGCCGCATCGCTTCGGCATTTCCGACGATGATCCCAATAATGTAATCCTTGCTATCACTGCTATGCGGGATTGCAAGGTCAAGTATTCCGACAAGCGTTTTTTTGTGGTCAACACAAATCACGAGCATTATGTGAAGCTAGAAGTCTTTCCGATGATGCATCCAGTGACTGCAGATCGAGAAGGAATGCCTCTTCTCTCAAGTGCAGATGAACGACCGCATAATGAACGGCTCAACAAGGACGCGATGGAAAAGTAAACTTCAGCCGAGGATGTGAGACGCAGCCTCGTGCTATATTGTGGCGCAGATCAGCAGGCGTCATGGTGATGAAACTCTTACATTCGGTGGCACTTTCAGGACTCCTCGCATTCTCTCTAGCGACAGCAGTATGGTCGCGCGCGGAAGTCTTTTCGGACTACACGCTTGATCAGGCAAAACAAAAGGCACAGCAGGACAATAAGCTCTTGCTGATTGATTTCACTGCTAGCTGGTGCCCGCCTTGCAAGAAGATGGAGGCGTCGACCTGGAAAGACGAAGCGGTCAAGTCCTGGATTACGGAAAACGCGATTGCGGTGCAAGTTGACACGGATGAGGACCGCAAGGCAGCTTTGGAATTTCGGATCACCGGGCTTCCGACTTTGGTGTTGTTTACCCCGGCCAGCGGAAGGAATGAGTTCGCTCGGCAGGATGGCTACATTGATTCCTCGGAGCTTCTGCAGTGGCTGGAGGGCGCGAAGAGCGGGAAATCTGCCGATTCGCTCGAAAAGGAACAAGCCGCCAATAGCGATAACGAGATTTTTGCGCGTATAAGCAAAGCACATCAACTCAGCTTGCCTCAGCAAAATGCAGAAGCTCTTTCTGAGTACATCTGGCTCTGGAACAACATTCCCAAGACTAGCGAGCGTTTTTCCGATGTTCGCATGAAAATGGTGCCTGTGGAGCTGAAGCTGCTGTGCGGCTCGTATCTCCAAGCGAAATTGAAATGCGCCGAACTTAGAGATACTGCGGAGAAAAACGAGAACCGCCCAGACTGGATTGTGCTTAATGGAATTCTCGACGACAGTGCGCGAACGCTAATGTGGTTCGACAAAGTCAAAGCCGACCCAAAAAACCGTGCGTTTTTTGCAAAGAACGGTGAGTTTCTCGAGCCAGTTTTGTTTGCCAATCGCAGATGGGCTGATGCTGCAAGTGTGCTGTATCCGAATCCCTCAGCCAAGATCAATGAGTATTACAAAGCTGCCCAAGACATGATGAAGCCGCGCCCGGACACAGAGTTCGCCAAGGATTTCGATCCATTTCCCCCGATGGTGCTACTGGTTTATGGAGCGTACATTGGCGCCGGACGTGACGCTGAGGCGCAGAAGATTGCCGATGAATGCATTCGATTGGACGACAAGCCGGCCATGAGGGAAACGCTGGACAAAATGGCTAAGGCAATGCGGCAGGCGCGTGCAACGGTAGGAGGCAAGGGCGCAAAGCCAGCGGGAAAGTGATGAGGTGCCGCATAAACCGTGCCAAGTTTAGAACCGTCCGCCTGTATCGCTAATCGCTTTGATTGGACTTGGTCCGAATCTGTTGTCTGCGGCCGTGCCTTCCATGCACACTAGAACCAGTAGTGCTATAGCGCCAAGAAACGGAACAAATGCTATCAGCATCCACAACCCAGTGCGATCAGAATCATGTAGTCTGCGCACTCCTACCGCAATTCCCGGGCAGAAAAGCGCCAAGCTGTATAAGCCCCCAAGGAATGTCAGATCGATATTGGTAGCAGCTTTTAAGATCCCCAGAACGATGCCGAGTCCAATGGCGATAATAATGTTGAACAAGAAGAACATCCAGTATTCCTTCCTGGATGCCCGACCACTGAAAACTGCGTATTTTTGAATGACCGCTATATAATTGTCCATTTTTTTGAGTACTCAAGAGTGTGGGTTGATGGATTATTCAATGAATTTATCACATATCACTTCATTCAATGGCTCAACCAAGCGCGAGAGCACCTGCAACGTATAGCAGCAGAAGACAACGTATATGCATCGCCCCTATCAGGCAGATGGTTCCAATGGTCGGGCGAACATCGCGCCTGTTATGTGTTTGGACCAATTCAGTGATGCACCAATGTGTCCGGGCTCTAAGGTGACTTTATTCGTCTTGGTAGATGCGTCCATGAAGTGTGCGATACCATCAGCGGTGCGAATCACCAGACCTGTGTGCGAGATGTCCAGCTCGGGGATGTCTGTGCATACGCCGACAATGTCGCCAGTTTGCAGAAGCGACTCCATTGCTGCGATTTTATTTATAGGAATGAACTTCATCGAGCGGCCGTTGATTGCATCTTCCGTTCGTTTTATTTTGGCGATTAAATCAGGATGGGCAGCCAATTGCCTGTAGCTTGCAGGATGGCTGCTCATAAAGTTGATTTTCTTCTTAAATGCCTCAGCGCCGGGTAGCTGCGCAAGAATCTTGATCACATTTTTGCGCTCGTTATCCGCAAACCAATCGCTCGTATAGTGCAAGCGAGTTGCGAAGTCTCCAAGTGCGCCACCACGGTATCTCATGAATTTAACTTCGTTGAGTAAATCTTGCGTGGTGCGACCGCCCTTCTTCAGCATCCGTGCGAACGCCAATGTGGTTTCAAAAAACGTCACGCAATCGAACGCTTTAAGCGTCACAGTGCAAGCCTCATGGTTCGGTGATGTTTCAAGCGTGCCGCCTTTATACTGCGTGCCCTGGAACTCAAAGGCGATTTTTTCCATCACGTTTCCGATTGGGAGCGCTCGCCAGTTTCCCTTGTCGGCATGGCTGAGTATGCGCTTGAACACCTCGGAGCCAGTCACGGCTTCTTGCCTCTCGCCAGCGAAAGCGTAGGGCGCGCCCTGCGCTGCGAGCGTGGACAGAACTGTCAGTAAAAAACTACGGCGTGTTTGCATTAATTGAAGTACCGGTTCTGGTAGGGCGACTTTTCCGTCGGAACAAGGCAGTAGAATTCTCGTCAATCCTTATAGGAACAAGGCATTGTGATTGTCGTCAATTCTAAGGTTTAAGATTAGAGCGAGTGATCATATGAGTATGACATGCAGAGAATTGATGACGTGCGAGTCGAATCAATACGGCCCGACTACCACTGTTCAGCCAGGTGGTGCCATCATGAAGGGTAAAAGTGTCGATGCTATTCCCATTGTCAACAGTAGTAAGTTGGTTGAAGCAATCATTGCCCGAGACTTGGCCCTTAACGCCACTGGCAACTCTGCAGCATCGGACCGATCCTGGCTCTGTGAGGTAGTGAATAAGTTTCCGATTGCTTGCTGGGCAGAAGACGACGTTCAAATCGCTGCCGCCGTCATGAAGGAGCACCACATCACAAGGATTCCGGTACTTGATGAGTATGGCTTCTTAATAGGACTAGTTTTTTTGGCAGATATCCCAAATTGTTTGGAAGATCAAATGTTAACCGACGATTTTAACTTTGAAATCTCCAATTCCGGGGTTGGTGTGGACGCCGAGTTGCGCCGGTCTTAGGCGGCTGATCTAGTGGCATGGTAGCACCGCGCGCGTTTCGGATGAGCGTCTGCAACGCAAAGCAGACCGCCCTCCGCACTACTGCGGGCGCCTCGCGCTGTCAGCCGCGGAGTATGTTTCAAATTTCGTTTGCGCCGTCACTCCAGCTGCAAGGTCTGCCGTTCGATCCGGAACACTCCCAACCAAGCGACGTCCGAGCATAGTGCTAAAAACCATACCGCAAGCATTGGCTTGCGGATGGCAGAATAACCTACTTGGAGGACCTATCATGAGTTTTAAAAAGGCACTTTTTGCCGTCCCGCTGTTGGCTGCAATGGTAGCGATCAATACCCTGCCGGCTATGGCCTGGCCATCATTATCGTCGGATTTCATTCCAACAACTTCTCATGCATCGCTCAGTTCAATTCAGAGTCCTTGTATCTCAGTTCAGCCAACTTGCCAGCAAGTGCTGACACAATCAATGGTCGTCCCTGTAGATATATGCAATACAGGATGTGGTAATAACATCGGAAACCTGAACGGCTTAGGCAATTTGCGTGGTAGATTCGGTCGCGACCTGTACGATGATCGTGGCTTTTTTGAACGAATGTTCGATTAATCTAACCTGATTTAAGAAAGGAGAGCATGGATGCATGCTCTCCCTTCCATTGCTCCTGGTACCAAATGCAGTGCGGTAAAGGGTGAGTTTAGCCAATCTTCTGCATTTCCCTTTCGATGATTTTAATTGCGTTGTTGAATTCTGCTTCGGGCTTGAGCAAGGCGAATCTTGCAAAATTGCTGCAAACTTCGGAACATGACTTGCTCCAGTGGAACTGTCTGCCAGGTAGCAAGACTAGTCCGCACGATTTAAAATGCTCGACAAGAGCGATATCCGTAGCGAAGTGACTCCGGATAATGACCCACTCCACGCTAATTGTCGAAGACAATGCCGCGGGGTGAATTTCTAGCGCCGCGCCTTGAATTGCTTGTCTGAACTGTTTACGCTTCGCTGCGACGTTCTTCCAAACGGCTTCTTCAAGTCCTCTTTCATGTGCGTCCAACAGAAATTCGGAAAGAACGCCGAGCGCGAAATTGGAGTGACACAGGAATATCTCGTCGTAGATGACTTCAATGTCTCTGAAAATATTCGCAGAGCAGAAGATGAGGCTTGCCTTGATTTCTTGAGTCGGCCAGACTTTGCCGGTGTCTTCGATGGATAGGAACCTCACTTCTGAATTCACCAGAATCTCGTACATATCATAAGTTTGAGCTGTGAAAAATCTGAACGTGTTGTCCAGCACCAGTGTCTTCCCCGTCCAAGCGCACCATTCGACGATGTCGGTGAACTGAGCCTCTGTGAGAACCTGTCCCGTTGGATTGTTCGGGTTCACCAAGAACAAAGCGTCTACATCAGACAGCATCATTTTGTACTCGCCGGTGCAGAGCGCTTGTTCCGGTAGTGGTGTCACGTCGACGGACCGCCTTTTCAAAATCAAATAGAGATTGTCGAAAGTGGGCTCAATCAGAGCGGTCTTCAGATTGTTCGCCGCGAGCCACGTTGCGATGGTATCAATCGAATTTGAGGCTGTCGGGCAAATCTTGAAATGGTTGTAATTCGCTAGCGATGGCGATGCCGCTAGTTTTCTAAAAGCATCCTTGTACATCAGCTCAGCGTCTCTAGACTTTTGGCTAGCCGCCCGCATCCAGATATCCGGCAGCCGATTGATGATTCGCTGCTGAGTGGGCGCCAACGCTTGTGAAGCATGCCCATTAGCCATATCGTGCTGGCTGCGTAGACCAAGTGCCTCAATATGGGTCAATGGTTGCTCCAGGGGTTGGTGTATTAGCGACTGAACGAACATCATCTATCTCCAAAAGACGGCCGCGGCGACATCCTGTGTCGCCGTCAACTGGGCTTGATGTACACAGAGTACCGAGGTTGGTCTGGTTTGTACAATTGATAGATTTGATATATCCATAAGGTAAACTTATAGAAGTCCCAGGAGGTGCTTCAAATGGATTTGCCGTCGCACGAATTGCAAGCATTCCGCATGATTTCGCAAACGCGTAGCTTCTCGGCGGCTGCGGAACGCATTCACATAACGCAGCCTGCTCTCACTCAGCGTATTCAAAGCCTTGAAAGGACTTTAGGGCTGACGCTAGTCATTCGCAATCGGAAGGGAATCAAGCTCACGGAAGCCGGGCAGAAGTTGCTTCGTTATTGCCAGGTGAAAGAGCATTTGGAATCAGAGCTACTTGCGGACCTCGGCGCCGTATCCGTGGATGCCAAGCTCGCGGGCAGGCTGAGAATTGCTGGCTACTCCAGTGTCCTGCATTCTGTCATTATGCCTTCGCTGGCGGAGCTGCTGCGCGAAAACCAGGATGTGCAGTTCGAGTTCAGCATGCATGAGATGGGCGAATTGTTTGGCGTGCTCGACCGAGGCGAAGCGGACTTTGTCGTCATCGACCACGCTATTCGGAGAGATAGCATTGAGGCGGTCACGCTCGGTGAGGAGCAATATGTGTTTGTGCGAAGCTCGGAGTTCCCAGCGCCGAATGTCTATCTCGACCACGACACTGACGATAGGTTGACTGAGACTTTTCTGAAGCAGCAAGGGCAAAAGCCGAAAGATTTCAAACGCTGCTATGTCGATGACATCCAAGGCATCCTCCAGGGCGTCGCGTTGGGGCTGGGGCAAGGTGTGATACCACGCCATTTGCTCCGCGAGAATCTGCCATTACAAGTGGTGCCGACAAAAAAGCCAATGACCAGCCCAGTGGTGCTCCACTACTTCCGTCAGTCCTATTACTCCAAGCTGCAAAAGATAACGGTAGAAACACTCAGGCGGAACGCGAAGGCACATTTAGGCTAAAGCTTTACCAGAAGCGTTCGGGCACAGTCAAGAATTCATGTCAGAATCTGGCTCCCTCAAGAGTCGTTACCAGTTGGCAAAAGGATCTCGATCAATTGACATTCGATTCAAGACACTTCTTGATCTCCGGTTTGGATAGCAGCTCCTGCATGCTGAGATTCGTCCGCTGGAATCGAGACAGGATCAATGCGCAATAAATCCATTGCTCTTCGTTGGTTAGTCCAAGATTGCCATCGATGAGCTTAAATTCGTTCACCAAGGTGTCGAGTTCCTGGGCGTTGTCCAACGGTGATTTTCTCATCACGCCAACAACATCCAGGATCAGCTTCCCTCGTTCATCAAGCGTGCTCTGGAATTTAGGTCCTATGTAACTGCTCTTGTCAGCAATCATCCTGGCGTAGACTTGTTCCAGCCAATGATCGAATTCTGGACCGAAGTTAGAGTTTTGCAGAACCTTCCTCAGATTTCCTTCAGTCACTATCATGGGGGCCGGCGCACCCGGATACACGTGGCTCTTGGGCCGGCCAGACAGCATTTTCGAAAAACTGTCGTAATAGGCCCAGGTGTTTTGCTGACTAAGTCGCTGAGATAATGCAGCATCGCCTGAGGGCAGCTCGCGCACTATGGCGGCTCGGATGACAAACACTTCATGAGGGTTATCGCTACAGTCGGCGATTTTGCTCAGCTTTCGCTGGATGCCAACTTGTTGACCCTTGTCAATAAACAGTCCGACGATGCGGTTGGAAGTTGCTTCGACCACGTCATCGCCCTCCACCCAATAATGCGCGGAATCTGGCGAGTTTTTATCAAATTGGGCAGCCCAAGTAGGATCGCCGGGAATCGGCTGAGCATACGCCACCAACGTTGTATGGTCCCAGGGCCACCCTTTAACCTCTTTTCGCAGTTCATCACCATAGCTTCCCTGCAACACGGCACTCACAAACTGGCTGGCAAGTCCTGCTCCAAGAGAATGACCAGTCACGAAGATGTGTTCGGGAGCCGGATACTTTTGCTCAAGGTATTTGCAGCACGCGGCGATCGGTCCGAGCATGGTGGGTAGTGACTCTGCAAAACCCTGAGTGACCTTACCAACCTTGCTGATTAAGGGCCGATCAATTTGCTTTGTCCCACGCAGATCGGTGATCCAGTCCGGGTTGCCTTTAGATTCTCCGATCGCATCCTGAGCTTTCCAAACTGTTGTGCTAAGTGCAGAACCACTACGGCTACCGCGAAAAACGATATAGGCATCGTGGCCCGTAGGTGTCTTGTGCATCAGCACGAACCCCATGAGGCTCCACGAGGGTTGAGTGGTGCCCACGATTCCGGTGCCCCCCTCGAACACAATCAGGTGATCCTCGCCACTGGGGTACTCGCGAACTTGAACTCGCTCAACGTCGGAACAAGGGAAGCTCGTCGGCTTTGTTTTGTAGCGAACGCAGTCGATTTGTCTGATGTTCTTTGTGACATATTCCGGCGCGGCCACTGCGAGGTACCTTTCGCCATCGCGTGTGAATGCTGGTAGCTTGGTGTCGAGGTGCTTGTAGTTCGTCAGGATGGGATCGAGGTTGACATTACTATCTCGCCAATCACGCGCAGCGTTTGGTCCGCTGTAAAATCCCTGGTCTATCGCCTCTCCGTTGGCCGCTGGGTGACCGAGCGTTGCAGAGTAGCCGTGTGTTAATCGGCAGATATTGGTGCGCCGGTCGCTGCCCAAGCGAGACATGATGTCGTACCAAGGATCGAGCGGCAGGCAAAGAGATTGATGATAAAGCTGATAGGCAAGCGTGCATAAATCGAGATTGAGAACTGCTTGCGGAACCGCATCGGATTCTGACCTGGTGTCGAGGGCAATCGCGGATGGAGAGCCCAACATCGAAATAACGATCAAAATGGCTCTAGCGAAGGTTCTTAGTTTTGAGACGTTTCGAAATCGTTGGCTTGTGAACATCGCAATCTTCCCCACCGTTGGCATGCAAAGTATACTC
>Ga0163151_10004714_pt1 | contig 18030 bp, 27 predicted proteins | sample OliLakLV19MP5IB2_FD_145596 | JGI IMG/M metagenome (GOLD analysis project Ga0163151, IMG submission 145596) | Freshwater microbial mat bacterial communities from Lake Vanda, McMurdo Dry Valleys, Antarctica - Oligotrophic Lake LV.19.MP5.IB-2 | ecosystem: Environmental > Aquatic > Freshwater >... | reverse complement strand
TTTTTTCATTATGATAAATATTATCATGTAAAGGAATGAAATAAATCCCTAAATTTGACGCCGTATGGTAAAAACTACCGAAGGTTTAGTGCAACAGCAGCTACCCAAAAGGCGGGGTTTCGTGTTCCAAAGACACATTTGTGCAAGCCGAAAGTTCAGTTCTCCGAATGAAGTTTAGTGGTAAAAAGCCCGCCCTTCGGGTAGCTGCAAACCGTTAGGCGTCAGCTTAAAAGACGACACCGACCGACAGTGCGAAAATAATTGTTTCTATAATTGGAAACTTTCGCTATCTTTGTGACGTTTAACAAAAGACATTTATAAATGAAATATTTTGAGACAAGGTTTATGGAAGAAGCAAACGAGTTTATTGCGGAACTTGACCCAAAGACAATCAAAAAAATATTTTACAACATTGACTTAGCTGAACAAACGAATGACCCAAAATTGTTCAAAAAACTTCAAAATGACATTTGGGAACTTCGGACAAAATTTGGAGGACTTCAAATCAGACTTCTTGCATTTTGGGATAAGTCAGACAACAACAAAACTTTGGTAATTGCGACCAATGGTTTTATAAAAAAGGTTGACAAAGTGCCAATTAATGAAATTGAACGAGCAGAAAGATTGAGAGAAAAATATTTTCAAAACAAACCAAAAAAGTAAAACAAATGGCAACGAAAGAAATCAAAACATATTCGCTTATCGAAATGAAGGATAAGTATATCGGCAAAGTCGGAACAGTTGACCGAGACGAATACGAATACGAACTTCGCATGGACGTTTTAGGCAAAATGATTAAATCTGCAAGACAAGAACGTCATTTAACACAAGAAGAACTTGGCAAACTTGTAGGAGTTCAGAAAGCCCAAATTTCTAAACTTGAAAGCAGTGCAAACAGTGCGACCATTGACACTATCTTAAAAGTTTTTAAAGCATTAAAAGCAGAAATTAATTTCAACGTAAAACTTGAAGACAACTATGTTAAATTAGCTTGACAGAAAAGAAAGCCGACCGCATAACAGCACCTACAATAAATTGGCGGTTCAGTGCTCCGCAGATCCGCCGCGGCGGATGGTAAATCAAACATTGGTTCTCCGCATCAATCCGCCGTGGCGGATGGTGAAAATCGCCACCTTCGCCAAGCCGCAAAACCGTTAGCAGTAATGCAGACCCCCAAAACGACCATATAATTTTAACCGACTACATTTTTTGACTACCTTTGTAGGGACAGAAAATTAAATGAAACAGAGAATTTATATAGACACTTCAGTAGTTGGCGGTTACTTTGACGAAGAATTCAAGGAAGCTACAACAAAGCTATTTGAGCGGCTCGACAACAACGAAATTATTTTTGTGGTTTCTGACTTGCTTGACCTTGAATTAATAAACGCACCACAAAAAGTTAAAGAACACTTATTAAAATATTCAGCAGACAAATTTCAAAGAGTTGAACTGACCGAAGAAGCTATAAAACTTGCTGACACATACATAGACGAAAAAGTAGTTGGAAGAACAAGTTTAGAAGATTGCCGACACATTGCTATGGCGACCATCCACAAAGTGGACGTTTTAGTCCCGCAATAAGCGGGAGAATTTTAAACATATCGTAAACCTTGACAGAATTAAAGGCTACAATTCTGTTAATATGCGACTTGGTTATTCAATAATAGAAATAAGAAGCCCTAAAGACTTAGTAAATTATGGAAACGACTAAAAAAGAAAAACAGTTTGACGCTGTAAAAATGATGAGAGACATCAGAGATAAAATTAGCTCTGAAACTCAAAATATGACTTTTGACGAGTTGAAAGCATATATCAAACAAAAACTTGCAGACGACAAAACAAAACTTGTTGGACAATAACATTGACACATAAAGGCACTACTGCTAACAGCACCTTAGCGTCAGTTTTTTTGAAGAAAAAAAACCGAACGCAAAGCCGCAAACCGTTAGCAGAAATTTTACCAAACCGACAAATAAAAAATAGAATTATGACAAATGAAGAAAAACCAACAAAGGAAACATTTGAAAAATGGCACAAAGACCCCAAATATTGGAAGTGGGGAATTTTTTATTTCAACAAATCCGACAAAAGAATTTTTACGCCTAAACGGAATAAATATTTAGGTTGGACAGTAAATTTTGCAAATCCAATTTCGATAGTTGCATTAGTTGCTGTTGTAGCCATAATTTACACCATATCCCAATACTTAAAATCACTTTAAAATGAAAAAAATAACATTAATATGATTGACAAGTCTTTTCTCTTTGACCGTTTTTGGACAAGATATTATAGGACAATGGAATGGAGCATTCTAGGTTGTCGCCGTTCTGCGAACGGTGACATTATATACACTGCAATCCGCCGCGGCGGATGTGACCTGGCTCATTTACAATACTTTTAAATCTACCCATCGATAAATCATATATATTTGCAACGCATGAGTTTACGCCGTTCCAGAAGACACGAGGATCAGATATATTTTCTGACCATGACAGTTGTTCGGCGGCAAGGATGTCCTACTTTTGTCGGGTTACAAACCTTACTTTCTATTGGAAGTCCCCGTTTGCAGAACGGCGACAATGCGTGGGCCAGTCCGAAGTCTTCGAGTACAATGAGGTGCATTTTTTCTAAACTATACAGGATTTTGTTGAAAGTTCCATCAATACTTGTCAGATGGAAAATCCGCTGAACTTGACCACTGATTTTCGCTCCAAACTAACCACCCTCAGTGCCCGCAAGTGTTCGACGTAGTCGATAACTTGTGGGGTTAAATGAAAAGCAGTGCCGATAGCTATCGGCATGACCCAGTAAAAACGAATATTTATACCGAAACTCAATATATAATAGTCCCAAAAAAGGGGGACTAAACATATTAGACCTCTTTCATAATTCAAATAAGAAAAGCCAAATTATAACGGACACTTTATTTTATTTTATTGTAGTATCGCTCGCCGCGAACTCCGATAACTATCGGGGCTTCCTTTTTACACAAAAAGGAAGCAAAAGTGTTTTTATTTACCAAGGTGATTTTTGCTTGAGAGGCCCAATGCAAAACCGTGGTCAAAACAACAGCTTGCTACTCGTATGCATTTTCCATAGTTAAGGAAAGTATTTATCAAATTATATTTTTTGGGAGCTGTTATTTTGCCACCCCGCCGCAGCGGGCTGCTGTAAATAAAAAAGGGCAGCATTCTAAGTTTTAAAATTCGTGTTTCAAACCTTTATATTTATTAGAATTATGAAAGAGGTCTATTGTAGTTCGGCATTACCATTCTACAAACCAAATCCGCCGCTGGCAGAGAACTATTTTAGTTTAAGAATTGGTATAATAATAGAATTGAGCATGCACAAGTCCTGTAGGAACGCACTTTTCCTTAACTTAATGACATTGCCGATAGGGACGACTTATTAGCAACTAAAAAACCGAACTAGATACCTAAAGTCCCTTTTGGGGCGATATATAGAAAAACGTTTCTAAAGAGGATACAATAACAGAAAAAAGCATTATAATTGTACCATGTATTTTCAAAAGAAATATAAAGCTACCCGAGCACACAATATGCGGGATTGTGACGTCGGCGGCCTCCTCGCAATGACGCGTAAGGGGACACAAAAGTATTATATATTATATATTTTCATTCTTTTTTCAAATATTATAACTGCTCAATCATGGATGCGGCCACCCATAGACAGCCCCTTATACCTAAGCGGAAATATGTGTGCCTTGCGTGGCGGACATTTTCATTATGGAATAGATTTACCTACTAATAATACCGAAGGTTGGCCCATTAGAGCCGTGGCAGATGGATATGTATCAAGAGTGAATATATCGCCTTACGGATATGGGAATGCTTTGTTTATTACACATTATAATGGTTATGTAACGGTATATGCACATTTGAGTAAATATGATGAAACGATATTTAAATATATATTGGCACAACATTATAAAAGACAAAGTTTTTCTTTAGATGTTTTTCCGCAAAAGAATTTATTGAAAGTAAAAAAAGGAGATATTATAGCCTATAGTGGAAATAGCGGCGGAAGCACAGGTCCTCATTTACATTTTGAAGTACGTGATGCGGGTAATATGCTCGTGAATCCGCAATTGTTTTTAAATATACCTGATACTGCCAAGCCTGCTATCCAAAATATATACATAGTAACTAATGATTATCAAAAAATATTGTTGGATGAAGATAATGCTTCGGGTACAGAAACATATAATAATCATTTGTATACCCTATATTATGTTCCCGAAGGAGAAATCTATTTAGAAGCAGAAATATTTGACCGACAATTCTTTTACGAAAACAAATTATCGCCTCAAGATGTGAAATTGTATCAGAATGGGAAACTCATCTACCACAGTAATTTCAAGACTTTCGGCTTCCACCACGATAAATATATAAACCGCCATGTGGACAATACTTATTTGTGGGACAGCGGTAAATATTTGCAGAAACTATGTATTGATAAAAATAATTTTGCTCCGTTTTATGATAGAAATTTAGGCAATGGAAAAATGAATATAAAAGTAGGGGAGGGACAGTTTATACAAATTGTGGTTTCTGATGCCAAAGGGAATGAGTATAGTGGCTATATAAAACTAGTGGGGGTTGAAAAGGCGAAAAAAAGTATTAGCGAAGACTATAATGTTTTTCCAGATTCAATTACCGAAATATATGATAATGCTAAAACTACGGTATTAAAAATAGATGCAGGTTCCTTAGATTTCCCCGCTTCTTTTTATCTAAAGTATGCTGACGAAGGAAAATTTTTATACTCGTCTGGCAATATTTTAATTGCTAATAACGAAGGACAATCTATTTCATTTATCAAACCAGCGTCTTTTAGTATACCATTGCCCAGCATAGGTTCTAATGTTCCGAAAAGCAAACTTTTGTTAGCAGAAATTACTAAAAACAAGGTCGCAGTTCCAATACAAACTAAAATTATTGAGAAAAGAATTACAGGCATTATATATCATACTGGAACTTATAAAATAGTGTCGGATATCAATAAACCATATATAGAATTTTCAGAATCAAAAAATAATAAGATTATATACAATATCGCCGACGATTTATCAGGCATAGCAAGTTACAGCATATCTATTAATGGCAAATGGGTTTTAGCAAAATATGATGTAAAAGCAGGCAAATTAATATATGATAAAGATGCGTATTTAATCAAAGCTGCAAAGTATAATATTATAGTATATGTTTGCGACCACAAAGGCAATTGCGAAGTATTACAACAAACTATTACAGAGTTTTAGTTCAGATATGCTTGTGGTTTGGTTCGCTGCGGCGAATCGCCAACCGCAAATTAATGTATAAATTTCCTACCTTTGCACCATGGTACTTCACACACCCGCACATTGGAAAGAGTATGAACTGATAGATTGTGGTAATTTCTCCAAGCTCGAACGATTTGGAAATTATATACTCATGCGTCCCGAGCCACAAGCCGTGTGGGAACCTGTGATGAATCACCAGGAGTGGCGTAAACAAGCCCATGCCGAGTTTATACAAAAAGGCAGTTATGCAGGTGAGTGGAAAACGTTTAAACAAATTCCCGATCATTGGAATATGAATTACAAACACAAAGGATTAGATTTAACCTTCCGTCTCAGCATGACAGGATTCAAGCATGTAGGAATATTTCCTGAGCAAGCTGTGAACTGGGATTTCTTATATAATTTTTATACAAAACACCAAAGCAAAGAGCAGGCGTCTTTCTTAAATTTATTTGCCTATACAGGTGGTGCATCTATTGCTGCCAAAGCCGCAGGAGCCGATGTGATACATTGCGATTCCGTAAAACAAGTAGTAAGTTGGGCTCGACAAAATATGGAACTAAGTAAACTTGATAATGTGCGTTGGGTAATTGAAGATGCTCTCAAATTCGTGAAACGCGAAGTAAAGCGTGGTAAAAAATATAATGGTATCGCTCTCGACCCACCAGCCTATGGCATTGGTGCCAATGGGGAACGGTGGAAATTAGAAGAAAATATAAATGAGCTTATATATGAAACTGCTCAATTGCTTCACCCTACCAATTATTGTTATATATTGAATTGTTATTCGTTGGGCTTTTCAAGTTTGGTGGTTGAGAATTTATTACAATCGCATTTTCCCAAACACCAAGGCCGCGAAACAGGAGAAATTTGCTTACAAAGCAAAACGGGATATAAGTTACCGCTGGGAGTTGTAGGAAGATTGGAAAGTAAATAGTTTAAATCATTCTGATACTTCTTTTGTACACGCCTCCCTGATCCTGACTTATCGGGATTCAGGGTCTCAATAAAATGCTGAAACAATCCCGATAAATATCGCGGACAGCATCACGCTGACGCCTGATTTCGCTTGTCCATGCTTCCCCGAATATGTTCGGGGCCACCAACCATTATACTTTACGCTTGAGCAGTTGGCCCGCCAAAATTCATTGGGAACGGGGGCATCTCAGTGCTTTCAATCTCACCAAACCCATCTTCGAATTTTTGAATATTGTCTTGCAAAGCTACCAATAATCTTTTGGCATGTTGAGGTGTTAATACAATTCTCGATTTTACACGAGCCTTAGGCACACCTGGCATAATGCGTACAAAGTCTACCACAAATTCGGTATTGCTGTGTGAAATAATGGCAAGGTTTGAATAAATACCTTCGGCCACATCTTCATTTAATTCTATGTCTAATTGTTGTTGTTGATTTTCCATACTGCAAAAGTAATATATAGGTTTGGTAAATTTAGGGAAAGATTTGGCTAATAGAGAGCAGCTATGTGAACATTGTACGTTAAATTAATCATAGTGAAATCTACATTTTGCAATTAAGATTTCCTCTTCTTTTACTTTGTATATTAATCGATGTTCATCATCTATTCGTTGTGACCAAAATCCTTTGTATTTGTGTTTTAATGGTTCTGGTTTTCCAATTCCTGAAAATGGATTTCTCGAAATATCTATTAAAAGATCATTGATGCGGGACAGCATTTTTTTATCTGTTTTTTGCCAATATAAATAATCTTCCCACGACTCATCAACAAAGATATACTTCATTCTCAAATGAGTTTTCTTTCTTTAGATTTCCCTTTTGAAAGTTTTTCAATAGCTGAATCAAGTCTTTGTTCATTTATTTTAGAAGACAATTCATGATTTGTTGCCAATAACGAATTATACTCCCCCAAAGAAATAATAACGATACCATTGTCCTTTCCTCTATTGATAATAAGGGTTTCAAAGTTTTTTGAAACGCGATCAAAGTATTTTTTAATGTCTTTTCTAAAATCAGATATGGTTGTGGTGAGCATAAATTATGTACATGTTTAGGTACAAAAATAAGTTCTAATTTTACCAAATCAAAATTTTATTTCTCAAGCGTCAATAACAAAACAAAATCCTTTTCATTTCGATCTCCGTCTCACCACTATCTCGCATATTAATATTTTTAAGCTCACAAGTATTCTTCATGCGGCTCAATAATGGTGAAAATTGAGCCTTATTTTCTACTGGCATGAGCTACAAATTTTTGGATTTACTGCGTTTCTATATGTCAAGTACAATTCTAATATTTGCTTTCAGAACCAGAATTTGATCTTTGGTTAATTTACCAAGCTTTTTAATCAATCGTTTATTATCTATTGCTCTAATTTGGTCCACCAAAATATCACTTGGTTTGTCAAGTTGGTCTTTTTTTAAATGAACCCTTAATAACAATATTTCACTCTTTACTTTAAAAGTTATTGGGCAAATTACTGTAGATGGATGAGCGTCATTTAACAGATTTGTCTGAATAATAACAACAGGTCTAGTTTTGCCAGGTTCTGTTCCTTTTGTGGGATTCAAGTCTGCAAGCCAAATATCAAATTGATTAATCTCCATCAATCAACTTTTCAAATTCACGCAAAATTTCCATGGAATCATTACTAGTTAGAACAGACTCTTTCGAAAGTTGCGTTTTAAGAAGACGTCTTTTATTAAAGAGATTATATACTTTCACAGCCTCGTTTATGTAACGATTTCTTGCAAGTTTTAACTTTGAAGTCATCTCCTCCGCATCGTCAAAAATTTGGTCATCAAGTTTTAATGATAAAGTTTTCATTTGAAATGTTTTTACAAAGGTATACCTTATTAGTATATACCGCAAGAATTATTTTTTATTATTGGATTGTGTAGTCAGGTGTTTCACCTGACTAGCATAATGTCGTATAGTCAGGCTTTTTTTTTACCTAAATTATCCGAATAATATGTTTATTCTTTTCCCTAGTCCAAGTTCAAAAATTCGATATAGGGTTGAAAGTTGAATATCACATTTTCCATTTTCAAGTCTTGATATATAATACCGACACTCAATATATAATAGTCCAAAAGGAAGGGACTAATCCCCCCGCATCCCGATAATTATCGAGATTAAGCGGGGCTTTCGGGATGTAGTTCGGCATTACCAATTCTTAACCAAAAATAGTCCAAAGACTATTTTTGGTTAAGAATTGGTATAACATTCTAAAAACTAAATCCGCCACAGGCGGAGAACTATTATAGTTTAAGAATTGGTATAAATTAATCTGCTAAACTTGGTATAGTTGCGATTAGAATTGGCAGTATCTTTTTTTTAAAATCAGTGAATCATATAACTAATAAATGAAGTTGTGTAATATCTATTTGATTAAGGGCCTCCATTTTTGCATTTAATAATTCATTAAAAATACTAAATTATGAAAATCTTAGGAATAGTAGTCATTATCGTTGGCGTAGCGATGTTGTTTATAACAGGATTCAATTTTGTAACCGAAAAAAATGTGGTTGATGCAGGTGTCATACAAATAAATCAAAAAGAAAATCACCCTGTGGCATGGTCTCCTATTATAGGAGGAATTTTAATCGTTGCGGGTATTGTAATAGTTGCTATCAATAGAAATAAAAAGTAAACAAAAAATTATAATCAATTTTATGCTGGTTCTAACTATTGTTATCGAGGGCGTTGTATCTTATTGAATTTATCTCTTCCAATATAACATACTTCTTTTTTATCTTTGCTATGGTATAGAGCAATTCCTCCTAAAACAGATGTATCATTTGTTTCAGGGTTGCCAAGCAATATCCATTCATCAGGATAAAGCTTTTTCAATAGACCTCTTTCATAATTCAAATAAGAAAAGCCAAATTATAACGGACACTTTATTTTATTGTAGTATCGCTCGCCGCGAACTCCGATAACTATCGGGGCTTCCTTTTTACACAAAAAAGTGTTTTTATTTACCAAGGTGATTTTTGCTTGAGAGGCCCAATGCAAAACCGTGGTCAAAACAACAGCTTGCTACTCATATACATTTTTCATAGTTAAGGAAAGTATTTATCAAATTATATTTTTTGGGAGCTGTTATTTTGCCACCCCGCCGCAGCGGACTGCTGTAAATAAAAAAGGGCAGCATTCTAAGTTTTAAAATTCGTGTTTCAAACCTTTATATTTATTAGAATCGAATTATGAAAGAGGTCTAATTCATTAAATACGATGTATGAATTGTCCATTTTTACAATGGAAATTTAAGCTTATTTTTTTAGATTATAAAAGTTCCATCTTACTTAGATGCAATTTTTATTGCTTTTTAAAAATATTTTAAGAGATTCCAATTTTGGTATAACCCAAACATCCAACCTACACTTTCCAAATCCCGCTCCTTCACTTACCTTTGCACCAAAATTAACAATACCCCATGAACAAAATAAAAGTTGCAAACCCAGTAGTAGAGCTAGATGGCGATGAAATGACCCGCATCATCTGGAAGTTTATTAAAGAAAAACTCATACTCCCATATTTGGATGTAGATATCAAATACTACGACCTTGGTATGGAATATCGTGACGAAACCAACGACCAAGTTACCATCGATGCAGCTAATGCAATCAGACAGTATGGTGTAGGAATTAAATGTGCTACCATCACCCCCGATGAAGCTCGTGTAGAAGAATTCAAATTGAAACAAATGTGGAAGAGCCCCAATGGCACTATCCGCAATATATTAGATGGTACCGTTTTTCGTGAGCCCATTTTGTGTAATAATGTTCCCCGTTTAGTTCCTAACTGGACAGCTCCTATATGTATCGGCCGTCACGCTTTTGGCGACCAGTATCGTGCAACCGATTTTGTAACTAAAGGAAAAGGAAAATTAACCGTAAAATTTGAAGGCGAAGATGGACAAGTTATCGAGCACGAAGTATATAACTTTAAAGGCGATGGTGTAGCATTAACTATGTATAATACCGACGAAAGTATTATAGGTTTTGCTCATTCATGTTTCAATACCGCATTGGCTAAAAAATGGCCTTTATATCTTTCAACCAAAAATACAATTCTTAAAAAGTATGATGGTCGTTTCAAAGATATTTTCGAGGAGATATATCAGAAAGACTATAAAGCACAATTCCTTGCAGCAGGCATTGTGTACGAGCATCGTTTAATTGATGATATGGTTGCCTCGGCACTTAAATGGAATGGTAACTTTGTATGGGCTTGTAAAAACTATGATGGCGATGTGCAAAGTGATACCGTTGCCCAAGGTTTCGGTTCATTAGGTTTAATGACTTCAACTTTAATAACTCCCGATGGAAAAGTAATGGAAGCAGAAGCTGCTCATGGTACAGTTACACGTCACTATCGCGATCACCAAGCAGGCAAACCAACTAGTACCAATCCTATAGCAAGCATCTTCGCGTGGACACGTGGACTTGAGTTCCGCGGCAAATTGGATAATAATGCGGAGTTAATTAATTTCTGTCATGCACTTGAGCAAGTGTGCGTAGAGACTGTAGAGAGTGGCAAAATGACCAAAGACCTAGCAGTTTGTATACATGGTAACAAAGTAAACCATGGCGAACACTATTTATATACCGAAGAATTTTTGGATGCATTGGATGTGAATTTGAAAAGCAGACTTGGGAATTAATGGTTCCCGCCGCGGCGGAGTGAATTGTTAATGTTGCTTACGCCATTTTCAGCGGCTAACATGATGACGACCTACCCTCGGCTAGGTGTCCCCACCAGCCGAAACAATATAACAAAAAGCCGTACTATCATAGTGCGGCTTTTTTATTTGGGCATGCCCCACGAAGCGTGGGTCGGGCTATCCGCTGCAATCTTTTTGCAAAAAAAGCAAAAAGGATTTCCGCTTCTATCCCTCATGCGGCCGCTGTCTGTTGCTGTCAGTCTGTCCTCATAGTTATCGGGTCAGACTGACATTGCCATCGGTTTGTTTCCCCACAAATCGCAATGATTGTGAGTTGTAGAAATCACAGAGAAATCAAGCTGTATTCTATTATAAATTTGGTTGCGGCGTAGTTCTCAGATAAGGTTTAATACGGGTATGACCTTTTGGGAATTTTGTAGGAATATCTTCATCCTTTACAGCAGGAATTATAATAACATCTTCACCATATTTCCAATTGGCAGGGGTGGCAACACTATAGTTTGCAGTTAATTGCAATGAATCGATTACGCGTAAAACTTCATCAAAATTTCTTCCTGTTGATGCAGGATAAATAATCATCAATTTCACTTTTTTGTCGGGGCCAATAATAAATAAAGAACGTACCGTTGTTTTTTCACTGGCATTGGGATGAATCATATCATATAACATGGCAACTTCACGCTCAGGATCGGCAATAATGGGGAAATTTACCGTGCAATTTTGTGTTTCGTTAATGTCTTTTATCCAATCGATGTGGCTTTCAAGCGGATCAACACTCACCGCAATAGCTTTTACATTACGCTTTTCAAATTCATCTTTTAATTTGGCAGTCATTCCCAATTCTGTGGTACAAACAGGTGTAAAATCGGCAGGGTGAGAAAATAAAACGCACCAGCTATTGCCGAGGAATTCGTGGAAATTAATTTCGCCCATACTAGTTTGAGCGGTAAAGTTTGGAGCTTCATCTCCTAATCTAATTGACATAATTTTTTATATTTATGGTTATAATATTTGTTGATTGCGAAAACGCTTGGCAATTTAGGCCATTTTAATTTCACAAGTGCTGTCAGGTTTATCCACCAACAATTAATAAGTACCATGTTAACTGTTATACTGACACCCCATACTTCCCCATCATTTTTATACAATCCATTGCTGGTTTCACATCATGCACTCTTAAAATATTTGCACCTTGTAATAGGGCTAGGGTATTAAGTGTCGTAGTTCCGTGTAATGCATTTTCTGGAGTGGAGTCGAGGGTTTTCCAAATCATACTTTTGCGAGAGATGCCGATGAGCAAGGGAACTTCCAATTGTTTAAAAACCTTGAGCTTGTGTATCAGTTCAAAGTTATGTTCTATAGTTTTACCGAAGCCAAAACCTGGATCAATGATAATGTCGCAAACGCCTTGGGCCCTTAGCTGTACAAGCTTGGTAGCTAAATAGTCGAATACTTCCAAAGCCACATCGGTATAATTGGCCTCATCTTTCATGGTTTGTGGTTTGCCTTTTTTGTGCATGCTTATGTAGGGAACTTTCAGCTTCGAAACCGTATCAAGCATTTGCACATCATCATCGCCTGCGGAGATATCATTCACCATGCAAGCACCAGCATTCACAGCTTCATGAGCTACTTTAGCATAATAAGTATCAATACTGATAAAACTTTTAGGGAATGCCCCAGCAATTGCTTCTATTATAGGTATTACCCTTTGCAGCTCTTCTTCTTCGTTTATCGCCTCAGCACCTGGCCTTGTCGATTGCCCGCCCACATCAATAAATGTAGCACCTTCGTTTAGCATTTGTTCGGCCAATTTTAGGGCATCATCTACTAATTGGGTGCGGCTCAAAGTATAAAATGAATCGGGTGTGGTGTTTATAATGCCCATCACACAGGGTTTTGTGAGGTCTATTAGTTGGCCTTTGCAATTGATGAACATGTTATTGGGGTTTATAGATTTAATTTGCTGCAAATTTACACATGGACACATTAGCACAATACGATTCGATAGTAGAAAAATGCAGAAGCATTTTCACAGCCAAAAATAGGGACTACGGTACCTCGTGGCGGATACTCCGTCCCTCAAGCATCTACGATCAAATATTTATTAAAGCAAAAAGGATAAGAACCATTGAGGAAAAAGGAAACACTGCGGTAGACGAAGGGGTGGAATCGGAATTTATGGGCATCGTGAATTATTGTGCCATTGCTCTTATACAATTGCAAATGGGAAATGATTATGAAAAAGAGCTGCCCATTGATGAATTGACCAAACTATATAATAATACACTGAATGAAACCCGCAGTTTGATGCAAGCCAAAAACAGTGACTATGGTGAAGCTTGGCGTGATATGCGGGTGAGCACGTTTACCGATATGATGTTGGTAAGGTTACTACGTATAAGCCAAATAAATGATAACGATGGCAAAACGCAAGCTTCGGAAGGAGTGGAGTCGAACCTAATGGATATGATAAACTATGCCATATTCGCTTTAATAAAACTGGATGAAGAATCTAAATAATTATATATATTTATGAATAAAAAAGTCACCATCACTTGGATTTGCCGCATTATCGTTGGCTGTTTATTTATATTCTCTGGTTTTATTAAAGCAAACGACCCGCATGGATTTGGTTTTAAGTTGGACGAGTATTTTGATATATTTGGGTGGACTTTTTTCAAACCTTGGTCTGTAGGCATATCAATTATTATATGTATTGCCGAAGTGATGATGGGCGTATGGCTTATTATAGGTTTCATGGGTAAAGTAAACGCATGGCTATTGTTATTGATGATTTTGTTTTTCGATGTGCTAACGGGTTATACAGCCTTGGCCAACTATGCCAAAGAACATCCTACAGCATGGTTCTCACAGCCGTTAGCAAATATGATGGATGCGGGCAAGCCTGAAATGATAAACGCTCTTAGCGACTGCGGTTGCTTTGGCGATTTTATCAAACTCACGCCTTTTCAATCTTTCAGCAAAGACATAGTGCTCACAATTCTTATTATAATTATATTTATTCGTCGCAAAGATATTAAACCTATATTTAGCAGTACCCTAAGTAGTATATGCAGTTTTACTGCAGGATTTGTTGCAGTAGCATTTCCAATCTATACCTATATGTATTTGCCTGCTAAAGATTTTCTTCCTTATAAAGTAGGGAATGATATCGCTCTACTTTCGCAAGTGCCCAAAGATTCTAAACCAGGCGTGTCCGCATTTACGTATCACTATAAAAATAAAAAAACGGGCGAGGTCAAAGAATATACAGTTTTAGTTCCCGAAGATTCAAAATCATTGACAGGATTGGAACAAGAAATAGGTAAATTAAAAATTAACAAAATATCGGAACTGCCCTTAATCGATAGCAACTGGGTAATTGATGGTGCACGCAGCGAACCCATTGTATTACGCGAAGACCCTAAAGCTGAAATTCATGATTTTAAGATTTATGATAAAGATAAAAATGAATTTACAGACATTATTACCGATGTGGAAGGCTATAAATTGGTAATGATAACCATGGATATGGCCGACATAGACCCAAGTTATATAGAAAGATTTGCAAAGACCGCTGCAGAGCTTACAAAAACGAGCAAAATAAAAGTGATTGGCTTAACTGGATCCGATTTGAACATGACCGATAGCATATTAAGATTATATAAAGTTGCCCAAGTTCCCTTTTTTAGTTTGGATGGAACGCAAGTAAAAAGCATGATACGTTCCAATCCCGGTTTTATACTCTTCAACAAATCTACCATAGTAAAAAAATGGAGTAAGTTTGCACTACCAAGTGCCGAGGTAGTGATGAAATACGTGAAGTAGGGTGTAGTGTTGAAAGGTGTTCCGATTCGTCGGAACCTACTTAAAGTGCGGTTAAGTTTTGCAATCCTTCGGAACCGCACACTATCACACCATGTGTGAATGATGTAACATTTTTATATTGTAATGTAACACTCATAATTGTGATAACCTTCATTTTTGTACTATAATTATTCAAGTTGAAATGCCAGTTTTTCGATGGAACTGAAACCTTGCTATTTAATTTAGTAAAGTAATTTCATGCTGCGTATTATATAATTACAGTATATATATTATCTCTAACCCTTAAACAATAATTAAAATGAAAAAATTTACTTTATGTATTGCAACAGTATTACTGTCTATTACATTTAACCCCATGCATGCAAATGCACAAGCACCCAAGGCATCAAATGCCATTGAGGCAAACCCAGCCGCTGAGGAAGCTGAAGCCCGAGGATTATTATACAGATTGGATGAAATAAGACATATGGATAAATCTAAACTTAGTCATCAAGAAAAGAAAAACCTAAAAGGTGAGTTGTCTACAATTAAGAAAAAACTCAGCGATTTAAATGGTGGTATTTATATATCAGGTGGGTTATTGCTCATTATCATACTCTTGATTATTTTATTATAATCTATTTTATTTCAAATTAACAAAACCAATAAAAAATTACAATCATGGGAAATTTACTTTATGGAATTGCAGTAATATTAATATTATTTTGGGCAATAGGATTTATAGGCTATAATGCTGGAGGTATCATTCATATTCTGCTTATTATAGCAGTGATTGCGATTATACTTCGCATTATTCAAGGCAGAAGGCCAGTCTAACAAATAAACTGTCCGATATACGACCCCAAAAAATAGATGCACTCGATGAAAGATGATGCTTTAGCACCTTTGCTGAGATAAAATTGCACCAGCAAAGTGAACCAATATGTGAATGATGTAACATATAACTATCGTTATGTAAATACTGATTATTGAAACATACCCATCTTTGCACCACATTAATCTATCATACTAATTAAAATGAAAAATAATATTATAATTTGTCTCCTCGCCTTTATGGCCTTTACAATTATATCATGCAAAAGGAGCAATGAAAAACGAATTGTGGGTACCTGGAAGGTCGTAAGTGTAATTAAAGATTCAAAGGATGAAACTAGTAATTGGACTAAGCATTCCTATACCGAAATGTATACGTCTGATGGCGTGTATATTTACTCTGGACAACCCGATGACAAAGCAGGAAGTGGTAGTTATTTGTGGAACGAAACGGACAAATTAACACGATTCGGTGTAAACGGACAATCTACAAAAACTTTGACTATTATAAATCTTGATAAATCTAATTTCAAATATCAGTATTTCGATGGAAATGAAGCATGGATATTCACTTTGGTGAAATAATTTGACGGCACATATAGGATATAATTTTAAAATTTCTCGAAACATATATTACCCACTAACCAATTAAAAAATAATTATAATGAAAAAATTTACTTTATGTATTACAGCAGTATTACTGCTTATTACCTTCAACCCCATGCAAATTAATGCACAAGCACCAAAGGCATCAAATGCCATTGAGGCAAACCCTGTTGCTGAGGAAGCAGAAGCCCGTGGCCTGTTGTACAGACTTGATGAAATAAGACAGATGGATAAATCAAAGTTGAGTTCGGCAGAAAAAGGAAACCTTAGAAGTGAAATTAAAGCCAAGAAGAAAAAGCTTAAGCAAATAAATGGTGGAGTTTATCTTTCAACTGGTGCAATTATCCTTATCATAATACTATTGATTATCTTATTATAATACTTCATACAGTAGCTGTATTGTTTATAAAAACCCGAAATTAAGTATTACATTTTGCGATAAAGTTTAAGTGCATTCAGAACTAAAAATATTGACAGAATTAACTATTATACAACCATCATTATCTAGGTTGATATTACAGGTGACCTGATGTCAATATAATATATTATTCCCTTATTAAATAAAATTTAAATAAATAGCATGATACGCATTATAGTTTGTTTGATATTGGCTTTCCCACTCTTAGCAAAAGGTCAATCGAAAGGTGATTCAATAATTGGGGTTTGGTTCAATCAAGAGAAAACGGCCAAACTTCAAATATCTAATGAAGACGGTGCATACTTTGGAAAAATTGTGTGGCTGCAAGCAAAACATGACAAAGCTACATTATATACCGATAAAACGAACCCTGACAGTTCAATGCATACTGATTCTTTGATGGGTATGACGGTGATGCGACACTTTACTTTTGGAAGTAAAGACACTTATCGTGGAGGTATAATATACGACCACATGAATGGGAAAGAATATAAATGCAATATGGTGTTAATTGGCGGACAATTTCTAATGATAGTTGGCTATACAGGTATACCCACTATGAGTAGGTCTATGGAATGGCAGCGGGTTAAGTTGCGATCAAATGAGTCTACAGGGTTGTAACGCTCCTCAATTTTTAATGTATAGCACTATAGCTTTCGTTTTTATAGTCTGGCCGAAAAAAAAAAAATTAAAAGTTCCTTCACTTGCTAATCGCAACTGCTGTTATCGTAGTTTTAGTTAAGTTGATGCAAGAAAAAAAACCGCTTACTTAAGTAAACAAGATTCACAAAGTAGCGAGTACCACGGCTCATCGCACGTGATGTTTTTAGTAGAATGGGAAATATTATTTCTCCATAAAGCCTTCTTTGATCAAGTATTTGCTTAATTTGTCAAATACATCAGCCCACGAAGCACCAGTTGTACCACCACTGGTTGTAGTGTCTTTATGCTTATACCCAACTATTTTTTCCTCTTTGGTATCCTTACTAATTTTCAATTCACCATAGCCGGAGGTTTTATGTTGAATGGTTGCTGGGGTTAGTCTTAGAAATTCTGCTTTTGTCATATTTGTTACTTTTTAAATGGGTTAAATAGTTGCATTTTTCGTATTTGCTAACTATATATCAAGGTTTTATGGTAAAACCCTTTTTTTTATCGGTATACAAATGTATCAGTTTATGTACAATAAAAAAAATTTACTTTACTCAGTAATTTATTGCTACATTGGTAACCGCATAAAATGATACCATTTCCTAAACTATAATAGTTCTCCGCCTGTGGCGGATTAGATTTTAAAATGAATACCGAGTTCCATTCTTAAAGCCCCGCTTAATCCCGATAATTATCGGGATACGGGGGGATTAGTCCCTTTAGACTAATATAAATCG
>Ga0163151_10004713_pt1 | contig 18032 bp, 16 predicted proteins | sample OliLakLV19MP5IB2_FD_145596 | JGI IMG/M metagenome (GOLD analysis project Ga0163151, IMG submission 145596) | Freshwater microbial mat bacterial communities from Lake Vanda, McMurdo Dry Valleys, Antarctica - Oligotrophic Lake LV.19.MP5.IB-2 | ecosystem: Environmental > Aquatic > Freshwater >... | reverse complement strand
ATCATGTCGAGCAGCACAACGTTGAAAAACTGAGAACCGACCGCGAGCAAATTCATACAGGTATCCTTTCTGGGCGAAGCTTCGATGCGGTTATTGATACCTGCGGATATCAGCCAGAAACAGTTCGTCGTTCGTTGAATGTTCTTGCCGGCTCGGTTGGCACTTATGTTTTCATCTCAACGGTCTCCGTTTACGGAGACTTTTCAGCAATCGGAATCTCCGAGGAGAGCCCGATCAAATACACACAGCCCCGTGAACAAGGAGACTATGGGAGTCTCAAAGCTGACTGCGAAAAAGTCGTCACAGAATTGATGCCGGAGTGCTCCCTCATAATTAGGCCGGGACTCATTGCTGGACCTTACGATCCAACCGATCGCTTCACCTACTGGCCGGCACGCTTTGGACGTGGCGGGAAGATTCTGACACCGGGGCGACCAGAGCGTTTGATTCAGTTTATCGACGTGCGAGATCTAGCAGCATGGGTGTTAGTGCTTGCCGAAGCGCAGGCACGCGGTACCTACATTGCCACTGGTCCGGAAGAACGACTGACCATGGGAGACTTTCTTGACGCGTGTGAGCAAACGGTGCGCACAGAAGTGGAATTGGTCCGGGTAGAGGACGGCGTCCTTGAGAAGGCGGGCGTGGCGCCCTGGACCGAATTGCCTTTGTGGATTCCCGCCTCAAACCGCAGTTTCGCCGGTATTATGAGGCTCGATCGCAGCAAAGCTGCCGCTGCAGGTCTGAAATGTCGACCGATAACAGCCACGATCGCTGACACGCTAGCCTGGGACCAAACTCGCGACCCATCGATTCCGCGAGTGGGCGGACTGTCGGCAGAACGAGAGGCGCTATTGCTGCGAAAGCCGAAACTAGATCTTACTCCTGGCAGAGGGCCGCTTCCGGGAGCGGGACTGCGCTAGCCGTAGAATCAGCCCTGGGACTGCATGCAAGTTGATTACGCAGAGTGGGCCACTGATTACTCAAGTGTCCAATCCTTTGTGGCCCAAAGCGTTGGACGGGGACGGAATTTTCGCAGTGCGTTCGAGACAGGGAAGCTACGCCATTTGCTCTTGAAGTGCACTTTGATAATGCCATCGCTGGCGTCAGGCTTTGGTGCGTCGGAATCCAGATCTTTGACCGGCGGTTTTTCGATGGTGAAGTACAAGTCTTTTGGCGGTTCATTATTCTGAGACAGGCTAATGATCAACTCGACAGGAATGCGATGCCCAAGTGTGCCAAGATCGATGGCGCTGAAATCAATGGTTTGCATACGCCGCATCAGCGGACCGGGTGGCGGCAATTTCGGTAGCTTGATCTGATCTGCCGGTTTCTGCTCGGCACTGGATGTAGTACCACTGACACTCGCAGTCGTCGTTACCTTCTGTTGCTTTGGTGTTAAAAGATCCAGCGGCTCCCAGTGCTCGCCGAAGCGCGCGTATCCCCCATGCAGGAATCTCGATAGCCGCAGCATCTTGTCGCCCGTAGACTCGTACAGCCTAATGATCGTCGAGCCTCGGCGTTCAAAGTATTTGCTTGCATAGTGCTTCACAAGGTCGTCGTCGACGTCAGGACAAATCATGGCGACTTCATCGAAGGCATTGCATTTCTTCAGCATTGGTGTCGCGCGCAACACCAGACGGTTTCCCATGCTGTGCGCGTAAAGGCGGACACGCATGGGTGGAGTCCGAGTCGACAATGAGGTGACATCATCAACAACGCTGTTGAAGTGTTCTTGACTCCATTCGACGGTCGCTTCATCAGACCAATATTGTGCGACTTTTCCTTTTGAAGCCCACGAATAGAGCAGCATTGGTCGCTCAGAGTAATAAGATAGTCTAGCTGCACTGCGCAGACCCGATTCAAAGGTACTCATGTAGCCCGGAACGAACATATCCAGCTCATGCGGTGACGGCATCTTCTGGCAGGCTGCATAGACCTGCTCCCAGAACGCCCCTCTTTTCTGCGCGTAGTCAGTGCCGTCGGTTAAATTGATCCCGTCCGGGCCTTCATTCTGATCTGTCGGCTTCCAACCCAACTGCTGCATGTCTACGGACTTAGATTTCTTCTCCGTATCCTTGATTACGCAGTACGCAACCCCCACGAATGGTTCGTGCTTACACAGACCGCGGTATTGCCGCAATGTCCCGAACTCAACCTTGCCGTTACCCTTATGAGGCTGGTTGCGGTCGGTGACAAAAAACACTGGGATGCGGATTGCATCGGCGTCGCTTGCGCGTGCTGGCGAGGACAGCACAAGGAAAAGTGTTACGAGAAGTAGTAGGTATTTCATCTCTCATCAACCGAACAGATGGTCGGAATATACCGTGGTGGGGGCTGTAGGAAATGTGCGCCCTCTCACTTTGAGCTGTGAATGGCGCTGGCAACCGTGACTTGGGATAACGGTGAATTAAGCGCTGGCAAAGTTACTTGGACATGCCAATGTGGCGACTGCAAAAGTACCGACTGCAAAAGTACCGACTGCAAAAGTACCGACTGCAAAAGCACCGACTGCAAAAGCACCGACTGCAAAAGTACCGACTGCAAAAACACCGACTGCAAAAGCACCGACTGCAAAAGCACCGACTGCAAAAGCACCGGCTCCCAAATCAATGGAAGCCAGTGCCAATAACCTTTCAGACTGGCTTTCAAAATAAATGGTGGAAAGCCCGCGAGGTGCGCAAAGTAAACCTTGATAGCCCGGCGTCCTTGGCAAACATTGCCCGCAGCCCTATTGGTAACCCGCGTTTGATAGTATTTGCACGCAGTACATTTTGCATGGGCTATCGATTGTCTGGTCCTTTCACCCCCTACCGGGGTTGGTCCTTGAAAGGATTGAATATCTCTGGTTCACTATGGGCTTGAGATGGGGTAAATTAAGAGCATATGCTGAGAATTCGTCTTACTGCGGCGTTGGCGTTGGGCGTCTTTCTCTCCACACCAATTTGGGCACATCACGGTCACGATCACAGTGCGCCGCCAGTTCCACCGCCGGTTGCAGTTCCACCGCCGGTTGTTCAAATACCAGTGCCTGTGGTGAGACCGCCGGTAGTCACGTTCCAATTGCCTGTAATCTCGCCACCCACCGTTATCTTACCGACCGACACGGCAGGTATGCATAGCGGGCCCGATGCTTCGAAGTTTCAGCAGCTTCCTTCCTCACCATTAACGAAGGAAGCTTTAGCCGCGCTAACAGCGCCCGATTCGCGTTATCAATTCACAGGAGAATGGCTTCCGTTCTCGTCGCAGTACTCCGCGTCCGTGCCCGGCAACAGCCCTTATAGGCCTGTTGCCCTCCTCTCCAATGACGGCTCGTTGAAGCAAGGACGACTTGAGCATGTAGAGCAGCCAAAGCCAACTGCATCGGCATTTATGCCAACCACGCAGGCGAGTTTCACTAAGGTTAATGATAAACATTTAGCCCTTCATAGCGGGGCGATTCTCGTTCGAACTGGCAATGTTCCGGTTTTTGCTTCCACACAAGTCAAAGGCGAGAAAGTGCTCACACGGATTGCTGGGGGAGCATTAGCAATGGTTTCCGCTTTCGACGATAAAGCCACCGTTCTCAATCTGACCGATAAGTGCTGTGGTGCCTTAGTAATGTACATGCCGTCTAAGGACGCAAACAGACAACATTCAGTGGGCATAAAACCCGGACAAATAGCCGAAGTATACGCTCCGGATGATAAACCGGTTAGCAATTTGGTGGCAACAAAGATCGACGTTAACGAAAGAATTGGTCACGATTATGGGCTTGTGGTCGCACAGTGCCATTATGTACGGGCGCTCAAGAAATTCAATCTTACCCCCGTCCTTGCGAAACAAGATCTAGATCGAGTTCTGAAAACAGCCGCTGCTATTGCTTGCGTCCGTAGATAACCAATCGAAAACAGGATAGGTTCTTCGAATAACCCCTCTGTGCCTATTCGCGCAAGGATTCTTGCGCGTCAAGAAAACAAAGGGCAACGCCGATTTCTTCTGCGATTCCACCGGTGCCAAACATGCCCTTCCGCTTTCGATGACGATGAAGAAGACCGGTCGGGAGCAGTTTATTACGCGTAGTTAGAAATTCCCTTCCTCGCTTAGATTCGTCAGAGCGCGTTCGGATATGGGCCGCGCGGCATTGTGCTGGTATCTCATTTTGTTCATGCTGACTTTCAAGGAAGGGACAGAGACAAGGCGAACACCAAACACGAATCTATCGGGAAATCTCAATCCAATGTGCAACAGCTTTAGTCATGTGAGAAGGGACAATCATCAACCTTTTATCAAACACATTCATAACTCGAATCAGTGATTCAATTTTGGGCACTCGCCGTCCTGACTCGAGGTCCACGATGGTGTCCCGATTGACACCAACCAAAACGGCAAGCTGCTCTTGGGTTATGTTTGCAAATTTTCGTGCACGAGCGATTTCCCGACCAATGGACAGATGGTTTTCCAAGAGAATGGTGTTCTCACAATTAGCTGGCTGTGCATTTAGTCTAGCTAAGCAGCCTGTGCAATCCGCATATTTCCTGCGTTTGACCGTATCGTGAGCCCATAATGGATCAGTCCATCTCCAAATTTCTTCCTCCGTAAACTTCGTGTAGCTGAGAAGATTTAGGCTTCCACCCCACGTTATTCGCTGATCAATAACAGCCAGCTTCAGATGAAGACCTGGTTTAAGATTAACGTGGACCCCCATAGCTTCAAGCAACTCTACTGCAAGCTCAGTTTTCTTCAGTTCAGCCCGACGGGCTGGATCAAATCCAACTTCGTCGCGCAAGTCATACTCGCGCGGCTTCTGAATGAAGGTGCACGTTCTGACTCCACGTAACACCAGTTCCTGCAACGCTTGAGAAAATCTCTTGATACCATCGACGGTAACGAAGGCACTTTCGATATAACAAAACGCAATCGCATCTTGCAGATCACGAGAGAAGGCGGGCGCGAAATTCTTCTCGGTAAAAACACCGCCCGGTGTCGGGGGTAGGGGTGGTGTTGGCGGTGTTGTTGGTGTCGGTGTCGGTGCTGTCGGTGCTGGCGGTGTTGTTGGTGGTGGTGTAGGTGTTTCTTTTCGCATATCGACTTTCCTCCATGTTCCATTTTTCGGAGAATAGCCGGCAAAACGTTGGCAAATCCGGTCAATCGATCACTTGCAGATCAGAAAAGTTGGGTTTGGCAGCCCAAATGCGGAAAATATTCCGCATCTAACGCAATTCGGCGTCCCCAGCAACCAAAATGCGGAAAATATTCCGCTAAAAATCAGGAACGTGCGGAATATTTTCCGCATCCCCTCGAAATGGGCACGAAAGAACCGGCTCTGCGAGATGATTTCGAGGAACGCGACGATGGTTATCAACAGTCCGATTCACCAGACTTCAGAATTCCGCAAATAATCTGCAAGGCTTACGCATTGCGCCACCAAGCGCCACCAAGCACCACCAAGCGCCACCAAGCACCACCAAGCGCCACCAAGCGCCACCAAGCGCCACCAAGCGCCACCGTCTGTATTGTTCTTCGGTTACCAACAACTCACTCGCTTACATTTCCAGGCATGTAGAACAAAGCCTTTTTCTCACCTGGAAGTGTGAAGTCGAAGCCGCACGATTGGAAGAACTCTTCTGATGAGGTGATTGCCATAACTTCGAGGATGCCTTCGTCCTTTGCTCGCTTCATGCATGATTGAACCAGTTTCTTGCCAATTCCGTGCCCTTGAGCCTCGGCAGACACCGCCAAGCTTCTAATTTCACAAAGCTTCTTGGAATAAATCTCAAGCACTACGCATCCTACTAACTTCCCGTTGATTTCAGCGACGAAATACTGTCCTATCATCTCGTGCAACTCTGTCATGGCTCTGCGCAGAATGCGGCCATCGTTCACAAATGGCTCCAGGCAATCATGAATGGCAGTGACGTCAGCTTTTGCCGCCTGACGGATCGTTACTGTCGTGGCGACGTTTGTCGCTGCGCCTAATGCGACGTTACCTGTGTATGTGCTCATGGGTTCACCGTGACCGGACCTTTCGAGCTTATAGGAGAATTCTTCTCCATGTCACTCGTAAGATCACTAAGGAGAAGGTTACGGGAGATGAGTTTTAGGAGAAGTTATTAGTCCTCGATTCTAAAACAATCCATTCCACGAGTGGTGCTATTTTGATTCGTGCTGAAATCTTGTTCTTTAGCTGGCATTCGTCTGACTGATTCAAACCGCTACTCATGGAAGCAGCGCAACTTTGGCAACGTCCAGATCCGCAGGTTGGGCAACATCAGCCGGCTCGCGGACCCACAAGTCCCATTATGTACATGAGATACGTCACTAGCGCCGTGGTGAAAACTTCAAAAAACGCCTCGACCATCATATGAATTACGCACCACCGCCAAGATCGGCGATGACAAAGGAAGCCTGATAGACTAGCTGATTCAAGTCCGGCACCCCCTGCTGCAGGAGTTCATTACATGATTAAGCAAGTTGCAAGAAGGCTAAGTGGAAATTATTCCTGTAGCATTGCTTCCCTTGTGATCTCCCTATTGTTGTCGCCGGTAATGCCACAGACTGTCCACGCGGCAGAGGAACTCAAGTTCGCATGGCCGGTCCCTTCCCAGGTGACCGTGACGGAGAACACCTTGAAAAAGGGCAAGACCGCTAAAACGCGTTATGACATCGTCTTGAGCAAGCAAGCGAAGGGAAACAACTATGAAGTTCGCTTCGAACATTTTCAGTTTCTCGACATCAACGGAATGGATCTTTCCGTGCCCGAGAATAAAAAGCAATTGGGTCCCATGCTAGCTCAAATGAATGCAATGGGAAGTATGATCCCCACGCTTGTCGTCAATCCGCAAGGGCAGGTGGAAGACGTTATCGGAATGGAAGAAGCCGTAACCAATGCGCTCAAAGTGATGCCAGCTGCGGATCCCCAAATGATTGCCGCCTTGAAATCGCCCGCCATGATCGCTCAGATGAAAGAAAAGAGCGTCGACTTTTGGAGAGTGTGGGTTGAGACATGGGTCCTGAGCCAACCGGCACCGGGAAAGCCAGTGGTTGTTGAGATGGAGATTCCTGTAGTAGGTGGCGCAGTCAAAAGTGAAATGACAGTCAAAAATGAAGGTGCAGCTCCCGGGAGCGCCGGAGACGTTCAACTTTCCGCACAGGCAGTGCTGCAAGGAGAGGCGGCGAAGAAAGCTCTGGGTGCGCTCATGCAGAGTCTTATTGCGCAAGTTCCGGCTAAACCGGGAACGAAGCCATTCTCCCCGGCTATGATCAAGGACATGAAGCGCACTACTAGATTTTCGGTCGTCACTAACCCCAAAACGCTGCAGCCGGTGCGCGCGCATTCGGAGACACTAATCGATTTGGCAATTGGGGATGAGCGCAAATCGCAACTGGAGAAACACGAGTACAGCTTCGCCTGGCCTGCACCGGTGACTCCCTGATTTCCAGAGTTGATTTCAAACGCAAGCAAGACCTGGCGGCAATCCGATCGAACCGTTTGAACCTGCAAGTTAATCGCGAGTTTTGTCACCTTTTAGAGAGTTATCGCTATTATCTGGTTCGCTCGCAAAATTGCGGACCAGCGAAACGAGTGCATTCACCAGCCCGACGCGTTCTAATTCTTCGAATTGAAGCGACCTTACAATGTCATAACGAGCACCACGGTTTACAAGATCGTCGTCTATCTCTTTGACGAACAGCTTGCCTTCCTGACTATCATGGCCGATCTGAAGAATGGCGACAGTCAATTCCTTGTCGTTTTTTAAGCGTTTGCTTGCTGCTATGAGGCTGTCGATCACGAGTCCCGGCTCTGCGCGCGGGTGCGGCATTCCATCTGTGATCACTACGATTAGGACCGGTTTCGAGCTCGACTGCCGCGTTTCAAAAAAATGCTTAAAACGACTGTTTAGCGGCAGGGACAGTCGTGTGCCGACAGACGACGGGTGCTTTTCAAAGCGCTCAATCACGTCGTCGGACGTAGCATTTTTCAAGACCTCGTAGTCTGACGAAAACGTTGTTAGTGTGAAACCGTGTTGAACATACGGCGACAGTTGACGAGACAGATCAGAAAGTTGCTCACCGCACCACTCCCATCTTGAAACTCCCCCAGGACAGTCACGACGCAGCATCGACCCCGATTCGTCAACAACCAGTTCGAGCTCGAACGCAGCAAGCGATTGCGCAGCAGCGGAACCTTTGAGCGTGCTTGCCTCCCCTCGGAACGCTTCTGGTCTCTTGTTTTCGCGGGTATGGGGAGAGATGGGAGACATCAAGGAGCGGGTCAATCCTTTGAAAATCTTTCCTCGCCCGCCCCTGCGATCTTTGCTCTCGGCGTGCAGAACAAAGGGTACCTGCGTCTTTTTCAACGAGCCATTCGAGCCTTCGCCTGACGGACTTTCGTTCGATTCACCATCCGAGGCGTTGGCGGCACAGAAGGCGCAAGCTGCAACCATGAGCATTGCAGAGACAAAGCACTTTAAGAATGAAATCCGCACCGGACTCGGCGGCTTGCCAGGGGCACTCTTCGACCGACCCAGCGCACGGAAAAGCGAACTTGTTGGTCTCATTGCCCTGTAACCCGTCAGGAACTACAACTTACACAAGCATCATATATGGGCCTGCAAGTCAGCGCACCGAATTCGCCGTACGCAAGCAAGCGACGTACAGGCGGCTCGCGGTCGACTAGACGCTGCCCAACGGCACGTTTGGCGCCAGAAATTTGAATGGCTCTGCGGGCTGAAACAGCGCGGAGACGTCACCGTCCAAGATTGCCGGGCCGTCCAGCTTAAGTTTCATCGTCTGAGCACCAGGCTTGAGGTCCAATTTCTCAAGGTCGACCCAGAAAATAGCTGGGTTAAGGACAGATTCGAAGTAGTAGCGCTTTGCCTCGTGGTCGAGCACGCTGCGCCATAGGGTAGACGCTATGTTTGGATGCGCAGGATCATCCATGCCGATCGGCACGCTAATGGATCTCATCTGAGAAAGGATCGCAGCAACTGCAGATCTCTTGTCCGCGAATTTCGGAGATGATTTGAGGTGGTAGCTAGCGCGCACGAAGCGATCCGCAGCCTTGATTGTTCCAGGCAACATGTTTTGTCCACCAACGAGATCCCAGTAAGCATTCAGAGCCAACTGCTGCTCATACGGAGGCGAGTTAGTCATTATCTTGTAGCCACGGCTATGGTGTATTTGCAGCTTGCCTTCTATGTATTCGAGAATTGCAGAGTCACCGCTGGGATCGGAAATCGCAAGATGCGCAGTCCCGGCTTGCCCGTTCGGAGTACTGGCCGTCACCACGGTCAGCGAATCAGCCTGCAACGCATCCACTGCTTCCTTCACAGTAGCGAAGTTGTCGATTACGTACTGAAGCCACGCCCCCAAAGAGAGTTTTGGTTTTTTGCTGGTCGCGTGGTCTCCATAATCGGACTCGGCCAAGTAGAGCATGTTGCCGACAAGCCCGGCTTCGTTCATTCCGTCGCAACTGGCCAGCTGGTAGATGCTCACAACCAGCGAGCCATACTTTGACGTCCAGGTGATTGAACCTTCGCCAGCGCCACCATCCCGTTTCATCCGTCGCGGAAAAACCCACCAGTCTGCACCAGACTTCATATCACTCCAGTCCATAGTGCGGCCGACCATGTAGGTTTGGACGCCCGTTTCATACAATACTCTGGTGCACATGAGTTAATCCTTTCAGGTTACCAGCGTATTGTATCTGGAGACTGACGCCTGTTGTTATCGTCTTACGAATTAGTTCTGCCGATCTCAGGCGAACCGTGCATTTGGCCGACGACGATCATCCGAGCGAGGCTCAGTCTTTCAATCGTTTTTTGTGAAAAGTCTTTGATATCCCATCTAATGCGACGCCGCCAGCCCGGCCTGTTGACTTGAATGGAACCTGGGGTAAGCTCAATCAAGTACCGGCAGGTCCACAAGGTTCGTCGTACACTGTTCGCCCGCACGCTTGGGCATGTCACGCTGCAAGCAACATTCAGGAACGTTTTGCACGCGAACCGATACTTCATTCACCAAGGATTCACAAGAAAAATGTAAATTCGGAACATTACTAAGTCCGAATTCAATTTCTTCTTTAAACGGTTGGAGGTTTCTTGTGATGAATCCTGTGAAATTCATATTGGCAATTTCTTTGTTGATTTTTTCAACCAATGAATCCGCACTGGCTAGAGGCAAGAAAGCGACGACAGACAAACCGCGACCTCTGATGGCACCAGTCGTGAAGCGCGCAGTGGTATCACATTCGGTCCCGTGCCCACCCCCGGGCCCTATACCAATTGTCCAAGCGCCAGTTGCAGCAGCGCCAGTACCGGCGGCCACTCCAATTGCAGCCACACCAGCACCGGCAGCCAGCACGCCAGCGCGCCGCTTCGCATTTAACAACTGCGGCGTTGAACGAGACAACATCGACACGTGCAATGCCGGAAGCGAAGACAACGAATACGACCAAATGATCGACGTGGGTCGCTAAACGTTCTAATGGATTTGTTGTACGATCGTCTCCATGGCGTATGCAGGAAATTTGAAAAATCCGGCGGCGGCGGATGCAAAGCGTGGCATATCCCTTTAACACGCCTTAAAATGACTGCTCTGGTTGAAACATGCAGGTGATCAAGTGATGATCAAAAAAGTACTCGTCTCGCTCCTGGCATTAGCAGCAATCACTACAGTGAGTGCTGACGCCGCGAACAAGGCAACTGTCCAAAAAAAACAATTGCCGCCGCCAGACTATTTTCCCGTGCGCATCAAAGATTCGGAAGGCAAGCCGACTGAATGGTGGTGGAAGTATACGTTCACTAAATACACCATGAACGGCACTCCGATGGACAAAAAGCCTGACGATTTCAAACTTCAAGTCATCAGCGCCGAGAAGCAACTGGATGAAACAACGCTATGGAAACTTGATACCACAGGTCCGGCAATCAAGACGATTCACGAGTGGTACGTCAAATCAAAAGGAAAAGTTATCTGGCACAAGGAACAGTTTGGCGACGATGACAAAATGCAGGTTCAGTTCGTTCCTGAACGAGTTTTGTTGATGAACCCTCTGACCAATGATCAAACTTGGAGCTGGAACGGCAAAGGAAACATGGGAGTGCAAATTGATAATGTGTCCACTGTTTCGGGACCAGAAGAAATAATCACACCCGCCGGTAAATTTCAGGCGATGAAAATCACTGTCACCGGAAACCAAGGTGGGCAGCCGATTAACATGAACTACTGGTATGCGAATTACGTCGGATTAGTTAAGTCTGCGACGAAAACCGCGACCGTCGAATCAGAATCGCAGCTCCTCGACTACAGCTTCAAGAAGCCACCGGTCGGCCAGAAAGCGAGCGCAGGTTCGGTGTACTAGACCGGAATTCTAGCTCTGCAGTTATTACTTGTTTTTGCCAGGAACCCGGTGATTTCGGCAGCGGAAATTTCAATGCTGGTCACAAGAATAGCCACTCCTCCTTTTCTCGCGCGCGCCAACGACGGTGATCGCTTGTTTCTGCGCATTCAGGATTGCCCTGGCTCTTGTCGCTAGCTTCCCTGCTTCTACGGTACGGTGCATCTGACGCAAAACTTCGGCATAACTCATCAAACAAACGCCAACATTCGGATGGTTTGCACCCAGCGCGCTCTCGTTTATTCGCAGTACACGCTTATACAGCGGCTCAGCTGCGACATAATTGCCTTGCGTCTTATAGAGGTCTGCCAGACCTTTCAAGGTCTTGGCCAACCGCGCATCTTGCGGACCGAACACCTGCGCTTCCTTCAACGTTGCGCAAAATGATTCCTCAAGCCTAATTTTCTCTTGAAGATCTTCAAATTTAGGATCCAACAATTCGACATGGCGCAACGTACACAATGAAGAAGCATGCGATCCCAGCCATGAGAGGATTCCAGCCTTATCGTAGAGAGCTAATGTGTTTCTGGGATCCAAAGAAAGAGCTCGATCGAAATCTTTGAGCGCAAGGGTATATTTTTCGAGCCCCCGCTGGCATGCACCTAGCTGCCTCAGATAGTATGACTTCGAAGAGGGGCTCTTCTCAGTGCGGGCCAATTCGGAATACAACGGCAGTGCAGATTTGGACAATCCCAAAGCCAAAGCATTCCAAGCGAGCTGACTTCGGAAATATCGGTTGTGCGGAAAGTGGTGAACAAGTGGCTCCCAGTCCCTCCCGGCCCCTTGACGATCGCCCATATCTTCAAGCACCTCAGCTCTCTGCATAAGGCTAATTCGGAATCGGTACTCGTACTGCGGCAAAGCGAGCTTGGCGATCTCAAAAATCGCCATATTTGCGTCATTCAGAGCCAAATCATATTGCTTCATCTGCCTGTAACATTCAGACCTATAGCAATACCAGTTAGATACATGGGGATCGAGGACAATTGCTTGTGAAAAGACTGGAAGCGCAGTAGCGTATTCGCCTCTATCCATCAGTAACTCTGCCTGAAGAGCAAGTTCACTAGCTCGATCAGGCTTTGTGCCCGACAGCATCATCTTGCGGACGAAAGCCCTCTCCTTTGTTTGCACTTCCTTTGGAGCCAATAACACATACAAGAAACTCTCGGCAATAGATTCATCCAGATTAATACTGGCATAATAACTTGGAAGACCGCAACGGACTGCCATCTGGTGAAGAGACTTCCCGGTTTGCTGTTTGGCGCGAGCCCCCGTGACTGGTCTATTCGAAACAATGCGTCGAACCTTCGCTAGCTTGGGCTCTTCGATAGCGATCCAGTCTGCACAATTAGAAAGTCGATTGTCAAAATCTATGAAATGACCAAGCTCATGGATTAACGTAGCCTGCCTATCCAATGGTATTGCTCGGAAGAATTCATCCGTAATGACAAGCGTCCAGCGGAATGCACGAGAAGTGGTGGCTCCGGAAAACTCAAGATCCTTGGGCATGGATTCAACCGCATGCGTTCTTAATATCTTGATCCGCGGGCGCCGCGCTAGAGATGCTTGAAGTTGCGGCCACGATGTGAGAATTTTGGTGAGTTGACTGCGTAATACCCTTTCATCAGTCTTGCTCCAGCGCACACTGTGATCTACTGAGACCGGTGCGCATAAAAATTTCAGCTCGGACGGTGAACAATTGCTTTCATCGACAACTGCAAACACCTTATCGAAAGCGCCAGCAGGGACGACAGGTTTCTGACTTTCGTCCGACCAGGCCGGTACTCGTATCAAAATCATGCTGCAAAAAGCCAGCACTAAACCAAACGCCGCAAATTTAGCGGTACAGGGTTGCTGGACGATAGCGCATAGCCTTTTTATAGAACGTCCTCCCTGTTTGTCGATTGTAGAAGATCCAGGGCCTTCTGCAAAGCTTGCTTCTCACGACTTCGGCGCGATGAAACAGATCCCGCCCCTACAACTCTCGGTTGAATTCATAAATCGCCACTATGAATGGTGGCGCACAGTTGTGTTTATGGATATCTGCCAATGTGGCGACTGCAAAAGCACCGGCTCCCAAATCAATGGAAGCCGGGCCTACAACTATTTGACAGTCCTAACGAAAAGCGCCCTCTCGGACGCCTCTCACTCACTTACTTTTTGACTTGCGTCTCGCAAGGCGCAGTGGGACTGCAATCACACTTCTTACCTTCTTGGTATGTCGTGCAGCAGCAACAGCAACATTCACACCCCTTGCAGGGCGAGCACTCTTTGCCGTCACAACAGGTCGATGGGCAACATTGATCAGCCATTTTTCTTACTCCTTCAGATGTGTTACTTCCCGTGCTGCTCGCTGTGATCCATCAAGCACATAGCTTTTTGTAGCAAGCCGATTACGCATTGATCGATTATCCGGTAATAGATCATATTGCCACTGCGCCTGGTGGCAACAATGCCGCGATCAGAAAGCCGTTGTAATTGGTTTGAAATGGCCTGAGGAGTCATTTCAACCGTCGATGCGAGGTCACAAACACACATTTCCTCAACTCTTGCCAAAGTGTGCAAGAGCCTCAGCCGTGTGTCGTTGGCCAAAATCTTGAATAGATCCTCAAGCTCTGCTGCTTGATCTGTCGTTATCGGTTCCTGTTCAGGCAGAGTCACGTGCACCGGGCAGCACGTTTGCAGACTTTTAGCGACTTTCAAATCAGTTTCCATACTTCCATCTTACACTATTAAACCGATTCGTGGAATAGTTTAGAAGCTGCTACAGTGAATTATGCCGTTGACCCTCGCGGAGCCACAGATGACTAATCGCGCCCTATCCAGTACAGACTGCTTCGGGATCACGGCCTCGACCGTCTGCGCCGTTCATTGCATTGCCACCCCTATAGCCATGGCCGTACTGCCAGCCTATGCCGGCGAAGCCTGGGAAAGTCCCTTGGCTCACCAGCTATGCGCCGGTGCCGTCGCCCTCTTCTGCCTTACTGCCGCCTACCAAGGGTATCGCAAACACAATGATTGGAAAGTTGTGGCGCCGCTTGCTGTCGGGCTTTTCCTTGTGATCGCCGCTACATTTCTGTTGCCCGAAAGCCTTCACGAACTCTACGAGACCCCGGTACTATGCCTTGGAAGCTTCGCCTTAGTCTTGGGACATATTTTGAACATTCGACGCTTGTCTCAATGCTGTAACCAATGTGAACCAGCACCAGCGCCGGACGAAACAGCAAGTCAATCAGGACATACTGAAGACGCTGCTATTCAGCAGTCTAAGGGTTAGTCAGTCAGGTCGTCGCACCAGCAAGTGTTACATTCTTCAAAACCTGTTTGCGGCATTACGTGCAAGGGACAAATCCTTAAAGACTAGCGAACCGCGTCTTCTTGCGCTAATGTCTCGAATACAGACTGCAAAGGCAAATCAAAGACACGGCTCGCGAATTGAACGAGAACTTCGCAAAATCATCAGACTAGTAAAATCGGAACGCAGATGGAACAGGAAGTGCCGGCGGGCCCGGCAAGCGAGGAGCGCGAACATGAGTAAGATGACCACCTGCCTGTGGTTCGACCACGGCAAGGCCCGTGAGGCCGCCGAGTTCTACGCGAGCGTTTTCCCCGACAGCCAAGTCGGGGAAGGACACGCCTCCCCTGTGGACAATCCCTCTGCGAAGGAGGGCGAAGAACTCACCGTCGAGTTCACCGTCATGGGTCAGTCGTTCATTGGGCTGAACGGCGGGCCGCACTTCAAGCCGAACATGGCGGTCAGTTTCATGATCCTGACCGAAAATCAGGAAGAGACCGATCGTTACTGGAACGCCATTGTAGGCAATGGCGGCGAAGAGAGCCAATGCGGCTGGTGCACCGATGGCTGGGGATTCGCTTGGCAGATCACGCCTCGCGCCCTGCTCGACGCGACGACCGACCCGGATCGCGCTGCAGCGAAGCGTGCAATGGAAGCAATGATGAAAATGAAAAAGATCGACATCGCGACGATTGAGTCCGCGCGCCGCGGGGCGAAGGCTGATAAGTAAGCTGAAGCTGATTTCGGCAGATGTTGAATTTCAATGACAAAGACAGGCACGGCATGCATTTGGTGAACGCCACCAGTTCCCGGAATGTGCTTGAAGATCTCGCTGGCAAATTCGACGGACAAGCACTTGATTAGCGCAGGTAGCCCAGCTGATGTTACGCGTTTTCGAAACTCACAATCAGACCTAAAAACAGTGGGAGCCATCCGAACGAACCTGAAATCGGGTAACCCTTTGCGCTGGCCGTTGCAATGGATTTGCTTCCGTATCACGAGCAGCGCAGTGGCTTGTTACGCAAAATCGACCGCAGTGGCACTCAAGACGAAAGCGCTGTCTTAGCAAATCTAGACGTAGACATATATGCGGCATCTCGATCGTAAATCGTTTCGATGGAAGTAAATACGCCTGAGGCTTTTTTTGAAGCCAAAAGGCCATTACGAAGAAGCTTACGATGCCGTTTGCGACATTCGGTACTTTCCTAATTGGCGCATAGATCACAAAGATTGAATCAACAATTCCCTGTTTTAGAATTCGCAAAAATCCTACCCCCGCGGGATGGGAGTCGCGGAGGACTGTCACTTCGTTTTCGGCGGCCAGAAGTATGGCACCACTGCCAAATCCCAATCAAGGACAGTCAAGGTAACCGGCTCTGTACTTAAGTCGAATCCGTACTCCTTAGCCGATGATACAAATGATTTCTTTGACCTATAAATCCGGCTCGGAGGATACTTCTGCACCGTGCTCATTCTTGAAAGAACGTCAGCAATATAGTTCCCGCCAGCGTGGCTCAATTTCGGCAAACGACTTTCCAAATGCTGCCTCAAATCTGGTCTCAAATGGCGCAGGTACGGCTGCGTCAAAAGTCTTCAGATACGGCTGAAGATTTCCGCATTTATATAAAAACACCGAAGCCAAACGTTGGGCTTCTATGGAACCTGAAAAGTCTTCTGTGTTAGGTCTTGTGACGATTCGCGAGAGATTCAATTTTCGAATTTCCTCGGAATCCGCCGGATCGAGGCGCAAAGGGTTCTGCTGTCCCCAAAAAACTACGCACTTATCTCCATCAATATATCCATAAAACTTCTCCATCAGTTCCGGAATTCCTTCCTCGGCCCAAGGATCTGGAAGCTTTGAATACCGGTCGCCCAGCACCTTGTGCATGAGCTCATGCGCGAAAGTGCCAGGACCTAAATGGTCTCCTGTGGCGATGAAGTGCTGGCCAAGGCTGGTCAAGCCGAGTGCACTACAGCGCGATATGCCCTTCGTCTCTTTCAAGAACCCAGCCATTGCATCCGACGTTTCAAAGTTGTACACGCTGAATGGATAGTTCACTGTCAGCGGTACAAAATGCTTTTCGTACATCTTAATCAGGACTTCGCCATTTATCGCCAACCGGATGATTTCGTCCTCCGTCTGATCTCCAAAGAAGATGAGATGCTCGGTGTCGATCCTCGTCGCAAACCGCTGCTGATCTTTTTTCGCCGCTAGTGAGTAGGCGTACGGCAGCATACGGTCCTCTTCCGTCCAACCAAAAATTTTCGCCTGCAACGCGAAATTATTTGCCTTGACCGGATCGCCGCTCAGGCGATACATCGTTCCCATTACAGATTGCATTTCGCCGGCTGATCCGCGTGGGTCAAGTTCCAGGCCGGCAGCGCATGTGTCGATAGCATTCTGATATCGTCCTAAACCGCGAAAGGCAAGCGCCTTCAAGCTATAAAACTGAGCAACATCTATGGGTCCAGCCGCCTGCTCGTTTGCGAACCTCAACCCCTCTTCCGCATCCGTAAGTGCTGGCCCGTATTCCTTCAATCGATATCGAGCCATCGCGCGCATACCAAGCGCCCTCCATGAGCGCTTGTCCTCCTGCAACGCAAGCGTACTTTCTTCGATGACATTTTTATAAAGCCCATTGGCATAATAGGTGAACGCGGCAACAAGGTGATTGCCAGGCTCGGGCCGGGAACGCAGCAGTTTCGGAAGAAGGCTCAAAGCCTCCTTCTGCTTCGAATTCAAAATGAGCGTACTGCACTTTTGTTGCAGCAATTCAGGATCATTCGGAAACGTTTTCTCTGCTTCATTCAGTATTGCGAGCACGTCATGGTAACGTCCGGACGTCGCCTCGTTCCAATAGTTTGCGGCCCAAACCTCGTCTGAAAACGGGCTCGGATCCGGACGGCGATTGACCAAAGAGGGACCAACAGTGATAAGCGTGACGCCCACTAGCACGCAAGCGGACAAGGCAATGACACCTTTTCTTGACCATTTTCTGGACATCGGACACCACGCTCGCCACTCCGACATCATAGTCGAAGACACGACCGGCACCGACGAAAGTAGCGCCTCCACCCCGCTCGAAATCTCAAAACTCACGAAAGCAATTCTGACAACAGGATAAACACCATTACACCGCTTCACGAGGACTTCTTTTCTCGGAAGGCGCGGTACCGACGAAATTGATCCCACGAGGCATCATTCGTTGCCTCAAATTCAATTCCAAGGCAAACAAGTGCACAGGACTTTAGTTGCGCGTGTCCCAAAATTAGTACCTTGAAGCAAAAACGCCGACGATGAAAATCCTTCGTCGGCGCCTGTTAGCCTTTCGGAACACAAAATAAAAAATGGTGGAGACG
>Ga0163151_10004711_pt1 | contig 18038 bp, 13 predicted proteins | sample OliLakLV19MP5IB2_FD_145596 | JGI IMG/M metagenome (GOLD analysis project Ga0163151, IMG submission 145596) | Freshwater microbial mat bacterial communities from Lake Vanda, McMurdo Dry Valleys, Antarctica - Oligotrophic Lake LV.19.MP5.IB-2 | ecosystem: Environmental > Aquatic > Freshwater >... | reverse complement strand
GCTCGCCGCCATGGGCTGGCCGCCGGCACGTTGGTGCTCGCAACCATGGGCGCGCCGCCGTCACGTTGGTGCTCGCCACCATGGGCGCGCCGCCGTCACGTTGGTGCTCGCAACCATGGGCGCGCCGCCGTCCCGCCGGCATGTTTTGTAGTGGCAGCATCTTATGCTGCCATGTCCTTTGGTCTGTATCAAAGCCCGGCAGCACACTCTGGCTGAAGCCTGCTTCTACCTGACGGTTACTTCAAAAGTCCAAGGCTCAGTCGGTAATCCGATTTCAACGCGGTCACCATTGAGCGCTACCGCTCGGACTTGATACATCCCTGGACTCGAGAGCATTGAATTCGGTAATGCCAGTCGTCCAGTTGTGGCATTGATATCCAATTCGTTTACTGGTTCCAGTTGATTATGGAAGGCGTAGATGTCCTTTTCGGCGACCGGCTGAGTTTGGTCGGCGCCTTTGTTGATGGCAACCTTGATGCCGGCCGCCCCAGGAATCAGCCGTACATCAAAGTCGACCTCAGGTCTTTCATGAGGAGAAACTTTCGTCACTGCTCCAGTGTGTCTGGATATTGTTTCAGCTGAACGGAAGGCAAGTATCGGAGCTGTCAATGCATACGGTATCAAGTCAACACTTGCCACATCGACATAATAATCACCGGGGTCAAACTCGAAACCTACTTTGCTAATTAGATTACCGTTAGTCCAGTCTGCATATCTGCCAAGCCAAACCAGGTATTGTCCGAATGTGATGTTAAGAATGGTGGCACTGTTAGTCTGTGTCTCATTTCCGGCTGCACGCCAGAGAAGCTTTAGGCTGTCGGAGTGGCAGGTGTGACACCCTGTTTTAGAGGTGTATAGCAGTTTGATTGCCGCTACACTCGCTTCCTTTGGGTTAAGTTTGACCGGCGGCAACCACATGCGCACCGTTTGTTTCCCTGGAAAAATGCGCACGCCATCAGGCATTGGCGTTACTGATGCTTTATCGCTTGAAAATGGCGTGCCTTCTTGGCGAATTGCATCCGATGGGGCAAATGTAACTTGAGGCAGCGTGCTCGTGTTGATTTGGAATGAATACATTGGTTCAAGCCGAGTTGCCGGCGTCTCGAACGAGTGTGGCCATATTAGTTGCGACGCCGGTTTTGTTTGCCATTGAGTTTCAAGTTCAACAGACTGTTCATGCGAAAAATGAAACCATGCCACTGACACCAAGGTTAACCCGGCGAGTCCGCAAGCAATGATCGGTCTGGACCTGGCACGTGATAAAGCTCCTGCCGACGGCAATGCCGCGATGCTGAGAATGATAGCGAAAATGGCGGAATGCATTGCAGTAGCTGCGACCAGCCAAACTGCTAACCATAACATTGCGCGTATTTGTGCACTGCGAAAAAGGCACTGCCCTGCGAACGCAATGGCGACGAAGAGATAACCGCCAAGAGCAATCTTGTAAGACAGGTGATCTGCAGGCATTGGCAGCAGCCAAGACAGCGGCGTTGCTTGAGTCAGCGAGTCAGTAAGAAACTTCGGCGCATGTAATACAGGCACCAGTTCCGGTGCCAGGTTGCCCACTGTTGTGACGAAAGAAAGAGCCAGCCAAAAGAAAATCACAAGAATGAAATGTTGTGTTCGTCTTTCTTGTTGGACCTTCAAGTTTTTTGTTGCTGTTGTGCCGGGCAGAATTATTTCACTTGCAGTTATAACAAGGGGGATAGCTGCTGCTTCAGGCCGGGTGAGAAAAGCCAGAACTGTCGAAATGAGCGACAGCGAGAACATTTTTTTCTCGCTGGTGGCCCTAAACCGCAGATAGGCAAATATCGAATATAGATACAACAGTTGGCAGAGCATTTCTGCGCGCATGTTCAAGCTAAGAAGATACTCGGACTGCGCTGGAGATAAGACGAATAGCACCGCCGCCCAAATTGGGGCGGCCGCTCCGAGCCTATTGCCGACCCTGCTTGTTAGTTCGGAGGTAATCTGGGCGACAAGTAATGCGCTGGTAGCCAGGATGCCCAGGTTAAGCAGGTGCTGCGCGAACGGGGAACTAAGACCGATTGTTGCAAGCAGTCCGGTGATGGCAACAGATACTAGTCCATCGCCAGTTCCTGCTGCGGCAAAAGTTGCAAGGCGCGACCAAAATTCGGCTGGGGCCGCAAAGAGCATCTTACAACTATTGAGAAAGCTGCTTTCCCCAGGACTGAGGCTGTTGTCTAGCAAAAACCAATTTAGTCCGACGGTAGCGAAGACCGCCACAAATGAGGTTAAGACAAGCTGTGTCTTGTATGTGGCCCAGTCGATCGCCGCCGGAGGCAAGTGTAACGGCGTCTCCGGACTTGGTAATTGTGATTCTAAGGGCTCAGCAGACATTTTCTCGGCACTGGGCGAGGAGTGAGCGATCAGTTTAGCGGATAGCTATGAACAAAACGACTGCTGAGGTAATCTGGCTTTATTGATACACTGGCGTATACGGGTGATTATGGCGTGGATCTCTTCTGCGCGCCGACAAAACAAGGGCATTCTATTGCAACCGGACGCGAAAACTCCAGGCGGATTACATACTTCGACTGTATCACTCCAAGGTGATGGTCCGGTCATCCTCAGTTTCCCTGACGATTTCTTATGGGGAGTTGCGACTTCGCACTTTCAGATCGAAGGTAATCGTCACGAAATAAAGAACCGCATCTCTGACTGGTCGAATTGGACGGTCCAGGAAGGTCGAATCCTGGATCAGTCGACGGCCGACAGGGCCTGTGACTTCTTGTCGCACTATGAAGCGGATGTCGACCTTTGCCAGAGTATGAATCTTAATACGTTCAGGCTGAGCCTCAACTGGCCAGCTTTAATGCCAAAACCAGGAGCAACAGAGCTAGACCCGGAAATGGTCAAATTCTATCGAACGCTTCTGCAAATGCTCAAGGATCGCGGCTTCAAGACTTTCGTCACGCTCTTCCATTTTTGCTTGCCTACATATTTATCGGATGCTGGTGGATGGCGGAACGCCAAAACTATTGATGAGTTCGAGCGATTTACCGAGCTTGTCGTCAAAGAGTTCGGGCCGGAGTTGGTCGACTTCTGGCTCACGTTGAATGAACCGCTTGCCTATTCGTATCAAGGCTTCATCGGCGGCTGCTGGCCCCCGGGCGGAAAGGGCGATTACGTTGGGGCATTTGAAGCAATTCGCAACCTGCTGGAAGGCCACGCGCGCGCCTATGCTGTGATTCATCGGCTCATACCGAACGCCAAAGTTAGCTTCACTGTTCACTGGATGCCGTTCGTTCCGCGCTCTTCATGGAATCCTTTCGACAAAATGACGCAGTTCATGCGTGATGAGATTTTCAATCATCTCTGGATGCGCTCGGTGGAAACTGGCAATCTGCAATTCGTTCCACCCCTGACCGTTGACAAGCGCGTCCGCAAGCTTTGTGGTGTGATCCCCGGCTTGCGAGGATCGATCGACTTTCTTGCCATCAACTACTACACGCGCCAGGTCAGCGAGTTTGAAATGAAATGGCCGCCGGATATTTTCGGCATTCGTTCCGATTTGGCTGAGTTCGAGGTTTCGTCTCTCGGCTGGGAGATATACCCAGATGGACTTTACAAGCTTTTGACTCATGGATTGGATCCTTATCGTTATGATGATCACGGCAACGCGCGAGAAATCTACATCACGGAGAACGGCTTAGCGTCGATGTTCTCAGCTGAGCTTTCCGACGGTGACTGGTCGCTGAATGACGAATTGCGCGTAAACTACTTGCTAGCTCATCTGATTGCTGTTCATAAGGCGGTCAAAGCTGGGGCCAACGTTAAGGGTTATTTGCATTGGTCCCTTCTCGATAATTTCGAGTGGTCCGAAGGATTGCGCGCCCGTTTCGGCTTGGTTCGTGTGGCCTATCCAACGCTGGAGCGGACAATGCGGAAGAGCGCGAAGATTTTCGCCGAGATAGTTGGTAAGAACGCATTGGTCGATCCGGTAAATTCCTTTTATCCATATCTTTAGAAATAGCAGCTGTATTACATCTTCGGGCTAAAATAACTGGAGTAACTGAGGTCAACCGTGTTGGGTCGCTCTTCAAAATTTGCCCTGTTTGCAACTGTGCAGCTGGTTATCCTGCTTTCGATGGCGCTATACGGTGCTGAGTCATTGGCTCAGAACGGGCCGGGGTCGGGCACTAAGCTAGCGGCCGTCGATGAATCAACAAACCAGGTCACTGCTAAGTTGATCGCTGACACCTCAGCAATAGTCCCGGGCAAACCATTCACACTTGGCATTTCGCTGGAAATGATTCCTGAATGGCACACCTATTACAAAATAAGTGGCGAAGCCGGGATGCCTACGCGAGTTACGTGGACATTGCCGCCCGGGTTCACAGCATCAGAACTACTTTGGCAAAAGCCGCATAAGTTCTTGGACTCAGGCATCACGACCTACGGCTACCAAGATAGGACACTTGTGGGTGCAACTATCACACCACCAGCGCACTTGACGGCTGGCTCAGCATTTAACTTGCAGGCCAGCGTAAAGTATCTCGCCTGCAAAGATATGTGCGTTCCGGGCAAAGCGTCTTTGTCGCTCAAGCTACCGGTGGCCGAATCTTCTCGCGGAGCTACAGCAGCGAACACTGACCTTTTTAAGGGACTTGGTTGGGATGGGCCTGTCTCTTCGCTTGTCAGTACAAGTCATGCCTCTGGTTCGGATGTGGTTGTCGCCGCTGGGCTTACCGGTGAGTCTCTGACCGGCAGCATCTTGGATGCGAAAATTAAGGTAGCTGATGGCGGGAACCAGGAGCAAAGTCTGTTGGCATACCTGGCTTTCGCCTTCGTCGGCGGTTTCATTTTGAATTTTATGCCCTGCGTCTTGCCGGTGATCTCGATTAAAGTATTGAGCTTCATGCAGCAGGCAGGCGATGACCCCAAGCGAGTTTTTAGGCTTGGTCTGACATTTACGGCAGGCATCATCTTCTCGTTCATGGTTCTTGCCGGTGCTGTGATTGCCGTGCAGCAAGCCGGACAGAAGGTTGGTTGGGGCTTCCAGTTTCAGTATCCGATCTTCCTGCTGTGCATGGCCGCGGTCGTGCTGATGTTTGCACTTAGCCTGTTTGGACTTTTCTACATTCAGGTAAATGCGGGACAAGACCAGATCGATCAACTTGCCAGCAAAGAAGGGTTCGTCGGAACCTTCTTCAAAGGTGTGTTGGCTACAACATTGTCGACCCCATGCTCTGCTCCATTCCTCGGAACAGCACTAGGTTTTGCGTTCTCGCAGCCACCAGCAGTGGTGCTGTTGATGTTCGGCACCATTGCTGTCGGCATGTCATTTCCATACGTATTACTGACCGCTAACCCGTCTTGGATGAAGTATCTTCCGAAGCCTGGCGTCTGGATGGAGAAGTTCAAGGAGTCGATGGGCTTTTTGCTTCTGGCGACGGTTGTCTGGTTAGTCTGGGTCCTCGGGCAGCAGGTCGGAATCAACGCCGCGATGGCAGCCGTAGGTTTCTTAGTCGCCCTGTCCTTTGCCGTCTGGCTGGTTGGGCGATTTACTGACTTAACGTCCGGCAATGGCCGCAAGGCTGTCGTATACGGCTTAGCTGCGGTTGTACTTGGGGCCGCATATGCCACGATGTTGCGACCATTTCCAGAATTGTTGTCTATGCAGCCGCCCCAATCAGCACCAAACTCCTTGCCAAACAACACGACCTCGGCACCATATGTGGTTGCAACCAGCACCACGACCACTGCTAATGACGCCATAGATTGGAAACCTTTCAGCATCAAAGCATTGGATGAGCAGCTGGCTTCCGGCCAAACAGTTTTCGTAGATTTCACCGCTGACTGGTGCCTCACCTGCAAAGTCAACGAAAGCTCTTTCATCAATGTCCCTCCAGTGATCAAGAAATTCCGCGAACTCAATGTAGTTGCGATGCGCGCTGATTGGACACGACAAGATGCGCAGATTTCGCAACTCTTGCAGAAGTTTGGGCGCTCCGGCGTGCCCCTCTACGTGATCTTTCCAGCCGGTCGTCCGACCGAGCCAATTGTGCTTCCGGAAGTTATCACGCAAGATATGGTGATCCAAAAGCTAGAGGAAGCTGGATCGAGCCGCGCAAGCAAGACCCTCTAACCGCCGGCAGACTCGCTTTGCCTGTTACGGCGTAGATACCGTCGCGCAAATGGCCGATTTCAGCTTACTTCGCCATTGGTGGGTGGCATGAATAGTGCGATGACCGCACCAACTAAATAGACCGATGCAACGGTGGAGGCTGCAAACGCGTAAGAGCCATCGAAAGCGCGAATCATCGCACCACTTCCTAGAACGGCTAATGCTGCGGCAAAACGTCCGATGTTGTAGGAGAAGCCGAAGGCTGTGCTGCGAATTTTAGCCGTAAAAAGTTCTGGTATGTACATCCAGAGCAGTACGAACGGCACATGGGCGAAGAAGCCCAGACCGAGGATCCAGCACAAAAGCAGCGGTTGGAACGAGTGGATTGTGGTGAACATTCCCACTGTGATCACAAACGCCAAAACCATTGAGACGGACATGCACAGTCGATAGCCGAACTTTCTGGCCAGCATTCCGCCGGCGATACCGCTGAGGATCATGCCGATATCTTTGGCGAACATCGCATGGGATCGCTCTTCGACGGCCAAGTCACCAGTAAGTTGATTCACCCAGGCCGGAATCCAGGCAATCACGGCCCACCAGCAAATGATGGCTACGCCTGCCAAAGCGCTAACCATGAGGATGTTCTTCCGATTCTCTTTAGTGAACAGATGGAAGATCGTTAACTTGAGAGTCTCTTTCTCTTCGTCAGTGCGCCGGTCCGCGGCCTTACTTTGCGCCCGTTTTCGTTCCGCGCTGGCTTCTTCGAATCGGTGCGATTCTTTGAGTTTGGCTCGTATGTACACTGTCAGGAATGCCGGAGCAATGCCCGCGATAAATAGAGTTCGCCAGCCTAAGTGACCGAGAAAGAGGTTCAAAGTCGCGGTGAGCAGATATCCGAAGCCCAGCGAAGTAGCCATTACGCCGACTGCCTGCATGCGACTCTTGTTCGGCCAACACTCAGAAAGAAATACGGCACCGATGCCCATTTCGCCGCCAATGCCGGCACCGACAAGGAATCTGTAAAAGCCCAATTCCCACCAGTTGTTCGCCAGGGCGCAAAGTCCGGTGCATATCGCATACAAAAGAATAGTTATTGTCAGAGTCTTAGCGCGCCCGATATAGTCTGCGAGCATGCCGAATAGCATCGCGCCGAGTGCCCAGCCGACCATGAACATCGCGATAATGTACGAGCCGTGTAATCCGACCACCGCGTGAGATTTTGTTCCTATAAGTTCTGATATGGCCGGATACAGTACTATCGCAAAGATGGATGAATCCATACCATCAAAGACCCCACCGAGCCATGTTGCCAGCAGTACGTGATACTGGGATAAGGTTGCTGCTGGAGGGGCGCTTAATGGCGCTTCCGCCGCTATCGGTATGGCAGAATCTGGCACAGCGGGCTCCCTTACGGATGCGTTCACGAGTTATCGACTCTGGTGTGGCACACAGCCCCATATATTATCAATTCTTGAGCTAGACATGGTATGTTTAGTGGAAACGGATAGCGTATTGCTCCGTCTTTGAGTGCCACCAGATGTAGTGGCAATGAGGTTATGTCAGAGTTCTCTCGCCGAATCTGGTTGAAGTTGAAGCCTCCTGAGTTTGAGGCTTATTTGGTGCAGCATATTCCCGCCTGCGGTTGGGAATTGAAGAGCTCGTCAAAAACAGAATCTAAGGCGGAGTTAATCGATACTTGGGCGAAGGAGCTTACCTTTATTCAGGTTGCTTATCATCTGCTCATCACCTGCACGGATCGCAATTTCGGTTGCGAGGTTCTCTTTGCCGTCTCTGAAAGAGCCCAAGACTTCACAAGCACGGAATGCGAGCAGAAGTGCAATGCGCTTGTCGACTCTATAAGTAGAAAAATTGTTTTACCCAGGCCGCTCCTTATGGTCGAATCTGCGCGCACACGTGGACCGGAAGCCGACAAGGCGTAAGGTTGGGCTGTGCAGAACACGACCTGATTCCCGGCTTCGATTGCAGGGAAGGGGCTTTTTGTGTGCCTCGGTTTTAATTGTAGAGGGGAGGGGCTTGTCCCCTCCCGTTGTGGAAGCCAGTCGTGAGCGGGTTTGTCTGAAAGTTCTATCGTCAGAGAGCGGGAGGGGGCAAGCCCCTCCCCTCTACGGTCAGTTCATTGCGTGGTATCACGCAAAGGTCGTGCGTGCCTTCGACTATTTAAGCTTAGCCACAAGCGCCAGGAGATCTTCGTTGGAAGGCATGCCGCTGTGGATGTGCCGAATGATTCCTTGTTTGTCGATAAGGAACAACATTCGTTCGGCGTTTGCTTTACCTTCTCGCACGGTGCCATATGCTGTGGCGACGGTGCGCTGATCATCAGCCAGCAATGGGATTGTAAGATTGTGCTTGCTTGCGAATTGACCGTGACTATCTACTGTGTCGCAGGAAATTCCCAGCACTTGCGTATCGGCAGAGTTGAATTTTTCCAAGTCATCTGAGAACGAGCACATTTCTTTAGTGCAGCCCGGGGTGTCATCTTTGGGATAGAAGGCAAGGATCACATTTTTCTTACCAACAAAATTATCCAACGAGATCGTACCGGCAGGATGTGCTGGCAAAGAAAACTTAGGCGCAGGATCGCCGAGCTGTAACGATACCAATGAGTATTGCGGCGTTGTCATAAGGCGTATTCCTCTTAAGAGGAGGCCATTTTTGCACGCGAAGAATAGCTCGTGGTCAAGAGAACTAACGCAGGGCCTGCTTAGTTAACCGCGTACTGTGCCTTCAATGGCCGTGAGTAGCGAATCGATTTGGTCCAGTTCGTGATTTTCCACGAACACAGCAAGCACGCCCACTGCCACTGGTGTCAGGACTGTTGTCTTGTCCACGGCGTGGAAAATAATTTGCTTTAGCTTGCCCATTTGCAGTTTCTTGCCGCCCAGGTCAGTGTGGCTGTACATCGCACAGCACAGAGCGCCAAGCAGGTCCTTATCCATTCCACCCTTGAGAGTAGAAGCGATCACCAGACCGTCATTTCCAACGATGAGGGAACCGGCAACGCCGGCGCATTGATCAATTTTGGTCAGCAATGCTTTAATGCCTTCGCCGCGGGCCTGGCTGATAACCCGAGCGGTCGTCATGCCTGCACCCATCTTCTCGCGTTTTTCACCTGATTTGATGATGTTTTCTATTGCCTGCACATCGATAAGTTGACGACCGATAGCTTTGATCGCCCCTTCTTTCTCGTGGAGCGGTGTGGATGCTGTGCTGGCTGAAAGACGTCCGAATTCTTTGATCTGTTGACCAGGAGCTCCTTGAGGCGGAGCCTTCTTGTCGGCTACAGGGGCTTCTTCGGCTACAGCAGGAGCTGCAACTTCAGTCTCGGCGGGCGGTGCCGGAGCAGCCTCTGCCTCAACTGGTTTTGGAGCGTCCAACTCTTCTGTCCACTCTTCATCGAAAAGAGATTTGGTCGTTTTCTCTGCCAACTCTGGTGGAGTGAAATCCATCGAATGGTCTACTGTGCTCTGAGCCTTGTCGAGTAGATTGTCGAAGATATCGCCCAACTCACCGTCGCTGACGGACATAATCGGTTTGGCAACTTCTTGGACGGTTTGTCCGATTGAATCGTTGTGTGTTGCAGAGTCCGCTAGAACATTGTCGAACAGACCACCAATGTCATTATCATCAACACTCAGTAAACCGCCCTTCATTTCCGTGATTGGCACCACAGCATCACCTTGTGGTGGTGGTGGCACAGGCGGTGCCTTAGGTTCTTGGGCAAGCATACCGCCGGTCAAAGATTCCATCGGTAATGTGCCACCAGATCCTTGCGACGCGTTAACGGTCTGAGCAATGTGATCGAGAAGTGCATCGATCTTTTCCAGTTCCCAATTGTCGCTGAAAGCAGCAAGCACGCCAATTCCAATCTCGGTCATGATCGTCAGCTTGTTGCCGGTTCTAAGAATCGACTGCTTCAGTTCGCCGAGGTCGACTTTCTTGGTGCCTAAGTTTGTGGTGCTATGCATGCCGAGGGAAAGCACGCCGTAGACGTCTCTCATCATGCCAACGCCCTGCGTGGCGCCGATCAGCAAACCATCCTTACCGATGACCAAGCAGCCATCCAACCCAGGGAATTCTGCAATTTTGTCCATCATTGCTTGAATATCGGCGCCGCGTGAGACGGTTACAACCCTAGCTACGCCTCCGGATTGCACTTTACCAAGGTCTCGTCCTTCGGAATGTTTGATGATGTTTTCGATCGCCTGCGTATCGAGAAGCATCTGACCGATCGTTTTCAATGTACCGGGAGAGGCTGGATCGGTTTTCGATGTCGCCACAGACGATAAGCGACCAAACTCTTTTACTTCTCTTGGCGTTGAATCTATCGGTGGACGAGGAGCGAACTCCTCGAGCATGTCGCCGACGTGTGAATCCGTATCTTCTGCGACGATATTTGCAAAAATATCGTCGATGTCATCATCGCTGACGGCTATCAAATTAGAGTCGTGTTTTTCTGCTACTGGCGCTGGCTCGGGAGGCGGTGTGCTGGCTTTGATTTCGGCTAGCTTCTCCGCAGTGAGCTCATCGTTAGACGCACCAAATGCCAGATCCGAGAAGATATCTTCCAGGTCGTTGCTGACATCATTGAACAGCTTGTTCTCGGGTTTTTCTAAGGCTGGTTCGGCTGTGGTGGTTGTGCTGGCATCCAATTCGAACCTGCCAGACTCCGCGGGCGGTGGCGCAATCTCGCCTGAACCATTGGAATGATCTTCTAGAGCTCCGGCAATCGCGACAGGCTCTCCAAGAGACTGGGTGGCAGCGTGGCTTTCATCGGCGAACAACGATTCCAGCGACACGTTGGCATTTGCTGGCTCGTTTTTCTTGAGTGATGATTCCAGCGTGTTGATGCGGTTGACGTCTAACTTCGACAAGATGTCTTGAACTGATTCACCGGAAGCGGCGTCCATTTCCATTTTTATAATGGCATCGTCAAGAGCCTGTTCAGCTGTCTTTGGAGGCGGAGCCTCTTTAATCGGGGCAATTTTTGTAATTGACGTTTCTGTGCCCGATTTGGTCTGATAAAAAGCAATTGTGGACACTAATCCCGTGATATTCATCAGGATCAATTGGAACCAGTTGAGCAGTAAGGTTTGATCCGGCAAAGTTTGAGTCGTCTTGCCAATAATATTTCCCATGCCGCCAGCGAACATGCACAGGGCAAGCATCGTAAAGGAAAGCCTGAGTAGCTCAGCAGGCGAAGCATTTTCGAAGAACAGCACGCTCAACATCATTACCAGCGCCACTTCCGCTGGCAATAATGCAAATGCGGGAATCTCAAAGACATTATCTGTGAAGCGCTGAGGAATGAGCATGCAGGCTACGATACCCACAGCCATAAGCGCCATGAAAGGTATAAGGTTCCTGCGCCTGGAAAGTTTATACATCACTACTCTCGTTCACTTAAGATTCCACCGAGTCGCGAACTCGGATGTGTTAACACACAAACCAATATACCCGTGCTAGGGAAATCTTTCCCTTATGAGGATAGATCTGAATAATCTCATACTAAATTAAAGCATTTTAGATGCTGCGTGAGCGGCAGGACTGAGGTTTTTTGCCTTTTGCTAGGCTCGAAAGGCTGCTGACAACTGGCGTGTCAGTTGCTGGCGTACCTTTCCGACGATTTTTTCGATTTCTTCAGCTGTCAAAGTTTTGTCCGAATCCTGAAACGTCAGGCGGTAAGACAGACTTTTCGTTTGGTCTGATAAATCGAACACGCTTACCAGGTCAACTTGCTGCAGCAATTTGCCCCCGATTTGCCTAATGCATTGCTGCACTGCGCCGGCTTCGGTGCCCCTGTCAACATCTGCAGTGATATCGCGCACAATTGTTGGCGTTGAAGATATCTCTTGGAAGGCGTGTTCCTTGCGAGCTGACCGGAGCTTGTCGACGTCCATTTCGAAAACGCTGGCCGGGTTTTTCAAGCCATAGGCATCAGCCACAACTGGGTGAACTTCTCCAATCCAGCCCAGTTCTATCGGAGCGAATTTTTCGCGATTTCCTGGTTTTACAACCACCTGAGCACTGCGGGAAGGATGGAACCAGCCCGGAGCGTTGTCTGATGGGATGAACTGGACTTGGTCGGGGGCAATCGACAGACGGTGGAGGAGGTTCTCGAGCACACCCTTTAGAACGTAGAAGTCTGTTTTTCCGTTGCCGGAGGCCTCGTTCTTCTCTTGCCAGTGACTGAGGTCGTTGGCGCCAGATATAACAGCAGAAACGTGAGGAATCTCTGCTGTGCCGGTCAGAGCCTTATCGATGGGAATATTAGCGTCGCGCTTGTATATAAGACCAAGCTCGAACAGCCAGACATCTTCTCGTCCACGATCCTGATTATAGGATAGCGCTTTGAGCAAGCCCGGTATCAGGGTCGGGCGCAACACTTGGTGATCTTCAGAAAGTGGATTTAGGACTTGAACCAGCTCGGCATCATTGGTTTGAATTGATCCGCGACCGGATACGTCGCTCAATGCCACCAGGCTGCTGATGCAAGCTTCATTCAGACCACCTGCGGACAGCGCTTCTTTTACGGTGTTGAATGTGGTGTCAGGCAAGGGCGGGGCAATGGTGCGCTTCGGCATCGACGCCGGCACTCGGTCATACCCATACAATCGGCAGACTTCCTCGACCAGATCCGCTTCCCTGGTCACATCATCGGCTCGAAAACTTGGCACCTTTGCCGTAACTGTGTTTTGGCTTTTGTCCTTGACCGTGAAGCCTAGTGGTGTCAGCAGTCTTGTGACCTCTTCCACCGTCGTTTCGATCTCTGTAAGACGCATCATTTCAGACAATCGGAGGTCAACATAAAGTGCCTTTACTTCATCCGAGCCGGAGGAACTGAAGGCACCAAGCTTTCCGCCACATATCGTGGTGAGCAGATATGCCGCGCGATCGGATGCCTTTCTTACAGAACCGATGTCCACGCTGCGTTCGAACCGCACACTGCTGTCGCTCGACAGACCGAGTAATCGCGATGAACGCCTGACTCTGGCGCTAGCAAAGGCAGCCGCTTCCAGAGCGATATCAGTTGTGTCATCGGCAATCTCGCTGCCTTTACCGCCCATTACTCCGGCAATGCCGATGACGCCTTTTTTGTCGGCAATCACAAGAACTTCTTCGTTCAGTTCGCGCTGTTTCTCATCGATGGTGGACAGCTTTTCTCCGGCTCTACCGCGACGAGCCTCAATATAGCGGCCGTTGATATGCCGTATGTCATAGGCGTGCAGCGGTTGCCCAAGCTCGTGCATTACATAGTTGGTGATGTCGACAATGCTGCTAACCGAGCGCATGCCAATAGCTTCCAGGCGCTGCACCATTATTGGTGGCGTTGCCACATTCTTCAATCCACTGATATAGCGGATGCTGAAAAATGGGCAATCTGTAGCATTTTCAATATTTACGTCCAGCGGTGCTGACGAATCATTTATCTGCGGTATCTTCCATGTCGGTTCTTTCAGTGGCCGGTTGAATAGCGCAGCTACTTCCCTGGCCATGCCGATTACCGACAAAGCATCACCGCGGTTAGATCGAGTTCCGACAAGGAGCACTGAATCCTGCTTGAGATTCAAGAGTCCTTTTACGTCAGTGCCCAATGGCGTCATAGCGTCCAGCAAAAGGATGCCTTCGCCACTGCCTGCGATACCAAGCTCAGGCGCGGAACAGAGCATGCCGTTGGAAGTCACGCCTCTAATCTGGCTTTGCACTATCTGCAGTGCCGTCCCATCCTTGCGGTTGATCACCTTAGAGCCAGGCAAAGCAACCGGAATTCGATGCCCGACTTCAATGTTCCAGGCGCCGCAAACGACATCTTGCAGCTCGCCGTTTTCGCCGAGCCGAATCTTAGTTAGTCTGATTTTATCGGCATTGGGATGTGGATGAATTTCCATGATCTCGCCGACCAACACATCGCCTTGTATGTCAGGACCGACCCGCCGGACTTCTTCTACTTCGAAGGCGCCCATTGTAAGCTTGTCTGCAACTTCCTGCGGGCTCAAGCCGGATAAGTCGACGTAATCGGAAAGCCAGTCGAATGATAGTTTCATCTTAGAACTGCTCCAGGAAGCGCATGTCGCTTGTGAAAAGATGGCGAATGTCATTGATTCCGAACTTCAACATTGTTAGCCGGTCGATTCCCATTCCAAAGGCAAACCCGCTCCATTCCTCTGGGTCGATGCCTGCACCTTTCAACACGTCGGGATCGACCATGCCGCATCCCAATAGTTCTATCCATCCGCGATGTCCGCATGTGCGGCAGCCTTCACCCATGCAAAACGGGCATTGGCAGTCCAGCTCAGCAGAAGGCTCTGTGAAAGGAAAAAAGTCCGGGCGAAACCTTGTCTTCAAAGGTTTGCCGAACAGAAGGCGGATGAACTCGTTCAAAGTGCCTTTAAGCTGACCGAATGTTACGTCTCGATCAATGACCAAACCTTCGACCTGGTGGAACAGAGGATACTTGCGTGCATTCACTTCTTCGTTTCTGTACACGCGACCCGGTGATATCACGCGTAGTGGCGGTTTCATCTTCTCCATCGCGCGTACCTGCACTGTGGATGTCTGGCTGCGCAAGAGTATTTGTGGCGCCACGTCCGTATAAAAGGTATCTTGCTCGTCGCGTGCGGGATGATTGGCAGGGGTATTTAAAGCATCGAAGTTGTAGTAGTCCGTTTCAATCTCCGGCCCTTCTATTACCGAAAATCCCATGCCATAAAAAATAGTGATCAATTCGTTGGTCACTTGAGTTAACGGATGCAGATGTCCGATCGGTCTGCCCGCACCTGGTAAGGTGACGTCTATGCGATCGGCGGAGAGCTGTTTGTTCAGCTCATCCCGCCTGAGACTATCGCGGCGTTCTTTATAGGCTTCTTCTATTGCGGTTTTGACTTTGTTTGCGCCCTGTCCGATTCGTGGGCGTTCTTCCTTTGACAGCTTGGGCAAAGCCTGCATCACTTCGTCAATGCCACTGTTTTTGCCAACGAATCGTGAGCGGGCCGTATCCAGCTCAAGCATATTAGGTGCATTTTGTATCGCCAACACCGCTTCTTGCTCAATAGCTTCGAGCTTTCGTAGATAATCGTCTTGCATCGCTCAATCCAACCGCCGGTTTCGGGTTCCTAACAGTACCAAATTCGGCGGTCTTCAGCCGAAGGAAGGTTTTGACTCGTTGCGATTTGCAATTTAGTAAGATTGCACGGTACTCCAGAGTCCACAGAAAGGACGACCGGTTGTCAAAGCAGAGAGTCAAACGGAAACCAGGCAAAGTGATTCCAACAACTCGTGTGTCCGTGGTCGTTGTGCAGAACAACAGCGAGATTCTTCTTGTCCGCCACCGAAAAGGTAACCGGCAATATTGGGTGTTGCCGGGTGGTCGTTTAGAGTACGGCGAGACTTTTTTTGAGTGTGCCGTGCGCGAAATGAAAGAAGAGACCGGACTGGATGTCGAAGTTGACAAGTTGATTTATCTGTCCGAGGCAATTGCCCCGGATCGTTCGCGGCACATCGTGAACGTCTACCTGACAGCGCACGTCACCGGTGGGGTTATGGCTGTTGGCGACGAGCCTGTCTTGGCCGGCGTGGATTATGTGCCTCTAGCTGAGCTGGAGCGCTGCACTTTGTATCCGCCTGTAGGCAAGCAGTTGCTGGAGAATATCGAAAAAGGATTCAAGCCTGGTATTGAATACCTCGGGAATCTCTGGGTTTAGTTTTTCTTTCCTATTTCCAGACGCGCCAGCTGATTTGCCTTGGCTTCTCCCGGGCTGGCGATGGGGGCGTTTGTTCCGCAGAAAAGCGGCGACCATGCGGTCGCCGCCCAACATTTATCTCAGAAGCCTTAGCTTAAGCGGACTGTCGAAAGTCTTCTTCGCCCTTGTTTTGCTTCTCGACGTCGTTCATTTGGTCTTTCATCTGATCGACTTTTTCTTCGATCTTGCCGCGAACGTCAGTCATTCGGGTCTTCACATCTTCCTTCAAGCCCATGAGCCGATTTTTCAATGGCCCGGCTTGCTCGTGCAAGAGCATGCTGACTTCCTCATACCGATCCTGCAAATCCAACTTGCTTCTGTCGATCATGTCAGGTATCTCGGTCGAGTACTTGCCGTACTTATCCTTTATCAGGGAACGTGTTCTGTTACCGGTAGATGGCGCGTACAACACGCCGGCAATGGCACCGAGCATTATCCCAAATAGAAAAGTTCGCATAAATGGTTCCTCCTTCGCTTCGCGTAACGAGTGACGTCGAGGTCGATGCTCCTGTGCCCGACCTGTAGTAAGATCAGCAATTCCAACAGCACAGTAACAGGGACGAGGAATCGCAGATGGCTCAGCAGAGAGGCATGAAGCGCGCAGAGAAGGTTCTCAAGCGCAAGCAGAAGACCCGAGAGCAGGAGAAAATAAATAATCTCAAGCTCGCGGTTCTTGGGCATGGACACGCTGCTCAAGCTCACGACCACGAACATGAAGAAAAGCCAGCTAAGCCGAAGAAAGAAAAACCGGTTAAGCAAAAAGAAGCGGCTAATAAGAACAAAGAAAAACTAGCAAGTAAGCCCAAGAAAGACCAAGTAGTAAAGGCCAAGAAAGCCAAATAGTCCTTTTGCGCACGCTTAGAGACGGACGCAGTTGACCGGCGTCCGTTTTTGCATGCCTTTGGTTCATTGGATCTGCTGACTGATGGCGCGCTTGGTAACGCCAGTGTTCAGTTTCTGTTGAGCTAATCTCGTGGCACGCTCCTGCAAGTTTGCACGAAGAGTTTGCGACCATTGTCACAATGCCGGCATCCTGAATGTGTGCCAGCTTGCTGCCTCGTTAAGGTCGCCAGAGCCGGTACAAGGTCATCAACGCATTTCATCGCCGAACGTGAATGTAATCTCGCCGATGATTATTTCCTGACCGATTTGAATGTCACTCTTGATCAAATTGTCGATGATGCCCATGGCGCGCATTACGTTGAACAAATGAACGAGAGCCTCAGGGCTGCGCATATTCGTGACTGCCACCATACGCTCGATCCTGTTTCCAGAAATGAAGAACTTGTTTTTCGAGCGGACTATTTTGAAGCCTTCGTCTGGATGCTGCTTAGCCTTGGTATCTTCCACGACCTCGTGGACGACCTCATCTTTGGGTAGCGTACTTAGCTCTTGCATCAAGATATTGCGCAGATCGTCAACACCGTATTTAGTGGCACAGGAAAGCGGGAGAACTGTTAAGACAGTTTGGGATTTCGGCAATAGTTGGGGAATCTTGTCCCAAATGGCATCGGCCAAAGCCTCAGCTTCTTCAACTCCGAGCGTATCTGCTTTGTTTAGCGCCAGGATTTGCGGCAGGGCTGATAACCGTTGACTGTGTAGCTCCAGTTCCTTGCCAATCGTTTCAATTGCTTTTTCGTAATCGGGGTTGGATACATCAACCATATGCACTAAAAGTCGCGTGCGCTCCAGGTGACGGAGAAATTGGTGGCCCAGTCCAATGCCTTGCGAGGCGCCTTCCACAAGCCCGGGAACGTCAGCCATGACAAAACCATCACCGTTGGGAATTTGAACCACTCCTAGGTTTGGCTGGAGGGTGGAAAACGGGTAATCTGCTATCTTTGGGCGCGCCGCCGTCATTACGGACAGCAGCGTTGATTTGCCGGCGTTGGGCAGTCCGACAATGCCGACATCTGCCAACAATTTGAGCTCAAGTTCCAGTTCGCGGGCGATGCCTTCTTCGCCCGGTTCGCAGTGATAGGGCGCCCGGTTACCGCGGGTAACCAGGTCGGTGTTACCGCGTCCGCCGCGCCCGCCTTCAGCCACTAATGCTTTTTGTCCAGGCTCCTGCAGGTCAGCAATAATTTTTCCCGTCTCCAGGTCCCGAACCAGCGTACCCATGGGGACTTTAATGACCAGTTCCGGCGAGGCCTTGCCGTGCATATTCTTTGGACCGCCCTTCTGAC
>Ga0163151_10004708_pt1 | contig 18046 bp, 17 predicted proteins | sample OliLakLV19MP5IB2_FD_145596 | JGI IMG/M metagenome (GOLD analysis project Ga0163151, IMG submission 145596) | Freshwater microbial mat bacterial communities from Lake Vanda, McMurdo Dry Valleys, Antarctica - Oligotrophic Lake LV.19.MP5.IB-2 | ecosystem: Environmental > Aquatic > Freshwater >... | reverse complement strand
GTTGGGCATCACGCGCCTGGCTTCTACAGTGCCATGTTTCTCGATCGATCACTAGAAGACATGGGCATTTCGATCGTCACCCAGTTGCGCGACAGGTTTCGCGAACAGCATGGACTGCTAGGACACCTATCAGGCTTTATTCCAGGCATCCTCGCACCTGCGGGGCCGTTGGGACAAGGACAACACTTTGCGATGGCGGCGGCGCTGCTGCATCGAGACAAACTTTTTCCATTTACGATGGGTGACGGCGGTATGGGCGAACCATACCCGATGAGCGCGATCATGCACTTTCACACGGCTTACCCCAGTGCTACCAACTTTTTGCCCGTCCTAGTGTGGAATGGCTACAGCCAAGAGCATCACAGCATGGTTTCCACCAAAACCAACGCCCAAATGATCGCTTATTGGCATGGCAATGGCTTCGAGGAAGTTGTACTAGTTGATGCCAAGGATTTTGACGATCGGAATCAGGCAGGCGCGTATGTAGACAGCACGGCTTTTTCGTTTGGGCAGCGTCTGGCTTTCACCGAAGCAGTTTTAGTTGAGATGGCTCGATCGGCTCGATCGGCTCTCGGTGGCAAGCTCACAGTATTTATCATCAAGCAACTCAAGGGCGCGGGTGTACATGCAAGAGGGGCAAAATCTCATAACCTTTACGCCCACCACACCTTAGACAATGCCGATATCATCAATGGTCTAAAAACTCGCGCTCTCTCACCCGCCGCATGGCAATTAGTTCGGACTAACTTTGAGAATGCGGGTGGTGGGCCAGCCGCAAAAACAGCCGTGACCGAATCCATTCTGCCTCTGGTCGATCTGGGTAAATTGCCTCTAGAGGAGTTTGCGGTAGGCGGCGATCCTAAAGTTGCAACCACGGCGATGGGTAAACTGGTCGCGGCTGTGGGGCAGGCAGACAAGTCTTTTCTGGTCACAAATGCCGATGGGAATGAAGCTTCAGGTCTTGCCAACATCAACCAAGCCCTCAAGATCAATCACCCTACATCCGATCCGCTCTATTTCCAAGAGCCAGGTGGTCAAGTTTACGAACCTTTAAGCGAAGATGCTTGTGCGGGGCTGGCAGTAGGTTTAGCACTGATGGGCAGTCGATCGCTCTGGTGTTCTTATGAGTCTTTTGCGATCAATGGCTTACCGATCTGGCAAACCGTGACCCAAGCGATGGCAGAATTGCGCCGCCCTACGCCTTCAACGATCTGCCTGTTTACCGCAGGGGCCTTGGAGCAAGGACGCAATGGCTGGACACACCAACGTCCCGAAATCGAAGCTTACTTCGCCGCAATGATGCGTAACGGTAACATCTTCCCGATTTTCCCGACCGATTCTAATAGCATTCAAGCGGCCTATGAATGGGCTTTGACCACTAAAAACAAAGGCATCCCAATCACTGCTAGCAAGTCGCCTTTACCAATTCGCACGACGATCGCTCAGGCTCGTCAAGCTCTACATGATGGCGCGATCGAATTGCAATCTACTCCAGGTAGCAAGACGGTGGTTTTTGCCGTGATTGGCGATATGACCCTAATCCCTGTATTTGCCGCCGCCGAGTTGCTCTCCGCCCAAGGTATCGGTACAAGGATCGTGTCGGTGGTGAATCCTCGCCGCCTTTATCGATCGAACGATGTTGCTTGGTCAACTTGTTCGGAACCAGATGGCGATTTTCTCGATGATGCAGGATTTGAGGCTCTATTTGGTGGCGATGCTCTAATCGGAGTCACAGGTGGAACCAGTAATGTGTTGGAACCAGTCTTGCTCAGAACAACTGCACCGAAGCGCGAAACCTTTGCTTGGAAGCGAGGTGAAACGACGGCGACGGCTGCCCAACTAATGGCGTTTAACGGCATTACGGCAGAAGCTCTAGCTCAACGGTCGATCGAACTGATTGGGAGCTAGAAATCTAGTGGGGCATAATGGACTGTGCCCTTATTTCTTCAAATCAGTTAGCTGACAGCATATCCGCTAAATTGACGTTTGAAGGGAGAGTGAAAACCAAGCACAATATCGTATGCAGGAACGCCTCTATCTCTCAGCACTTGGGCGATTGCAGTTTCCGTACCATTGTATTGAATCCAAATTTTGCCGTCCTTAATGTCAAAGTGAAGGATGAGACTAAAAATGCGTTGCTGCTCTTCCCAACCGACATAAGCTAGTTGATAGTGATCGTGTTCGGTGTCACAAATAATTTCAGTCTCTACGTCTTTGGAATAAGAGTAGGGGTGGGCTTGTTCGGCTAAGGTTTGACGAATTATTTGTCGGTATTGTTGAAGCTTATCCATTGTTTAATTTCCTCCTTGATTGGATCGTAAATAACCAGGTTTACAGCATGGCGTTTGAGAGATTTCTGGATGAAGGGAATTTGAAAAAAATCACGATGGGTTTCAATGGGAACTGCAAGATACAAGATTCGATCGGGTTCTTTATCTTCGAGAGCTTGAACATAATTCAAATATTGTCCTAAAGCCGCATGAAATTCACTAATATCTGAATCTGTAATAAAGCTTTTAATTTCGACGGCAATTTTTTCTTGGTCACGTTGCGCCGCGATTGCGCTTTCTGCGCCTAAATCGATTTTTAGTTTAACTGCTTCACTAATTTGAATCGTAAATGGATCGTGGGTAATGATCCAGCCATCTTTTTCTAGAGCATGTTTAACCGCTTCATGAAATTGATCTTTTCGTGACATGGGGCGATTTCGGATATCAGTGAACTGCCCCAAATTATAGCAACCACGAGAGAAGTCGCCTCATTTAAGGTGAAACCTTTACTTAGAAGCAATGAACTGATTGCTTAGCGATCGATTGTGGAGAGAGGTCGGGATGAACGCCTTAGATAGTGCTGCTAGATTCGATCGACAGTTCTATCAGTCGATCGCATAGTTTAGCAAAGCTGATGCCTGAAGCCTCCCAGAGCTTGGGATACATACTGGTAGCGGTAAATCCAGGTAGGGTATTAATTTCGTTGATCAACACAGTAGCAGTAGATTCAACATAGAAAAAATCGACGCGGGCGAGTCCAGCCCCTGCAATCGCATTAAACGCCCGAATTGACATTGCTTGCACAGCTTGGATCACCTCTGGTGGTAGGTTCGCAGGAATGAATAAGTCGGCTTTACCAGGCGTGTACTTGGTTTCGTAATCGTAAAAGTCACTACTGAAGGTGATCTCCCCAACTGTAGAAGCCTGTGGTTGCTCATTACCCAGCACCGCGCACTCGATTTCTCTGGCAGTCACGCCCTGCTCGACTATGATCCGAGCGTCATAACTGGTTGCAGAATCGATCGCTTTCTCTAATTGCGCCCGATCTCTGACTTTAGATATGCCCACCGATGAACCCAAATTTGAAGGCTTGACAAAGCAGGGATAACCGAGTTCAGCTTCGATATGTTCGTACCAAGCTGTGGGTTCTTGTTGCCATTGCCAACGACTGAGTGCGACATATTTGACCTGAGCTAAACCTGCTTGAGCGAACAGAGATTTCATCACGATCTTGTCCATCCCAGCCGCCGAAGCTAGGACACCGTTACCGACATATGGCTTTTGCATCAACTGCAACATGCCCTGCACTGTGCCATCTTCACCATTCGGCCCATGCAGCACGGGAAACCAGACATCGATCGAATTAGCTTCTTTGGGCAACTGAAACAATAGCGGCGAATTTGATTGAACCTGTAATGGCTGCCCTGATTCCAACACAGCGATCGATTTTACAGGGTCGCACCACAAGCCATCTTTTTGGATGTAAAACGGCTGCACATTGTAGCGAGGATTTTGACTAAGGGCTGAATCGATCGCACGAGCTGAAGCGATCGAGACTTCATGCTCTCCCGATCGTCCGCCAAATAGCAACCCAATCTGAATTAATGAATTTGTCATAGAACTTACTCCCTGCTTAGCCTGTGCGATCTGACTAATCAGCTTACTTCAAACTGCTTTGATTTTGCCTATTTGTCTATTCAGAAACCGAAGACTGGGTTAATAATACTTCTACAGTCGAGCTAGTTTGATTCTGTAAAACCATCGTCGTACTGGAATTGTACTCAAACCCAATGTGCTCGTAAAACTGCTGCTGGTGTGTGGTCATCAGGTAAACGCGCTCGACGTTGCAAACTCTGGGGTGAGCCAGTACAGTTTGGACGAGTTTACGCCCTAAGCCTGTGCCGCGATAGTCAGGATGGATCACGACATCCCAAATTGTGGCGCGGTAAACGACATCACTAGTTGCTCTGGCATGACCGATTAATCGATCGACATCCCACACGGTCACAACGGGGTCGGAATTGGCGATCGCTACGGCTAAATCTTCTCGCGAGCGTTCTTTTGCCCAAAACGCGCCAATTTTAAACAATTCATACAGTTGCCATAAATCTACTTGGTCAGATCGATCGCAAAACCGAATGTGGCGATTATCCATTTGTCGCATCCTAGCTAAAATGTATGCTTGAAATCAGACAGCAACAAAGAATCGAAATTCCCTGTTACTTCAATATAAACCTATTCCCTCGGACTAGTAGGCACTTTGGATACCATGAGTTACAGATTTTTAAGATACAACCAGATTCGATCGATCCTGTTTCGTAGTTATCTAGCGCAGCGAAACCCTGCAAAAATCTGTCGGACATGGGGATGATACCAATTTCGCCACGAATTACGTAAAGCCCAAGGACGAGTTGCCCAACTACCGCCGCGCAAGACAAAATGTTTTTGGTCGAAATAATTACTGGAATAACCCGCGTAAGGAAAACTATCAAACCCAAGATAAGGATAGAACCTAGTCGAAGTCCATTCCCAAACATTACCCAACAGATCTAGGCAGCCATAAAGACTTTTGCCGTCGGGATAATTGGTAACTGGTGTAGTCATGCCAATCTGTCGATCGAAGTTACAAAACGATCGATCGACTCTACAATCCCTATCACCCCAATTTGCGGCTTTCTCCCATTCCGCTTCTGTCGGCAAGCGCATTCCCACAAACCGAGCATAGGCTTCAGCTTCATCCCAACTCACGCCACAAACAGGATGATCGTCCCCGACATTCCAAGCATCCCAATATAGCGGTTGTTGGATTGACTCACCAGCATTGAGCCACTGCCAGCCATGCTCAGACCATAAACGTCGGTCGATATATCCACCCGCCTCGATAAACTTACGAAACTGACCGCGTGTAACAGGATATCGATCGATCTCATAAGTATCCAGATAAACCTGATGCTTCGGACTCTCATTATCCAGCGCATCGATCGAATCACAACCCTGCTCAAAGTAACCTGAAGGGATTTGAATCGGGGCATGGACAATAGGATGAGTTTTACCCCAGATCTCTGGCTCGGTTCGACTCTGATTATTTAACTTCACGATCGCCAACACAAACGTAATCGTCTCACAATGCTGACTCTCATGCTGAATCAGCCAATGCCAGAGCTTTGCTTGTCGATCTAAAGGTGCGGTATCGAGATAATCAAATACTCGATCGCGTATCAGATTGAGATAATCTACTACATCTGCCAATGGAGGTAAATTCGCCCGCTCAGCTTTGGGTAAACTATCGGCAGCAAATAAGCGATCGTACTCAGACCTAATCGAGGGCAGACCCGCACATTTGCCCAAAATCCAGTAAGACTCCGTATAGGCAATGTGTCCGAGATGCCAGCCCACGGGACTGAAATCGGCATGGGCTTGCTGGCAAAAAGTATCGTGGTTAATTCGATCGAATATCCTTAAAGTGCCTTCACGACACTGATTAAGAGATGTTTTAAGAGATTGTTTCTGGATCGAATCGATCCCTGTCTTTAGCATTGGTTCTGGACGATATAGTCGATATAACAGCGCGAGATCGCAACCTCACTAATCTAGGGTAGACTAAACCCAGTCAGAATATTAAGCGCAATTAGACTGATAGCTATGTTCAACTCTAAATCTATTTTGATCACTGGTGGGACTGGCTCCTTTGGCAAGGAATGCATCAAGACTTTACTGCGAGATTATCAGCCCAAGAAATTAATTGTTTACTCTAGAGATGAGCTTAAACAATTTGAGATGTCTCAGGAATTTAATTCGCCAGAAATGCGCTATTTTATTGGCGATGTCCGCGATCGAGATCGTCTGCGGATGGCGATGCGAGATGTTGATTATGTGATCCATGCTGCCGCACTCAAACAAATTCCAGCCGCAGAATATAACCCGATGGAGTGCATCAAAACCAATATCTATGGGGCGAACAATGTAATCGATGCCGCGCTTGAGTGTGGAATTGATAAGTTAATCGCTCTTTCTACCGATAAAGCCGTTAATCCAATTAATCTCTATGGTGCGACTAAACTCGCATCTGACAAGCTGTTCATCGCAGCTAATAATATTGCTGGGGGGCTAAAAACTAGATTTTCTGTGGTGCGCTATGGAAACGTTGTCGGTTCAAGAGGTTCGGTTATGCCCTTCTTTCAAAAGTTAATCCAATCAGGAGCAAAAGAATTACCCATTACCGATCCACGCATGACAAGATTTTGGATTACCCTTCAGCAAGGTGTCGATCTTGTGATTAATAGTTTTAGACGGATGCAAGGTGGAGAGATCTTCGTGCCTAAGATTCCCTCTATGAAGATGACAGACTTAGCCGCCGCCATGGCTCCAGGGATGCCTATAAAGATCGTGGGGATTAGACCAGGTGAGAAACTACATGAAGTTATGTGTCCTGCTGAAGTTTCTCACTTAACCTTTGAATTTGCCGATCACTATTCGATCTCACCAACGATCGAGCTTCCATATACCACTGACTATAGTTGTAATGCTCTAGGTGAAAAAGGAACTCTAGTCCCTGATGGGTTTCAATACAGTTCCGAACTCAATCAAGAATGGCTCACAAGTCAACAACTCTTAGACATGCTAAAGCCATGAGTGATTTTATCCCCTATGGTAAGCAGGATATCAATCGAGCTGATATCGATGCTGTCGTGGCAGTGTTGCAATCTGATTGGATTACCCAAGGACCTGCGATCGAAAGATTTGAGCAAACTGTAGCTAAGTATTGCGGTGTGAAATATGCTGTGGCTGTCTCAAGCGCTACGGCTGGTTTACATATTGCCTGTCTGGCGGCGGGTTTAGGTAAGGGTGACATCTTATGGACATCGCCAAATACATTTGTGGCTTCAGCAAACTGTGGACTCTACTGTGGTGCCAGCGTTGATTTTGTCGATATCGATCCACTTACTTATAATTTGAGCATCAATGAATTATCCCAAAAGTTAGCTAATGCAGCTAAACAGGGATGTCTACCCAAAGTTTTAGTGCCTGTGCATTTTGCGGGACAGTCCTGCGAGATGGATAAAATCTCCGCCTTGTCTGAACAATATGGATTTCAGATCATCGAAGATGCTTCTCACGCGATCGGGGGCAAATATCAAGGCAAAGAGATCGGCTGTTGCGAGTTTTCAGATCTAGCCGTATTTAGCTTTCATCCTGTGAAGATCATTACTACGGGCGAAGGGGGGATGGTTTTAACTAATCGCGAGGATTTATATGAAAAGTTAATTAGGCTGCGATCGCATGGCATTACCCGCAATCCAGATTTAATGCAAGGCGAATCCCACGGCACTTGGTATTATCAGCAACTAGATCTGGGCTTTAATTACCGCATGACGGACATTCAAGCAGCCTTAGGAGTAAGCCAAATGAAACGTTTGGATGAATTTATCTCTAGAAGGCAATTTTTAGTGCAACGGTATAATCATCTATTACAAGATTTACCACTTACTCTGCCCTATCAGCATCCTGATACTCAGTCTAGTTGGCACTTATATGTAATTCGCTTAAACCTTGATAAAATCAGCAAAACTCATCGTCAAATATTTGATGAACTGCGTCAAGCAGGGGTTGGTGTGAATTTACACTATATTCCAGTTCATATTCAGCCCTATTATCAAAATCTTGGGTTTGCATGGGGTGATTTCCCCACATCAGAAAGTTATTATCAAACTGCTATCAGTATCCCTATATATTACGGTTTGGGTAACCGAGAGCAAGATTATATTGTTACTACTTTGTGTAAAATCCTATGCTAGCAAAAACATAGAAATCCTTATCAAAAACAATGAACCAAAAATAGCTTTTACTAAAATTATGAATAGCAAGATTGCACTAGGTACTGTTCAATTTGGCAGCCATTATGGAATTAATAACCAGCATGGGCGGGTTATTAAGCAAGAAGCATCCGAAATCATAAAGTATGCTCAGAAATGCGGAGTTGACACTTTAGATACAGCGATCGCATACGGTGATAGCGAGCAATATCTTGGTGAAATTGGTGTTCAATATTGGAAAGTTATATCCAAGCTTCCAAAAATCCCAGAATCAGTAGATGATATATCAACTTGGATTCAACAAACAGTTAGCGAATCCTTAAAAAGAATTGGAGTACCCAAACTTTATGGCTTATTACTTCATTATCCAGAACAATTATTGGGTGAACAAGGGAGAGAAATCTACGAGTCCCTAGAGTCAATTAAGCAAAGCGGATGGACTGAGAAGATTGGCATATCCATCTACTCGCACAAAGAGTTAGATATTTTACTGGAGAGATATACATTTGAGTTGGTTCAGGCTCCTTGCAATATTTTTGATCGTAATTTAATTCAATCAGGATGGCTAGACATTCTCCAAAAAATGGGAGTTGAAGTTCATATTCGATCTGTTTTTTTACAGGGATTATTATTAATGGAAGCCCAAGATCGACCCGAAAAATTCAAGCGATGGCAGCCTCTCTGGCATAAATGGGATGAGTGGTTGGGTCAGATCAATCTTACTCCACTAGAAGCTTGTCTAAACTATGCTCTTTCATTACAGTCCGTAGTCAAAATTATTATCGGCGTAGATAGCGTGGATCAATTCAAAGAGATTTTACAGACTAAAAAACTTAATCTAGAGATTCCTGATTTTTTAGTATCTAATGAGGTAGATTTAATAAACCCTTCTAACTGGAAAAATTTGTAGTAATTTGAACTTTATGAAAAGATGTACTAAATGTGGTTTGCCTGAGACTCATGAAACCATCTCATTTGATGAACAAGGTATATGCAATATTTGCCGCCAGCATGAGTATAAACAATCAAGAATTGATTGGACTGCAAATAAAAAGGCACTTGATTCCCTCATCGAAGAGCATAGGGGAAAGTATGATTATGACTGCATTATTCCTTTTAGTGGGGGCAAAGACAGTACATGGACACTTTATTACTTGGTAAAAGAGTATGGTATAAAACCCTTAGTTGTTCGTTTTGATCATGGATTTATGCGTCCTAACCTTGAAGACAACGTTAAAAAAGTTTCTCGAGAACTCGGTGTAGACATCTTAACGTTCACACCTAATTGGAAAGTTGTACAGAAGTTAATGTTGCAATCTTTCTTAGACAAAGGTGACTTCTGCTGGCATTGTCACAGTGGAATATTTTCTTATCCGATGTGGGTGGCTATCGAAAAGAAAGTCCCGTTAATCTTTTGGGGTGAACCATCTGCGGAATATACTGCCTACTACAGTTACGATCAAGTCGAAGAAGTAGATGAAAAACGATTTAATCGTTACGTTAACCTAGGGATTAGCGCAGATGACATGTTTGTAAGATTGGAAGGCAAGGTAGATGAAAGAGATCTAAAACCATATACTTATCCTCCACTTAAAGAACTTCGAGCGCTCAACTACAAATCAGTTTGCCTCGGCTCATTTATTCCTTGGAATGTCAAAGAACAATCGGAGATTATCCAGAAAGAAGTAGGTTGGCAGGGCGATTATGTAGAGAATGTTCCGCCAGAATACTCCTACGAAAAGATAGAATGCTACATGCAAGGGGTGCGTGACTACATTAAGTTTATCAAAAGAGGATATTCTCGTCCCTCACATTTAGTCGCTCTTGATGTTCGCAACAATAGAATGACAAAAGAGCTTGGAGATAAACTTATCAGTGAGTATGAAGGAAAGAGACCTCCCAGTCTTGATCTATTTCTCAAGTTTGTAGGTCTCACTGAAAATGAGTTTCTTGAAGTGGCTATGAGTCATCAAGTTTCTCCATATGTTCATGATCCTGCTGAAACACAATTGGGAAAACCTACCCCAGATTTTAATTCTTGGAATCGTGATGGATTTATGTCAAGAGAAGACGCAAGCGAGCAGATTGAGCGTTGGCGAAGTTGTAACCAATGCAATACCTGTGATCATTAGTAGAGGGTATTTGTATACATGTTCCATGTTGGCTTAGTTGACTATCACGCTGGCAATATTCGATCAATTGCAACTGCTTTTGAGTATCTTGGAGCGAAAACCCAAATTATTCGGAAGCATGAGAATATATCGCATTTGACCCATCTTGTTTTACCTGGTGTTGGTGCTTTTAACTTTTGTTTCGAGAGCCTAAAATTGAGCGGTATGCTCCCAATGCTTGAGGAATGGACTTTTACAATGCAAAAGCCAATTTTAGGGATTTGCGTCGGGATGCAACTTTTAGCGGACTCTAGCGATGAAATGGGTTTGCATTCTGGGCTTGGTTGGATAGGAGGACAGGTACAAAAATTACATAGTAACAATCCAAGTATTCGTATTCCTCATGTAGGTTGGAATACGGTTTATTTTGAGCAAGACTTTGGTGAGCACAGTAAAAATACATCGCGTGACTTCTATTTTGATCACTCTCATGCTTACTATTTGCCAAATCAAGATCTTGTGCTGGCAACAGCAAAACATGGACAAGAATTTTGCGCGGCGATTCAACGAGATAATATAGTCGCAGTTCAATTTCACCCCGAAAAAAGTCAAGCTTCTGGATTAAAATTTTTACAGAGTTTTCTATCCTTGTGAACTATGCTAAAAAAGAGACTCATCCCAAAACTTCTTATCAAATATCAAACACTGGCGAAGAAAAGAAAGCCAATACTGGTGACAACACGAGCTTTTCTGGACGAAATAACTGTCGGAGATCCAGTGTCTCAAGCAAAGATTTATGAAGCACAGTTTGCAGATGAATTGATTGTTCTCAACATTGAAGGATGTCCGATCGCATCAGATCCTCAGAGCCTTATTTTGGATTTGGTTGAGCGAATTGCTGATGAGGTTTTCATGCCTTTGACTGTTGGCGGAGGTGTGAGGACAATAGAAGATTTCCAATATTTACTTGAGAGAGGCGCAGATAAAATTTCCATCAATACAATAATGTTTGAAAATACTGGCTTTATCTCTGAGGCGGCTTATCGCTATGGCAGTCAATGTGTTGTTGCTTCTATCGACTTTCGGACTGATGAGTTCGGGGAGGCTTATGTAGTTCGAGATCGAGCCAAGACTGATGCTAATGTGAGTCTTATCGACTGGGTAGAAAAAGTTGTATCGTCGGGCGCTGGAGAAATTTTACTGACCGATGTTGATCGTGATGGTTCTGGGGCTGGGATCAATTGGACGATATGTAAAATGATTGCCTCAAGCGTTCCTATTCCAGTTATCATTTCAGGAGGTTGTGGATTAGCAGAGCATTTTGTCGATGGTTTTCAAAAGGGTCTGGCAGAAGGGGTTGCAGCAGGTACATTTTTTTGTCTCCGTGACCAAAATCCTATGCAAACCAGAGCTCATATTCATAATGCTGGGGTTTCAATTCGAGTAGAGACGTAGTTATGGGTTAAGTGAAAAACTTCTTAAGTCCTTAATTTATCTTAGAGACAGTCAATAAATCACCCCCTAAATTGTCTATCTGATGTATAAGTACTAATAGGCTGATAGCTTTATATTTATAGTTGAGAAATTGTTTAATGTATCTTGATAGTTCGCCACTATGGAAAAGTGACTCAATTGAAATGTTCGTACTTAAGCCTACAGATGTGACCCATAACTATGTTTCTTGGCTGAACAATCCTGATGTCAATTGTTACCTTGAAAGTCGTTTCTCAACTCATACGATAGAAAGCACCCAAAAGTTTGTTGAACAATGTCTTGCTGATCAATCAACATTATTCTTAGGTATTAGATATTTAAGGTCAGGACAAGAACACGTGGGTAACGTTAAAATTAGTCCAATTGACCAGCATCATAAACTGGGTGAAATTGGTATTTTGATTGGCGAATCATCTGTTTGGGGTAAGGGAATTGCATCAAAGGCAATCTCAATGATTATTGAGATTGCCAGAGAGGAGTTGGGGTTGCGAAAACTAACAGCAGGTTGCTATGCAAGTAACCTTGGTAGTAAAAAAGCTTTTTTAAAAGCTGGTTTTCATATTGAAAGTCAGAGAAAAAAACATGTTTTACTCAATAGACAGCTAGAAGATATTTTTTTGATGGCTTACTTTATTCACTAAAATCGATTTTAGTCACAAGGTTTTTTGTTATGAGCATTACTGCTATCGTACAAGCTCGGATGGGTTCGACCCGATTCCCCAATAAGGTAATGCGCCCAATTTTGGGCATACCAATGATCGAGTTGCTACTTCATCGTTTATCACAAGCAAAGCTCGTTGATCGGATTATTTTGGCAACATCACAAGATCTAAATAATCAATCTTTAGTGGATCATGTCCAGAGCTTAGGCTATGAGGTCTATCAGGGAAGTGAAGATGATGTCCTTGATCGTTATTATCAAGCTGCTTGCATAGCCAAACCTGAAATCGTTGTGCGGATTACTGGGGATTGTCCATTAGTTGATCCAGAAATTTTAGATCATGCGATCGCAACATTCCAGCAATCCCAAGTCGATTATTTATCTAATGTCAGTCCACCTACCTATCCTGATGGCTTAGATGTGGAAGTTTTTACTTTTCAAGCTTTATTTCAAGCTTGGCAATCAACGATGCAACCCTATGAACGGGAGCATGTAACCCCTTATCTGAGAGAATCAGGTAAGTTTCAATTGCTGGGTATAAAACATACTGAAGATCATTCTGATAAGCGTTGGACAGTCGATGAACCAGATGATTTTGAGGTAATCAAGAATGTCTTTGAGTATTTTGCGCCACGGCGTGATTTTAGCTGGTTAGAAGTATTAGATTTACAACAAAATCAACCAGAATTATTCGTCGCAAATCAGCATTTGATCCGCAATGAAGGCGCAACTCTTGGCAAGGGGCAGAAGTTGTGGAAGAGGGCTAAAAGGTTAATCCCAGGTGGCAATATGTTGCTATCTAAAAGAGCCGAGATGTTCTTGCCTGAACAATGGCCAGCTTATTTCAGTAAAGCAAAGGGATGTCACGTTTGGGATCTAGATGGTCGCGAATATATCGATATGTCGATTATGGGTATCGGCACAAATATCTTGGGCTACGGTCATCCAGAAGTAGATGAAGCAGTAAGGAAGACGATTGATGCAGGGAATATGTCTACGCTAAACTGTCCAGAAGAAGTTTATCTTGCCGAACGTTTGGTGGAGTTACATCCTTGGGCAGATATGGTCAGATTTGCCCGTACAGGTGGAGAAGCAAATGCGATCGCGATTCGGATTGCCCGTGCGGCTTCAGGGAAATCAAAAGTCGCAGTTTGTGGTTATCATGGCTGGCATGATTGGTATCTCGCCGCCAATCTGAGTGATGAAAGCAATTTATCAGGTCATTTACTGCCTGGGCTAGAACCAAACGGTGTTCCTGAATCCCTGAAAGATACAATTTTTACATTTAATTACAACCGATTTGATGAGTTGGAAGCTTTAGTCCAAGCTCATGATATTGGGGTAATTAAAATGGAAGTATGCCGCAGTGAGGAACCCAAAGACGGTTTTTTAGAGAAGGTCAGGAAATTAGCTAGCGATCGCCACATTGTCCTAATTTTTGATGAGTGTACTTCAGGATTTCGTCAAAATCTAGGCGGATTGCATAAGCTGTATGGTGTGGAGCCAGATATGGCAATGTTTGGGAAAGCTCTAGGTAATGGTTATGCAATCACCGCAACGATTGGCAGACGAGAGGTGATGGAGGCAGCCCAAAGTACATTTATCAGCAGCACCTTCTGGACAGAACGAATTGGTCCAACGGCGGGGCTCAAAACCCTAGAGGTAATGGAGCGGACTCGTTCTTGGGAGACAATTACCCACACAGGAAAAGCGATCGGAGAAAGATGGCTAAATCTAGCGACAAAGCATAATCTAAATGTTCAGATTGTGGGCATTCCCGCCCTGATCTGCTTTGGCTTTAAAACTCCAAATCATTTGGCTTATAAAACTTTAATCACTCAAGAAATGCTGGCACAGGGTTACCTTGCGGCAACAAGCGTTTACGTCTGTACGGAGCATACACCAAATATTGTAGATGCTTATTTCGATAAGCTCGATCCAATATTTGGTGTCATTGCTGAATGTGAGGACGGTCGAGATGTGACAACGCTTTTAAAAAGTCCAATTTGTCATAGTGGGTTTAAGAGGTTAAATTAAAATAAAAGGCTATATTTCTATGGCATTACAAAATCTTATAATTCGCACTGATGCTTCTACTCAAATTGGTACAGGACACGTAATGCGCTGTCTTGCCTTATCTCAAGCTTGGCAAGAGCGCGGAGGAGAAGTCATATTTGTATTAGCTAATAAATCTTCTGTTCTAGAAAATAGATTGCTATTGGAAGGAATGCAAGTTGTTTATTTATCAGTGGAAACTGGTAGCCCTGAAGATGCCAAACAAACTGTGGATTTTGCGCGAAGATTTAACGCTGAATGGGCAGTTGTGGATGGTTATCAGTTTGGGGCAGAATATCAAAAAATTATCAAGAATTCAGGACTTAATTTACTGTTTATTGATGATTATGGTCATGCAGATCATTACTACGCAGATCTAGTTTTGAATCAGAATATTTCAGCCAATATAGATTTATACCCAAGCCGAGAAATCTATACAAAATTATTATTAGGAACGCAATATATCTTACTTAGGCGAGAATTTTGGCAATGGCGGGGCTGGCAAAGGGAAACCAAGGCAATCGCTCGTAAGCTATTGGTTACATTTGGTGGGAGCGATCCTGATAATGTGACACTGAAGGTGATTCAAGCTTTACAACAGGTAAATATTGATGACTTAGAAGTAATTGTTGTGGTCGGGGCAAGTAATCCGCATCATGAGATTTTACAGAAGGAAATTGCAGATTCAAATCTAATAATCTCCTTAAAACAGAATGTTCATAATATGCCTGAGTTGATAGCTTGGGCGGATATGGTGATCGCCGCAGGTGGTTCGACAAGTTGGGAATTAGCGTTTATGGGTTTACCCAGTCTAGTTATTAGTTTGGCAGATAATCAAAAGGCGATCGCAGAAAAATTAAATATCCACCAAATAATTGATTATTTAGGTTGGCATGAGCATATTCAAATCAGGCAAGTTAGTCAGGCAGTACAAGATTTCATCGGCGATCGCGCTAAACGAGAGCAAATGAGTCTGAAAGGACGAAAACTAGTTGATGGCAATGGCTTACAACTGGTTATATCGGAAATGAGCAGTATGTTAAATTAGTTGCGATCGGGTTTTAGGATCAAAAAGAGGTGCTAGACATATAATCTAATGATGGAGACTTAAACTATTTATCTGCATGACTCATTAGTAAAGGCTACAATTATTGCAAGTACGGCTTATGGTATGTACTCATAATTATTCGTTATCCTGAACATTTGCCAGCTCAATCTAAAGAGTTTTGTTAAATACTCGAAAATATTATGTCAAAAAAGAGGAGGAAATGAAAAATATTGATAGTGAAGTGATTGAACAAACGATGTGTAAATCCAAGATAACTCTTGTTACAGATAATAGTAGTTGGATCAACTATTACATTCCTATCTTGATGGAAAAGTTAGGTCAGGCTAACCATGAGACAAAATGGATTCATCAAGTTGAATTAATAACTACAGGAGATTTTGTATTTTATTTAGGATGCAGTCAAATAATTTCTAAAAATATATTGTCCAAAAATACATTTAATTTAGTCGTTCATGAGAGTGCTTTACCTCTTGGGAAAGGTTGGTCTCCTTTAACATGGCAAATAATAGAAGGTAAAAATGAAATCCCGATCACTTTATTTGAGGCTGTTGAAAAAGTTGATAGTGGGAAAATTTATTTAACAGATATTCTGCGATTTGAAGGCACTGAATTGGTAGTGGAACTCCGTCACAAGCAAGCCGAAATATCAATAAAACTATGTATTGATTTTGTGAATAACTATCCCGCAATTATTTCTCAAGGGATTGAACAAAAAGGTCAAGCGACCTATTATAAGCGTAGAGATCCCTCCCACAGTAGATTGAACATTGATCAAACAATTAGAGAGCAGTTTAATTTGTTTCGTGTTGTTGACAATGAACGCTATCCTGCATTCTTTGAATTTAAAGACGAGACTTATATTGTCAAAATAGAAAAGAAAGAAAAACATGAATAATAATGTCTTTAACTCAGTTTATCTAGTAATTGCGTGCAATCCTTGGAATGTAAAAATATTTGACAAAATTGTTAAGGATTATTTGGGTGAGTGGCATTTTATTTCATCAAAGGAAGATTTTAAAACTGAAAAAATTAAAGCTGTTAACCCTCGATATATTTTTTTTCTCCATTGGTCATGGAAAGTTCCTCCAAAAATTATCGATAATTATGAATGTATTTGTTTTCACATGACAGATGTACCCTATGGTCGTGGTGGAAGCCCATTGCAAAACTTGATTGTTAGAGGTCATCAGCATACTCAGCTTACTGCTTTACGAATGACAGAAGATTTTGATGCAGGGGATGTTTATCTAAAAGAAACTTTGGGCTTAGGTGGCAATGCAGAGGAAATTTATATTCGAGCTTCTCATCTAGCGGCAAAAATGATCAAACGAATTATTGAAGAACACCCTAAACCAATCCCACAGACTGGGAAAGTCGAAAATTTTAAGCGAAGAAATCCAGAACAAAGTCAAATTCCTCAATTAGATTCCTTAATTACTCTGCATGACTTCATTCGGATGTTAGACGCAGAAAATTATCCAAAAGCATTCATAGATCATCAAGGATTTCGATATGAATTTACTCGCTCTGCTTTATACAATGGCAAAATAGTTGCTGATGTTACCATTAAGCGAATAGAGTAGATTGATTTATGAATATTCTAGTAATTGCTGCTCATCCTGATGATGAAGTACTTGGTTGTGGGGGAACGATCGCTCAACACATCCAAAAAGGTGACAAGGTTAATGTTTTGATATTGGCTGAAGGCGCAACTAGTCGAAAATCAGAACGTAATAGAGTAGAATTTCAAGCTGAGTTATCTGCACTAGAAATTTCTGCAAATCAAGCAAGTCAGATATTAGGAGTAAGTTCCTTATCCATGCATGATTTTCCTGATAATCGAATGGATAGCTGTGACCTTTTAGATGTCGTTAAAGTTATTGAACAGTCAATTGAGAAACACCTGCCACAGATTGTTTATACTCACCATAATGGTGACGTAAATATTGATCATCGCCGTACCCATGAAGCCGTTGTAACTGCTTGCCGCCCCATCCCCAAGCATTCAGTTCACACTTTATTGTTTTTTGAAATCCCTTCTAGTACAGAATGGCAGCCTCCATCATCTGCGACTTTTTTTGCCCCTAACTGGTTTGTAGATATTTCAGAAACCCTTACGCTAAAACTCAAAGCTTTAGAAGCCTATGAATCAGAAATGCGCTCTTATCCTCATCCGCGATCGCCAGAAGCTATCGAATACTTGGCACGTTGGCGAGGTGCTACCATTGGAGTAAAGGCAGCAGAAGCATTTATGTTAGGCAGAAATCTAATCAGATGTTGATGTCATCGAAATCAACAAATGTCATTTTGCCAACTAAATTCGTCAAACAGAGATTGTATGGACAGCAACAAAGTAATTCTTCTTGGGAATCGCCAAATTGGTAAGGAGCATTCACCTTTTGTGATCGCAGAGATGTCGGGTAATCATAATCAATCCTTAGAAAGAGCTTTAGAAATCGTTGAGGCTGCGGCTCAAGCAGGGGCGCATGGATTAAAAATTCAAACCTATACTGCTGACACGATGACATTGGATATTAGCGAAGGTGAATTCTTCATTAGTGATCCACATAGTC
>Ga0163151_10004705_pt1 | contig 18052 bp, 18 predicted proteins | sample OliLakLV19MP5IB2_FD_145596 | JGI IMG/M metagenome (GOLD analysis project Ga0163151, IMG submission 145596) | Freshwater microbial mat bacterial communities from Lake Vanda, McMurdo Dry Valleys, Antarctica - Oligotrophic Lake LV.19.MP5.IB-2 | ecosystem: Environmental > Aquatic > Freshwater >... | reverse complement strand
GTATAAATAGCTGTAACATCTTCATTAGTAACAGCTCTTTCTTCGGCTACTGAAAGGGGGGCTTCAATAACATAACCATTTTCAGAAACTGGGTGATACTTACCCTCAGCTCCTTTGCTCCAAAATACTCTCTCACCCCATCTGCTTTTTTCAACAAGACCCGCTGATTGTTTATTTCTAACAACCCCGCTATTTTCAATGTCGTCCACAGCTTCTTTTGTTCCAACGGATCTATAAACTTTATCAGGACTTGTTGGTAAATCTTTTCCTATACTTAATAATTCTCCAATGCTATTTGGATTTTGTTTTTCAATTAGATTCTCCTGTTTAATCTCAGGTATTTTTTCTCTATCCATTCTAAAATCATATCAAAATAAATAATACTTTGCTTTACAATGCTCCGCTCTGATTTATTCCAGCTTCTAATAATAGGGGACTTCATAATTTGTTTTATATAAAAAAATAACCCCCGCCCAGTCACATGGACCGGGTAGGGGTTGGGGCGATAAATTAGAATGGGAAACCGGTCAGGAGCGTTTTGGCGAGGGTTTCAATGGCACCGCCCTCGTTGACGGTCGAAACCACCTTCGCGGGTGGTTTTTTATTAGTAATATTAATTGTAGCTGAGTGTCTTTTTTGTTATAATAAGTTGAGTACAGTATTTCGGAGCCAAAGGTTAATTAATAATCTTAAATAAAATATATGGAATCATCTCAATCACCAAGCACTAAGCCACTTTATCGAGGTACTCAAGTAGTTTGGTATATATTAGGTTTTATTGAAATAATACTCGCATTTCGTTTCGTTCTAAAATTACTTGGAGCAAATCCCGCAGCAGGTTTTACAAGCTTTGTTTATGGGCTTACTTATATATTTGCGACACCTTTCCTCACAGTTTTCCAAAACACACGTGTTATCGCAGGTAGTATTTTCGAATGGACTACACTATTGGCAATGTTTGTGTACTGGGTAATTGCTATTGGAATTATAAAACTTTTCTTGATGAGTAAGACAGTTTCAACACCCGAAGCAGCAGCTAAATTAGACGAACAAGAAAATCAGTAGAAGTAGAGCGGGGTAGTCTAAGCTAAGCCAAGATAGATTCTAAGTTTTGTTTGGTAATAAAAATATCAAAATTTACCTTGTCATCAAAGTGGTGGACGCGTACAAATTGTTGACATTCGATGGCTCATCAACTACTATCACGTTAGGAGGCACTATGAAAAAAGGTTCTAAACAACAACGCACTTCTTTTCAACAAGCACAATCGAAAATGTGGGGAGATCGGGGGCCACTTCCACCTGATCTTTTTGGGGTTATGCATGATGAAGAGAGGCATGATACCAATGCTATGATCGACTTTGAAATGAGAGATTACGTGTTCTTCATCGATCACGCCCAGTCTCTTTCAGATTTGGTTAAAGGATTAGTAATCCTGAGTCCCTTTGCTGATGACGCTCTTGCGATTGCTGAAAGTATGAGTGAGGCCGATTTCGAGGAGTTTAAGCAAGCGCTCCTACTAGAACGACGAGCGGCTAAAGAGGGTGGTTCAGGTGCTTTTACTTGAGTTTCGGCAATTGTTTCAACCATAAGCACAGAATCTTGATCAAGTTGATTTATTGCCGTCATTAAATTCTCATCGATATTGTTATTGTCTGCCAAAACTTGCTCCATAATTTTTTTAGTGACAGGGACCTTGATTCTAAAATGGCCACTTTTTAATAAATGCTCTTCTCCAAAAACTTCTGCGATGTGATCTTCAATTATCTTGCGTTCATTGATTGATTGTTTGCGATTATCAAGTTGTTGATCGTTGCTTTTTCCATTTAATAAGTTGAAAACACAGGACATTACATCTCCAATATTTACTTTCATTACTTTTCTTTCACTTCCAGGAGTTTCAAAAACCATACTATCCGCACCTATACCAATAAACTTGAGGCCAAATTTATTTAAGGGTTCAGTTTCAGTAGCTTCTTTAACAATATTTTTAAAATTTTCTCCAGGCATTTTGTGTTGATTTGTTTACCTCAAAAATTTACTAGCGACACTTAAGGCGAAAGAGGGCAGAATTACGAATACACATGTCGCGAGAAGTCTGATAAGAATTTCGTCCCATACAGGATCCGCATGATCTGGGCCAGATGATGTTAACACGATGAGTAAGCCGATAAAGCCGAAACATATCGAAGCGATTATGAAAATTCTTGTAGCGATTTTTTGCATGATCGTATTGTAACAAATTTTTTAAATAAAAAACCGCTATGGGTCAAACGACTTGAGCGATTTAAGGTTCGTTGTCGGCGCTTGAAAGAGTGCCTGGTATATAACCGTAATTAATTGGATATATAGTTTCAAATCTAGGATCAGGATGTTTTGAACCTAAAGGTCTATCCATTTCCACTTTTACTCTTTTACCTATCCAAATCTCTATTTCTTTTATCATATATTAATTATATTGATAATCTGAAAAAAACAATTTGGATACATTTGGGCTCGACATGGTGGCTGAGATAGGAACCTTTTGGAAACTTGATCCGCTCGTCGCATACCTGCCAAATTTGAAGGATGGGTTGTATCCGGTGTTGAGGCCGACTAGGGAGGAGTTGGCGGGTTATTGATTAAGAAATCCTGCTTTTAATCTCCAGAAGGATATCTGAAAGTTTTTGAGCATTCTTCTCCCAAGCAACATTATTTGCAATAAATTCTTGAGCCTTTTTACCCATACTCAATCTTGCTTCATTGTTTTCAATTAGATGTGTGACAGCATTTACGATTGCGACAGAATTTTGAGGCTCAATGAGCACTCCGTTTACTCCGTTGGTTATGACATCTTCATTACCATTATTTGTAGTTGTGATTACAGGTTTACCAGCGGACATTGACTCTAAGACGGTTCCCATAAGACCATCACCCTGATGAGAGGGGAAAACGCAGATATCTGCTATATTAAAATAGTCATATGGGTTCTGAACTAGTCCGACAACTGATACACTCTTATCAATTTTGAAATTATCAATCTCGCTCTCTACTTCCTTACGTAATTCTCCATCTCCCAAGATCCACAAATGAATATCATTATTAAATTTTAAAATCTGAGCGAATGCCTCAAGAAGCGTTATAATTCCTTTTCTTTCGATCAACCTTCCTGCAAACACGAGATTGTACTTTGCTTTCGGCTGTATCACTTCGTGAGTAACTAAAGGATAATCAACCCCAGTTCCCAGGGAATATTTGAGAGGTACTCCCTCTAATTCCTCGGACCATTTTTCAGAGACAATGGAACTAATCGAGACGGTTGCGCTACAGAATTTTATAAATGATTTATACCACGGTACTAGTTTTGAAGGATATCCAGAAAGGTAGAGTACGTTCGGTATACCCACTGGCTTAAAAAGGCTGTCTGGTAAGTAATATGACAAGATAATATCCGGTCTGCTTTGCTTTAAGGACTCAAAGATTTTCTCATCGAACGCAAGGGATTCGGTAACCCATCGTACGTGTTCTGTGTCAGGCTTATTTCCATATAAACCCGGAACAGATTCCGATACATCAAATCTCAGAAGATTTACATTCTTTAAATTCTTTGCGATAAAATCTCTAAAAAGAAAAGTCTCATCTAATCCTTTCGGTATAGAAGTGTAGAAATCAACAATGTGTCCAATTTTTGAAAGGTGTTCTGCATGCTTTAAAGATACCTTCTCGGAACCAGCAACATGATACGGTGTCCTTGGTTGAACAATCGCTATTCTCATAGATTAATCTTGCCTTCGATAAAGTCGCAATACATGTCGTACTGGATTTTACCGCTCGTATATTTATTGATGAACCCAATATAGTCAGGCAAATCCTTATAGTAAACAAATATTCTTTGCTCGGTCTCATTGTCCCTAAGTGGCACGAAATGATCTAGATTACCGATTTTACATGCAAACCTTACCTGTAGGTTGTGTTTCTGAATATCTTCTTCTGCACTAGGATTAATTACTTCCAAAGAGCCAAGAAGCTTTACCTCTTCTGGAACAAATTGAGCTTCTTCCATAAATTCTCTGTGCAATGTTTCGAGCGCAGTTTCTCCTTTTTCAGCGCCACCTCCAGGAGGAGTAAATCGAGTATCGTCCCTCTCTCTAACAAGTGTTACAAGATTTTCTTTTGTACTACAGAAGCCATACACCTGTTGAACTGGTATACCTTCTGGAATTATTCCAGGGTGCCAAATATATGTAATATTATAATCATTTTTTTCTTTAATTTCGGTAAGTTTGTATTTTTCCATAAGTTGAAAATAGTATAACAAAAAGGACCCTGTTTTCACAGGGTCCTTACACGATGCTCTCAAGGTATTCAATTTCCCTTTTGAGCACCGAAACGACGAGCTGTTGGTCTGGTTTCCTCAATGCGACTCCGCATGCAGGATTAATCGTAACTCTCGATCCTTTCTTTTCGAGAAACTTCACGAACTCACCTGGTCGGAAATCATCCACGCTCTTCAGGCTTGAAGCGGCGCTAATGATTCTTTGCATGCGCGAACATGATGCCTGGTGGCCGACAATAATCTGCAGATCATCACCTTGCTTTTCAAACACCTCCTTCATCATGCGATAAAGGCGCAAAGAAAAGTCTCCTTGATGCTCTCCGAATTGTCTAAACCATCCTACGAGTTCGGGAAATTCCGCTACCCCTGACTTGGGCGTAAGAGGATCTCCAAACCGATGAGCAGCTCGAATGCGTCAAGTTTCTTCTGCCACGCATTCCATGCATCAACCAGGGGTTTGTATTCATTGCCAGTGACATGATTATTGATAATGAAGTCGCCCTGGTAGATTTCTCGTACTCCGGCGGTTTCCACAATCTCAGTTGGCATATCTATGGCAAAGAGTTCCTCTGCGATGATCGATGCTGTCTGAATCGCACGGAGGCGATTACTGTGCCACAGACAGATACGGGTGTTGCCCACGTGACCACAAAACTTAATCAACTGCTTACTCAAGGTCCTGATATCAGGCTTTGTTTCCTCAATCAGGGGTTGGTTTAGGTCTTGTGAGAGAATGGGAACATCGATACCGTGTCTCACCAGAACCAACACATCCTTCGGGATACAGTCCCGAATACTTGCACTTTCAATGAGTCTCATTTATTGATCCTCCTTTCTGGAAAGAACCATACAATAAATATTGAAATATATCAAGGATTTTGATATAGTGTCACATATTACAAGTACCCCAATCAGAATGTTAAAACCGATCATCTCAATTGTCCTCGGAAGTTATAACAGAAAGCCTTTTTTGAAGAAGGCTATTCGCACCATTAGAGAAAATGGATTAACCGTTCCATATGAAATAATTGTTATAGATGGCGGTTCATCTGATGGCAGTATTGAATATCTCACCTCACAGAAAGACATTATCACGATTGTTCAGCACAATAAGGGATATTGGGGCGACCAGCAAATTGATAGCAAGAGTTGGGGCTACTACATGAACATTGCTTTTAGAACATGCCATGGGAAGTACATCGTGATGATTTCTGACGACTGCTTGCTCATACCTGGTTCAATAATGAACTCCTATAAGTTGTTCGAACAAAAACTGGAATCAGGTCTCAATGTGGGCGGTGTTGCTTTCTATTGGAGAAATTTGCCCTACGAGAAAATGTACTACGTTAGACAAACACTCGGACATAAGCTTTCTATTAATCATGGAATGTATTTGAGAAGCGCACTTGAGGATGCTGGCTACTGCGAGGAAGATAAATATCCTTTTTATTATGGAGATGGAGATCTGTCCCTCAAACTATGGAAAGCGGGGTATTCTATTATTGATTGTAAGCAAGCTTTTGTAGAACACTTTCACTTCGCGACAATGTCTATTCGACAAAAGAATAGTGAACACAAAGAATCACATAAAAAGATATATATGAATTCGTGGAAAGATACCTATTATGACGAGTATATTGATAATCAGAGCGGAAAAATATTTCTTAATTACTTTGATCCGCACAACACTTCTGGGTACTTTAAAAGAAGTTTGAAATATTATATTGGTGTTATCCAGTCAAAATTTGGATCTTATTACGGTTATGAACGCAAACGTCCAAATCGACTTCCGAGCATTGAAATGCTTGGGAATACTCTCAACATCAAGTATCTTCTTTCGAAGTTTGAAATCAGTCCTGAACAGCTCTGTATTTTTGCTTTTATCAGGAAAGATAACAAAGTCCTGATGGGACTTCGAGAGTATGTTAAAGGAAGCCCCATCTGGACATATCCAGGCGGTCGCGGAAAAGTCGGCGAAACTCTTATTGAAACTCTAAAAAGAGAGGTCTTGGAAGAAATTGGAGTCTCAGAAATTACTCCGACAAGAATACTTGGTCAGAAAGAGGGTGTTAAAAATGGAGATAGAGTCTATTTTGTCGAATGTGAGATTTCGGATGAGCCGAAACTCATGGAACCAGATAAATTTATAGAATGGAAGTGGTTTCCCATTAATGAGTTACCTGAGAATTTGATTGATAAGAAAGATGTGGAGTTTCTTAAGAGATTAAAATAATTTTTAAATTGTTAAAGATGGGTTGTATCCGGTGGTGAGGCCGACGGCTGAAGAAATGTCACTTTATCGCTGATTATTCCTAAAAAGCGGAAGTATCAGAGATAAAGCGTGCGCAATTGACTTATAAGTGTATTCGATCAACGATCAGGACATGAACGAAGAAACAAAAACATTCCCTAAACACGCATGCCAGTTTTGTGGCTGTGAGCGTAAGTTGGTGGAAACACTTATTGATGATGAGTTTGTGTGGAATGAAGTTGAACAGACTTATCAGCCCAATGTGTTTACTGATACTTTTGAGCATACAGGGACTGCACGCTGTGCGGAATGCAAAGAACAGTGGACAGGGGCATGATGTCTGATCTGGGACTTTTTGCCGACACCGGCAAAAAGTGAACTGGAATATACCTTAAAGGTAAACTCCAGTCACAATTTGGACTGAATCAAGAAATGAACTAGAAAGGGTGTTAAATACCCCTTTCAATCACAAATAGCGAAGTACAGGTTAATTGCTTGTTTTTCTCCTTTTTGACCAGTATAATGCTTGTAGTGGTCAAAAAGTACAGATTTTGACCACTGGAACCAAACTAATATGCTTAAAAACATAGTATCCAACCAAAAAGAGCAAAAAGAACAGCTTTTAGGCCTTGCTTACATACAGAGAACCAAAGAACCATTTGCACAAAAATGGCTTGATTCTGATTTGATAAAAGTGATACTTGGTCCCCGACGTGCAGGAAAATCAGTCTTCTCTCTAGTACTTTTGAAAGATCGTCCGTTTATGTATTTTAATTTTGATGATGAAGTGATAGCAAGCAATGGTGGTATAGATACCAATGAGCTAATGAAAGAACTACATGGAGAGTATGGTCCAGTAAAAACTATTCTCTTTGATGAAATACAAAATCTTCCGAACTGGGAACTATTTGTGAATCGTTTGCACCGTGAAGGATACAATCTTGTTCTTACAGGATCTAATGCCCACCTTCTTTCGAAAGAGCTTGCAACCCACCTTACCGGCAGACATATGCCGATAGAGATATTACCTTTTAATTTTGAGGAATTCTTGCGCGCAAAGAAATTTGATACGAATTCTGAATACAGAATGCTTCCAAAGAATCATGGGGAGCTACTTAACCTTATGGAAAACTACATGGTTAATGGCGGTTTCCCAGAAGTCGCTGTGAACAATGCCGATCCTCGAGACTATCTCGGGGTATTGTTCGATGCGCTTTTATTCAAGGATGTGGTAAAGAGACACAAGGTGAAGTTTTCTACTCAGGTAGGAAACCTGGGCTCACATCTCATAAATAATTTTTCAAATCTGTATACGGTCCGAAAGATAATGGATGTACTGAATCTTAAAAGTACGACAACTGTTGAGAAATATATAGATTATCTTGAAGAAGCATACCTCATTTTCTCGCTGCATCAGTATTCTCCGAAATCAGTAACTCGAATAAAATCGCCTCGCAAGATATATGTCGTTGATAACGGTTTTGTCCTTGCAAAAGCTGTTCAACATTCGCCAGATAAAGGTAAGCTCATGGAGAACCTGGTTTTTATAGAACTTGTCAAAAGAGGTAACAAGCCAAATCGTGAACTCTTCTACTACAAAACTCGTAATGACCGAGAAATAGATTTCCTGCTTATGAAAGGACACATAGTGACTGAGCTTGTGCAGGTATGCTTCGAATCGATAAACCCCGATGTTGAACAGAGAGAAATAAAAGCATTGGTGGAAGCAAGTGGTGAATTGAATGTAAAGAATCTCACCGTTCTTACTTGGGATGAAAAGCGTGAGGTAGAAAAAGATGGCCTGACAATTTCCTTTAAACCACTGCATGAATGGTTGCTTGAAATAAATAAAGAAAACTAACCATATGAATCCCGTTGCAAACCAAAACAAAATAGAAACCCGTCGCGCACCAATGGACAATAGCGCGACACGATTTTGCAAAATCGAGCGCAAGAAATGCGGCACTGAGGTTCTTACCATCACAAAGGGTGATCTAACTCCATGCAAATGTGGAGCTATTTCCGTTGCGTAATGGTTCAATACCTTTGCATCACCTCCCTGATGTAGAGTATGACAATGGCATATACAACAAATGAAAAGATTCCTCGTGTGCGTGCTCAAGCAGTACGCATGGTTCGAAGTGGTAAATCAATCAGAGAGGTGGCTCGGTATTTCGGATACAACCAGTCATCGATCGTGAGGTGGTGCAAAAAAGCTGGAATTGTAGTTGGTGCCCGTATCGAGACAGAAAGCTCAAGACCCAAGACATCACCAAAGTCCCTGCCTAAAGAAACCGTCGGCCGTATCATCCATACGCGAATCAATAGCAAGAGGTGTGCGGAAGTGATATATGAGATGTTAAAAGCAGAAGGAGTGATTGTGTCACTCTCATCTGTTAAACGAAAACTTTCGACATACGGACTGCTTAACAAACGCAGTCCGTGGAAAAAACAAAGGATATATCCTAAGCGTCCAGAGGCAACAAGCCCTGGAATGCTGGTTCAAATCTATACCATTCACTTTGTGACAAGAGATGGGTCAAGAATATATGTCTACACCACACTTGATGTGTATTCGAGATATGGTTTTGCAATATTAGCCGAAAGGATCGGTGCAAAACAGAGTGTCGCATTTCTCAAGAAAGCAATCCAATATTTCCCATTTCATATTCAAAATATACAGACTGACAACGGTTCAGGGTTCAGTTTCTACTTCACTGACTATGTGATCCGATGCGGTATGACCCACCGACACATCCATCCTAGATCTCCAAATGAAAATGGACACCTTGAGAGATTCAATCGAACAATACAGGAAGAGATCGGTAAATTTGGCTGGTGCATTTTCATACAGAAAGATATTCGATCGTTTCTAAAATATTACAATACCGAGAGGATGCATATGGGTATCAACTTCAAAACGCCGGCCCAATTAGTTACAAAGTGATGCAAAGGTGTTGACTAGAATACACAAAAGCTCGCATGGCAGAACGGCTTTCGAACCTTTGAGTGGGGAAGAGTTGTAGGAGATCTGGAGATTACAACAAAGGAAATCAGCTATCTTCTGTCCTTGGTGTGACTATATTATCGAAAACTATCGTCTCTATCTTCGTATTGTATGTTTGTTAACAAAGTTTCGCGCATGGGAGGATGGTCGATTAACTATCCAAGGAGAGAAATAAAAAAAAGGCCTACCATCTTGCGATGGTAGGTTGATTTATTTGTTCTTACTGAACCTAGCTCATATTTGTGGGCAACGCGGTGGGGTTGTACATACCGAAGTTGGAGTCCAGCGGGCGGCGACCCGCGTTCCACACACCACCCGTGCTACAAGATAAGCTGCGTACGAAGGGGCCATTGTTCGAGTGGTGGTAGATGGTTCCCCAGAAGAAAACCTCCATATTTTTCCAGTCTTCAGGAATAAGATATGGATTAGCGAGGAGATAGTCCAAGACGTTCGCAGGTAAAACTACAATCAGCTTGTCGGACAATTCCTCACGGAGGTTGTTACCTTCAATACACATATTCGCCTGTTTGTCCGACAAATACAAGGCTTCCTTTTGTGTTTCCTTATTCCACGTTAGTCGACCGTTGAAGCGAGTAGGGATCTGTTGATCGGGGGGTATTACCATCCAGTTTTGTTGGGGGCGGAGCTGTGTGATCGAACAATCGATAATGTGTTTGATTTCGGATATTGGCACTTGAATTTGATTCATAACTAAAATAACCTGTTATACACGTGTCATGTGTTTTGGTTTTGAAAAACTAATGACAGAGTGTCATTTGATCCGTATACAATATAACACACAGATTTATGATGTGTCAATTATTTGCTCCCCCTCGTGGACGAGTTCAGAACTCTCAATTGGACTGCTATTAAAAGCGATTTACAGTTTAGTGGTATTTTAGGACTATTTCCTTTAATGGCATTTCAGAACTAATTTGATACAATTTACTCAATATGAATTTAACCAAAAGACAAGAAGCTGAATTAGTAACGGCTATACAGGGTAGAGGAGAAGTTCCTCTAAAATTTGCATACTTAGGAGAAGGTGCTGACAACTGGGATAAAATTGCAAAAGAAAGAACTGAAGGTGGTGGTATCAACTCTGCCGAGGGGTTGCTTTTAAATAGAAGAATAAATGACTTCATTTCAACACTAGATACTTCAAACGGAATAAATCTGGTTGATATTGGATGTGGTAATGGTTATCCTGTTTATCCATTTATTAAAGAACTACAATCAAGAGGAATTAAGGTGACTTATGTTCCTATGGATATTAGTCAGGAAATGCTTGATTTGGCAGTTGGTAACGTGTCTAAAGATTTTGAGATTGAAACTAAAGCTATTCAAATGGATTTTGAGTTAGGACAGTTTTCAGATGTGATGTATGAAATTAAACAGAATGGCTCTGTGAACTTGATGGTTTTTCTTGGAAGCACTCTTGGTAACCACTCTGATTTAAGCAGAGTTTTGTCCAACTTTAGAGACTCGATGACTTCAAAAGATTATTTGATTATTGGAGTTGAGTTAACTAACTTGGCTAAGGTAAATAAAATTATTCCTCATTATGAGAGTGGAGATGTTAAGAAATTTGTAACCCACACCCTAAACTACTTAAAAGTTAAGAACTATAATGTAGAAGCGACTTGGAATGAAAAACATAGTCAGATAGAGGTAAGGGCAAAAATAACCAAACCTGTAGCAGTAGAAATTTCAAACGAGAAATTTATTTTACAAGAAGATGAAAGTATCTTGCTCGCTCGCTCAATTAAATTTACGGAATATACAGCAACTAAGCTTTTTTCAGATGTTGGATTTAGAACAGAACTTTTAACCACAAATGAAAACAGGGGGTATCTACTTACAATGATACAACCCACAAGGTATTCCGTTTAAGTAAAAGTTCCAAATCCTATCTGGGTAACAGAAAATCACCTTACAAAATAAGGTGATTTTAATGGCTCCCCAGATTACCTATTTACCGAACTATATAGAATCTATCCATTGGTTAAATCAAGTATGCAAATGATGGGGAAGTTGACCTTCTTGAATACCTACCGAGTAAATTAAAAGATAGTTTTACCCCACCAGTCTAAACACTATTGTTTCTATAATTATCTTACCCCCCCCATGGGGCCCAGAAAGGATCTAGGGACTCCTAAGGACAGATACATGTAGGCTGTGTGTGAATAGCCTCGTAAATTTCTTCCAAATCCAAAATAAAAACCAAATAAAAAAGTAGGGACAAGGTTCACACACCAACCTTGTTAAATGAAAAACCCCTAAGCCCCCACCCCGAGACGAACAGCAATGCTCGAATCGCCGACCGCCGGATCGCCCCTGCCTACGCTCGCCCGACGAAAGTCGCGATACCAACAAGCGCAAGGCACGCCGCCGGAAAGGATGTTTGATGTGAGCCAGGTCGCTTTACCTTTACATCCTCCGGAAGAGTTAGGGTCATCAATGACAGTGTTTGACTCTATTAGCTTGGTAAGTGCATAGGTGAGGTATTCTTCAAGGTAAAGACCGCGTTCGTTGGAGAGGGGGGTATTGTCTTTGTTTGCTTGTTGCAGAAGAGTGAGGATTTTGTTTGGTGAGATACCAGACGGAGTCTTTCTCCCTTGTTTACCAGTGCCTGTTGCTGGTACATCGGGTACGTCTTCCATGAGGAAGATGGAGTAACCACCTAGCTCTAGTACTTTCTCTGCTTTGCTTTTACCGTTTTCTTTGCCTTCTTCATCTTTGTAGGCAGAGGTGTGTTCATCGAGGTATTTCATGTCGGTGTCTGCATTTTGATACTCACTCGATGAGTAAAGAGGGGTGTCATCATTTTCAGAGTGTCCTGAATCATATTCATTCCAGTTTGGTAGCGGACGACGTGGGTATTCAAAGGTTTTAGTACCATCTGAGAACACCAAAGAGTCTTTTCTCTTCATGAGTTCACCCGCATATGTTTCCAGTAGTTTAGGTATTGATATGGCAAGAGGTACAAGAAGAAACCGAGGATTCTCGAAAGTATGAAGCTTCTCCTCAAATATCTCTCTCTTTTCATTGATTCTTGCGAGAAGTTCTCCTGGTTCTGGTAGTTCATACCTCTTACCATCATATCCTTGTATTCCTGCTTCTTTTGTATCAGTAAAGATTTCTACTAGTCCTAGGTTGTTTAAGACCTTGATACTTCTCTCGAGATCTCTCTCGAGAGTTGTTTCTAGTGTGGGGAGGGATTCTGGTGTTGGAGGCATGGGGGTATTGTACTATAATGCTATCATGAAATTCAAAGAAACAAATCTGATCTCTCAAGATGAATTAGAAACTCAGTCAGAATATTCGATAGTTAAAATGAAAGCCAATCAAAGACTCCAAGAATTTGGTTTAAGAGATTATCTGCAGTCACTGGACGAAGAAAAAACCCCTGATATTTCTTCAAAAATAGAAGAGATTAAGATAGAAGCATCTGGTAAAAATTGCACAGCTCCTGAATCTGCAAAAATAGAACTTGCTGAAAAATCAGAAAAGTTAGAACTAAAAGCCTCAACATTTGTAAAAACATTTCCTGATTTTTCTTCGTATTTATATGCGCACCTCGCTAAGTTAAAACAGTCTACCGAAGAAGACTTTTCTGTGGAGCTGGATAAAGCAATGACCACTCTTACTGATTCAAAGGGTTTTAATAATTCTATTGCTAAAGGAGTTATTTTGGGAGTTTTGAACAGGGAACTGGCAACCAAAGAACTCCCCACGCTTGAATCTTTGGTGCGCATTGTTTCCGAAGACGAAGCCAAAGCGAAAGAAGTAAGCCTTGCTTTGTCTGAGACTGATAAACAAAGACTCTTGGAACTTTTGCCTGAAGAAAAACGGCAGGCTATTTCACTTCTTTTTGATATTTCTGTATCTAGGGTGCTTGATTCTGCTGTTATAGATAAGAAGGAAAGTTCAGAAAGAGAAACTGTTAAAAAAAGGATTTTCTCCTCATTGCAGAGTAGTTTAGAAAATGATGATCCACAACATCTTATAAAAACACTTACTGCTGTATTGTCTAACCTTGGCGGTGGAGATATAAATAATTTTCTACGCACAGTCATTGAAGATGATTTGAATTCTATAGCTTCTTCTGAAAATGGTATCCCAAGAATTATAAAGACTTTACTTGATGATTTCGACGATTATCGTGCTAATGATACTTCGTTTCGTTTTGCAGTCGAGCTTGATACTAATTCTCGAATTTCTAGATATATAATTAAAAGATTGATCGATCGCGGATATATTTCAAAAGATGTCGAACAGTGGTACGTGGAAAAATCTAAAACATCTACCGATACTGAAGCAGTCTTCCGAGCTGTCGCAAAAGATGTTGGTGTTATTCCAGACAAAGCCATTCTGGATTTTTTTGGAGACGATAGTCAGTGGATGGAAGGGAAAAAGGTTCTTTCTACCGTAGAAAGAGTTCAAAAGATCAAAGAAAGTCAGGAAACTTTTAGAAATATTCCTTCATATCAAGACCTAATCAAGCATCTCGGTTCTGATCAACGTTCCGCAATGCTTTATTTTCTTTTGAATGGTGGCAAGGAGCGATTTAATTTGATTAATAATTATGACTTTGCAAAATTTCAGGAGATATTAAACATTTCTAATCAACTTTCTGTTCATGAAAAGCCAATAAATGATTTTTCTAGATCTTTAGCTAGAGCAAATATGAGAGAGCATGAAATTGAGATATTTTTAAAAAAGATATCGGAAGGTAGTTTTCCAGGTAGAAATAAACAGACGGCAGAACAAGTTGCTCATTTCTCTGTATCTGCACAAGAAGAAATGCTCTCGGCTAACCAGGAACTTTCTTCTATTCTTGGACCGACACAACTTGGCGTTATCATTCGTTACCCTGCTTACAGAAAACATATTGATATGCTGCCAATTAATGCACAAAAAGAATGGAAAGATAGATTCAGCACAGGTGGTTCTTTCGAGGATCGTTTAACGGTAATAAAAGAATTTGAATTAGCTTATCCAGAGATGAAAACTAAGTTACTTGTTGAAGAGGGGGAGAGTTGGCGATTTATATTTGACAAGCTTATTCCAGAACTTTCTCTAGAAGCCGCCATTACAGACGGTACCCAAGTTAGTATTAATGGCCCGGAACTTCTTCCAAGGCTCGATTCTCGTAAGGCAGATATAAAAAGAATGAAAAAAGAACTTGTGGCGGCACTTAAAGGAGAGAATACAAATATGAAAAAACTGCGTGGGGAGATGGAACGTAAGAAGAAAAATAAGACTGCTTTGTATGAAGGAGTTAAAGCTGTTTCAAATGAAGCAAAAAGAGAAGAAATAATTCGTAAAATAGAGGAAATAGATAAAGATATTGAAGATCTTGAGGTCAGAATGGTAGTTCAAAATGAAATGAAGGTTTCAGAACGCTACTCCCATCTTTCCTCCGAAGACCGCAAAGAGTTGATAGAGAGCACTGCAAGAGATGTTGCGTCTATTGATGATAAGAAACCTGCAGCAATATTAAGTTATCTTTTAGCTCATGCTGTGGGAGAAGAAGTTCTAACTGAATCTGACGTGGAACTTATCAACGAAATGGAAAGTCATTTGGAGAGTCCTTTGACTTTGATAAAAGATAAACTATCTTTTGAATCAAAAGACAGAAAAGAACAAAGTGTTATGGTGTCTTGGGTAGACAAAAAAGAGAGGCTAATGAACGTGTCCAGGTTCGCTGACAGTAAGACATGTTGCTTCTCTAGTTCGAAGTATGAACAAGTTATTGCACATCAGACAGCTAACAAAATATGGGTAGGATCAATCATTAGAGATCCATTATCTTTTGTGTTATCTATCGAAGAACCTCTTGGACAAGAACAAAGACATAACCTAGGATTTATTTTTGGTAGTTTTGCAACCGATGCAGATGGATTACCGGCTATTCTTCTGAACGGTATTTATTATGGTCCAGGCGTTGGTAACAAAATACAATCAGGGGCTATTATGGATGCGGTTGAGAAAATCTTTAAAGACGTACCAATTAAAACTATTGCAATGGCTCACCAGCATGGAGGTATTGTTCCAAAGCCAGATGATTACAAAGAAGGGAACCTGCCATTTGTTAGACTTAGAGCCATAGATGACTCAAATGGAAAACCAGAAAGTAAAATATACGACGATCTAAATACTGGGGATGACCTTAATAAGATACATAATTATCAGAATTTATATTATAAGAAATTAGAATAATCAGGTATAATTAGATTATGAAAAATACCGTAGAAACAATTGATCCGGAAGTAATGCCAATAGAGCCAAGTATTGTTCCCCATGAAAAGCCAGCCGTGGAACCTGAAAAGGAGCAGACCCCACGAGTAGACCCATACATAGAGCCGAAAAGAAGACCAGCTATAAAGCCTGCAAAAAACTAATACTAATTTATAAAATTAAAATGTCAGAACTACCAATACAACCAGAGATTAAAAACGTATTTCCAGAGAAAGATATTGTCGAATTTCAAAAACACACTGCTGATTTTATCGAACAGTCTTTTGGTCAAAAATATGACTTCTTAGAATCTCAAGCAATGCTTGAGGAGGTGGCTAATTTTGGTAGAGAAGAGTATTCAAAGCTTTCATCCGCCCTGGCTGATGCTAATTGGGGTGATCCGACCCCAGAACCAGATGATATTTCTGGTTTGGGAAGAGTTGCTGTGGAGCTTCTTTCCCGATGTAAAAAAAATATGGAAGAAATATCGCCAGAACAAAAAGAATTATTAGCGGGAGAGGTTTCAGAAATAGTTTCAGATGCTTATGGTGTAGATGTGACAAATATGATGTCACAAGCTTCGCTTACAGAATCTCCAAAAAGTGCGACACTTAATCTTGATGAAGAAAACCTCGAGCTTTCAGATGAACTTAAAGCATGGGCGGAAAAGAAATTTCTGGCAGATCTTTATATTCATGGACGTTCTTTGAATGACCTTGGTGGAATGTATGCATATTTCCAAGAAAAAGGTTTTAAAGAAAATGCATTACACAGAGCCTTAGCATCTGCTCTTCATATTATAAATACAAAAACCGCTATGCTTTTTGCTTCACGAGGAGGTCTTAAATTTTTAAATGAAGCCATCAAAACAAACCCACAGTCTGCTGTTCAACTTGGAAGAATGGAAATTGATGAGAACAGTGAAGGAGAGCTGTCTTTCAAAGCAGAAGGAATGACACCTTCTGAATTAGCACACGAAGAAATTAAAGGAATCCTGGAATATGCGTCTTTAGATACCACTTTGCCAGCAGAAGGTGAAATAACTGAAGAACAAGCACAAGCCCTCAAAAATTCTATAGAAGAACCAGTTATAGAAATAATTGCTGGTATATACGGACCAATTCTTTCCAAAAAACTAGATCATGCCTTTGGTAATTTTATTGAGACAGCAAATCAATCTGATAAAGAGAAATTAGCCTCAATGTTAGATGTTGATCCTGAAGAACTTTCTAAACCTCTTAGTAGACTTCGTTTCTTCAAACTGTTTACCATGCAAAATAAACAAGATATGGCGGGGACTTATGAAGAGGTTATGAGTACGGGAACTTTGAGCATTGGAAGAATATCTATAATGAAAACTGCACTAGAGCTTTATAAAGATAGTGCATAAATAATCCCCCTAAGCCCCCACCCCGTGCCGAACGGAAATGTTTAAACTGCCGTACGTCGGATCGCCCCTGCCTACGCTCGCCCGACGAAAGTCGCGATTCCAACAAGCGTAAGGCACGCTGCCGGAAAGGAAGTTTGATGTGAGCCAGGTCGCTTTACCTTCACCTTTATAGTCATCAATGACAGTATTTGACTCTATTAACTTAGTCAATGCATAGGTGAGGTATTCTTCAAGGTAGAGACCTCGTTCGTTTGAAAGGGGGGTGTTAGTTTCGTTGGCTTTCTGTAGAAGAGTGAGGATGTTTTTTGGTGATGTTCCTGCAGGGGGTGTCTTTCTCCCTTGTTTACCTGTGCCTGTCCATGGTACATCAGGTACGTCTTCCATGAGGAAGATGGAGTAACCACCTAGCTCTAGTACTTTCTCTGCTTTGCTTTTACCGTTTTCTTTGCCGTTTTTGCCTTTGTAGGTAGAGGTGTGTTCATCGAGGTATTTCATGTCGGTGTCTGCGTTTTGATACTCACCATATAAGTAAAGAGGTGTGTTACCCATTTGAGAGTGTTCTGAATCATATTCATTCCAGTCTGGTAGTGGACGACGTGGTTCTTCAAAGACTCTGGTACCATTAGAGAACACTAAAGAGTCTCTTCTCTTCATGAGTTCACTCGCGTATGTTTCCAGTAATTTATGTATTGATATAGCCAGAGGTACAAGAAGAAACCGAGGATTCTCGAAGGTATGAAGCTTCTCCTCAAATATCTCTCTCTTTTCATTGATTCTTGCGAGAAGTTCTCCTGGTTCTGGTAGTTCATACCTTTTACCATCATATCCTTGTATTCCTGCTTCTTT
>Ga0163151_10004696_pt1 | contig 18080 bp, 11 predicted proteins | sample OliLakLV19MP5IB2_FD_145596 | JGI IMG/M metagenome (GOLD analysis project Ga0163151, IMG submission 145596) | Freshwater microbial mat bacterial communities from Lake Vanda, McMurdo Dry Valleys, Antarctica - Oligotrophic Lake LV.19.MP5.IB-2 | ecosystem: Environmental > Aquatic > Freshwater >... | reverse complement strand
AAAGCCGCGGGCAACAGACCCATCGCCGAGTTTGGCCAGGTTGTTTTGATCAGGCGGAAAATGAGTAAAAATTGAGCCGGCCCGGCCAGCGCGGCGGCGGCCCAAGGCGCGGATTGGCCTGAAAACCTCTTGAGAAACAAAAATGGAAACAGAGCGAAAATTGCAAAAAAGACCAGATACCAGGCTAGTGGAGAGAGGGGCGACAGGCTGGGGTTGGTGAGATCGAAGCGATTAAAATGCCAGGAGCATTCCAAAGCAAAGAGGCCGGCAAGGCCGACGAGTGGCATGATTTCCATGGAAAACATTTTGGCCAGGCCGAAAAGTAACAAAATCAGGAGCAGGGCGATGCCGAAGACCGGGGAAGGATCGGCAAGCGGAAGCCTTAGAGCCGCCATGATGAGCAGCAGAAACGGCAGCAAAGCCGAACTGACGGGAAGCAGTGCGGCCAGTGTTTCCGGGCCGGCCAAGTTGCTGGAAAATTTCAAACCGGCCTGCATTGCGGCGGGTTTGACTTTGCGCAACAGCCAGACAGTGGCGACGACAAAAAACACCGCAAACGCCCCGAGCAGAAAAAAGGAGGACGGCAAACCGGTGAGCGTGGCGGGGATTTTAAAAATCAACAGACCGGTGGCCGCGAGTGTGAGCAGCAATACCACCAGCACGGGAAGCAGGGTGGCCGTCGCCGCTGCGAGCGCAATGGCGAGCAAATCCACCAGCAGAACGAACGGCCAGACCATGATCGAGAGTTCGGTCAGTTTAAAAATAGGCACCAGCACGAGCAGCAACGCCAAGGGTGGAAAACAGTGATTCCACATCGCGGAGGATTTTATCCCGCCCCGGCGTTGCAACAGGGCAGGCAGCGCGGAGTGGAAGATGGCAAAGAGGAAATAGAACGCCAGGCCAGGGTTGAGAAGTTCGTTGGTCAGGGACCGCACTGTCCAGAGTAAAAGCAGGCTGAAAATCGCAATCCCGGCAAGGGGTTGTGCGACTTCGGTTCGTTCGTCCAGCCTGGCGAGCAAAGCCACCACGAGGTCGATCAGGAAAACAAAACTGAACAGTATGACCGGTCGTTGGGCGAGCGGGGTAAAGGAGAGGAAAAACGCCGTGAGGGCCAGAGCGACCGCGCACAGGCCAAGGTTGCCTCCGGCAAGCCACCCATTGGATTGGGCCCGGCGTTTCGCGAACCAGTTGGCTGCGAGATATAGTGCGTTAAAACCGAGCAGCACGGCGAGTGCGATGAAGATTTTGTCCCCCTCGAAATATTTTTCCTTCACGAAGAATTTTTCCACCCAGCCGACTTGCATGATCCCGGTTCCGAGCGCCGCCAGTATCGTGAGGAAGTGCCAGCGTTGGTTGAGCGCCACCAGGATCAGGCCCGTGTCGAGGATGGCGATATAGGCGAACAGACCGAACGGATTGTCATGACCGCTGGAGAGCAACACTGGCGTGAGGAAACCGCCGAGCATGCCGAGGAGGGCCACGACCAGCGCCTTGAGCCGTGCGGCGAGGAGGAAAGCCACCGTGGTTATGAGGCCCATCAAAAGAAACGTGGGAACCGGTCCGAAAAATTCGAAGTGATAGATGGACCGGCAGGCATAAGTGACGGCATAGAGGATTACGATCCCCGTCGCGCACAAGGTTTGGGAGAGGGCGTGATAGTTTTTTCGCGAAAGCATCAGGCCGCCCACCACGAGGCCGAGACCGGTCAGAAAGCCGATGGCCATGCGCAGTTGCGGCGGAACCAGGTTGTTGTCGAATGAATATTTGATGAAGAAAACAACACCGAGAAATAGCGCGAAACCTCCGATCCAGGCGAATCCTTTGACTCCCATGAACTGTTCCCAATTGATCGCTGGTTTTGGGGGGATGACGGGCAATGGAGGAGGCGGGGTGACACGTTCCTCAAGCACGGTCGAAACCAATGGTGGCGGAGAACTTTTTGGGATTTCCGCAGGCTTTGCCTCTGCGGTTGGAATAAAGACGGACGACGGTGCCGGGTCCTGAATTGGCGGTGCAACCGGTTTGAACAGTGATTTTGAAGTCGGAATTTCCAGATCTTGCCGCAGGATTTTTGATTCCAGTTCCGAAAGCCGACGGGTGAGTTCTTCAATGCGATTGCGCGCGCTGACGGCGCGTACCACGAGCCAGATGGCCAAGGCGATTGGAGCTCCGATGATCAGGACAACGATTAATGGCATGAAGTTTCCTTTCGGCTGCAAAAAACCAACGTAAGCTTGCAGTCAAACACGAAACGGCTTCCGTGCAAACAGCAATGGTGACACCCGGCCAGGGAGATTGTTCAAACGCTATGAACATTGAAATTCATTGATCTCAACAGCTGACCGTTTCATGAAAACAAAATATTGTCCCTGTAAAGTTGACCGATTCGTCCTGTTGAGCGGATCATAGGCGGGTAAAAATCGCCGGTAAAAAATTAAAACGTTTTCTGGTTGTTCTGGCTTTTTTGATCGTGGCTGGAAGTGTCGCGCTCAACCTGCTTGCCTACCGTCACGCTTACGCGATGATGCACTTCTCGTCCAAAAATGCCAGAACCCAAAAACCCGAAAATCTCAATCTTATGCAGAGATTCAGGGTCCTGAGTAGCGGGGTTAGTTTGCCGCGACCGAAAACTTCGGCCGCACCATCGGATTTGAGCTCAACAACCAGAAGCTTGTTTTTGGATGGAACGAATGGAATCAAACTGGGAGCCTGGCATTGCCCCGGCTCGGATGAAAAAAATCTGGTGATTTTGTTTCACGGCTACGGCGGTGAGAAATCTGGAACGATGCACGAAGCCCGGGTCTTTCTGGAAATGGGAATGTCGGTAATGCTGATAGATTTTCGAGGTTCCGGAGATTCTTCCGGATCCGATACTACCATTGGATTTAGGGAAGCCGAGGATGTCGCTTTTGCCATGCTTTGCGCGCGCGGCCATTTTCCAAATCGCAAAGTTATTTTGTATGGCCAATCAATGGGTGCCGCAGCGATCCTCAGGGCGGTTCACAGTTTGGGTGTCAGTCCTGACGCAATTATTTTAGAAGCAGTCTTTGACGAACTTCTGAACACCGTGCGTCATCGTTTTGAAGCGATGGGGGTGCCTTCGTTTCCAAGTGCAGAATTGCTTCTGTTTTGGGGAGGCCATCAAGCTGGCTTTGATGGTTTCGCTCACAACCCGGTTCGATATGCTGCCAGCGTCAAATGCCCTGCGCTTTTTCTGCATGGCTCTGATGATCCCAGGGCGCGAATTGCAGAATCGCGCCGTGTTTTTGCAGCAGTATCCGCACAGAATGTTTTTAAAGAATTTTCAGGAGTGGGGCATCAGGCCTCGGCTATTCGATTTCCAAAAGAATGGAAGGAAACCGTGGATCAATTCATTTCAAAGTTGAATGCTCCAATCGTTCGTCACGATTGATTATCCACCATCGGCTCTGAACTCAAGTCGTGGATCCTGATTTTGACTTCAAACAAAACCGCTGGTTCCCGCTATGCTATCGGTGCTATTGTCATCATGCTTTTTAACTGGAGTTTGCTTTCAAGCGCGTCCATGGTTTCTGCCCCTGCAGACTGGAGTCGGCAAGATTCTTGAGTGATGATCCCGGCGGCTGTGACAGTTTGGCAGGTTTTTCAATTTTCATGCTTACGATTCGAGATTTAAAGGTTTCTGTTGGCGGTCGAACGCTGTTTGAACATGCCTGCATGCAGGTCAATCAGGGCGACCGCGTGGCGCTCATTGGTCCAAACGGCGCCGGCAAGACCACCCTGTTTTCGGTGATTTTAAAAACCACGGAAGCCGATGAAGGTTCGGTGGAACGCGACATCTGGACCATGGTCGGCTACCTCCCGCAGGAAAGTGAGGCTGTCGGTGATGAGACCGTGCTGGAGGTGGCCACCGGCCGGGCGGGGGAACTTCCGCGGTTGGAAAGCCGCCTTCATGAGCTTGAAAAAGCGGGGGATGTATCGAGCGCGGAATATTTTGAAGCCCACGCGAAACACGACGCCTTGAACGATCCTCTGGTGGCGGCCAAGGCCAAAAAAATGCTCGTGGGCCTCGGTTTCCGCGAGACCGATTTTGACCGTCTGGCCCGCGAAATGAGTGGCGGCTGGGTGATGCGCGCGCACCTCGCCAGGTTGTTGGTGATGGAGCCAGATCTCCTGCTGCTCGATGAACCGACCAACCATCTCGACCTGCTTTCCCTGCTCTGGCTCCAGAATTATTTGAAGAATTATCCGGGAGCTTTGCTGATGATTTCCCACGACCGGCAGTTCATGGACGAGGTGATCACGCAGGCGTATGAAATCTCGGAAAAAAAGCTGATTGCCTACGCCGGAAATTATTCAGACTACCTTCGTCAGCGGGAGGCTAACTACGAAAACCAGCTTGCCGCATACAAGAATCAGCAGAAAGAAATTCAAAACCTCCAGGAATTTGCCGATCGTTTCCGCTCGAACCCCTCCAAGGCCTCGCAGGCCATGAGTAAACTGAAACAGATTGAGCGGATGGAATTGATCGAAAAACCGCTGGCGCCTAGAAAACCGTTTCGATTTCAAATCCCGCCTCCGTCCCGTGGCGGCCAGCGATCCGTCACCCTTGAAGGGATTCACATGGCCTATGGCAGCCTCCAGGTTTACCGGGGGCTTGACCTCACCATCGAACGTGCGGAACGAACGGTGCTTGTGGGACCCAACGGGGCCGGGAAATCGACCCTGCTAAAAATTCTGGCAGGCGTCCTGGAATTTCAGCAGGGAGAACGCAAGCTGGGACACAACGCGCGCATCGGTTATTACAGCCAGCATCGCGCCGAAAGTCTCGACCCCAATAAAACCGTGGTGGACGAGGTGCTGGCGGTCGCGCCCATGTTGAAGGAGGACGAAGCCCGGGCGATCCTTGGCTCGTTCATGTTCCGCAAGGAGGAGATTTACAAACTCACCTCCGTGCTGAGCGGTGGAGAAAAGAGCCGGTTGAACCTGGTCAAGTTCCTGGTCGATCCTCCCAACATCCTTTTGATGGACGAACCAACCACCCACCTGGACATCACCACCGTTGAGTCGCTTACCCTGGCTTTGGAACGTTACGAGGGATCGCTGGTCTTCATCTCGCACGATGTGCATTTCATCAAGAAACTTGCGACCCGGGTTTTGCATGTGAACGCCGGACGCGTCATTTCCTATCCGGGCAACTACGATTACTTTTTGGAAAAAATCGGGGCGGGCGACGATCCGCGCGCGGCGCTTACTTCTTGTTGAGACAAAGTTTGGAAATCATTCTAAGCCAACGATGCAGTTAAAAACCTGCCACCCTCTCCCTAACCCTCTCCCCCAGGGGGCGGAGAGGGGACAACAGTGCCCGTAAGCGCTTCACCGATTGATGAGTCAAAACCGCCGATGTTTTCCTCCCTCTCTTCCATCCGATGGCGGAGAGTGACGGGGGAGGGACGGGGAGAGGAGGCTCGGCCAACTGCATGACAGGCCCTAATCTCCAGAGGAGATTTTCGCGGGAAACTTGCCGGCCAACGCTTTGATACTGGCTGGGTCATTGGGAAGAAGCCGCAGCCAGGCGGTGATCCGTTTTCGCTCGTGCGGTTTCAGTCCGCCGACATGCGGATCGCTGTGGATGCAACGATAAACACCTTCGAAAAGTTCGTGTGTGGTGCTCGAGCCCAAAAGCAAGACCTGGGAACGGTCATCTGATTCACAACCCATCAAACCGCTGGTGATCCGTTTTCTCGCGACCGGCCTGGGATTGGCTTCCTTCAGCGGCACGGATTCCGGAAGAAAAACCTGTCCGCCGCGATACAGTGCCTCGACCGTCCGGTCCATCTGGTCAAGTGAGCGTCTTCCTTCTGAAGTGAAAACAAAACAATTGGTGATGAAGGTCAATTGATCGGCCCGACAAAAATCTCCGACTCTCACGCAGGCCGGCTGAAACCATTGGATGTCGGCGAAAGTGTCGCCCTGATTTTCAAATTCAAAGGTGAAATCGATGCGGTCCTTTCGCACCTGGACATCATGGCGAACCTCCACCAAAGGTTCGACCCGGGTGGCGAAGCTGATGAATTTTCCATCCGAATCGGCACGCAGTAGCTTTGTGTGATGCGGGATTTTTGTCTTGTCCCAGCTTTGAAGATGGGCGTTCGAACGGCAAAAGGCTTCCAGATACCAGATTTGCAACGGCCCTCCCCGCATTTCGGGATGAACCGCAGTCAGCAGGTTGTTGGTCCAGGAAACAGTGAAACCGGACGGCTCAGTTTTCGGATGGAGACAGCCGGTCGCCATGATAGAAAGCGTCAGAAGAAAAAGGGGCAGCCAGGCATTTAACCCCGGTTTGGTGAAGGAGACGGAAAAAGATTTCATGAAACACCTTTGAGTTTGTTGGGTTGAACGGTTCGCCACCATGCTGGCAGCAAGTAGATGCTGACTAACAAAGCGCAGGAAAGTCCGAGGGCGCAAAGTTTTCCCAAGCTGGCCATTCCGCTGTTCGAAGAAAAGGCCAAGGATCCGAATCCCGCGATGGTCGTGCTTCCGGCCAGGAGCAGTGCGCGTCCGATGGTGCGATGCACCTCCGCTCGATTCCCATGAAACCGACGGCAGGCGAGCTGGATATGGATGCAATAATCGACACCCATGCCTGCGATCAAAGGAATGCTCATCAGGTTGAGCAGGTTCCATTGCAGTCCAAGCCATCGCATCAACGCCAGAAATGCGAGCGCCGAAAAGGTCAGCGTGAAAAAACTGAGCAACAATTCGCGCGGATCACGGAAGGTGAACCAGAGTGTGATGGCGATCAGAATCACGATGGGGATCAGGACCAGTGGGAATTCCTTTTTCACCAGTTCAAAAACGGAACTTCCCAGAAGTTTCCAGCCCGAGATCATGATGCCGTGTTCTTGAACATTTGGCGGTGGATTCTCCAGAACCGTCCCCAGCGGTTTTCCGGGTGCGGGATAAATTAGTGCCAGGGCGGCGTATTGGCCCGGAGCGCGGTAAGCAAACCGCTCGAAAATCCAACGGCTCAGGGGGCTTTCTGGCCAGACAAGATTGGTCTGGCCCGCCATGGAGGTCCAATGTTCAAGCACCGCCCGGGTGAGACTTGCGGCTGATGGCGCAAACCTGGCCTTCTGAATGGTCTGAAGGAGATTGGTTGAATCGATCTGGGCGTTCTGAAGCAGCCTTCGATTCGTTTCCTGATGTTTGAGGTCCGGCCAGAAGACGGTGGGTGTCATGCTGCCGCTGATCGCGTTTTCCGCCTTGAGCGTGGTCAGCCAGTAGTTGACATCCACCAGCGCCGCTTGAATCCCGGTCGCGTTGCTGTTGGTCACGATGATCCAATACGGATCCTCCGTTTTGCTCAGGTTGGTTTTGATCTGATCCAGTGTGGCGTATGCCTGGCTGTTTTTGGGTCTCAGCGGGTCAGGGGATCGATCCACAGAAGGGCCGCCCCAGATCGCTTGAAAAAGGAACGTCACGCCCAAAATAAGCGATGCGATCAACAGAGTTCTCTGAGAGGGCTGCGAAACGGGCAGGGATCGATTGATCCTCTCGAACACGCTGACTTTTGGCGCTCGTTTAAAAGTTCCCACCGAATAAAGCATGGGAAGAAATCCATGGAGCATGAGCAAAGCTCCTCCAAGTATGCCGATGCCGATCAAGGTTCCGAGCTGGGCGAGCCCGGGCAGGCCGCTCAGGTTGAGCAGGAAAAAGGCCCCGGAAGTGGCTATGGCTGATCCCCAGATTCCCCGCGCCGCATGTTTGCGCACCTCCTTTGCATTCGCTGAAGGATTTTCAGCAGCCTCTTGGTAAAGAACGATTCCAAAATCTTCGACCAACCCCGAAAGTATGGCGGCGAAGCCGAGGCTCAAGACGCTGATTGTTCCGTAAAAAATCCCTCCAACGGAGACGGTGACCAGAACGGCCAGGGCGAGAAAAAGAATCAAACAGAGCAGGGGCCGCCATCGGGCGTGAGTCAAAAAAAAGAGGACGGCGATGACGAGCATCGTTCCAAGGAAAGAGCCGCCCATGTCCGATTCCATGCCGGAAGCTATCTCTGTGACAAATGCAGGACGTCCGGTGTAGCCGACCTTTACCCGGGGAAAGTCACCCGCCATGGAGAGCGTCGCCGCCGATTTTTTCACCAGATCCAGCCAGGCGGCACATTCACGGTATCCCTTGATCTCATAAGCCGCCTTCAGAAAGATCACTCGGAACCGGCCGTCTTCGGAGCTGTAAAAATTCTCATTCATCTCCTGGGAGGCATTGCTCCGCAGTTTTTCCAGGACCTGCATGAAATTGAACGGATCATAACCGCGCATCCCGATTTCTTCAGGAGAAAGGCTGGTGGCGAGCGACCTTCGTACTTCCGCCAGTCTGTTGCTGGCGTTGGAAGGGGAAAGGTTTTGAAGAAATCTGGAAAAAGCCGCGGGCGGCTGGTTGATCCATAAATAGGCGAGCAGTTCAGAAACCTGGAGGGGATCGCTCATCCAGACCGGCTGCCAGGTGGCGGTGGAAACCAGGTTGGTTTGTTGCTGAAAGTTTTCCGCCAACGCTCGCGTGGCTTGTTCGACCGCGTCAGCCTCCTCGCCCTGAACGGTGATGATCAGTTCACGCGCATCGGAAAAATAGGATTGAAACGCCTGAATGCCGGCGACCGATGGGAGTGATTTCGGCAGGACATTCAGTACATCGGTGTCGAGCCGGATTTGTTTCAACCCGAATCCGCAAATCAAGAGGACTCCCGCCCATAATAAAAATCGAACTCTCATCTGTTTTTGCGAACCCGAAAAACAAGTCACTCTAGATCAGGGACCGCCCTGGATCAAACCTTCCAGTGCGACAACCTTCCAGTGCGGGCTGTCCAGTGCGGGCGATTTCAGCGATGGCTCATTTCCTTAGCCGTAACAATTCAGTTTAACCGCGAATGGACGCTAATGGACGCCAATAAAGAAGGGTGATACCACGGCTTTCTGACACCTGGAAATCGGTCACGAAACGGTTATCATGGTGGCCGTACCCCAATTACTATTTTGTGGCTTTCTATTCGCGTCCATTGGCGGTTTCCTTCTTTTCCTTCTGCATGGACACCGCTAAGAAAATTTTTTCAGGACAGCCCGCACGCAGGGACGACATTTCACGAGCGAAACATTCCTGCCGTTGGTAGGGCGGGCAGTCCCTTGCCCGCCGCTGGAGTTTGAAAATTATTTGGGGAAAAATCCCAACAGAATATCGTCGCAAAGCCCTGGGTTGGGAGTGGCACCCTACCATTTTGATGTCGCTTCACTGATGCGGGAATCATCTCCCAACCGAGTGGAAAGAATCCGCAAAAAGTTTAGGATCTAAGCCATGAAAACAAATAAAAATGGGAACTGTTCCGCGACAATTTCCGTGGTGTTCACCGTTTTCGTCGGTTGTTGCATCGGTTATCTGGTCAAGGCCGTGATGCAAAGGAGGGTTCAGGAATCAAAGACCCTGCATCATGCGCTGCAAACCCTGGAAGGCGAGGGCGGACCTGCCCTGGATTGACCTTCCTCCGCCTCCTCCGCCTCCTCCGCCGGCTCACGCCGGTTGCTTTTCCAGGAAAACCTTGTGTACCGCACGCATCGCCTGTTCGGCCCGGGCGATGTCTATCACCACAGAAATCTTGATTTCGCTGGTGGAAATCATGTCGATGTTCACGCCCTCATTCGCCAGGGTGTCGAACATTTTCGCCGCCACACCGGAGTGGCTCCTCATGCCGACGCCGACGATAGAAAGTTTACCGATTTTTTCATCGGAAATGACCTTCTGATAACCGATCTCTTCCTGCAACTGTTCGATCACTTTCTGGGCCTTGAGCAGGTCGGGTTTGTCGGCGGTGAATGAAAGATCGGTGGCCGGTGTGCCGGTGTTGTGGCTGACATTTTGCACGATCATGTCCACATTGATCGTGGCGTCGGCCAGGGCCTTGAAAATTTTTGCCGCGACCCCCGGTTTGTCGGGGACCCCGACCAGGGTCACCTTGGCCTGGTTTTTATCTAATGAGACGCCGCGGATGACGACATCTTCCATGCTCAGGGTTTCTTCTTTCACAATGGTTCCTGGATTATCGTTTAAACTGGATCGAACTTCAAAAATTACTCCAAATTTTTTGGCAAATTCCACCGAACGAGACTGCATTACTTTTGCTCCCAGGCTGGCCAGTTCCAACATTTCATCATAGGAAATCTCTGGAAGTTTCCTGGCCGTGGGAACGATGCGGGGATCTGCGGTGTAAACGCCATCTACATCGGTGTAAATCTGGCACAGATCTGCCTTCAACGCCGCCGCCAGCGCGATCGCCGTCAAATCTGATCCGCCGCGCCCCAGGGTGGTGATCTGGCCTTCCACCGTCTGACCCTGGAATCCGGCGACGATCACAACATTCCCACCGTCCAAAAGTGAATGGACCTGTTTGGGGGTGATGTTCTGGATCTTTGCCTTGGTGTGCACTCCATCGGTGACGATGCCCGCCTGGGCGCCGGTGAGCGAGGTGGCTTGCAGATTCAGGGAGTGAAGGGCCATGGCTGTGAGCGCGATAGTGGTCTGCTCGCCCGTGGCCAGAAGCATGTCCATTTCACGTTCGCTCGGAAGGGGCATGATCTCTTTTGCCAGCTTGATCAGGTTGTCCGTCACTCCGCTCATGGCGGAAACCACCACCACCACCTGGTCGCCTTGGGCGCGATAGCGTGCCACGCGGGCGGCGACGTTTTTAATCCGTTCCGGATTTCCTACCGAGGTACCTCCGAATTTTTGAACAATTAACATGATGATCTGAAAATTTGCGGCTGTCCGGGAGTCAAAGTCCGAGAACTTTCATCACTGCCTGGCGGCTGGCTTCAACCACGATTGGTTCGATCCCAGCCGACTTCATGGCGGTGTCAGGATCTTTGATCCCATGACCGGTCATGATGGCGGTGACCACGCTGCCTTCGGGTATCAGGTTCTGCCGGACGCAATGGAGCAGCCCGGCGAGCGGCGACGCCGAGGCCGGTTCAACAAAAATTCCTTCGGTCCGGGCGATCAACTGATACGCGGACAATATTTCCTCGTCGGTCACTTTTCCGATGTGCCCTTTGGATTCTTTCAGAGCGGTCGTCGCCCCGCTCCAGCTCGCCGGATTGCCGATGCGGATGGCGGTGGCCACGGTGCAGGGGTTTTCCACCGGGTGCCCATCCACTATCGGGGCCGCGCCAGACGCCTGGAATCCAAACATCCTCGGGAGCCGGTCACTTTTTCCGACGGAAAAATATTCCTTATAACCCTTCCAATAAGCGGTGATGTTTCCGGCGTTGCCGACGGGGAGAAAATGAAAATCTGGGGCGCGACCCAGTTGATCACAGATCTCGAATGAACCGGTTTTTTGCCCTTCGATGCGAACCGGATTGATGCTGTTGACCACTTCCACTTTGCCACTCTCGCCAAGTTCACGAACGATGCGTAGCGCCACGTCAAAATTTCCCTCCACCGCGATGACCGTGGCGCCGTACATCAATGCCTGGGCCAGTTTTCCCAGGGCGATTTTGCCATTGGGCAGGATGACGACGCATTTCATTTTTGCCCGTGCTGCGTAGGCGGCCGCCGAGGCCGAGGTGTTCCCGGTGCTGGCGCAGATCACTGCGCTAGCTCCACGCTCCTTGGCTTTGCTGACAGCGAGGGTCATGCCGCGGTCCTTGAAGGAACAGGTGGGGTTCAAACCCTCATATTTCAGGAAAAGTTCAAACTTGCCGCCGATGGCTTCGACAAAGCTGGGGACACGGATCAGTGGGGTGTTCCCCTCGTTCAGGGTGATGACAGGGGTTTTGTCAGTCACCGGGAGGTAACGGCTGTACTGCTGAATGACTCCAGCCCAGGGAATACATCTCTGGCTTTGAATCCGGTCAAAAGAGGTCACGGCGGCGTTCATTTTAGTCAAAATTTTCCACGCGAATCATTACCGGCTTGGCCTTCACCACGCTCAAACGACCGACCTTGCCCAGTGCCTTTTTCATCGCGGCGTTGGAGGCGTCGTGGATCATCAATATCAGGGGCACACTGTCCCCTTGATGGCCTTCCGGCTGGATGACCGAAGAAATACCAATTTTTGCCCCGGCCAGGATGGCGGCGATCTTGGCCAGGGTGCCCGGACGATCTTCGACGCTCAGGCGCACATAATATTTTGAAATCACCTCGTCGAGAGGCTGGACCGCTCCATCACAGGAATGGGCGACAAATGCCGGCACACGATTCCGGCTGCCCCATTTGAGGTCGAGCGCAGCGTCCGCGATGTCGCTGAGCACCGCGCTGGCAGTGGCGTCCTGGCCCGCACCCCGACCATAATATAAAGTATCACCCACCACATCCCCGCGGATGTAAACGGCGTTGAAAACATCGTTGACGCTGGCGAGAACATGCCCGTTCGGGATCAAAACAGGGTAAACCGACACCTGGATTTGTTTGCAATCCTTCTTTTTTTGGCCCCGTTTTGAAACAGTCCCTTCGGTTTTTTTGACGATCCCTAAAAGTTTGATGGTGTATCCCAGTTGCGCTGAAAATTGGATGTCGAGTTTGGTGATCGACCGGATACCCTCCGTTGGAATCGATTTTGGCTGAACCCAGAAACCATGCGCGAGGGAGGCTAAAATGCCGATCTTGTGTGCCGCATCATGGCCGTCCACGTCGAGGGAAGGTTCGGCCTCGGCATAACCGAGTTCTTGTGCATCGGTCAAAACCTGTTGGAAATCAGCACCTTCATTTTTCATCCGGGTCAGGATGTAATTGCAGGTGCCGTTCACAATCCCGTAAATCCGGGTGATCCGGTTGCCGACCAGGCTTTCGCGCAAAACCTTGATGATGGGGATGCCGCCAGCGACGCTGGCTTCGTAATAAAGATTGGTTCCATATTTTTTTGCGGCGGCAAAAAGCTCTTCGCCATGCTGGGAGAGCAGGGCTTTGTTGGCGGTGATCACCGGTTTGCCGTGTTTTAAAGCGGCCAGGATCACTAGGCGTGCGGTGCTGGTCCCGCCCATCAGTTCCACCACGAGATCAACCCCTGGATCATTGACAGCTTCCTCCCAGCTTGAACCGAGAAGGTGCGGCGGAATAACCACGTTACGGAGCTTTTTGGGATCGCGAACCACGACCCTGGTGATGCAGAGATTGGTCCCGAGCCGGCACCCCATGAGAGGGCCGTTTTCGAGGATGGCTTTATAGACACCGCCACCGACGGTGCCGCCACCAATGATTGCCAGATTCACCTGCTGCATAATAAAGAGCGGAGAGAGTGCCGATATTTCATTTACGCGACAATAGTTTTTCTGAAGCCGCTCTGAGGGCCTGACTACCGGACCGACACGCTCACCTTCATGGCCGCTGCGCCCGCCTAGGCGCCTAGGCATGGTCACGCCCCGTTCGTGAAGTTCTTTTTCGACCTGCCCGCGAAATCGCTGACAATTCCTGTGTGATGTCTCCAGGAAGGCTGCGTTTACCGGGACAGAAATGCTCGCGGTGTCCGCGAAGTTTCCGATGGACAGGCCCGTCAATGGCAATGCGATTGGCTGTCCGGCTCACCGCAGGTGCAATCGAGGCAGCCATGCTTGCTGCATGCACGGCAGTTCTTGGAAAGCATCTCTCGCAGGTGCTTTCGCGCACGGTGCAGTCGGACGGTCAGATTGTTTTTCGTTACTCCCAACGCAGCGGCCACTTCCGCCAGGTCTCTCCCTTCCAGGTCTATTTGCTGGAGAAGGTTCCGGTACCGTTCGGGCACGGAGGGTAGCAACCGTTTGAAGCATTGGCAGAGCAGGCGTTCATCTGCGGATGTGGGTGCTTCAGGCATCTCCGCCTCAAACCGGTCGAGCGCCCTGCGACGGGCGTCGTTTCTGCGGTAGATGTCGATGATTGAACGGCGGAGAATCCGATAAAACCAAGCCACGGTATCCTCCTCACCGGCCGGCTTGCGATCCGCAGCCAGCGCCTTGATCAGGCTTTCCTGCACGAGGTCCTCCGCCAGGTGCTCTTCGCCGACGCGTTTGCGGGCGAAAGCGATGAACGTTTGGAGGTTTTTTAGGATGGAATCTTCGATGCCATTCACGGCCCCAGCCTAAGCCGTGTCCATGCAGAAGGAAAAGAAAGAAACCGCCAATGGACTCGAATTAATGCGAATAGAAAGCCACAAAATAATAATTGGGGTGCGGCCACCATGATCCACCATGATCACCGTTTCGTGACCGTTTTCCAGGTGTCAGAAAGCCGTGGTATAACCCTTCTTTATTGGCGTCCATTCGGTTAAACTGAATTTTTACGGCTTAGTCTTTTCGTCTGCGACCACGTATTTCCGATTCCCGGCGCGCGCGGAGCGACGCGCCCTACCAAAAGACATTCGGGATGCTTTGCAGGACTGAGCCATCTGGGATTGGTTCACAAATGAGTGCCAAATATTCTGGAAATTATCGCTTGCACCGTTCGGGGAATGTCGATTAAGTTTTCGGCCCTTTACGGGATATCTGGTTCGGGTTGGTAGCTCAGTTGGTAGAGCAGTGCCCTTTTAAGGCATTGGTCCAGGGTTCGAGTCCCTGCCAACCCACCACTTCAATGAAATTCTCCGCTTCGGCTACTTCAGACCATGGTTTTGTCGCGGATCCACCTGCTTTTTTGCTGTTGAGGAATAGATTTGGGCCGAACACTTTTTGGGCATATGCCTATCTGACCCGGTTCCTTACTCCACTGTGACGCTCTTGGCAAGGTTGCGCGGTTTGTCGATGTCGCAACCTTTGGCCACGGCCACATGATAAGCAAACAATTGGAGGGGAATCACCCCCAGCAGCGGGAAAATCGGTTCAAGGGTTTCCGGAACATAGATGACGTCGTCCACATGTTTCTTGATCTCCTCGTTTCCTTCGGTGGCCACGGCGATCACCGGGCCTTTTCGGGCGCGAATCACCTGGAGATTGCTCAACACCTTGTCATACATGCCGTCGGAAGGAATCATCACAATGCTCGGCCAGTTCTCGTCCACCAGGGCGATCGGGCCGTGTTTCATTTCCGCTGCCGGATAACCTTCAGCATGGAGATAGGAGATTTCCTTCAGTTTTAAAGCTCCTTCAAGCGCCACTGGGAAATTGATCAGCCGCCCGAGGTAATAGAAGTCACGGTATTTCGAATACTTGTTCGAAAGAGATTGGATATAGTCGTTCTGGGCCAGGATTGTTTCAATTTGAGCCGGCACATCGCGCAGTGCATTGAGGATCTGCGTTCCGCGCCGGGACGACAGCATCCGGATGCGTCCGAGCAGAAGGGCCAGAAGGGTCAAAACGGTGACCTGGCTTGTGAACGCTTTGGTCGAGGCCACCCCGATCTCGGGGCCCGCATGCAAATAAATTCCGCCATCGCATTCCCGCGCAATCGTGCTGCCGACCACGTTGCAAAGAGCCAGGACACGGTGTCCACGTCGTTTGGCTTCACGCAATCCGGCCAGGGTGTCGGCCGTTTCTCCGGACTGGGTGATGACCAGGACGAGGGTGTTCTTTTCGATGGGGCAATTGCGGTATCTGAATTCGCTGGCGTATTCCACTTCAACCGGGATATGGGCGAATTCTTCGATCAAAAATTCCCCCACCAAAGCCGCGTGCCAGCTAGTGCCGCAGGCGGTGATCACAATTTGATCAATGGCGCGGAGTTCCGCGCTGGTCATGTTTAACCCGCCGAACTTGGCGGTGGATTCTTCGAAATCGAGCCGTCCACGCATCGCGTTTTGAATGGTGTGCGGCTGCTCAAAAATTTCCTTGAGCATGTAATGATCGTACTTTCCGCGATTGGCTGCTTCCGCCGTGAATTCGATCTGGCTGATTTTGAAGGAGCTGTCCCCGGAGCCAAGGCTGGTCACGCTGAACCGGTCGGGAGTCAGGGTCGCCACGTCGTAATCGTTGAGATATACCACCTGTCGTGTGTGGGCCACAATGGCGCTGGCATCGCTGGAAAGGAAGTTCTCTCCGTCACCCACGCCGATGATCAGAGGCGATCCGCGCCGGGCACCCACCATGACTCCCGGATGATTGGCGGAAACCACCGCGACGCCGTAAGTTCCGATGACCTCTTTCAGAGCTTCCATCACCGCTTGGGTGAGGACGTGAAGCTCGGAGGAACCGACAGGACGTGGGCTGCCGTTCGCCGCTCCAACCAATTTTTGGTAATGGTCACCGATGAGATGGGCCAGCACTTCGGTGTCGGTTGCAGACTCAAATACATGTCCGGCGGCGACAAGCCGTTCTTTGATCGGTTCATAATTCTCGATCACGCCGTTGTGAACCAGTGCGATTCTTCCGCTTTGATCCAGGTGCGGATGGGAATTTTCATCGCAGGGAGGTCCATGCGTGGCCCAGCGGGTATGACCTATGCCGAGGTTTCCGTGAGCGGGTTGTTCGGAAAGCAGCAGACCCAGCCCCTCGTCGATTCTTCCTTTTTTCTTTTGCACCCGTAGTTCCTGATTTTTCAGCAACGCCACCCCGGCGCTGTCGTATCCACGGTATTCCAGGCGTCTCAATCCCTCTAAAATGATCGGAGCGGCTTCCTGCTTTCCGATGTATCCGATGATTCCACACATAATTTTTTTGAATTTCGAACCGCTAGATTATACTCTCGCCTCCGAGCGAAGAGAGGTTAGTAAAGGACCCTGCTTTTTCGCAAGTCACGATTCCAGGAACCAATTTTATGGCACAACCCAACAAGCGGCTCGCTCCCAACCCCAACAATGTCCTGGCGGTGATCATGGGGGGAGGCCAGGGAACACGTCTCTTTCCACTGACCCGGGACCGTTCGAAACCGGCGGTGCCGCTTGCCGGCAAGTATCGTCTGGTGGACATTCCGATCTCCAACTGCATCAACTCCGGCTTAAAACGCATTTACCTGCTCACCCAGTTTAACTCCGCGTCACTGCATCGGCACATCGCGCAGTCTTACAAATTTGACCATTTCACCGGAGGTTTTGTGGAAATCCTTGCCGCCGAGCAAAGTTTTTCCAGCACATCATGGTATCAGGGCACGGCAGATGCCGTGCGCAAGAATCTGACGCACTTTTTGAATCATGACTTCGATTACGTCCTGGTGCTGAGCGGTGACCAGCTTTACCGGATGGATTTCACCCGCATCATCGCCGAGCATATCGAAAACTACGCGGACGTGACCATCGCGACCATGCCGGTGATCCGTCGCGAAGCCGAGGCGCTCGGCATCATGCAGGTGGACGGTGAAAACCGGATCAACCGTTTTGTTGAGAAACCGAAGGAGCCTGAAATCCTCGATTCATTAAAAATCTCCGCCGCAGGTGTGGAGAAAATGGGATTGAAGGCGAACGACGATCATTTCCTGGCCTCGATGGGTATTTACGTTTTTAACCGGGATGTGTTGATCCGTCTGCTGGACAACACCCAGACCGATTTTGGAAAACATATCATCCCTGGAGCGATCACCAGCCATCGCGTGTTTTCCTCCGCATTCCAAGGTTATTGGGAGGATATCGGGACGATCCGTTCATTTTTCGAAGCCAATCTGGACCTGGTATCAGAGCTGCCGCGGTTCAACTTTTTTGACATGGCCGCACCGATCTTCACACGGCCCCGCTTTCTGCCTGGCTCCAAGATCAACGGTGCTGAGATCAATCACGCGATCATCTCCGACGGCTGCATCATCAGTCATTCACAGGTCAACAACAGCATTATCGGGATTCGGAGCATCGTCGGAGAGGGATGTTCCATCAATCGAACAGTTCTGCTGGGCTGCGATTATTATGAGTCGGATAGTTCGATCGCCCAGTATGAATCCAATGGAATTCCACGTGTAGGAATCGGGCGTAACACCCGGGTGGAAAATGCCATCATCGACAAGAACGCCAGGATCGGCAGCGATTGCGTGATTTCCCCCGCAGGCAAGCCGGAAAACCTGGATCACCCACTCTATTATATCCGCGACGGGATCGTGATCATCCCGAAAAACGGAATCATCCCCAACGGCACCGTGATTTAAGCGCAACCATTGCCGAAACCTGTTCGGGATGGATTCAAATGCCCGGGCTGCATGTCTTCGGAGATTCGGAGATTGGCTGC
>Ga0163151_10004693_pt1 | contig 18094 bp, 10 predicted proteins | sample OliLakLV19MP5IB2_FD_145596 | JGI IMG/M metagenome (GOLD analysis project Ga0163151, IMG submission 145596) | Freshwater microbial mat bacterial communities from Lake Vanda, McMurdo Dry Valleys, Antarctica - Oligotrophic Lake LV.19.MP5.IB-2 | ecosystem: Environmental > Aquatic > Freshwater >... | reverse complement strand
GCCTCGCCGGCGTGGGAGAGCGCCGAACTGGCGGCTTCGATGATTACTCAGGTGTGGGAAGCCCAGCGCCCCACCTGCCCCAAGCGAAGCACCATCGGCCGCCTGATGCTGGGGACACTGGATGGGGCCTGGAAGCATTACGTCGAGTTCCACGTTCACAAGCTCGGCTGTCGTTTCTGCCGCGCGAACTTAGACGATCTTCAAAAGCAGACCGATGAAGCGCCCAAGGCGCTGCACGAGCGTGTCATGCATTCGACCATTGGATTTTTCCGAGAGTGAACCGCTACGCGGCTTTGCTGCGCGGGGTGCTCGGCTTGGCCGCCATCGCCAGTTCGGCGGTGACGATCAACTCGTCGGCCGACATGGTGTGTTGCGCAGCCACAATGGCAACGACACTGCAAACCGCCGGCATCTGCTTTGTATGCCGCACAGGCAAATCGGCCAGCAGCGCCGACAGTCGCTCGCCAAGATCGTTCGCGGCGAGGGCATCCAGGCCCACCATCGCCACCAGAAACCGATCGTCGCGAAGCCGCGCAACGGTGTGCTGGCTGAACTCGGCCGCCAGCAGCTTTGCCACCGCGCAAAGCGTGGCATCGCCGGCCTCCTGGCCGAACTGCTGATTGATGCCGGCCAGGTTCGTTACGTTGATCAAGAGGCAACCCAGCGGCACACCCGAGCGACGCGCGGACGACAGATCCGCCGGCAACCGGGATTCCAGGTAACGAATGTTGGGCAGCCCCGTAAGCGGATCGGTTCGCGCTCGCGTGCTGATGCGTTGACGCGACTGCACGCGGCTGATGGCGGCTTTGATCTGCTCACGAAGGGCGGCGACGCTGTCAGGCCGAATGATCCTGTCGCCGCCGGCCATGGCGCGCTCGACGGCTTGCGTAAATGTCGCATCGGCCAGCAATAGCGCGACGGCATCGGCCGTCTCGGGGATTTCTCCGAACTGTCGACGAAGCGCAAAACCGTTGACGACCGGAAGATTAACATCAATCAGGAGCAGGCCGGGTGCGAACGACGCGGCGTCGGCCAGCGCCGTGGCGGCATCGCCGTGCGTGCGCAGTTCGACCGGCATCCCCGCCACCGCTTTGCGAATGCGCTCGATGTTGGCCGAGGAATCATCGACGACCATCACGCGCGTGATCGCCCCGTCGAGCCTCGCTGCGGGTGTTGATGCCGACGACGAGGTAGCCCGTGTCGGCGCGGCGGCGTATCCGTCGATGTGCTCAATCAGGTCAATGATGTGCGCCACTGATTCCGCTACATCACTGGGAGACTTCCCAGCCTTGAGCAATCCTTCGATTAACGATGCCTGCTCCGAAACCTGCGGGAACCCGTACCCACCCGCGGCACCCTTCAGTTGGTGCATGGCGCGCGCCAACTCCGGAGAATTGCTTTCATGAGCGAGCCGGCGAATTTCCGCAACCCGCGCCGGCAGCCGCTCAACAAACCTGTGCAGCACGCCCGTCAGAGGCGCGTCATCGGCTCGTGTGCTGCGAATCCGCTGGCCTGATTCTATCGGCGACGCCGATTCATGCGCCGCCGGCTCTTGCGATGCCGACGCTGCGGTCGGGTCTTCGATCAGGCTGATGCCCAGCAACCGCGCAATGGTGCTGATCAGCCGATCGCGATCGACGGGCTTGGAAAGGTACTCGTCGCAACCGCAATCCAGACAGCGGCCGCGGTCGTCGGTCATGGCGTTGGCCGTGAGCGCAATGATCGGCTTGATGAACTTCTGCTGTCGGAGGCGCTTGGTGGCGTTGTAGCCGTCGAGCTCGGGCATTTGCATGTCCATGAGCACGAGATCGCACGGCTGCTTCATCGCCATCTCGACGGCGATGGCGCCGTTTTCGGCGCAGATTACTTCTACGCCAGCGTCGCGCAGAATGGCCCGAACCAGTTCCCGATTGTCTTCCCCATCTTCGGCCAGCAGCACACGGGCCGTTTTCGAAAGCCGACCACGGGGCAGGCCGGCGTGGTCGACACGGAGTTCCTGCTCGCGCAGGTGTTCGATCAGAGTCACGCCGTCGAGCGCGCCGGTGTCGACCCAGACCGATGACGTTGTGCCCAGGCCCGGGGTCGATTGCAGCACGATGTCCCCGCCGAGCAGATTCGCCAGCCGGCGGCTGATGGAAAGTCCCAGCCCCGTCCCCCCGAACCGACGCGTCGTGCTGCCGTCGCCTTGTGTGAACGGCGTAAACACGCGAGCACGCTGCCCGTCGTCCATGCCAATGCCGGTATCAATGACATCGCAGTGCAGGCGCGACGTGCCGAGCAGTTCTTCGCAAGCCACGCGCAACGTCACGCTCCCCCGCTGCGTAAACTTCACCGCGTTCGATAGAAGGTTGATCAGAACCTGTTTGAGGCGCAGCGGATCAGTGTTCACGCTTTGCGGCACCGGCCCGTCGAAGACGACCGCGAACTTCAACCCCTTTTCTTCCGCCCGCTGACGGGCCACTATCGCCACATCGCAGATAACGTTGGGCAGACTGGTGCGCAATTTTTCGACCGTAAGCTTGTTGGCTTCAATTTTTGATAAGTCGAGAATGTCATTGATGATCGCCAGCAGGTGTTCGCCGTTGCGTCGGATGATCTGCACGCTGCGCGTGCGCTGTTCACTGGTTTGGCGGCCGTCTTGCAGGAGATCGGTGTAACCCAGAATGGCGGCCATCGGGGTGCGAATTTCGTGGCTCATGTTGGCCAGAAAAGCGCTCTTGGCGGCGTTGGCGTGGTCGGCGGCTTCCTTGGCGCGCTGCACCTGCTGCTCGGCGATTTTCCGCTGCGTAATGTCTTCAAAAAGCAATACCGCCCCGGCGTGACTCTGCACTGGAAAGCGGTTGATGCGCAGGAGATACCACGCGTCGCCCTGCTTTTCCGGCCCGGCGCATTCGATGATCGTCGAGTGCATGCGGCCGGCGAGCACTTGGCGGACGGCGCGGCCGACGTCGGACGCCTCGGTCGATCTTTTGCCCGCGGCGCGATCGCACATCGCCAGGAAATTCTCCCCCACAGCCACGCGCTCCAGACCGGCTTCGCTGTTGCCCGAATCGCACTTTTCCCACATGGCGTTGACGGTCAACACGAGTCCGCATTCATCGATAATGCCGATCTGCGCCGGCAGCGCGTCGAACGTCGCCTGCGCGAACTGCGTGGATTCCAGCAGCGTCTTGCGCGCCCGCTTGTGCCGCGCCGCGGTGTTATAGGTGAGCACCAACGTGCCAGCGAGCAAAACCAATTCGATCAGCGCCAATCCGACGGCCACCGTCTCAAGCTGCTGGCGAATCCGCACGACGTCGGGCGCGGGAATTATCGACCGCAACACCTGCTCGGCGGCGGCGGCGTCGCGTTCGATCTGGATCAACGACCAGCCCGTTGCCACCAGAAACAAAAACACAATCAGCGCCGTCCAATGCCCACTCACCCGGCCAGAGTTTTTGTTTCCCGAAGATTTCTTCGAATTTGGATACAATCGTCAATCTCGACGTGCTGCTCCCTCGCACAGCAACCGATTTGCCGGGCTATTCATCCATCGGTTGACGCGATTACCGGCTTTGATCGCCGCTCGATTTTGCAAAATCGTTATCGGACAATCGCATGAAGGTCGTCGGCGACGCGCGCGATCACGTCGTCCCACACATCGTTTTGCGACTGCCGGTAAAGCTTCATTGATGGATACCACGGTGAGTCATCGCGATCCTGCAGCCAGCGCCAGTCGGCGGCTTTGATGAGCAACGTCCAGGTGGGCTTGCCCAGTGCGCCCGATAAATGAGCCGGGCCGGAGTCAATGGTAATCACCAGATCGAGGTTGGCGATCACGCCGGCAAGGTCATAGAAATCGGTGACCTCACTGCTGGGATCAACCAGGTTCATGCCCGCCGGAGCCGCGGCGGCCTCACTTGCCTGCGCGCCCACTTGCAGGCTGAAAAAGGTGACGCCGTCGCGTGCCAACGGCGCGAGTTGCGCCAGTGGGATTGATCGCTTGGGGTTGGGCTTGGCGTTGCCGCGCCAGAGCAGCCCGACGTTAAACCGGCCGAACCGTGAAGCCAGTTTTTCGCGCCAAGCCGCCACGTGGCTGTCGGGCAGATTGAAATAGGGAACGTTACGCGGAACGGTCGCCAGCGAAGTTTTGAATGCGTGAGGCAGACTCAGCAGCGGCGCCTGCAATTCAAACGGAGGCGCGCGCAAGCCGCCGGGAATTACTCGGCTGACCCCCGGCACGGTTTCCATGAGACGCCGCAGCGATACCGGGCACTCATAGAATACGGTTGCCCCGCGGTCGGCCAGCAGCGGGAGGTAGCGGGCGAACTGGATGTTGTCGCCGTAGCCTTGTTCGGAGTGAATAAGAACGGTCCGGCCCGTCGCATCCCCGCCGACATAGCGGGGCTGGGTGAACTCGCGTTCGGGGGTGGTGAAATCTTTGCACTGCCAGCGCCACTCGTACTCGGCGAAGCCTTCTTCGTAGTTGCCGAACGCCAGGAGGCAAAGCGACCGATGCCCCCGCGCCGCCGGGTCGTGCGGCTTGGCCGCCAGCGCGCGTCCCGCCGCCGCCAGGGCTTGGGCGTATCGGCCGGCCTTGCTGTAGCTGCCCGCCAGTGAGCATTGGGCATCGACGTGTTTCGGGTCGGCCGCTGCCGCTCGTTCGAAGGTGGCCAGCGATTCGTCGAACCGATCGGTGCGCTCGAGGATCGATGCCAGGTTGCCGATCGCCAGCACGAACGTCGGGTCTAAATCGATCGCGCGACGATAGTGCGGCTCGGCTTCGGCGAGCCGGCCGGCGCGGTCAAGAATCCAACCCATGTTGTTGTGGGCCTCGGCGCGCTGCGGCGCGCGATCCAACGCTTTGGTGGCAGAGGCGATGGCGTCTGCCACGCGGTTCAGGGTGATCATCGCCACGGAGCGCCGGCCGAAGCACTCGGCGTCGTTGGGGTCGATCTTCAGATGATCGTTAAACGCCGTCACCGCGCGCTCGAAGTACCGCAGCTCCGCCAGGCTCACGCCCAGCAGCATATGCGCGCGGGGATGCTCGGGCTGAATCTGCACCAGCCGCTGCAACGCACGCGCGGCAAGATCGTGTTTGCCGGCGGCAACGAGCATTGTCGCCAGGTTGGAAAATGCATCGGGATGGTTCGGCTCAAGCTGCGCCGCGCGATCGAAGCACGCCAGCGCGTCATCAAGCCGTCCGGCGGCGCGGAACACGTGGCCGAGGTTGTTAAACGCCGCGAACCCGGGGGCGACCTGCAGCGAGCGCTGAATCAGATCATGCGCTTCCTGCAACTTGCCCTGCTGAAGCGCGATCACACCAAGGTAGTGCAGTGCGTCGCCCTGCTGGGGCTGCTGTGCTAATACTTGCTGCAACAGCGTTGCCGCCGGCGCAATCCGGCCCTGCTGGAGGTGGCTGATCGCCTGCTCAAGCGCCTGTTGCATTGTTAACGGCGGCGACGGCATGGTTCCCGGCAACCTATCGGCCCCACACGCGGCGATCAACAGATCCGTTCCACGCCTTTTATTACCCAATCGAGTGGCGGCGGCCGATTTCTCCCCCTCCTGGTACTCCGGGAGGGGGTTGGGGGGAGGGCCGACGGCTTACTGCGCCATTCCCCATCCACTTTCCCCCCAACCCCCTCCCTGAGCACAGGGCGGGGGAAGCCAGCCCGAGTAAACGTCAGAATTTGATCGACCCGACTGGCCGCCGACAAAACCGGGTGTAGATTCATTTACCGAATCGCAACCCTGGGCCCGTTGCGACGACTAGAATGTAGCCAGGTAAGTGGAACATGGACATCGCAGTCGAAACAGAATCGCGCCGCAAACGGCTGTATCACAAGATCACCGGGTCGCTCGTGATCGCTCTGGGTTCGACGCTTTCACTACTCCTTTTCGCTTTTTTTCGATCGCATTGAGTTGCGTTGCTGAATGCCTTCCGGGTGGGGCAGACATTCTTGTCTGCCACGGCATTCTATGCCGTGCGCATTTGCAAGTCGCGTGGAACGCGAGGCAGACAAGAATGTCTGCCCCACTGCGAAGCGAATGTCTGCACCACCGGAAGGGAATGTCTGCCCCACCGACCGCGGTTTTTTGACATCACCGAACAGACCATTTAACTTCCATCCCAAGCTGTCGAAGGATTCGACGGCGTTGCCAGTTACAGGGAACGGAAATATCGCGTGAAACCATTTCATCTGGCCGGGCAGACACGGATGTTGGCGCTTGCGGCGGTGGTTGGCATCAACGGCCTCACTACCGCCATGGCGCTTGCTCAACCGATCAGCAACTCTACGCAACCCGTCAACGCGCCCCGCCCGGTGGACGCTTCGCCGCTGGCCGGCAAGACGGTGGAAGACGTGCGGGTAGTCGGCAATACGCAGGTTTCCAGCGCCGTGATTGCCAATGTCATCCGCACTAAAAAGGGAGACGCGTACGACCCGGCGACTGTCGAGGAAGATTACCAGCGTGTTTACGGCCTGCGCAAGTTTTCCAATGTCGAAGCGAAAGTGGAACCGACCAATACCGGCGTGATTGTGGTGTTTGAGGTCAGCGAACAGAAACAAATCGCCAACTTAGTCTTCCGCGGGAATTTTAAGGTTGATGATACGGCCCTTAGCAACGTGGTCGACTTAAAAGTGGGCGAGGCGATAGACCCCTTCCGCATCGCGCTGGCCAAAGCATCGGTCGAAAATCTCTACCGAGGAAAGAATTTTCCGTTTGCGCACGTTGAAGTCGATCAGGACCGCCTGACGAAGAACGGCGATCTGGTGTTTAACGTTGTGGAAGGCCCCAACGTGAAGGTGCGCAAAGTCGCCTTCTTCGGCAATAACTCATTCACGACCGACCGGCTCAAGGGGCAGGTTCGTTCGCGGCATTGGATCTGGGTTTTGCGGCCCGGCACGTTTGACAACGAGCAGGTGGAAGACGACGTAGCATCGTTGCGGCGGTTCTACGAGGGCAAGGGCTTTTTCGATGTGCGCGTGGGCCGAAAGCTGATTTATTCGCCGGACAACACCGAATTGCAGGTGACTTTCATCATCGAAGAGGGCCAGCGGTATACGGTCGACAAGGTGACGTTCAAGGGAAACAGTGCGCTGAGCGACGTGGAGCTGCGATCGAAGATCAAGATGGTGGAAGGCGAGCAATACGACGAAGACGTGCTCCGCCGCGATGTGCGCGAGATGATTCGCGCGTACAGCCCGTTCGGTTTCATCTACCAGGCCCAATCGACCGACCCGAATTATTTCCAGATCGGCAGCGCCAGCGAGCCGGTCAAGCGCGTCTTCCGCCGCGAGGCCGGAACGGTTGAACTGGTTTACGATATTCGCGAAGGCAAGCCGTTCAAGCTCGGCAGGATTCTGGTGAAAGGCAACAGCCGCACGCAGGACAAAGTGATTCTGCGCGAAATGAAAATGGCGCCCGGCCAGTTATATGATTCGGGCGCGGTGCAGGATGCCACCGACCGGCTGCGCGGCACGCCGTTCTTCCAGAACGTGGCGGTGACGCCGATCGGCGAAGACGAAAATTCGCGAGATCTGCTGGTGGAGGTTCTGGAACAGCGCACCGCCAGCTTCAACATCGGCGCGGGCATCAACTCCAACGGCGGGTTTGGGGCCAACATCACCTATGAGCAGCGGAACTTTGATATCGCCAACTGGCCGTCGACCCCGCGCGATATTTTCAACGGCAATGCGTTCATCGGGGCAGGGCAGACCTTCCGGGTTTCGCTGGAGCCGGGCACGCAGATCAGCAATGCGAGCATTCGCTTTCGCGAGCCGTATTTGTTTGATCAGCCCTACGGCTGGACGGTGGAAGCCTACGTGCGCGACCGCATTCGTGAAGATTACCGCGATCGCCGTCTGGGCGGGCGAACGACCCTCGACCATCGCTTTAACGATAAGTACAGCGGCGCCGTTACGGTTCGGGCCGAGAACATTGATATCGGCAGCATTAACGATCGGCCGATTCGGTCGCAGGAACTGCTTGACGAAGAAGGAGAACATTTCCTGACCAGCATCGGCCCGCGGGTGACGCGTGATACGACCAATCGCGGTCTTTTGCCTTCGCGTGGGAGCACGACCAGCCTCGGGTGGGAATCGTTTGGCGTATTGGGCGGCGATTACACCTTCCAGAAATTCACCGCGAACTGGGATGCGTATTACACGCTGCGCGAAGACCTGCTCGACCGCCGCACGATCCTGGCGCTGCATGTGGATACAGGTTACATCGCCGGCGATTCGCCATTTTTTGAGCGGTTTTATGGCGGCGGGATCGGTTCGATTCGAGGGTTCGCCTTCCGCGGGGTAAGTCCGCGCTCAGGGCCGGACGACGATCGCGTGGGCGGCGAGTTTGTGCTCACGTCGTCGGCGGAGTTAGGCTTCCCACTGGTCGGCGAGCAGCTCCGTGGGGTGGTCTTTACCGACATGGGCACGGTGGAGGAATCGTTCGAAATCGGCGATTGGCGCGCGAGCGTGGGCGCGGGCATCCGGCTTACGCTGCCGATCCTGGGCCAAACGCCCATTGCAATCGATGTGGCCGTTCCCTTGAGTAAAAACAGCGAAGACGATACACAGATCATCAGTTTCTCACTCGGATTCGATCGGTAACCTTACGACGGTGCAACCTTGCCCGCTCGTTAGAATGATTGATGAGGCCGCACGACCCAATGGGTCGTCGGCAAGCGTGTCTGGATTAACATAATTAACATACACAAGTCATTGAAAGGACTGTTAAAAACATGAAGCTCTCACAACTTTTCGTCGGCGGATTGCTCGCAGTGGGCGCATTGGCCCTGCCGGCTATGGCTCAAACTGCGCCGCGCATCGCCATCGCCAACACAGCGCGGATTCTCAACGACCTTCAGGAAACCAAAGACCTGAATCAAAAGATCAGCAATGATCTGAAAACCCTCGATGCCGAGCGGCAAACCCGCCAGCAGAAAGTAACCGATCTGCAAGCCAAGCGCGACCAGCTTCGCTCCGATGCCCCACAGTACAACGATGTGAACAAAGATTGGCTGTCGGCCCGCATCGAATTCGAAATCTGGGCGCAGCTTCAGCAGGCCAACCTGCAGCGTGAACAAAAGATGCAGATGAAATCGCTGTTCGGCAAGATCACCCAGTCGGTGGCGGAAGTTGCCACCCGGAAGTCGATCGATCTGGTCATCGCCGAACAGAAGGTGGATATCCCTGATAATATGGAGCAGCTTCAGGTCGACCAACTCAAGGCGATCATCGGGCAGCGCAACGTGTTGTTTGCCAACAGCGCCACGGTCGACCTTACCAACGACGTCATCACCGCCATGGATGCGGCTTACAAATCCGGGAAGTGAGCCGGTGATTTGCGTTGCTACTTAATCGAGTGCCATTAACAAACGGCGGGTAACGATTGACGATTGGGAGGAATTCCTCGGCTTAATCGTCAATCGTTAATCGTTAATCGTTAATCGTTAATCGTTAAATGGCATAGCCGTCATCAGCCCCAAGTCGGTCCGAATTACATTTCTTCCCCGACATCCAACCGATACTTCCTCATCTTTTTGTAAAGCGTCGTTCGGTTGATATCCAGCTCGGCGGCGGTGGATTGGCGGTTGTATTTGTTTCGTTTCAGGGCCGCTTCGATGATCCGCCGTTCGGGCATTTCCAGCGCGCGCTCGAGCGGCATGGGATTGTTAAACAGGTCATCCAGCGCCGCCCGCGGCTCGGCGAAGGGGTCGATTGCGGCGATACCGTGCAGGGTTTCGGGTAAGTCTTCGACGTCAATCTGCGGCCGGCGCGACAGCACCACCGCCCGTTCCACCGCGTTCTCCAATTCGCGCACGTTGCCCGGCCAGGCGTATTGCCGCAACGCCGTCATGGCGGCTTCGCTGAAGCCGATGATCTCCCGGCCCACTTCTTTGCAATAATGCCTCAGGAAGTGCATAGCCAACAGCGGGGTATCACCCGGCCGCTCGCGCAACGGCGGCATGCGAATGTTGATCACGTTGATGCGGTAATACAGGTCCTGCCTGAACGTGCTCTCGGCGACCATCTGCTGCAAATCAACGTTCGTCGCGAGGATCACGCGCACGTCGACCGTGGTGGTTTGCGTCGAACCCACCGGCTCGAACTTCCGCTCCTGCAGCACGCGCAGCAGTTTTACCTGCATGGCGGGGCTGGCGGAGTTGATTTCATCCAGAAAAATCGTCCCGCCGTCGGCCGAAAGGAACCGGCCGGGCTTATCGGAAATCGCCCCGGTGAACGCGCCTTTCACATGACCAAACAATTCGCTTTCCAGCAATGTTTCCGGCAACGCCCCACAGGAAATCTCAATAAACGGCCGATCGCGCCGAGGCGACCGGTGGTGGACGCCGCGGGCCAGCAGGCTCTTGCCGGTGCCACTCTCGCCGGTCATGAGCACTGTCGTGCGGCTGTCGGCGACGGCGTTCACCACGTCAAAAATCTTCTGCATCTTCCCGTCGCGGCCGACGATGTTTTCCAGACCAAACCGCGCATCAAGCTGTTGCCGCAGCGCATAATTTTCAAACAGCAGCGCGTGTTGCCGCACCGCCTTCTGCACCACCACGCGAATTTCGTCATCCACGATCGGCTTGGTGAGATACTCAAACGCCCCCGCCTTGATCGCATCCACCGCCTGCTCGATCGATCCATAGCCGGTGATGAGAATGACGACAACTTGCGGGTACGACCGCCGGATGTCGCGCAGAAACGCGCCGGGCTTGACGCCCGACATGTTCAGATCGGCCAGCAACAGATCCACCCGGCCGGATTCCATCATCGCCGCCGCTTCGGCCGGCGAATCGGTGGTGCTGACGACATATCCTTCGCGGCGCATGAACTGCGACAACGAATCCTGCATGATCCGGTCTTCGTCGAGAATCAGGATGCGGGGGTTATGGGACGGGTCGGGCATTTTTGGGGGTTGTTGGTTGTGGGTTGTGGGTTGTGGGTTGTGGGTTGGTGGTTGTAGATTCGGAAGTGGCGGGCAGGTTCGCAGGTGTGGGCGACGACCAACAAACAACCTACAACCAACAACCCACAACCAACAACCCACAACCACCATCGGCCATTCTCCCCGTTGCCCTGAATCAACACGCGTTGCCGGATCGCCGCATTTTGGCTTTTCCCGTGCAATGGATATCATTTCCGCGATATTGGAATCGTCCGATATTCTCCGCGGCTCGTGGGCCGGCGTAATGTGTGGAAGGGATTTGCTTATGAAGATCGGTGTGCCGAAAGAGATTAAGTCCGATGAGTATCGCGTCGCCATGACCCCCGCCGGGGCCGAGGCGATGGCCAAGGCCGGGCATCAGGTGTTCATTGAAGCGCAGGCGGGCGTGGGGTCGGGCTTCGGCGACGAGCTATACACCGCCGTCGGCGCGAAAATGGTTCCCACCGCCGCCGAAGTGTTCAAGACCGCCGACATGATCGTGAAAGTAAAGGAACCGCAGCCGAGTGAGATCAGCCAGTTCAAGCCCGGGCAGATCATCTTCACCTATTTCCACTTCGCCGCCAGCCGCGAGCTGACGCAGGCGTGCATGGAAAGCCAGATCGTCGCCATCGCCTACGAAACCATCACCGATAAAAAAGGCACCCTGCCGCTGCTCACCCCGATGAGCGAAATCGCCGGAAAAATGAGCGTGCAGGAAGGCGCAAAATATCTCGAAAAACCCATGAGCGGCCGAGGGATTCTGCTGGGCGGCGTGCCCGGCGTGATGCCGGCGCACGTGCTGGTGCTGGGTGGCGGCGTGGTGGGTACGAACGCGGCCAAAGTCGCCGCGGGTCTGGGCGCTAACGTCGTGCTGATGGATGTCAGCCTCGACCGCATGCGCTACCTCGATGATGTCATGCCCGCCAACGTCAGCACGGTCTATTCCAACAGCTACAACATCCGCGAACATTTGGTGCTGGCCGATCTGGTCATCGGCGCCGTCCTCATCCCCGGCGCCAAAGCGCCCAGCCTCGTAAGCAAGGCCGACTTAAACCTGATGAAACACGGTGCCGTCATCGTCGATGTCGCCATCGATCAGGGCGGCTGCGTCGAAACCGCCCGCGCCACCACGCACAAAGACCCGACGTATATCATCGATCACATCGTCCATTACTGCGTCGCCAACATGCCCGGCGCCGTCGGCCGAACCAGCACGCTGGCGTTGACGAATGCGACGCTGCCGTATGCGGTGAAGATCGCCAGCAAGGGTTACAAGCAGGCGGCCCAGGACGATGCCGGGTTGGTTGAAGGCATCAACCTCGTTAACGGCCAGGTGACGTACAAGGCCGTGGCGGATTGCTTCGGGTTGAAGCTGGCGGAGTTGAAGCTGTGACAATCAAGAGAGTGACGAAGTTTAAGCCCACTTGGCTGCCCTTGGTGGGGCAGACATTCCTGTCTGTCACGGCATTCCATGCCGTTCGTACTTTGCTATCACTTGGAAAGCGATGGCAGACAGGAATGTCTGCCCCACCGAATCTCAATTCGTCATTCGGGCTTCGTCATTGATTCGGATTTCTGGTTTCGTCATTCCGCCTTCTCATCATGGACGACCGCCTGCAAAGACTTCAGATGATGCTCGAAAAAACCCCCGCCGACCCATTCCTGCTTTATGCCGCCGGCATGGAGTACAAGAAGGCGGGCGATTACTTGCGGGCGCTTGAGTATTTCCGGCGCACCATCGTCGCCGACGCCAAGTATTGCTACGCCTATTATCAAACCGGCCAAACGCACGAACTTGCCGAGAATTCCGCCGCGGCAAAACAAGCCTATCAAGACGGCATCGCCGCCGCCCAAATGGCCGGGGATGATCACGCGCGAAGCGAAATCCAGACGGCGCTGGATATGATGGATTGATGCCCGGGCCGCCAAGGCCGAGCCGACGCGCGGATCGTGGAGGGCGAGCCTCCCGGCAAGCCGTCGCGCGAACCACGATCGCAAAAGTGATTTGCGCATCTGGGCCGACGGCTCGGCGCGAGCCTCGCCCTCCACGACAACCTCCACTGCCTCGGGCGTTCCCCGATTTACATTCCGCCGTCCGCCATCCACAATCCGCGATCGCAAAATGGTCGATTCGTTATTGAATTTCCTGCACAAGCCCAAGTGGAAGCGCCATTACCGCTGGCGCCGCGCGGTGTGGAACACCCTTAACCGTGTCGGGCTTACGGGGTTGCATTCGCTGCCGCTCAACAAGAGGTGGATCGAGATTCACCGCCGGGAAATGCCCTTCAAATTGCTTGAGCCGGGGCTGGTGGGTTTTCGCATCGTGCAGATTTCCGATCTGCATTACAGCCCGGTCGTGTGGAAGCGCTACATGGAGCAAATGCTCGGCTGGGTACACGATCTTGAACCCGACTTAGTCGTTGTCACCGGCGATTTGATTACCGGCGGGTATCGCTACGCCCCGCGTATCGCCGAGTTGCTGGCCAAGCTCAAGCCGCCGCACGGGGTCGTGTGTACGTTCGGCAATCATGACTATTCGATGTACGGCAGGAAGCAGCTCATCGAAGGAATGCGCCGGGCAGACTATTTAGAAAAATGCCTGATGGAAAAAGGCCTGATCGTGCTGAGAAACCAAGTGTTGGAAATCGCGCCACTTCGGCGCATGGGAAAGACGACCGGTGAGGGAACCGAACCGTCGGATAAGTTGCCTACGTCGGATCGAACGATCAACCCCCTTGTCATCGTCGGATTAGACGATGAATGGTCCGGCGCAATCGATGCGCAAAAAGCGTTCACACAAGTAAACAACAACTGCCCGATCCTCTGCCTCAACCACAACCCCGCCAACTGCATGGAGTTGATGCAATACCCCTGGCAATGGATGCTCGCCGGCCACACGCACGGCCGGCAAACCGGCGACCACCGTGTGGCCAAACGCTTCAGCGGCCGGCGCGAGTACACGCACGGCTACTACGCCGTCAACGGCCGCCACCTGTATGTCAACCGCGGCCTGTCGTACGGCCAGCGCCTTAAACACTGGTGCCGGCCGGAAGTGACCGTGTTTCGGCTGACGCAGGAAATGTAGCGTCGCTTTACTGCATCGCTGTGTAGCATCGCCTCGTAGTGTCGCCTGTCCCGGGCGATCTGATTCCGATCCAACTGATCCTGCCGACTCGATCCTCGCTGCGGCGCGCAACGCCTGAAAACCGAAAAAAATAATTGCGATCCCCCGCCGTTGCGTAGAAATGCCGATTTCGCGCCGCGCGTTGCGCCAACAAGCGCGCGCTGGCGCAGCGCGCGGGGATAGTGTAGAGGTGAGACCGAGTAGCTGAGAGCGGAGAATCGAGATGGACGCGGTGAGCATGAAATTGACGCACTCCCCCTCCATGTACTCAGGGAGGGGATTGGGGGGAGGGTGTTCGGCGAAATGCGCACGGCACGCGCCGCCCCTCCCCCTGCCCCCTCCCGGCGTACCAGGAGGGGGAAAGTCTGGCATCCTGTTTCACCTTCGATTGTTGGTGTTTTCAATGGAAAACGCAGACGCACGAATGTCGCAAATTGTCCCGAATTGCCGGCTCGAGAAAGAGGGTCGCCACGGCGCAAAAGGGTACCGCGCAGGAACGGTTCGGAACCGGTTAGGAACCGGTTAGGAACCGGTTTTTGGTGACACGAAAATGTAGACGAACAACCGAAGTCTTGGCGGGCAGGATACTTATGAATTCGACACCGACCCGCGACAGCCGATTTGAAATTTTTTGCGCGCCCGTGAAGCAAGTTCGAGCGGTGATCGGCGCATCCGCCGATCGTTTTACGGCCGCATCAATCGGGGTGCCATCGGGGTCGCGCCGGCTTCTGTGTGGCTTGCTTCACCGGCGCGCCGGCGGTACGATTTACGATTCGCACCATGCCGGGGCAGGCGGTCTGCGCTGGTGGTCGCGTGCGAGGTCTGGCGCGTCGCTGTTGCGTGGATGGCGACGATATCAGCTTTTTCAATCGGGCCACGCAAACGTAAAGGTTAGATCGCATTTTTTGCGGTCGCATTTTTGTATGGTTGATCACAATCTCATTCTGTCTCTGGGCGATCTCGATTCTGAAGTCGACACGATGGTTCTCGACGCGCTGGGCGACAAAGCCGGCGACCTCGATAAACTTGTCGGCAGCGACGAAACGCAAGACTTCTCGCAAGGCGCGATCATCAAGGGAAAAGTGTCCGGCCACGCCGGCGATGATTTTATCGTCGAGCTGGGACTTAAGAGCGAAGGCATCCTGGAAAAAAATGAGTTCGACGAACCCGAGAACGTCAAAATCGGCGACGTCGTGCAGGTGCTTCTGGAAGACGTCGAAGGCGACACCGGTCTGGTGAAAATCAGCAAGCGCAAGGCTGATCGCATCATCAACTGGGAAGCCATCATGAAGAGCAAAAAGGAAGGCGACTCGGTCAGCGGCAAGGTCACCAAGAAAATCAAGGGCGGGCTGCTCGTGGATATCGGCGTGCCGGTGTTCCTGCCGGCTTCGCAGGTGGACATCCGCCGGCCCGGCGAAATCAGCGACTGGATCGGTCGCCACGTTGATGCCGTCATTCTCAAGATTGACGAAGAACGCCGCAACATTGTTATCTCGCGCCGCAAGATGATCGAACAGCAGCGCGAAGAAATGAAGCGCAAGACGTTCGATACGCTGGTGATCGGTTCGCTGATCAAGGGCGTAGTGAAGAACATCGCCGACTTCGGCGCGTTCATCGACCTCGGCGGGGTGGACGGGCTGCTTCACATTACCGATATGAGCTGGGGCCGCATCAATCACCCCAGCGACATTCTCAAGATCGATCAGGAGCTGGAAGTAAAAGTTCTTTCGATCGACAAGGACAAAGAAAAGATCGCCCTCGGTTTGAAGCAGAAGGACGCTTCGCCGTGGGAAAACATCGAGACCAAATACCCCATGGGGTCCGTGCATGATGCCGAAGTGGTCAACATCATGTCGTACGGCGCGTTCTGCAAGCTCGAATCCGGCGTGGAAGGCCTGGTGCATATTTCCGAGATGAGCTGGACGAAGCGCATCAACCACCCGAGTGAAGTGGTGGCGGCCAACCAGAAGGTGAAGGTCAAGGTTCTTGAGATCAACAAAGACAAGCAGGAAATCAGCCTGGGCATGAAGCAGGTGGAGGAAAACCCGTGGGAACGGGTTGCCGAAAAGTATCCCCCCGGCTCGGTGGTGGAAGGCGTTGTTCGCAATATTGCCAACTACGGCGCGTTCGTCGAAATCGAAGAAGGCATCGACGGCCTGCTGCACGTTTCGGATCTGTCGTGGACCAAGAAGATCGGTCACCCCAGCGAACTGCTCAAGAAGAGCGAGAAGATTCAGGCAGTCGTTCTCAGCGTGGATCAGGAAAAGCAGCGCATCGCACTGGGCCTGAAGCAGATGCAGGAAGACCCGTGGGTGACCGTCATCCCGAGCAACTACCGCCCGGGCATGGTGGTCAGCGGCCACGTGACGAAGATCGCCAACTTCGGCGTGTTTGTGGAACTGGAACCGGGTCTCGAAGGCCTGCTCCACATCTCGGAGATTTCCGATCACAAAATTGATAAGCCCGAAGAAGCGCTTAAGGTCGGCCAGGAAGTGGAAGTCAAGATTCTGCGCGTCGACAGCGAGGAACGGAAAATTGGTCTATCTCTGAAGCGCGCCCAATGGGCACAGGAACAGGAAAAGAAAGAAGAAGAACGTTCGAGCCGACCGGACCGCAAGGCCCTTAAAGGCGGCTTGGAAGGCGGCGAGAATACGTCGGGGCTGGGCGATCTTAAGATTGAGGAGTGAAGGAGATCGCGCGAACCTTTGATTCGCGGTGAGCGTAATTAATATTGTCAATTAGAGCAGGCACCGACGGACAACCGTCGGTGCCTTTGCCTTGATGCCGCGCTCTTGATGTTGCCCAGTAGCGACTTGCGATTCAGTTGTCGGCACGGCGAAAAGAACGCTTGTGCCTTCGCGTCAATGCACGAACGTTCGTGATTCTCGGAACCGCCGGAATAAACACACCTCACAGTTCCGGCTGAAGTTCCTAAGTGAGGTCGCCTTCAACCCGATACTTTCAAAGCAGGCGAGCAACGTGCGCCGGCGCGAAGGGTTTCCCTCGCATGCATGGGATACGAACGTGTTTATCGGTCGGCGGCGTCATGAGCGCATGATGGTCGTCGCACCCCAGGATCGAGCAACGTATGGCTTCCACCGCCGTCCAATCGGGCCTGCAGCTTTACCTGCGGCAGATCAATGAGTCGCCGCTTCTCACCGCCGACGAGGAAAAATCGCTGGCCCGGCGGATCATCCAGAACAACGACTTCGCCGCCCGTGAGCACATGGTGAAGTCGAACTTGCGCCTGGTGGTGAACATCGCCAAGCACTACGTCAACCGCGGGCTGACGCTGCTGGACTTAATCGAAGAAGGCAACATCGGCTTGATGAAAGCCGTCGAAGGATTCGACCCTGACAACGGCAGCCGCTTCAGCACCTACGCAAGCTGGTGGATCAAGCAGGCGATCAAGCGCGCGCTCATCAACGCGCAGCAGCCGATCCATATCCCGGCGTACATGGTCGAACTCATGACCGCGTACAAGCGCGCCACCCGTCATCTGGAAGACGTGCTCCGGCGCCAGCCGTCGTTGGATGAACTATCGGATTATCTGAAATTGAGCAAGAAAAAGATCGGGATCATCAAGCAGGCGGTGAAGGCGTTCAACGCGCCTTCGCAGTTCAGCAGCCCCGACGGCGAGATTACCATCAACGATGTCGTACCGGATATTCACAACCCCACGCCTGAAGCCGAAGTGCAGCACGAGCACGAGTTGATGCACCTCGAAACCCTCCTCGACCGCGTGGATCAGCGCGAGGCGACGATCCTCAAGCTCCGCTACGGCCTCGATGGCAACGACCCGATGACGCTCAAAGAAATCGGCAAGCAAATCGGCCTCACCCGCGAGCGCGTCCGGCAGATCGAACACGAAGCGCTGAAGAAGCTCAGAGATGCAATGGCCGTGAGTGGCGGATAGCGGAGAGCGGAGAGGGAAAGACTTTTGTCTCGGCTCTCTGCTATCAGCTATCCGCGATCAGCCCTGCTTCGTCCGAATCATCATCATTCCCTGCTGCGGCGCGAGGCCTCGGGCGGCTCGGCGGTCGTTGTTGGCCT
>Ga0163151_10004692_pt1 | contig 18096 bp, 13 predicted proteins | sample OliLakLV19MP5IB2_FD_145596 | JGI IMG/M metagenome (GOLD analysis project Ga0163151, IMG submission 145596) | Freshwater microbial mat bacterial communities from Lake Vanda, McMurdo Dry Valleys, Antarctica - Oligotrophic Lake LV.19.MP5.IB-2 | ecosystem: Environmental > Aquatic > Freshwater >... | reverse complement strand
CTGAAGGTGTTTGTTCTACTATGAATGCTTCGTTTTTGATGAAGAAAATGGGGATTGTGGATTAAAATTTTTGAATCTTGCGAAAATAATATTCTCCTAACATCACCGCTAATACTATGCTAGAAATTAGGTAAACAGGAAGAAGAAGAACGATTATATTAAGCGTATCATACATAAACCTACTTGGACCAACTATTATACAAAGACAATATAATGGCACGAATGATAGCAAAGTTAAACAACCAGCAATTAAAGCCAACAAAGAAATTCTATTAATAATATTTAATTGCTTGAATTCTACTTTTTTTAATAACCACAGCAGAAGAAAATAGATATGAACTGAAAAAAGGCAACCAAGAAGTAGATAAAACATAAATCCAAAAAATGCAAAGCCAAGATCACCACTATTACTATAAAAACGACAGCCCATGAATATAGCACCACTTAAACATGTCAATATCCAAATGGAAAATGCAATAATATTTCTTTTCTTATCCATTAATCTCCTACTTAAACTTATCCTTCAAAGCAGCCAACTGACTCGCAAAATCATTAGCAGGTTCTTCAACTTTTCCTGCCTTCCCGGCAGGCAGGCCTTTTTTACCATTATTATTTTGCACAGGTTTAGAAACTGGAGTACTTGAAACAACATTATCCTTCATCGACAAAGCAATTCGTTTGCGTTGTACATCTACTTCCGTTACAGTTACCATTACTTGCTGTTGCACTTTCACAACCGTGTTCGGGTCGGAGACAAATGTATTTGATAATTGTGAAACGTGAACCAATCCATCTTGATGAACACCAATATCTACAAATGCTCCGAAGTTGGTAACGTTGGTTACAATTCCTGGCAACTTCATTCCAATTTTTAAATCTTTCATTTCATGAACTGAATCATCAAACTTAAATACTTCAAATGATTTACGCGGATCTCTACCTGGTTTATCCAACTCATTCATAATGTCATTCAAAGTTGGTAAACCTACTTTTTCTGAAACATATTTTTGCAATGAGATTTGTTTGCGAAATTCTTTCTCCGTCATCAACTGTTCAATTGTACAATTTAAATCAGTTGCCATTTTTTCCACAATACCGTAACTCTCAGGATGCACAGCACTTTTATCCAATGGGTTTTTTCCGTTTGCGATGCGCAAAAATCCAGCAGCTTGTTCGTAGGCTTTTTCTCCCATGCGTGGAACTTTCAAAATATCTTTTCTGGATTTGAACGGACCGTTTTCATTTCTGTATTCAACTATATTTCTTGCCAACACACCTCCCAATCCGGAAACATAAGTCAGCAATTGCTTGCTGGCAGTGTTTACTTCCACTCCCACTTTATTCACACAGCTCTCTACTACTTCATCTAATTTTTTCTTCAAAAGGTATTGATCCACATCGTGTTGATATTGTCCAACACCAATCGACTTAGCATCAATCTTTACCAATTCTGCCAAGGGATCTGCTAATCTTCTTCCGATAGAAACGGCACCTCTAACAGTAATGTCTTTATCAGCAAATTCTTCACGCGCCACATCGGATGCAGAATAAATAGATGCCCCACTTTCGTTCACCATAATTACATTGATACTTTTCGGCAGTTCTTCAATGCTTCTTATAAATGTTTCTGTTTCTCTTCCTGCTGTTCCGTTTCCAATTGCAATTGCTTCTACATTGTGTTTATCACACCATGCCAAAACCAATTGTTTGGTTTGAAATATTTTATTTTGTTCGTGCGGATAGATAACGGTATCATCCAATAATTTTCCTTGCTTGTCAAGTACCACCACTTTACAACCGGTTCTGAATCCTGGGTCAATCGCTAATATTGCTTTCTGTCCGAGTGGAGATGCTAACATCAATTCACGTAAGTTATCTGCAAACACTTGAATTGCTTTTTCATCTGCAAGTTCTTTGGTCATCATTCGCATTTCACTTTCAATGGAACTTTGCATCATACGATTGTAAGCATCATCGCATGCCAATTTCACTTGTGTGGAAGCAGTGTTATTTGATTTTACAAATTGATTAACAAGAATATCAATTGCTTCTTCTTCGGATGGCATAATGTGAATGCTTAATATTTCTTCACTCTCTCCTCTTCGGATGGCTAATAAACGGTGAGAAGGACAACCCATTAAATTTTCTTCCCAATCAAAATAATCTTTGAATTTTTCTCCGGCTTCTTCTTTTCCTCTCAGCACTTTACTTTTAATTGTTGCCGAACGTTTAAATAAATTACGAATCTTATCACGGGCTTCTGCATTTTCATTGATCCATTCTGCAACAATATCTCTTGCACCGGCTAATGCTTCATCAATTGTTTTAGCACTTGGAGTTGTCGATTCATCATTTGCAATAAATTTTTCTGCTTCTCCTTCCACATCTATTTTTCCTTGATCAAAAATAAGTTGTGCCAATGGTTCCAATCCTTTTTCGCGTGCAATGGTTGCCTTTGTTCTGCGTTTTGGTTTGTAGGGCAAATAAATATCTTCCAATGCAGAAACAGTTTCTGCTTGTCGTAACAAAGAAATTAGTTCAGGAGTAAGTTTTCCTTGACCTTCTATGGATTCTAAAATAAATTCTCTTCGTTTTTCCAATGCACGCAAACGTTCAATTTCATCGCGTACATTCGCTACCTGCACTTCATCCAAACTGCCAGTCATTTCCTTACGATAACGGGAAATAAAAGGAATGGTTGCACCTTCGTCTAGCAATCCAACAACTGCATCAACCTGTTTTTCGTTAACATTTAATTTTAATGCTATCTTTTTATAAAAATGAATTTCTGACATATCTTTATACTTTTTACAAATATAACCATCCTCAAGGCTCAATATTGATAATATTTTCAACAACTATAGGCTTTTTGTTGAAAAATAAAAATACATTTTGAAATGCGTTTTAATTGAAATACTTTTACGTAAGTATGTCAAGCATATATGATATTAAATGGTCCATTCGAAAGAAATTTATTTTTCTTTTCATTTTATCGTACACCTTCTTTTATATTTTCCCATTTCCTTTTGATGCATTTCCTCAATTAGACTTTTTTTTCAATATTTATGATAGAGTACACGATGGCTTTGTTCTTTGGAGCGGAAAAAATATTTTACACATTCAAAATTTAAAAAAATTGGCATTCTCTGATAGCGGAGACAGCAGTTTTGATTTTGTAAAATTTTTCATCTTTTTAATATTATCAATAATTACTGCAATAGCAATGTTGCTGATTGACAAAAAAAGAAACAATTACGAGAAATTACAATCCTACTTATTTGTTTATATCCGCTATTGTATTGGATTTTACATGCTGGTATATGGCTTCGACAAAGTATTAAAATCGCATTTCCCATTTCCGAGTTTAGAAAAATTACAACAAACATTTGGAGAATCATCTCCGCAAGGCTTATTGTGGGCTTTCGCTGGCTATTCAACTTCCTACTCGGTTTATCTTGGAATAATAGAAGTATTAGCAGGGTTCTTATTGCTATTTAGAAGGACAACTGCATTAGGAGCGCTACTGACTCTAATGATAATGATTAACATTACAATTATCAATTTCAGTTACGATGTCCCTGTTAAACTTTTTGCATTGCACATGGTTGCTTATTCTTTATTGTTGATTTCTCCTTTTATAAATTCCATTTTTCAGTTTTTTATATTGAAAAGAGAAACAAAATTGACTGAAGAAAAAGGAATTATTTTTCCGAAATTTATTCAGTCGTATCGTAAAATAATAAAAGCAACAGTAATTATTTCGTTCACTTTACTATTTATAAATTTCAGTTGGAATAACATGAAAACGGATGGTGATAGCGCTCCGAAACCTGATTTGTACGGGATATACAGGCATGAGAATTCAACAATCAAAGGTGGAAATCGACTAGAGGAAATTATTTTTGACAGAAAAATAACATTGCTTAAATGGAAAGACCAGTACAAATATTACACAACAACAATTGATAGTATTGCAAAAACAATTTCTTTCCAATCAAATATTGATACGTCAGATTTGCGAATCGTTCATTTTGATTTAAATGAAGATTTGCTAACCTTATCGGAAAACGATTCGAGTAGTATGCAATTTAGAAAAGTAGATATCACAGAATTTCCACTCAACAAACGAAAATTCCAGTGGGTGGTGGAGTATCCTTATAATAATTAGTGCTCCGTAATTAACAAATCCCCCATAACCCTCCTTCGACTCCGCTCTGAACAGGCTCTTTTTCAAAGGGGGAATTGATTCGAGTTGCGACAAGGAGATGCCGTGTCGTAGCACGGCATGACGATTTATTATGAAAGTAAACACAGACCTGCCAACCGCAGGCAGGTTCGCAATATTCGTATTTATTCGATATCAGTACTATGAAATTCTACTCCAGTTCGTCCGATTACTATTCATCATCGAAAATTGATATGCGATATTACTGTTCTCCGGATTAACAAGTTCAGGATCTTCCGATAACAATTCTATTACCATATTTCTTGCAGAATGCAAAATTTGTGCATCCTTTGCAAGATCAGCAATATTCAAATCCAAAACTCCGCTCTGCATTGTTCCTGCCATGTCTCCAGGCCCGCGTAATTTCAAATCCACATCTGCTATTTCAAAACCATCATTTGTAGCACACATGGTTTCCATTCTTAATTTTCCATCATGACCTAATTTATGACTTGTCATTAAAATACAATAGGATTGATCGGCACCACGACCCACTCTTCCGCGCAACTGATGCAACTGTGATAATCCAAAACGTTCGGCACTTTCTATCACCATCACACTTGCATTGGGAACATTCACACCTACTTCGATAACAGTTGTTGCCACCATAATTTGTGTTTGTCCTTTTACAAAGCGTTGCATCTCATATTCTTTTGCATCCGATTTTAATTGTCCGTGCACAATGCTTACTTGATATTTAGGTTGGGGAAATGCTCTCACAATACTTTCATAACCATCTTGCAAATCTTTAAAATCCATTTTTTCGGATTCTTTGATTAAGGGATACACTACATATATTTGTCGACCCAATGCAATTTGCTCTCGCATAAAACCAAATACTCTGTCGCGATGATTATCAAAACGATGTGTTGTAGAAATTGGTTTTCTTCCGGGTGGCATTTCGTCAATCACACTCACATCCAAATCTCCATACAAGGTCATGGCAAGTGTACGCGGAATAGGTGTTGCCGACATAATCAATACATGCGGTGGCTGTGTATTTTTTGTCCACATTTTTGCTCTTTGTGCCACACCAAAACGATGTTGTTCATCAATTACCACCAATCCTAAATTTTTAAATTGAACCGTATCTTCAAACAATGCATGTGTTCCAACTAAAATTTGCAACTCACCACTTTGCAATTGCTCGTGTAAAATTCTTCTCTCTTTTACTTTTTTTGAACCTGTTAACAATCCAATTTTAATATTCAATGGTTTTAATAATTCCGAAAGTGTTTCAAAATGCTGATTCGATAAAATCTCGGTTGGTGCCATCAAACAAGCTTGAAAACGTTCTCCGTCTGACAATCTCACATTGTCCAAAGCAATCAACATATTCATTAATGCTACCAATGTTTTTCCGCTTCCAACATCACCTTGCAACAAGCGATTCATTTGTTTTCCGCTTCCCATATCCAAACGAATTTCTTTTATCACTCTTTTTTGCGCATTCGTTAATTCAAATGGTAAATGATTATTGAAAAAATTATTGAAGTAATCGCCAACTTTGGGAAATACAAAACCTCTGTACGTTTTTTCACGCAAGCCCTTTTGTTTCAATAATTTTAATTGGATGAAAAACAATTCTTCAAACTTTAAACGGAATTCTGCTTTTTTTAATAATTCTGGATTTTGAGGAAAATGAATTTGTTTCATTGCATCCTCTCTCGGCATTAATTGATAACGTTCGATAATCGTCTTAGAAAGCGTTTCCGGAATATTATTTTTAATGAGCGAACTCAACACTTTTTGAATTCGTGCAATTCCTTTGGTATCTAAACTCCTCCCTTTTAATTTATCGGTGCTGTGATAAACTGCTTGAAGTGCTGGAGCAAAAGTTGTATTTTCTTCAGTTACTAATTCTATTTCGGGATGAGCAATATTAAACTTTCCTGCAAATGCAGTAGGTTTTCCAAACACAACATATTCATTTGTTAAATGAGGTTTGATTTTTTCACCAATCCATTTTGCTCCTTGAAACCAAACCAATTCTAATTTCCCTGTTCCATCTGTGAATGTTGCAACAAATCGTTGTGCTCTTTTTACACCTACCATTTCGGTATGTGTAATTTTTCCACGGAGCTGAACATAAGGCAAATCTGCATTGATTTCTTTTACCGTATAAAATTTAGTACGATCAACATAACGAAAAGGAAAGTAAGTGAGCAGATTTGAGTAATTGAAAATACGTAATTCTTTTTTTAGCAAATCGGCTCTTTGTGGGCCAACGCTCTTCAGATATTCAACAGGGGTATTTAAAAAATTATTCGACATATTTCTATGCGAATTTACCTAAATTAAATCAAAAAACACCCTGAACTGTCAGGGCGTTTTTTGAGGATGATTTTTTATTTTTCTTCCCGAGTGGGTGGTGGTGACGTATTGCCTTTGTTTGGTCGCGACCCTTGCTTCCTTCTTTCCTCACGTTTCTTCTTCATCTCCTCCTCTTTTGTTTCAAACTTTTTAAACTGTTCTTCTGATAAAAAAGCTTTGAATTCTGCTTTTGTTTTTTCGTGCGCATCTTTTGTCTTTTTAATCATACTTTCTCTATCCTGCTCGCGCTTCAATATAATAGCCTTTGCCTTCACTTGCTGATCAGCATTCAAATTCAACTCTTTTGTTAAGCGTTTGGTCATATTTTCCGCTCGTTCCTCAGGTGTTTTTTTCGGAGCACTTTCTTTTGGCGGCTCTTGTGCCAAGCTATTTACAGAAGCTATCGCAACGGTAAATAAAATTAAAATGATTCTCTTCATGGTTTTTTATTTTGCGGGTATGACAGAGGGAAATGAGAATGGTTTAATGCCGTCATCCTAAATTCTTCTCCAGACCTCACCCCTGCCCCTCTCCTTGCTCAAGGAGAGGGCTGTACGACAATGTTTTTTCCACCTACTATATTTTGAGCATTATGATTGTCGTAGCACAATCAAAAAGTCCTTCTCCTTGAACAAGGAGAAGGATTTAGGATGAGGTCTCCCTTTTAATTGTTACTTTTAAACAATGAAAAAATCTATTGCCATTATCGGAGGAGGGTCCGCAGCTTTAATGCTTGCCGCACAACTAGACGAAAGTAAATTTGATGTAACTATATATGAACGCAATGCCGCTTTGGGAAGAAAATTTTTAGTCGCAGGCGATGGAGGATTCAATCTTACACATTCGGAAGAGTTAGAAAATTTCATTTCCCGTTACACTCCTTCAGATTTTTTCAAACCTATTATTTCTTCTTTTACAAATACTGACCTACAAGAATGGTTTAAAACTATTGGTATCGAAACCTATGTTGGTAGCAGCAAAAGAATATTTCCGATTGAAGGAATAAAACCGATTGATGTTTTAAATGCTATTTTAACTGAATTGAAAAGAAAAAATGTTGACATAAAAACAAACCACACATGGAAAGGCTGGAAGAATGACAAACTTCATTTCGAAGCATCTCCCACTCTAGACGCGGACCAAGTGGGAGGTTTCCCTCGCTACGATATCACTATCTTTTGTCTTGGTGGCTCCAGTTGGAAAGTAACTGGCTCTGATGGTAACTGGACAAATTACTTTTTGGAAAAAGGAATTGAAGTTACTCCTTTCCAAGCATCCAACTGCGCATACGAAGTAAAATGGAAAGAAGAATTTATCAAAATTGCTGAAGGAAAATCATTAAAAAATATTTCAATCTCCTGCAAAAGCAAATCAAAAAAAGGAGAAATTGTTATTACTAAATTTGGTTTGGAAGGCGGAGCAATATATGCTCTCAGCCCTGAGATTAGGAAACAATTAAAGTATGACAAAGTAGCAGAAGTTTTCATTGATTTAAAACCACAACTCAGTATAGAACAAATAAGAGATAAATTTTCTGCGAGAGGAAATCGTTCCATCAAAAAATTATTAATCGACCGATTAAATTTTGATGATACTCAGATTGAACTTTTAAAAACACTTTTAAGCAAAGATGATTTCACTTATTTGGAAACTCTTGCTAGTAAAATTAAACACCTTCCAATAACTATTACTTCTGCTGCTGCAATTGACGAAGCTATTTCTACTGTTGGTGGAATTCCATTAACTGAAATAGATCCCCACTTTCAATTAAAAAAATTGTCCAACAATTACGTTATTGGCGAAATGCTGGATTGGGATGCTCCCACAGGCGGTTATTTGCTGCAAGCTTGTTTTTCTATGGGATTTTCACTTGCGAAACATTTAAACAAAAACTAAAACTTTCATATTCCCTCCTTTTTCATTAAATTTGATTCCATAAACCCCTCGTTATGAAACAAATTAAAATAGTTGCGCTTAGTGTTTTTATTCTAGTAGTAACAAGCGTTAATGCTCAAACAAAATCTACCAGATTCTCAATTCCAAAATCTGCTACTGTAATTGTGGCTGATATTAAGGAAGATTGGAATCCGGTTATTCAAAATATTGAAGCTCCTGCGCCTGATGGAAAAAGTGAAAAGCAAAAACTAAATGCTATAAAAGATAGTCTTTCATTAGTTTATCCAAAAAAGCATGTTGCGCAAACATCTAAAAACCGCATGCCCGCTCCTCCGGCTCCATTTCTCGGACAAAATTTACAAGGAAACCTTTACAACAGTAGCGTGCCGAATGATAATGACATTGCTATTTCTGATGGGAATAAAATTATCTCCGTTCAAAATTCTACCGTATTTAAATACGATATAGGAACTTGGACATCCTTAGGCTATGTTTCATTGTCGTCATTTGCAGCTGTTCTTGCAAATACAAATGTCAAATACGACCCGAAAGTAATTTACGATCCACTTCAAGATAAATTCATTCTCGTTTTCTTAAATGGTTTTACGGATTTAACAAGCAGTATTACAGTTGCTTTTTCTACGACCAATGATCCAAATGGAGCATGGAACATGTATGAACTCCCGGGAAACCCATTCAACAATGGCTTATGGACCGATTATCCAATGTTGGCAATGACAGACCAAGAAGTTTTTATTACCGGCAATTTACTTTATCCTGATTCCAGTTGGCAAACAGGTTTTAATGAAACTGTTATCTGGCAAGTGAATAAAAATAGTGGTTATACAGGAACAACACTTAATGCATTAGTACATAACAATATTACTTGCGTTGGAAAACCTGTTAGAAATCTTTGTCCTGTAAAAGGAGGATTGGATACTTATGGACCTGATATGAATTTTCTTTCGAACAGAAATTTAGATCCCTCAAATGATACGGTTTTTATTGTAAATCTAAATGATACGATTGGCGCACCCGGGCAAACCATTACTGTTACTCCGCTCATTTCACCAATCAGTTATTACATGGCGCCACCGGCATTACAGCCAGGCACAGCTGGTGCACTTGAAACAAACGATTCTCGAATTTTAGGTGCGTTTATTGAAAATGATAAAATTCAATACGTACACAATTGTTTGGATACCGCTTCTGGAAATTGTGCTGTTTATCATGGAATTATAAATGATGTTAGCTCATCACCTTTCATAACCGCAAACATTATTTCTGATTCCATACTTGAAATTGGTTACCCAAATATTTCTTATGCAGGAAGTGGAACAACAGACCATACAGCAATTATTAATTTTGACCATACCGCTCTAACAGTTTTTCCGGGAGTGTCTGCGCTTACTTCGGATGGATTAGGAAATTATTCTCCCATGACAACCATAAAAGCAGGTGTTAGTTTCTTTAGTGTTTTAAGTGGAAACGAACGTTGGGGCGACTATTCAGGCTCACAACGAAAATACAATCAATCCGGAAGAGTTTGGGTGAATGGAATGTGGGCAACTGCTTCAAAGAAAAACAATACTTGGATTGCCGAATTGTCTTTAAGTTCTTTAGCAGGAGTTGCTGAGCAATCTAACAATTCAATGAATGAATTAGCACTTTATCCAAATCCAACAACTGAATTAATGAATGTTTCCATCACGATTGAAAAATCGGATGTTTTGAAATTTGAAGTTTTGGATGTAACAGGAAAATTGGTAAAAGTTTTATTACAAGATAAAGTGAAAGCAGGAAAAAATAATTTTAGTTTTTCTACCACACCTTTAGCTAACGGAATTTATTTTTTGAAAATAACTTCTGCTTCAAAAGAAATTCTGACTGAGAAGTTTGTAAGGCAGTAAATTGGGAATTACAATTTAAATGTTTCTCGACTCCGCTCGAAATGACATCGCGCCATATCATTTCGAGCGGAGTCGAGAAAGTGTGAAAGCCTTTCAGCTCCGTTTCTCCTTTATCAAAAAAGCTCCCAACACAACCGTTACTCCGGCAACAATAATTGGGTACCACAATCCTGCAAACATATTACCCGTACTCACAACCAATGAAGCTGCAATTAGTGGTGTTAATCCACCAAACACGCCATTTCCAATGTGATAAGGAAGCGAAAGTGAAGTATACCTAATTTCTGGTGGAAATAATTCTACCAAAAATGCAGCTATTGGTCCGTATGCCATACATACAAATACTAATTGTATAAAAATCAAAAGACCAATCATGAAAATGTTTTTCTGAGGCAAGTAAATAGTGGTCGTCACTTTCGGTGAATGATGTTCATCTTCCGGTTTTTGTGAAATTTCAGATTTCTCGATACGAGTCGCACCATTTGAATAATGGTAGGTATTCGACCACCACGAAAGCTTTGTGTTCAAATCAATTTTTGATTCTTTAATTTCTACAGAAGTTTCTTCCCAACTTTTCCAATCTGCTTGTGCTGCCATTCCGTGATAAATCGGCATATACAAACAAGCAGCCAATGCCATTCCCGTTAACATAATCCATTTTCTTCCATACCTATCCGACAATCTTGCGAAGACAATAAATAATGGAGTTCCAATTAATAAAACAGGAATCAACATCCATTGAATTTGTGCTGCATCAATGTTCAAATTTTGGATACAAAAATTCATTGCATAAAATTGTCCGGTATACCACACCACTCCTTGTCCGGCTGTTGCACCAAACAATGCTATCAATACCAATTTTAAATTTTTCCATTTACCGAAACTTTCTTTCAATGGATTTTTGGATGTTTTTCCTGCTGCTTTCAATTCCATAAATACAGGCGACTCTTCCATCTTTGTGCGGATATAATAAGAAATGATGACAAGAATAATTGAAACTAAAAATGGAATTCTCCAACCCCAAGCGCTGAAATCATCTGCACTCATCAATGATTTACACGCAAGAATAACTGCTAAGGAAATAAATAATCCAAACGTGGCTGTTGTTTGTATGAAACTAGTGAAATATCCTTTCTTTCCTTCAGGTGCATGCTCCGCCACATAAATAGCAGCTCCGCCATATTCTCCTCCAAGCGCAAGTCCTTGTAGTGCACGCAAAACAAAAACTAGAATGGGCGCTAATATTCCTATACTTTCATAACTTGGAATTAAACCAATTGCAAATGTTGCACCGCCCATAATTAATAACGTCAACAAAAAAGTATATTTTCTTCCTACAATATCACCCAATCTACCAAACACAATAGCACCAAATGGTCGAACCACAAAACCAACTCCGAAAGCAGCAAGTGTTGCCAAAAAAGCAGCAGTAGGATTTTCTTTCGGAAAAAATTGTGTAGCAATAATTGGAGCCAAACTCCCGAAAATATAAAAGTCATACCACTCAATCATTGTCCCGACTGAGGATGCTGTAATTACTTTACGGATGGAGGTGGTGGACAAAATGGTTTTATTTAAATATATACAACTAAAATACAAAACATTCTCTTCTAACAAACTATGAATAAGCTTTTTACAGTCTCATACAGTCTGCTTTCCAATTTTTTATGGATTTCTTTATATCGTCACCGCTCAAATTCTCAGTTATGGCTCTATCAAGTAATATTTTGAATTCATTATCCTCCGCAAAACGAAGAGCTGCAATTTGATTAAATGATAATTTCTCTTCTGCTTCTTTCGAGCTTTCTCCTAATAGTTCAAAGTGACGCAAACGAAACTCCAACCTAACAATTCTATCTTGGTTACCTAATGCATAGTGCTGCCGAATCATTAATGTTAGATAAACAAAGCAGAATGACAGGACGCTGAACATGATCCATTCTAACCGATGAGCCTTATCCATATAAATATTTCCCACTCCTATTGCGGTTAGAATAATTACTAAGGGCAAAAAAATAAAATGATGTGGTATGTAATATCGTTTGTGATTAGAATAGTTTTGTTTTTTCATAATTTTAAAATTTGACTGGCATATATAATTATTGAATTTCAGGAAATATAAAAATAAGTATAACTCAATCATTTTTCCGAAGAGGATACTGTAATTACTTTACGGATGGAGGTGGTGGACAATTTGTTAAAAAAATCAATTCGTGTTTTATAATTTGACGTTACACAATTCAAACTTAAAATCATTTCTCGATGGTATTTCATCTAAATAAGTTTGTAAAATCTCACGGGAAGAAAGAGCTATTATTGCTTTTTCTATTGCCATAAAACAAAGATTATCATCCACTACAGAAGCTCCTTTATAAATATATTCCTCATAATCTTTGTCAAGGTGTGCATAAAATTTATCTCGCAAAGTACAAATGGCTTGAATTACTACTTCAATTCCACTTAATTCATCCAAACATTTTTGTGCTTCCAAACTACGCTCCGTTTTGCTATCAATCTGTGTTTGCAAAAGATAGAATATGTTATCCTTATTGTTTTTTGTTTTTTTAACAACCTTAGACATTTCAATATAGTAATCTTTCATTGAAAGGTAAATATAATGCGAAAGAAAATTATCATGTCTGAAGTGTTTTCCTAAGTCAAACCTTACGGCCTTCACTTCGTAATTAACCATAAAGCACCACACCTCCCAGCTACGTCTTGCATTAGAATAATTTTTAAGCAGCCTTTTTGTTTCTTCATCCATTTGTTAGCATATTGCTTTTGTTTAATCTAATATACAAAATCTAATTCAAAAAAAATGTCAGCCTAAGCTGACATTCAAAATATTCTTCCCGCCTTTGCATCTTAGCGCTATTAAATACTACCAGCCCCCAACATCAACACAGGATTTTCCATATTGTGTTTTAATGTTTGTAAGAATGCTGAACCTACCGCTCCGTCAACTGTTCTGTGGTCGCAGGATAATGTTACTTTCATAATATTCCCTGGAACAATTTGTCCGTTTTTCACAACAGGTGTTTGTTTGATTGCACCTACTGCTAAAATACAAGAATCAGGAGTATTGATGATGGCTGTAAATTCTTCGATGCCAAACATTCCTAAATTAGAAATGGTAAATGTATTTCCTTCCCAATCGCTTGGTTGTAATTTTTTCTCACGAGCTTTTACTGCGTAGTTACGAACTTCCGTTCCAATTTGTGTTAATGTTTTACCATCAGCAAAACGAACAACAGGAACTAATAATCCTTCTTCAACCGCAATTGCAACACCAATATGAATGTGATTGTTGTAACGAATTTTATCGCCTAACCAAGACGAATTTACTTTCGGGTGTTTACGTAAACTTGCAGCCACCGCTTTTATTACAATATCGTTGAATGAAATTTTTATTCCGGCAACAGTATTTATTGCTTCACGTGCTTTTATGGCTTCGTCCATATCAATTTCCATTGTTAAATAGAAATGTGGAGCAGTAAATTTACTTTCAGCCAATCGTTTTGCAATTACTTTACGCATTTGCGAAACTGGTTCTTCGGTAAAACTTTCAACGCCAACAAAAGTTGACATTCCACCATTTGATTTGAAATTATCAATATCGCGTTTAATAATACGACCGTTATCTCCACTTCCTTTTAAAGCAGAAACACTTATGCCTTTATCTGCTGCTAATTTTTTTGCTAAAGGAGAAATTTTTGTTCGCTCTCCGTTATTAGCTATAGCAGCAACCTTAACTTCCGATTTTTTTTCTGCGATTGGCGCTTCAGACTTTGAACTTTCCAACTTTGAACTTTGAACTGCTGCAATACTCTCAGCTCCTTTATTAGCCTCGGATGCTATTATTGCAGCAACATCTTCCCCTCCTTTTCCTAAGATTGCCAAAATAGATTCTACTGGTGCACCTTTTCCTTCTTCTACTCCAATGTATAATAATACGCCTGTTTGAAAAGATTCAAATTCCATGGTTGCTTTATCAGTTTCAATATCTGCAAGCAATTCACCTGACTTCACTTTATCACCAACTTTTTTATGCCACTTCGCAACTACTCCTTCTTTCATTGTATCACTCAATTGAGGCATACGAACAATCTGAACTGTATCAGGAATTTTAACTTCTACTGCTTTGGGTACACTGAGCGTAGTAGAAGTGTCGTCTTTCTTTACTTCTGCTTCTTTCCCTTCCTTCACTTCTTCTTTTACAGAAGAATTTTGTTTTGCCTCTCCAGCCAATAAAGCAGAAATATCTTCGCCTTCTTTTCCTAAGATTGCCAATACGGAATCAACAGGCACAGCTTTCCCTTCTTCCACGCCTACATGCAACAAAACTCCCGTTTGAAAAGATTCAAATTCCATGGTTGCTTTATCTGTTTCGATATCTGCAAGCAATTCACCTGACTTTACTTTGTCTCCAACTTTTTTGTGCCATTTTGCAACAACACCATCTGTCATGGTATCACTTAATTTGGGCATTCGTACTACTTCAGCCATACTCTTTTTAAAATTATAAATTTCTTTAAAACAAACAAGTCTTCGACTCCGCTCAGACTGACTCAGCAATGTCACACTGAGCGGAGTCGAAGTGTGTGCTAATTAAAAACTCTATTTACTCTATAATGTAAGGATAATCCGTTTGAGTATAAACGTCTTTGTAAAGTTCATCAGGAGTAGGATAAGGAGAATCTTCACCAAACTTCACCGACTCTGCAACAATGTCTTCTACTTTTTGTTCAGCTGCTTCAATATCTGTTTCAGTCATCCAATTATTTTTTCTGATAGTCGCTAAAACTTTTTCAATTGGATCTTGTGCTTGGTATTCTTTCACTTCATCTTTTGTACGGTAGCTTTGAGCATCACTCATGGAGTGACCTTTGTAACGATAGGTTTTCATTTCTAACAATGTTGGACCGTCACCTTTGCGTGCGCGAGCAACAGCCTCTTCAATTGCTTCGTGAACCGCTTCGCAAGTCATACCATCAACTGGATATGCAGGCATTTCATACGACAAACCTAGTTTCCATAATTCATGCACGTTGGAAGTACGTTCAACTGAAGTACCCATTGCATAATTATTATTTTCGATGATAAAAATTACCGGTAATTTCCAAAGCATAGCCATGTTGAATGTTTCGTGCAGTGCGCCTTGACGAACTGCTCCATCACCCATGTAACAAAGTGTTACATTATCATTCCCATTATATTTATCTGCGAAAGCAAGACCAGCTCCCAAAGGAATTTGTCCGCCTACAATACCATGACCACCAAAGAAATTAAATTCTTTGGAAAAAATATGCATAGAACCACCTTTTCCTTTTGAGCAACCAGTAGCCTTTGCCATCAATTCTGCCATAATATATTTTGGATGCAATCCTCTTCCAATGGGATGCGCGTGATCGCGGTATGCGGTAATAACTCTGTCTTCTCTTCGTAAAACCGATTCTGAACCAGCTACCAATGCTTCCTGTCCGATGTACAAATGACAAAAACCACGAATCTTTTGTTGGATGTATAATTGTCCGGTTTTCTCTTCGAATTTGCGCATTAACAACATGGATTCATACCACTTGATATACGTTTCTTTGCTGAACTTGGTGCTTGATTTTGCTGCTGCCACAGGTGTCGCTTTTTTAGTTTTACTAACTACTTTTTCCATTTGTTCAATTTATGTAGAACTACAAATTTAACAATTATAATTCAAATCTCTAAATCTCTTAATAAGACGTCACCCTGAGCGGAGTCGAAGGGTATAACCTCCAATATTTAGCCCTTCTTAAGCTCTTCCGCTTTAAACATAAAAGGCAACAAATCAGCAATGGAATCCATCACCCTAATCTTGCCTGTTTCTCCAGCCAAAATCACCCGAATTACCTGGTTGTGACGCATTTCGTATTCCGACATGGCTTGTCGGCAAGCACCGCATGGTGAAAGGGGTTCATTCACTTGAAACTGTTTTGATTTGCAGGTAATTGCTATTGTTTTGATAGCCACATTCGGATATTGCGCTCCTGCCGCATAAATTGCTACCCTCTCAGCACATAAACCACTTGGATAAGCCACATTTTCCTGATTATTACCGCTTACAATCACTCCATTTTCTAATAATAATGCTGCTCCAACGTAAAAATTGGAATACGGTGCATAAGCCAAATCACTCGCTTCACGCGCTTTTTTAAGTAAATCTTGCTCCACCTCAGTTAGCTCCTGGTCCGATTCATACTCTGTAAAGGCAATTTTCAATTCTTTCTTTATCATTCTTTTTACGATTTATCTCAAAGATAATGGATTTCGGTTAATCCTACCCTTGACAAACAAAAACATTTGCCCTATTTTTGGTTTGGATAAAAATAAACTTACACCCATTAAACCTTTTTAAAAATAGCTTGTCAATTCAACGCAAGTTTTCAAAATAGTTATCGTATAAAAAACCAACAGCTAATCACATGAAATCAAAAAATCTACTCCTATTTTTTGCGTTTCTTCTTCTTTTTTCAAAATCAACTAAGTCTCAAACCGAAGGCGATACTTTTTTCGGACAAGCAATTGTGCATGATGTTTACATGACATTTTCACAAACCAATTATTGGGATTCACTTGTTACATACAAACCTTTGGATCAATATTTAAAAGCGGATGTTACCATTGATGGCGTGCTGTATCCTAACGTGGGAGTAAAGTTCAAAGGAAATTCCTCTTATTCAAATCCAAGCACAAAAAAGCCGTTCAAAATCGATTTGAATGAATATGTATCGGGGCAAGATATGGATGGAATTAAAAAATTCAACTTGAACAATGGTTTTAAAGATCCGTCTTTTATGCGCGAAAAAGTAGCATTGGATTTTTATAACGAACAGGGCTTAGCCGCACCACGCTGCTCCTATACACGTGTTTACTTAAACGGAACATATTGGGGATTATACATGTTTGTAGAAGAAGCTAACAAAACTTTTTTAGAGGATCGGTTTGGAAACAAACAAGGCAATATGTTTAAAGGCGACCCGAGTGGCGATTTAAAATGGTTAGGAGCAAGCGCCTCATCTTATTATACAAAATATGAATTACATACCAACGAAACAGCAAACGATTGGACTGATTTAGTAAACTTAATTGACAACATTAATAATAGCGGAACAAATTTTTACGACTCCTTGGAAGTGACTTTAAACACCAATACTTTTATCAGACAGTGGGCAGCTATGAATTTATTTGTAAATCTGGATTCCTACATCGGCAGTGGTCACAACTATTTTATTTATCACGATACACTTGCCGATAAATTTGAATGGGTATCATGGGATGTGAATGAATCGTTTGGAAACTTTTCGATGGGTTTGACAAACACACAACTCAAAAACCTGAGTATGTATCATGTTTCAACACCTTCAAGCAATCGCCCTTTGGTTCAAAAAATGCTAACTATTCCTTCTTACAAAAGTACTTTAACAGATGTTTTTTGTCAGTGGTTACAATACGACTTTAGCAATGCGGCACTTGATTCAAAAATTGATTCGCTTGCAAATGCAATTCGTGCAGATGTATATGCCGATGGAATAAAATTTTACACGAGTGCTAATTTTGAAACCAACCTGACATCAGACGTTGGAATGATTATGGGAATAAAAACCTTCATTACTGATCGCAGAAATGCGTTGATAGCAGAATTGTTTTCGAATGGTTGTTATGTTGGAGTTGATGAAACTACAGTAAACAATAACTCTTTGAAGGTTTATCCCAACCCTG
>Ga0163151_10004690_pt1 | contig 18100 bp, 15 predicted proteins | sample OliLakLV19MP5IB2_FD_145596 | JGI IMG/M metagenome (GOLD analysis project Ga0163151, IMG submission 145596) | Freshwater microbial mat bacterial communities from Lake Vanda, McMurdo Dry Valleys, Antarctica - Oligotrophic Lake LV.19.MP5.IB-2 | ecosystem: Environmental > Aquatic > Freshwater >... | reverse complement strand
CTTGAACGTCAGGCCCAGGCGCTCACGCCGGCCGAGCAACTGCACCATCTCTTCGCGTCGGTTCATGCACGCAATCGTCACGTCCCGGCCGCCGGCGTCCAGGCGGGGGTGGCGTGACGGTTACGCGAAACGGAGCAGGCAGGAGTTGGTCGGAGGACCCGTCGGGACGACGTTCCAAGCCTGCGCGTCCAATGCGGAATCGTTCAGCGAATCGGCGGTCCGTCATGCTCGGTCGCGGTCGAGCTTGCGCTTGAAGTAGCCCCCAGGAGTTCTCGGACCGGCGAGGCCCCTGTCGCAGATCCGACCATGAGTCGAGGTCGAGATCGTATCCGACACTCAGCTCTCACTGGCAACTGGATGGCTATCAACCAAACCACATCATTAAGGCGCAGCGTACGGGGCTAATGGACCCAGGTTGCTGCTAGGCCCCATTGCCTCGAATCGTATGTCGCTCCGCTGATAGACTCAGCACGGTCCACCGTACCGTTCATGTCGTCATCGTACAAGATGACGATGCTAGGGTCGGCGCTGGGCGCATTCGTAAATCTCCGCCATGCGTATACATAGCCTCCGGAAGCCAACTGCCGGGTGAATACCGTACCCGCGTCGCTCAGCAGGGGGCATAGGAAACTGTTCGGCTTGGAGACAGGCGACGCAACTAGTGTGACGCTGCCGTCTGGCCGTACGGAGTATACATCCTTGCTGTCATAGAATTTCACAAGCACGCCCGGCGTTGTCCCACCAAGCTGGGGCGTCATGTTCTCGACGAGCAACCTGCCGGCGACCGCGTTGTCATAAACGTCGATCACGTCCTGCAGGGATCCCGACTTCAGGGGATTTCCGCCGGGGCTCGTGACCGCCGCCAGCGAGGGAGCATTGAATGTCCATTGCTCGATGATTGTATTGCCCGTGCGGTGTCCCTTGCCTGCCACCCACACTTTTCCGTTCGCGCCGCGTCGCACGCACGTAGGCCAGTACCGCACGGGAATCGTCTGGGCCACTTTGTGCCAAACCGACCCATTGCGATACATCGAGACGATGGTTATGGCCTTCTCATCGGGGGAAAAGTCGGCCCGCATCGAGAGCTGCGAATTTGCAGACTCATAGAAGAACTCACCGCCGTGATGCGCGTTGAGCATGCCCGGCGGTGGGTCTACCGGTGGCGACTGTGCAGCACAAACACCCCCGAACCCCGAGCAAGCGAGCGCTACGCCAATGGCGCCGACATGCGCGCATACCGAGATAGTAAGAATACTTAAGAGTCGCAAGGGATTCATTCGGTGCCTCATTGGCAGTATGACATGCCGCACACGGGCGGAATCGCGGGAGGACTTCCTCCCGATAGGCCACACAGTAGTGCGAGCCCAGTCACCACATTATGAGTATGCTTAAGGTGAACGCAGGTGAACGGCCGCGACCCCAGTTCATCCACCATCGCCTCGCGGTGCGCAGTATGCGCGCAAGCGAAAGCGTAATCGGCTGCCCACGCATGCGCTTCAAAGCAGAACCCAAAGAGGTCGTCCCCGCCGGCCGCGCTCGGATCGCCGTTGATCTGCCGGACGTGATACCACTCGTGCACGAGCACTTGAGCGAGCATATCCGGATCCTTAGCTAGATCGGCATCCAGCGCGATTGTGTTCGCGTCTGCGCGGCCTAGTGTGCCTGCATCATTCGCGGAGAGCGTGACTACACTAACAGGCCCCCCCGTTCCCGTTGAGTTTCCAATCGCAGCGCTCAATGCAGGGTTTGATTCCGCGATAGCTTCGAGTGCAGCTTGGTACGCTCCAGAGTCGTAGCCCGCGCCGTTCTGCACAAAGGACCCGATGTTGCTGTCCCCGGCCCCGGTGAGCGGCCAGCTCGCGAGCGCGTAACCCTGGAGGCCAATGAGGAGAAATAGGTTCGCAACGCCACGCCACGGCGCGCCATTTCGAGCAATCGTCGGAGCAACGGGGCGGAAATGGGAAGTGCGCATGCGGGGAGGCTATATCGGCACGCTCTAGCGGTCAAGGTGGAACTGTCGACTCATGCGTCGCCGTCGCTGGGGAACTCCTGCGCGCGTCCAAAGGCGCTTGCACTCTTCCAGAGAGCCCCGCTGGCCTCGCGCGTTGAGCAGCGAACTTGCGTCCTTCTCTGCTCCTCAGCACGCCGTTCCGGGGTGTTTACCCCGTTGCGGCCGCGGGCTCGCCTTAGCCCCGAAAACCGCCCCGCAGTTCCGCCTACTTCGCGTCAGAGCCGATCGCAGGTCGCGGGGACCGCCCGCGCCGGTGGCCCAGTCTTCCGCCCCAATTAATAATCCGAGTTGGGTCCGGGCGCGGGCGACGCGCGCGCGTCTCTCTCTCTCCGACCGTCGCGAGAGAACCATCGACCGACCGTGCGGGGGCTGCGGCGGGCCTACCGCCGCCGATCGAGAATCCCGGCCGCCCCGCGCGCGCGAAGTCGGCCTCCTCGGCCCCGTTCCCGCTCTCTGTCGTTCGCACAGGAGCGAGATGGCTCCCCGAGTAGGGCTCGAACCTACAACCCTGCGGTTAACAGCCGCATGCTCTACCATTGAGCTATCGGGGAACGCTCAGTTGCCGCGGAAAGGTACTTCCCGCGCCGCCGGAGTCAAGCCTCCGACTCCGGCACCGATCGGCGCCGACGCGCACGCGGGTGGAGCGGAAACCGTTTCTCGCGGCTGCTTTCAGGCCCGAACTCGTCACGCGGGGATTCCGAACCCGTCCACGCCGCGCTTCCGGTGGAACGAGGAACTCGCGCAGGACGTGCCGGTCGATCGTGGCGTCGACCCGCGCGAGCTCGCACCAGGACCCGCGTGAACTCGCCCGAGTCCGCCACGCGCTCCGACGGACGGCTCGAACGGGCCTCAACGGAGTCCGAGTTCGGCCCAGTCGCGCAATCCGACCGCGACGGCTTCGCGCGGCAAGTTCTCCATCGAGAACCGACTCACGAACTCCTCGGCGTGACCAGGACGAGCGTCGGCGATTCCCGAGCGACGTCCGACCCAGCCGACGACGATCCGCGCGTCCGTCCCTGCGGCGCGCAAGCTCGCCAGGGACACGTCGTCGCTGCGTTTCGCGAGCCGGCGCCCGGTCGCATCGGTGACGAGCGGCACGTGCCACCAACGTGGACGCGGGAGGCCGAGCGCGTCTTGGAGCAGCGCTTGTCGCGCCGCGCTCTCGAGCAGATCGTCGCCGCGCACGATCTCGGTCACGCCTTGACGCGCGTCGTCGACGACGACGGCGAGCTGGTACGCGGGGCTTCGCGCGCGTCGGTAGATCGGGAAGTCGCCCACGTCGCGCGCGACGTCGTACGTGCGCGTTCCCTGGAGTTCATCGACGATCTCGACCGGGCCTTCGCGCACGACGAAGCGCAGCGCGGGTGCGCGGCCCGTCGCGGACTCGGCCGCTTCGATCGACGTCCAACGACCGCGGCACGTGCCGGGATAGCGCGGACCCGACTCACCGGCGTGCGGCGCGCTCGCGGCCGATTGGATCTCACGGCGCGTGCACGTGCACGGATACGCGAGACCGCGTGCGAGCAGGTTCGCCGCGGCGTCGGCGATCGCGCTTTCACCGCTCGACTGCACGAGTGGTTCGCCGTCCCAATCGATGCCGAGCCAGCGTAGGTCGGCGATCGTCGCTTCGACGAACTCCGGCCGCGCGCGCTCGACGTCGAGGTCCTCGATGCGCAACACGACGCGACCGCCGCGACTCCGCGCGTGCCACCACGCGAGGAGGAAACTGCGCGCGTGACCGAGGTGCAGATGCCCGGTCGGACTCGGGGCGAGACGTCCGACGATGGCGGTGTCGTTCACGCTCGGAGCCTCTGAAGAATTCGCGGGCTCGGCACCGTGGGGCGGCGCAGATGGAGGCCGATGACGTGTCGACTCGATGTCTTCACAAGCTCTTCAGCGCGTCGGAGCGGAGACCGTGCGCAGATCCTGCGCCGCGTTCACCGTCGAACCTGGAATTGCCGGCATTCCGAGCAGGTCGAGCGCGAGGTTGCCCGCGTCGGAGTTGCGCACCGGCGGCACGCCGTCGCCCGGACGCGGCCGCCCGAGCCCGGGATCGAGTCGAACGCCCTTGTTCTTCGCATAGAGATCCTCGGCCGTGCCGCCGCCGGTCCACACGAGGAACGGGATGATGTAATCGACCCACATGTGCGGTTGATCGTGGCTCTTCCATGGTGCGCCCCCGCCGTGATCGGCCGTGAGCACGATCGCGGTTCGTCCACGGAGCCCTACATCGGCCTCGATCGCGTCGAGCAAGCGGCCGAGCGCGAGGTCGACCGCGCCCACGGCCTTCAAATACGGCGAGCCCGGCGTGACGTCCCAACCTTTCGAGTGTGCGATGAGATCGGGTGCAGCGAAGTGGACCAACACGAAGCGCTTCGTCGGCGCGTCAGCGCGTGTGAGTTCGGAGATCAGCGCTGCGCCGAGACCGTCGGGTGTCGCATCCACGATCGAGTGGTCGATCTTGTCGCGACCGTGATCCGGCGGAATCAGATCCTCGGCTCCGTGCGTCGCGTCGTACGAGTCGTCGTACAGGTGGAACTTCTTTTTGCCCGCGAACATGGCCGTCCACGCGCCGCGATCGTGCGCGACGTCGAACACGCTGGCCATGTAGGCGCCGGCCACGCCATGAATCGTTTCACCGTTCGCGACGTCGTCGTTCTGGACCCAGCGATGGCCGTCGGGCCCTTCCACGAGTCGCGAAGTCACCATGCCGGTGTGGTTCGGCAGCGTGACCGTGCGATCAGGATCCGTGCGCGCGTTGAGCGTGTGTGCGCCCTGCCGCAAGCGTTCGAAGTTCGGCAAGGAGTTCGGCACGGCGATGAGAGCGTCGCTGCGCAGGCCGTCGACGCTCACGAGCAAGACGACGTCGAAAGTCGGCTCGACCGGCACGTGCGCAGCCGGGTGCGAGCTCAGCGTGGCGGCCGACGAATCACGCTCGCACGCGGCGAGGACGAGCGTGGCGAAGAAAGTCAGGACACGACCCGTGGTCATCCTCGAAGTGAACCACGCAGAGTGGTCCCGCGCGAGTACGGAAGGAGCTTCAGGGTTCCCGAGTCCGTTCCGTAGACTCCCGCTCCACCCACGGGCCGCATGGCGCCGATGCAGAAGTCCCTCATGACGAGTGATCACCGCGGTTTGCGACTCTCCGGCTTGCAGATCGCGTTCCTCGTCGCAGCGGTCATCGCTTGTCGCATCGCGGCGATCCGCGCGTGTCCGACGTACGACGACGCGTTCATCACGTATCGCTACGCGGCGAACCTGGCGGACGGGAACGGTCTCGTTTTCAACGCCGGCGCCACCTGGGAGCCGATCCTCGGGACGACCACGCTGCTCTACTCGTTGATCCTGTCGGGGTTCTCCGCGCTCGGACTCGACCTCGTGCGCGCTTCGCTCGCGCTCAACATCGTGTGCGATGCGGTCACCGCGCTGCTCCTCGTCCGGATCCTCGGACGGCGGCCCGTCGTCGCGACCGCGGCGGTGCTCGGGTTCGCGAGCTTGCCCGAGCTCGCGCGCATCAGCGTCGGCGGCATGGAGTCGCCGCTCTTCCTCGTCTGCGCGGTCAGTGCTTGTTTCGCCGTGCAAAACGGTCGCGCGGGACTCGCCGGCATCTTGACGGCGGCCACGTGTCTCGTTCGGCCCGAGGGTGTGTTGCTGGCTGGGATTCTGTTCCTCGCCCAGGTTCGCCGACCGCGCGATCTCGTGCGCTTCACGATTCCGATCCTCGTCGCCGGCGCGGCGGCGATCGCGATCCTCTACGCCGTGTACGGCACGCCGATCCCGCACAGCATCACGGCGAAATCTGCGATGCAAGGTCCGGATCCCGCCGCGGACAGAGCTGCGCGGCTGGCGATGATCGTGCGGCAGGCGTTCTTGCCACGCACGGCCTATGCGCCGATCCTCGGCTTCGCGGTCGTCGGCGTCGTGCGCGCATGGCGAGCGGGCGGCGCCGCGCGCACGCTGTCGATCTTCGCGCTGGCGATCAGTGCGAGTTACATCGCGGCGCGGCCGCATACCTGGGGTTGGTACTACTACGTGCCTCTCGCGGGACTCGTCCTGTGGACGGCGCTCGGCATCGAGGCGGCGTTCGAGTTCAGCGTCCGCCGCGCCGGATCCGCACTGCGGCACGCGGTCGAATCGTTCGCGCCGCAGCTCGCGAGCGTCGGCCTCGCAGGCCTGTCGTTCTTCGCGGCGTCACGCCTGGAATCGCCCATCGAAGCGCGCGTCTATGCGCCGCTGTGGGCTTGGGCCGAGCGCACGTCCGCCGCGGAACCGGGTGCGCGGATCCTGGCGAGCGACATCGGCGCGATCGGTCACCGTTGGAAGGGGATCGTCCTCGACAGCGAGGGCCTCACGTGGCCCGAAGCGCTGCTCCACAAGTTTCCAGCCACGATCATCGATGCGACGGCGCCCGAGTACTTGCTCGTCGTCGCCGAACGACCCCGGTTGCGGCATCTCGAGGCGCGGCCGGACATCCTGGCTCGCTACGAAGCGATCGAGCGCTTCAATGCGACGGGGAAGACGGCGCTCGATCCGACGCCGGAGGACGTGCCGATCGAGTGGTCGCAGGATTATCTCGTCTACCGCTTGCGTCGGTGACGGAGCGGGACGGACCGCTCCTCCGCCGGTGCACGGACGCGTCTCGACTCGCGGTCAACGTGGGTGACGGAGCAGTAGGAGCGTTGCTCTACGGGTGGATGGATGCGTCTGACACCGTTGTCAACGTCGGTTCAGGGCGCGAAACGCACGGAATAGACCGGCGGGAAGTTGTGGCCGAGTTCCTTCCACGAGTCGCCGCGATCGTCGGACCAGTACACGTTGCCGGTCGTGCTGCCGAACGCGAGGTCGTCACCGCGCTGATCGAGCGCGTGACGCAACACGACGTCGTACGCGCGCTCGTCGGGCAGCCCGCGACGCAAGTCGATCCAGCTCTTCCCGCCGTCCTCGGTGCGCATCACGCGCAGCGCGCCGTCGATCGCTTGCCGCTTCACGTCGGCGTCGGCCGGCACGATCCAGGCGACCTTCGGATCCTCGGGGTCCGCGGCGATCGGGAAACCGAAGTAGGCCAGGCGGCGTCGGCCCTTCTTCTCTTTCTCGTGGATCGTCTTCCACGACTTCGCACCGTCCGTCGAGCGGAAGATCCCGCAGTGGTTCTGTTGCCAGACGACATCGGGCTTCTTCAGGCACCAGTGGATCGCGTGCACGTCGTGGCCCACCTCGGGAGTCGGAGGCGGTAAGTAGGGCGAGGTGAGCCCGACGTTGCGCGGCGTCCAAGTCTGGCCCGCGTCCGTCGTTTCGAAAGTTCCCGCGGTCGAGATCGCGACGAGCATGCGTCGCGCGTCGCGCGGGTCCACGAGGATCGAGTGCACGCCCGGTTCGTCGCGTCCGCCGCCGAACCACTGCTCGTGGCGCGAGGGGTGATTCCACAAACCTTCGACGATCTCGAACGAAGCACCGTCGTCGCGCGTCACGAAGAGACCGCCCGGTTCCGTCCCGACGAAGAACGTGTCCGGCTCGCTCGCGTGTCCGGGCGCGAGCACCCACAGGTAGCGCAATGTCGCGGGCTTCCCGGGCTTGATCTCGGCGTCGGGCGCGTACTTCGGCTCCACGACGCTCTCGAACGTCGCGCCGCCGTCGCGGGAGCGTGCGAGCTTCTGTCCCCAGTGTCCGTGATCGATCGAGCACCACATCGAGTCCGTGCGCTCGTCGTGAACGACGTAGGGGATCGGATTGCCCTCCTGCCCGTGCGCGGTGAGCTTCCAACCCTTCTTCTTGCGCGTGAACACGAAGACGCCCTTCCTCGTGCCGAGGAGGATCCGCGGGCCGCTGTTCTTCTTCATCGGAGACATGGTTCAGCCGGACGAGGCGGTCCGAGCTTGCGCCGGATCCACGGGCTCAGCGCGGCGGAGCGGCGCAGATGGAGTCCGAGTGCGTGTTCGATTTCTTCACACGCTTTCAGCCGCCGGAGAGTGCTTGTGCGACGTAAACGCGCGACGTGCTCGTCAGGGCGTCGCGCAACTCGACTCGATCGCGCACGACGCGTCCGTCCACGAAGATGTTGACGTGCTTGCGCAGGCTCCCGCGCTCGTCGACGAGGTAGGACGCGAGACCCGGATGAGCGCGGTCGAGCTCGGTGACGAGGCCGGCGACCGTCGCCGCGTCGACTTGGCCGTCGGACAGCGTGGGGAAGTACCGCGCGAGGTGCGCGGTGAACGTGACGGCGGCCATGGGACGCGTGGAGTTTCGCGCGGTACGGCTCGCCGCGCAACGCATCACCACACGGCGATCTCGCGCCGCTTCTTCCACAGTAGCCACACGAAAAACGGGCCGCCGACGAGCGCCATGAGCACGCCCGGTTGCACACCGACACCAGGAAACAGCGCCATTTGCGCGACGTCCGCCGACAGCAGCACGACCGCGCCGGTGAGCGCGGCGAGCGGCAAGAGAGTGCGGTGTCCCGGCCCGGATACGAGTCGGACGATGTGGGGGACCACGAGGCCGACGAATCCGATCTGTCCCGCGACCGAGACCGCCGCAGCGGCGGCGAGTGCGGCTGCCGTGAGAGTCACGACGCGCAGGCGCGCGATGTCCACGCCGAGTGCCTCCGCATCTTCGAGCCCGCCTTGCACGAGGTCGAGTTCCCACGCGACGAGCGGCCACGCGAGGAGCGCGATTCCCGCACCGCCCCACGCGACGCCCGCTTGCCACGCGGCGCGATCGTCGAGCGTTCCGAAGGTCCAGGCCAAGATCGCGCGCGAAGCCTCGAGGTTGTCGAGGACGAGGCTCTGCGCGAACTGCTGCACCCCGCCGAGCAGGGTGTTCACCGCGATGCCGATCAGGAGCAACGCCGGGATCGACACGCGGCCGTGCGAGCTGGCCAGTCGGTAGACGACGAACGCCGTCGTCAAGGCGCCCGCGAACGCCGCGATCGGCACGAGCCACGGACCCGCCCCGTGCGCGTCGCCCACGAGTTCGATGCCGTAGCCGCCGACGAGGAGCACGGCCAGCACCGCACCCAGGCTCGCGCCGCCACCGATGCCGATCACGCCCGGCGAGGCCAACGGATTGCGGAAGATTCCTTGGACGAGCGCGCCCGACAACCCGAGCGCCGCTCCTACGCCCGCGGCCGTCAGCGCGCGCCACAAGCGCAGTTCGACGACGGCTTGTGCGGGACCGCTGAGCGGATCCGCCCAGCCGAGCAACGCGGCGATTCCGCGCAGAGCGTCAGCGGTGTCCTCGACGGCGCGCGTGGAGCCGAAGCGCAGCGCCGCGACGAGAAGCGTCGCGAGCAAGAACCCGAGGCCGAGGGCGAACACTCCCGGTCGTCGGCGCAGCATGGGCGGGAAAGGTTCCCATTTCGGCCGCGCGAAGGCCAAGCTTCGCGGCCGTGACGAACTCCGATTCGCGCTTCGACAGGCTCACCACCGCCGAGATGCGCGAGTACGACCGTCTCGCGATCCACGAGCTCGGCTTGCCCGGTGTCGTCCTCATGGAGAACGCCGGCGCTGGCGCCGCATCGATCGCGCTCACACTCCTCGCTCCACACGTCGGAGCGCGCGTCCTCGTCGCCTGCGGACCGGGCCAGAACGGCGGCGACGGTTGGGTGGTCGCGCGGCGCCTCGTGAACGCAGGTTGCGAGGTGCACGTCGCGACGACCGTCGGAATCGAGGCGCTGCGCGGCGATTCCGCCGTTCACGCGCACGTCGCCATCGCGATGGGGATCGCGCACGAGGTCGTCGACGAGTCCGCGCACGCGCGCTGGCGTCGCGAACTCGTGCACGCGGACCTCGTCGTCGATGCGCTGCTCGGCACCGGCGCGCAAGGCCTTCCGCGCGGAGCTGTGCGCCTCACCATCGAAGCCATCGTCGCGCGCACGGCCGAGCCCCGGGCGCCGCGGATCCTGGCGCTGGATCTGCCGTCGGGGCTCGATGCGGACACCGGCCGTCGACTCGGCGTCTGCGTGCGCGCGGACGCCACGGCCACGTTCGCCGCGCCGAAAACGGGGTTCGATGGACCGGGAGCTTTGGAGCACCTGGGCACCGTGCACGTCGTGGACCTCGGCGTTCCGCCTGCGCTCCTCGACCGAGTTCGCCGCGGCGGAACCTGACGACCGGGCCTCGCAATTGCGCGCGCATCCCGGGGCCTTACTCGGGGTTGACTTGCGGGAGTGGGGGATGCGGGCCTACGGTTCTAGATACGACTCGCGTCAGGCCGACGGAGTCCTCGAGAGACGCACCCCGGATGTTCGCTCCCTTCGTTGCTGCCTTCGTGACCCTCGTGTCTTCCACGGGGGAGCGGAACGTCGACGTCGGTGACATCCCGTCCTTCACGTTCGAGCGACCACTCGTGAACGGCGTGCTCGTGGGTTCACTGACCGACTTGCGCGGAGCGCCGGCGCTCTTCGAATTCTGGGGACCGCGTTGCCCCGGATGCGTGCAGAGCGGAGTGCCGCTCGCTCTCGAACTCCAAGAGACTTGGGGTGAGGACCTGCAGGTCGTCCTCGTCGAAGTCCAGGGAGCCGGACACGACGAAGCGGCGCGTTTCGCGCTGCGCCAACGTTGGTTCGGTGGTCGGAGTCTGTGGACGAGCGAAGTCCCGTTCTGGCCGGGCGGCAACGCACTGCCGACGTGCGTCCTCCTCGGGAACGAAGGTCAGATCCTTCTCGAAGGCGATCCGCGGACGCAGTCGCGCGAGATCGGTCGGTTGGTCGCAGCCGAGGTTCGCGCGCGTCGGACGGCACCGAGCTCCGTCCCCGCTGCCCTGCGCCCAGCGTGGACGGAAGAGCGTCGCGGCAACTTCGGGCGCGCATCGCGGTTGCTGGATGAACTCGAAGCGCGTGCGACGAGCGATCCGCTCGCGGCAGCGCGACAGGGCGAGGGGATCGCTGTCTTGCGCCGAGCGATCGAAGCGCGTTTCGCCGCAGCGCGGGCCTTGGCTGAAGCTGGGTACTTGGACGAATTCGACGTTCGACTCGATGCGTTGCGCGTGGGCGCGAAAGAAGACTCCGCTGCGAGTCGACGGGTCGCGGAGCTCGCAGCGAAGTGGAGCGATGTGGGCGCGCGGACCGAACGCGAAGCCAGTCGCCAATTGAGTCGCATCCTCTCGCGCCACTTCGAGTCCGCCGGCGCTCCCGAGACCGTCCGGGACCTGGAGTCCTTCGCCCGTTCGCAGGCGGGAACGAAGGCCGCCGCGCGCGCGGCCGAGTGGGCGCGGCTGGCGGCGCCGCCCGCGCCGGGATCTGCGCGGCGCTGAAGGCTGGACTCGGGCGGTTCTGAGCAGGGTGGTCGGGCTGCGGTTCGGCCGACCCGCGAGCGAAGATCTGGCGACTCCAATCCTGGCTGGGCCCCACCCCGAACCGGGACTGTCGAAGAAATTCCGTCCCGATGTCGAGATCGGCGGCGGGGCGAAGGTGCCTGCCTGCCCACGGACCGGAAAAGCGATTTCCAAGCGGACCGAGGCCCAATTGGCCCGGAAAGTTCTTCTCGCGGAATCGTGCCCCCCCCGTCCTCCGCACAGCGTGATAGACTCCGACAAGCCCGGGGACGGAACCTCCCTCACAAGAACTCCGTCTTACTTTCCGGGCACCGTCACTCCCGACTTCGAATCCGACCGTCCGTCGCGACGGACATGGACCAGAAGGCGTGGCGAAGCAGGACGGTGCGTTCCAAGTACTTGGCTCTCTCCACAGATTCCGACAACCATCCATCAGGAGATCGTGATGCTTCGTTCCTCGCTCACGCTCGCTGGCCTCGTCGCGTTTGGCGCGACCGCTCAGGCTCAGCAAGCACCCACGCTCAATACGTCCAAGCAAATTCCGATCACGGGCGCGATCCGTGACGCCGGCATCTACCACCAGGCCACGAACACGTGGACCCGGAAGTCCGCACAGGCCGACATCGGCGCTGACATCATCTACAGCAACACGCTGCCGACCGGCTATTTCTACGGCCTCACCTTGGACACGTTCATCGACGAAGGTCGTATCCCGAGCCCGACGAGCCCGACGCAAACCGCAGGCCTTCAGCTTTCGCGCCCGGGTTGCGCCACGTCGTACACGATCGACGGCGTCAGGTTCACGTACTGCACGCTGGCCGCCGCGGGTGGCAACTTCACCCTGAACTTCTACGGGTCGTACATCCCGTGCGCGACGGTCATCAGCGTCACGCCGACGGGCACGGCTGTGATCGCGGGCCCCTCGACTCCCGCCGACGGCACGCAGATCTGCTGGGTCGTCACGGTCGACCTCGACCCGGCGAACGACTTCGTGATGCTGGCGGACGGCGACGGCGCGTTCAACGGAAACGTGACGCCGGGTCCGGCCGCCGGTACGCCGGGTGCGGGTGACCGTTTCGGTTGGTCGATGTTCTCGCCCCTCGTCTCGACCTTCCCGGAAGGCCCCGTGGGCGCCGGCTTCTTGGGCTTCAACGTCCCGGACAGCACGGTCTGGGACAGCCCGGTCAACTACCTCGAGGAAGGCACGGGCATGAGCACGGCCGACCAGTTCCGCATCGAGGGTGGCCCCTTCACCCCGGGCTGCTACTTCTTCGGTGGCGGCGCTCAACTCGCCTCCTTCGGACTCGAGCTCTTCGCCGACGCCTGTGCCGTGCCCCCGCCGGGCGTTGGCTTCTGCTTCGGTGACGGCACGGGCCTCTCCTGCCCGACCGTCGGCTGCGCCGGTGGTCCGTTCAACGGAGCAACGGGCAACGGTTGCGGCAACTCGCTCTTCCCGACGGTCGGGGCGAACTTGGCCGGTACGGGTACGGCCAGCATCTCGGCCGACACGGTCGTCCTCGTTGCGACGAACACGCCCAACGCGAGCGTGCTCTTCTTCCAGGGCACCGTCCAAGCGGGCAGCCCGCCGGGCAACGGCACGCTCTTCGGCGACGGCAAGCGTTGCGCGGGCGGCACGGTCATCCGCCTCGGCACGAAGACGGCTGCGCTGAACACGACGTCGTACCCGCAAGGTGCTGACCAGAGCGTTTCGGTCCGCGGCGCGGTCACGCCGGGCATCCGCACGTACCAGGCTTGGTACCGCAACGCGGCCGCGTTCTGCACGGCCTCGACCTTCAACCTGTCGAACGGCTACCAGATCACCTGGGGCGCGTGATCGACACTGCGTTCGAGCTCACCGCGGCGCGTCCGCGGTGGGTTTGAGCGCTCCAACTCGAGCGGGCCGTGTCGCGCGTCGACACGGCCCGCTTTTTTCGTAACCGGACGCGTCGTGCCCCCGGCGGGGCGTCTCCCCCGGAGTCTTCGCCGCGCGCTGCTCTCGCGAGGCGAAGCGACACCGCGGACTCGGTGAGTTGTCTGCGCCCGAGTCCACCCAACGTGTTCAGTCTCGCCAGGGGGCGAGCTGCTGCGACGCGCGCGGGTCCGACTTCCATCGGTCGGAGAGGTCGCGGGCTTCGGCTCGGGCGCGGTCGACTTCACCGAGATCCGTGAGCGTTCGCAGTCGACCGACCTGGCACGCCCAGAACCAACCCTCCGGATCGGGTGCGAGCCGGTGCGCCAGTGCGCGCTCGTACGCCGCAAGAGCTTCGCGCAGCCGGCCGCGAGCACGCTCGAGCTCTCCGGTCAGGAAAGCTGCATCGAACGACTCCCGGGCGTCTCCGGCTCGTGCTTCGGCTGCACGCAGGGTCGCGTGCGCACTCGCGTGCGCCGCGGGTCCGCCGAAAGCGAGCAACATGCGGCCGAGCGTGTACTGCGCAGCGAAATCGAGCGGTGCGCGCCGCGCGTACTCGTGTGCCGCCGCGATCGCCGCCTCGCCGCGACCAAGGGCTGCCTCGGCTTCGACGCGGCCGTGGAGTGCTCCGAAGGTGTTCGGTGCGAGCTGCAAGGCGGCGTCGAAACTCGCCCGGGCTTCGGTCGGTCGCTTCTGTCGCAGGAGTGCCCAGCCGAGTGCATCGCGTGCGAGGGCGAAGCGCGGATTGGCTTGTATCGAGCGCCTGAGCAGAGCCTCGGCATCGACGTCGTCGCCGGCGCGCGCGCGGACGAGTCCCAACTGCCACAAGCCTTTCGCGGGCGTGCGATCGACTCGCGCGGGAACAGCCTGGACCAGCAAGGCGAGACCCATGGACGCGGCACCGCCGATCGCGAGTGCTCGCCATCGCCGTGCTCGGAAGGCGTCGATCCCCGCGATCAGGGAATGCGCGGCAAAGACGCCGAGCACCGGCATCATCGGGATGCGGAATCGCGCGCAGACGAAGAAGGCGACCACGCTCGCGCACCACATCGGTGCGAACAACCAAGCCGGACCGATGCGGCGAAAGCGTCGCACGCTGAGTGCCAGCCCGAGCAATCCGAGTGGCGCCACGAACCCGAATCCAAAAGGTGCCACCGACAAGACCGGACCGAACTCGCGCGCGAAGAAAACCTCGTCCTGGTTGTTCCCGAGCTCGTGATCCGTCCAGTAGAGCCGGAGCTTCCAACCGAAGTGCTTGATCGCGGCCCAGGGGTCGCTCGCGATCCAATTCCAAGCACGCGCCGAATAGTGACGCGACACCTCACTGGGCAAGAGCTCTCGACCTTCCGCGGCCTCCGCCTGCGCCACCGTGTCCTCGAAGCCGCCCCACCAATCGGGTCGCGTCCCCGGCGCGATGGCCGTGCTGCCATCCGACGTCGGGTTGTTCCCGATCCAGAAATTGACGCCGCCCTGCGTGCTGATCAGCACCGCATCGCCGCCCGCGAACGTGTTGTAGGCCGTGATCGGCAGGATCGGCGCGAGTGCCGCGAGGGCGTAGATCGCCGCGTCGCGGACCTTCGTCCAGAGCGGTCGGCCGCTCGTGCACAGGATCCACAGCGCCGCTGCGACGCCCCACAAGAGGATGTTCGGTCGCACGATCGCCGCGACACCGAGTGCCGCGCCGGCGAGGCCGACACGCACGAGCCCGGGTCGATCGCCGTAGCGCACGGCGAGCAGTACCGCGACGAGCGCCGTGGGCACTTCGAGCACCGGCAGGAGGAGCTCGCCTTCGAAGTAGACGAGCATCGCGTACGCGGCCGTGATCGCGGCTGCGACGAGGCCCGTGCGGCGATCGAAGAGTCGCTCGCCGAGCAGGTAGACGAGCACGCACGATCCCGCGCCGATCACCGCCTGCACGAGTCGCGGCGCGAGCAGTCCTTCACCGAGCACGCGTGTCAGGAGTGCCAAGAACCACGGATAACCTGGGGCGCGGAAGAACGGTCCGGGCGCGAAGTCCTCGCCGCGAACCAACGCGCGCGCCCACTCGAGGTGGTAGAGCGCGTCCATGTCCGGCGCATCGAAGAGGGGACTCGCGCGCGACTGCAGCACGTAGACGACGCGCAGCGCGAGAGCCACGAGTACGACGCCCGCTAGGACGTAGCGCGCGGTCCGCGCGCCGACATCCCGGGGCCGTTCGACGCCGACCTGGTCGTTGTGGGATTGCTTCAGAGTCAGCGCCCTTCGCCGGAATAGCCGCTGTTCTCGAGCCGTTTGCGCACAGGGTCCTCCGGCGTCACGAGCGCGCCGCGTCGCGGCGGGTCCCCGCCCACTGCGCGCAAGAACGCTGCGGCGGCCGCGCGCACGACCGCGAGCACCACGGGTTCCGTCGTTGCGCGATCGGTGCGTTCTCCCGGGTCGGCCTTCCAATCGAACAGGAGGGGCGTGGCTCCGCCGTCGATCCTCTTCCACCGCGCATCGCGCCAGCTCGAGAGTGCGTTACCCCAGAAGTTGCCATAGGCGGAGAGCCCGGCGAGCGGCGGCAGCGGCGATCCGCCACGGAGTGCGCTCGACAAATCTCGGCCGCGAAACGTGTCCGCGGCGGTGATTCCGGCCAGCGCACATACGGTAGGCGCGACATCCATCAGCCCGACGGGTTCGCTGACGACGCGCGCGGTCACGCCCGGCGCGCGGACGATGAGCGGAACGTGCAGGAGTTCGTCGTAGTGCGAATGTCCGTGTTCCCACGAACCGTGTTCGCCGAATTCCTCGCCGTGATCCGACGTCAACACGACGATCGTGTTCTCGTCCAGGCCGCGGCTCGCGAGCCCGTCGAGCAGTCGGCCCACGGCGTCGTCCGTGTACGCGACCTCTCCGTCGTAGAGCGCGCGCGCTCGGGCCAACGTGGCCGCGTCGAGCGGCATGCGCCCCGCACGGTGGTTCACGACGTGCTCGCGCGCGCCGAATCGGAACGCGGTTCCATCGGCATCGCGTTCCTCCGCGAAGCGCGCGCGCCACTCGGGCGGTGGGTCGTACTCGGCGTGCGGATCGAACGCGTGGACGAAGAGGAAGAACGGTTCTGTGCGGTGCGCGTCGATCCAAGTCAGCGCGGCCTCGGTCGTCGGACCCGCTCGACGCAGCTCGTGGTTGTCGTTCGAGATCCGTGCGTCCACGTCGTCGAAGCCCTGCATCGTGCCGAACGAAGCGGTGAGGAAATCGACGTTCACGACGGCGTGTGTCGCATAGCCCGCGGCCTGGAATCGCTCGGCGATCGTCGTGTATTCGTCGCCGAGTGCGCGCCAGCCGTTCTGTACGTCGCCACCCGCTCCATGAGCTTCGGGCGGCAAGCTCGTGAAGAGCGACGAGAACGACGGCAGCGTCCACGGCGCGTGGGCGAACGCGAACTCGAAGCGAGCCGACTGCGCCGCGAACGCATCGATGCGCGGACTCACTCCCGCGCGTCCGCCGCCACAGCCCAAGGCGTCCGCGCGCAGGGTGTCGATCGCGATGATGAGCACGTTCGGGCCCGTCGGACGCGGAACGCTCGCGGGACAGGCGGAAAGCAACGCCGCCGAACCGACCGCGATCAGCCACATGGGCACGGCCGGGGACGTCGCGGATCGTCGTTGGAGTCTGGAATGCACGTCGGCGCGCCTCGAGCGCGCCGACACTACGTTCCGGGGAGGCTCGCTGCGAGCGGGCTCGGACCTACGCCTGCCAGACCAGGGAGTACCCGTTCGACAAGTTGAAGGTCGAAGCGGTGCAGAACGCCGCGGCGTTTCGGTACCAGACCTGGTACGTCCGCGTGTCGCCGGGAGCGCACGCGCCCTTGACCGATACCGTCAAATCGGCGCCGACCGGATAGCTCGACCCCCCCGCGACATTCGTCTTCGTCCCGAGTCGGATCACGGTGCCGGCGGCGCAGCGCAGGCCGTCTCCGAAGACGGCACCGGCTCCCGCGGCTTGTTGGGACGTGCCCTGGAAGTACAAGGCGGAGCTGTTCGGCATCGCCGATCCCGCGAGGGCCAGCGTGTCGGCCGAAACGCTGGGCGTGCCGCTGCCCACGAGCTTCCCACCGGTTCCGAGCGAGCTGAGGCAACCAGCGCCCGCTCCCGGCGCGCTCGCGTTTCCACACGGGCAAGCGGTACCCGATCCATCGCCGAAGCAGAACCCGACGCCCGGATCCGAGACGACCGTGACCGTGCCGACCATCCCCGAGAGGAAGTGCGGCGAGCAGAAGTAGTCGTAGAGGCCGCCCGGCCGCGGATTCGCGGCGACGAACGCGGACGTGAACACGAAGCTGAACTGCGGCACCGTCGAATTGAGCGGCGACGTCCAGGCCTCGTTGCCGTTGATCACGCCGTCGGTGCCTTCCGTGACGGTGTGGTTGAAGGAGGTCCAATTCCAGCGGACGGTGTCACCGACTTGGATCGTGACGTTCTGCGGCGTGAATCCGAAACCGGATTGCGTCACGTCGACGATGCTGGCCTGGGCGCTGCTGGAGAGGAGCGCGAGAGCGAAGAGGGTGACGAGGCGCATGACAGCTGGGTTCTCGAGTTCGACGAAGGGACTAGTGAGAGTCTACGCCGTCCGGGACCGGACGGGGCTTCCCGCAAGTCAGCGCGCTCCGTGTCGGCCCGTGGCGAGAAAAGTGCCCTTCGCGCGGCAAATCGCTCGGTCGCGCTCCGCGGCGATCGGTAGCGGACGTCGGCCTGCGTCTGGGCCGGCCCGCGTGTCCCGGCGCGCGTGCCCGTGGCGCGCGTGTCCCCGGCCCGTATGTCCCCGGCCCGTATGTCCCCGCACCGTATGTCCCCGCACCGTTTGTTCCCGCACCGTTAGTCCCCGCCCGTGCGTTCCCGACCGTGTGTCCCCGCCCGTGCGTTTGGCGCTCGCTATTCCTTCTTGTCCTTCTT
>Ga0163151_10004689_pt1 | contig 18106 bp, 16 predicted proteins | sample OliLakLV19MP5IB2_FD_145596 | JGI IMG/M metagenome (GOLD analysis project Ga0163151, IMG submission 145596) | Freshwater microbial mat bacterial communities from Lake Vanda, McMurdo Dry Valleys, Antarctica - Oligotrophic Lake LV.19.MP5.IB-2 | ecosystem: Environmental > Aquatic > Freshwater >... | reverse complement strand
GCTTGGAAAAATCCAATAAGAAATTGGGGAATAATACTTCAACAATTTTTGATTATCTTTGAATCCAGATGTCAACTCTAAAGTCGTTTACACAATTTGATTTACACTCTCGTATTAATTTGCAGAATAGCAATATTTGGATGACAATTACTATTGTTTTCAACTTTTGTTATTTCTTTGGCAAACAGTACAGCAATATTATTACAACGCAAAGAAATATTGTCAATTGCATGTCCCGGAGGGCTTTGCACGCAATTGGGTCCTGTGTTATGTACAATATCATCGGTATATTTGGCGGTGTCATACTTTGCTTTTTTCAAAGAATCTACCAAGGCACAAGAACCCCAAGAAAGCGGCATATTCCATATATGTTTACAACCTAGAAAACCAAATGGATCCAAACAATTATAGCTCATGCTCGATAATAAACTTGCACGACCGCAATCGACTACTACATCGCTAGTTTGGTGAAATAGATATATTAAAGGCGTATCAATATTTTTGAATAACTTCATATCTAAGACACCACCAAAAAAGCAAGCAATTCCTTTTACTTTTGTATCATAACCATTTATATTTATACTGCCATCAATAGTTCCCAAATCAGGTCTTTTTAGCGAATAGCCTTTTGGTAAATAACCAACGAGGCTACTATGCGGAGTAGGAGCATCGGCAATATTCTCACAATGCTTTGGTTTTTTAGAAGCAGCATTCATTAAAAGTGTATTATAGGCAAGAAAACTTCCCGCACTTTCGCCACATAGATATATATTTTCTGTACAGGTGGAATCTAAGAGATGTCGTGATTTAAAAAAGCGAATGGCACCTTTCACATCTTGCATACCGCGATATATTGCACGCACTACTTCCATCGTATCGGCAACATATATTCGGCTGTCTAATTGCACTGGGCAAGTAGCTGCGGCTCCGCCAGAGGGAGATAAATGCATACCTAATCTGTAGTTTATTGCAGCAACCACGTAGCCTCGGGCAGCCATTTGTTTGCAGATACCTTCTATGCTTGCATCGTTTTTTGTGCCGCCTATCCACGCCCCGCCGTGTATTACAATAAGCAGGGGTCGGTGGGTATTTCCATCGCCAGTAGGTTTGTATATATCATATTGTAGGGTATCAAGCTTGCCTGCATAGTCGAGGGCCATGCCGTAGCTTAGATTTTTGTTCGTATTATAGTTATACTTTATGTCAGTGTAAGGAAGTTGTCCCAAAACTATATAGTGCTTTTGAAAAAAAAGTATTATAATAGCGAGGGCAATGTTTGATTTTTTGAAATTCATATCGCAGCAAAAATAGGAATCTTTTAGTCATTAATAGAACGTGATTGGAAAATTCGGCAGTAAAAATACTACTAAATGGGGATTGTAAAGAAATAAATATCAGCGAAATTTGTGCAAAAAAATATTGTATATATGTTAAATTTTAAAACAATTTTTGCGGTTATAGTTATTGTTGCTTCGCATGTTGTAAAAGCACAATCAGTAACGTATTCGGTAAAGGAAGATGATTCCAAATCGCCTAATTTGATGATAAACGCGAGCTTAGTAGATTTCAATATGGGAATGCCCACATTGTCTTTGGGTTGTGGTGCAGATGCAGATTTGTATATGGGACGTTTTTCGTTTGAAGGAAATTTCCATGTTACCTATTGGGATGGCAAAAAATCAATTATGAAAGGCACAAATGAGAGTCTCAATAAACTAAAAAACTATTCAAGTTTTCGATTGGGGGGTAGGTTTCATTTAATGGATAAAGCGGGTACGCATAAAATGAAAGCAAATGTAAGTACTGAATATATAACGGGCGGCACAATTACGCACTATATCCCAATGAAAGTGCCATGTCGTTCTATTATTGCACTTCATTTTGGATTAGAACATTATAATACCGTTGTGAAATCAAAGAGAGATGCTATCATAACCGCAAAAGATGGCACTAAATTAAGCGAGTGGCAATCGGGTACCAACTTAAAAGTGACGATGCTTTACGGAGGTTTCTCATTTGTAAAAATAATGAAAACAAAGATGACTTCTGGTGGTGATACTTGGAATTTTAATTGGTACCGTCATATATATATTGATGCATTGTTTGCCCCATTAATGAATGTGCAAAATATTATGACGGGCACTCAGTCTTATGTAGTGCAAGGCACGGGTACAACGGGGTTTGAAAAATCAGCGATTGGTGCTAGGTTTGGAATGAACATGGTGAGCAAAGGAAAAATGAGCGTCCGTTATGAAATAGGCATACTTCCGGGATTAGCAGGAAGAGGGTTTTTTACCCAGGCATCTTTTGGGATTCCTATAGTAAAACACATTAAGTTGAAGTAGTATTATATATTTAATTTACCTTTTCGCATAGCTATAATATACAATACTCCCACACAAAATCCGTTACCGATAATATTTACGATTATATCTTTTCACGAATCTACTACCATACCCAGCACACCACGGCTTAATAAGTAATTTTGGAACAACTCGTTAAGTATTCCTATTATAGTAAACAATATAAATACAAGCAATTTGCCTCTTTCCAAAGTAATAAATACGAGGTATAATACATAAAAGATATTCCAATATTTACCCTGGTTTATAACCGATAAGTTTTGCCTATTTAATATTTCTACTATCATAATTAATGCTGCTTGATAATAAAATATAGTGAGGTAGCCCTAAAAATATATCAGGAAAGAGGAAAGGAGTATTAATATGCGGAAGAGAAGTAGAGACAATGGTTAATGGTAAATGTGCCATACGGCAAATATACGATTTGTATGTATTTTAGTTATTGTTATTCAAAAAAGATTTAAGAACAAGGATTTTGGATTTTGGATTTCCGAAGTTTTAAATTCGTGTATATATATAGTTCTCATTTAATCAAAAGAATCACAGTTAAGACAGTGATGGATTCGTGTGTCAGCAAGTTTTAGCTTATTCATTCGTTAATCCTTGTTCGTCATTCAAAAAGGATTTAAGAATAAGGAACAACGAAGTGCGATTTGTGAAGTTTAAGGCTTTTATAAATCCTAGCAATCATTTAATCACATGAAGATGTGGTGAGTTTGTCGAAGCATCTCAGTTCCGACGGTGATGCATAGATATTAAACCTTGGAATTTTGTTGATTATCCTTAATTTTGACGGCTTTAAATAAAACGATATATGAAATTAGATTGGAAAAAAATTACGCCACACCTTATTGCTTTAGGCATTTTCTTGTTAGTAACTGTAGTTTATTTTTGGCCTGAGTTTCAGGGCAAAGCTCTCAACCAGCATGATACCATGCAGTGGAGAGGGAGCTACGAGGAAACCTTAGAGACCATTCAAAAGACAGGACACCAACCTTTGTGGACCAATTCCATGTTCAGCGGTATGCCCACTTACCAAATTGGGGCACAAAGTGAACATAATTATAGTTATTATATTAATCAGATACTGCGTCTCGGAATGCCGCACCCAGCGGGCGATTTATTCCTTTTATGTTTGGGCTTTTATATACTCATGCTCACCTTTGGCATGAATAGTTGGCTGGCATTTGCAGGGGCAATAGCATACGCATTTTCCAGTTATAATTTCATCAATATACAAGCTGGGCATGGCACCAAAGTATTGGCCGTAGCGGTGGCTCCTTTTTTATTGGCGGGAATTAATTTGGGATTTCGTGGAAAATATTTGTGGGCCGCTGTGCTCACAGCTTTGGGACTTGCAGCCGAACTGTTTGCCAATCACGTACAAATAACTTATTATACAGGAATACTCATTTTATTTTGGGGTATTGCCGAATTTATTGTAGCGTATAGAGAAAAAAGACTACCGACTTTATTTAAAGGTATGTTATGGTGCGGAATCGGTGCTGCGGTTGCCATAGGAATGAACATAACTAATTTGATGGTGACTAATGAATATGGAAAAGAAACAATACGTGGTAAATCGGAACTTACAAAAAATGTGGGAGGTGTAGCTACAGATGGCTTGGATATAGATTATGCTACCCAGTGGAGCAACGGAAAGCTAGAACCCATGACGGCTTTGATATCGGATGTGTATGGAGGAGGCAGCAGCAGGGTATTAAGCAAAAGTGCCGAGATATATAAACTAACGGGCGATAAAAGCCAAAAAATGCCTGCCTATTTTGGCCCGCAACCTATGACAAGCGGCCCTATTTATTTTGGTGCAGCTATTGTATTCCTTTTTACCTTGGGCATGTTTGTGGTGAAGACGCCAGTTAAATGGGCACTATTTGCGGTTTCTATATTTGCTTTTTTACTTTCTATGGGCAAAAACTTTATGGGTCTCACGGAGCTTATGTTTGATTATTTCCCCCTATATAATAAGTTTAGGGCTGTAACCATGACAATGGTTATAGCACAGATGGCCTTTCCGATACTTGCTATGTTAGCAGTGAAAGAAGTATTAGAAGGTAAAATAGACAAGGCAAGATTAAGAAAAGCACTAATATATAGTGTTTCAATTATAGGCGGAATTTGTGCCATCTTTATCCTCATGCCTGGCATATTTTTAGACTTTACCGCAGAAGGCGATAAACAAAATTTCGGCGGAGATCCACGCTTTTTAACTGCCATTGCAAACGATCGTGAATCGTTGGTACGAGTAGATGCTTTTAGGTCATTGGTGTTTATAAGTTTGGCTTTTGGTGTATTATGGCTGTTTATGAAAGGCAGCTTGAAAAAGCAAATAGTTCCCTATATATTAGCTGGGGTGTTTTTTATAGATTTATTTATGGTGGATTGGCGTTACATGAATCATAAAGAATTTGTTCCCAAGAAAAAAGAAAGTGCCGATGATTTTGTAAAATCACAAGCCGATGAAGTATTAATCGCAGAAAGATTGAAGGGGAAACATTTTAGGGTTCTCGATTTTAGAGAGTCGCCCTTTAACGATGCCAAGTCATCTTTCTACCATCATAATATTGGAGGTTACCATGGTGCGAAACTCCGTCGCTACCAAGAGCTGAAGGATTATTCGATGAATGCACAATGGGATGTTTTTAATAACTTTCCGAACCCAGATGATGCTTTTGAAGTGAATACCACCTTGAACATGCTTAATTGCAAATACTTAATTACTAAAAGCCCAGAGCCAGTAAATAATAAATACGCATTGGGAAATGCTTGGTTTGTAAATAAAGTTGAATGGGCCAAAAACCCAGATGATGAAATCAATAAAATCGGTCGTGTTTTTGAAGTAACACCCATTATTAAAGACTCTGCTATTAGGGTAAATGGAAAACCGCTTCAAGGCACGACAATATATAGTAGTGATGATATCACATTTGGCTCCGCTCATTTCTCGGCATTTGCAATACCTAAAGGAAAAACAGAATTTGATTTGCAATTGGTGTCTAGATCTGGTATGAACCAAGAAGGACAACCAACTCCTCCGCAGACGGTAATTAGCTATGATGATTCAGCAGCAAAGTCTGTAGCTCATTTAAAACTTATACATAATTTCGACCCAAAAAACATGGCAGTGGTTGATGAACGTTTTAAAGATGTAGTTGGTGCGATAATACCAGCCACAGATTCAGCAAACAGCATCAAATTATTATCATACGCACCCGATAAATTAATATATGAAAGCAATAATTCTACAGAGCAATTGGCGATATTCTCCGAAGTATATTATAGTGAAGGATGGAAAGCTACAATCGATGGAAAAGATGCTCCTATTTTTAGGGCAAACTATATACTACGCGGATTAAAAATTCCTGGCGGAGGCAAACATAAAATCGAATTTGTTTTCGATCCCCAAACATGGAAAACAGGCGAACAAATAGCAATGGTTTCTTCATTCTCATTGCTAGCAGGGTTGCTTGCTGCGGTGGGATTGATGTTTAGGAAGAGGAAAAAGAATATATAAGTACGATTTTTGATTTACGATTGAAGAAGGTTATCACCATTTCTCAACCCGCAAACTCATATTGTTTTCAGTAGTGTGAATACTGATATTATATATTCCTTTTGCTAAATAGTTTAGGTCGAGTGTCTGTTTTGTTGAGGTATACAATACTTGAGAATGCACTATTCGTCGCGTAAGTTCATATACAAAATTTGTGCATTAGGGAGCCCGTCACCTTCTATATTATATATTCCATTTGAAGGATTGGGATATAGATTTATCGATATTTGTTTGTGCAATTTTATAGATATATCATTGATAGGGGTATATTCGACATTGCCATTCTCTTCTATTTGTTTGAGGCGGTAGAAGACTCTGCTAGTGTAGTTTATTAGCTCCACTTGGAAGGAGTCATTTTGGGTTTTCTTCGAATATATAATACCAATTCTTAAACTATAATAGTTCTTCGCCTGTGGCAGCTTTAGTTTTTAGAATGGTAATGCCGAACTACATCCCGAAAGCATTCGGGATTAGTCCATTTCTTTTGGACTATTAAATATTGAGTGTCGGTATAATATAGCAACTGAACATAAAAAAATCCCGCTTTTTATCACGGGATTTATGGATCCGACAGCAACATTCTAGTCCTTTATATTTTTTGTTTTTATCAGCCAGGCAATATGGTTCCGGCTCTTTTTCTTTTTTATTTCTCTTTCACGTTTTGAAGCGGCTTCTCTGCTCTCAAATAGTTCCTCGTATACCAAAACCCTGTCCTGTGCTTTGGCGGTAAATGTGGATACTCCGGAATTGTGCTGAATGAGCCTCTGCTCTATATTTTCGGTATAGCCAATATAATACCTATCAAGTTTCTTAGAATATATAATATAGCAACTGAACATAAAAAAATCCCGCTTTTTATCACGGGATTTGTGGAGAATATCGGAGTCGAACCGATGACCTTTTGCATGCCATGCAAACGCTCTAGCCAACTGAGCTAATCCCCCAAAAGGAGTGCAAATGTATAACCGTACTGTAAACTGTGCAACTATTTTTTTGTGGCCAAGGCAAATACTGCGTCTGCTGCTTTCTTTGAAGCCCCTCCATTGCCGAGCATTCCTTTCAAATCTAGGTAATCTTCCAACATTTCTTCTCGCGTTTCTGATAATATATCTTGAAGTTCGTCGGATAAGGTCTCGACAGTAAAACCATCTTGAATAAGTTCGCTCACACAGGGCTTGTCCAAAATTAAATTGACCAAAGATATATATTTTACTTTCACCAAGCGGCGACCAATTTGATAACTGAACCAACTTCCTTTATAACAAACCACTTGGGGCACATTAAAAAGTGCGGTCTCCAATGTTGCAGTACCCGAGGTAACACAGGCTGCGTACGAATGCTTGAGCAATTGGTAAGTTTGCCCACTCACTATTTTTATATTGGGATAGTTATATATTATCTCTTGATAAAAATCTAACGTCTGTCCCGGGGCTGCGGCAATAACAAACTGATAACCCTCAAAGTTTTTGGTTGTTTCACACATCACAGGTAACATTTTCAATATTTCCTGTTTGCGACTACCTGGCAGTAAAGCTATAATAGGTGTTTGCGGGTCGAGTTTGTTTTGTATGTAGAAATTGGTATTTATTTCAAATGTTGAAACTGCATCTAATAATGGGTGTCCCGTAAAGATGGCGGGGCATTGGTGCTTGGCAAAAAAGTCAACTTCAAAAGGTAATATAACCAATAATGTGTCTATATACTTTTTAATAATCTCAACTCTGCCTTCTTTCCAGGCCCATACTTGTGGAGCTATATAATATAATGTTTTAAAACCTTTTTGTTTTGCAAATTTGGACAAACGCAAATTGAATCCTGGATAATCAATAAACACCACTACATCGGGATTGAACTGTATGATATCTTTTTTGCAAAAACGAATATTGTTTAATATAGTTCCAATATTTGCAATCACCTCCTTAAAACCCATAAAAGCTAATTCCTTATAATGCTTTACCACTTTAGCTCCGGCGGCCTCCATCATATCGCCGCCCCAGCAACGGATATTGGCAGCAGGGTCTAGCTTCATCAATTCTTTAATGAGGTTGGCTCCGTGAAGGTCGCCCGATGCTTCTCCTGATATGATATAGTATTTCAAGTAAACAGTATAAAGTATAAAGATAAGATACTATAATATGGTATGTAGATATTCTGCATTTATTGATTAAATTTAAATCTAACTATATATACAATCGCCCAAAAAATAGTAACTATTACTATACCCCTAACTGATTTATATAAGTGTCGATTTATATAATAATAAAACACCACCAAATTGGTACCAATGCATATAATACCACTGAACTCCTCACTAAGTTTTAATCCATAATCAGCAAGTAAACTAAGCACCGCAAAGCATACAACTGGAAACACAATACCATACATAATACCTACTAAGTCGTTATCTTTATTGATGAGTAAATTCATTGTACTATTATAAGTTCATGTTTTTTAATACCTCCAAAGCATCGTAATCTGTCATGTCAAATTTAATGGGTACCACAGAAACATAGCCATCGTTCAATGCTGCCTGGTCGGTATCATGGCTTTCTTCAAGTAAAATAAATTTGCCGGTAAGCCAATAATATTTTCTTCCGCTCGGGTCTATTCGTTCATCAAAGTCTTCAGCCCATTTTGCCCGTGCTTGCCGACATATTTTTATCCCTTTTATTTCTTCCTTATTTAATTTGGGAATGTTCACATTTAATGTAACGTATTTAGGTAGTTTATATTGTATCACCTTTTCAACTATGCGGGTAATATAATGCTTGGCCGGTTCAAAATCTGCATCATAACTATAATCTAATAATGAAAAACCAATAGAAGGGATTCCTTCAATCGCAGCTTCTACCGCTGCCGACATGGTTCCCGAATATATAACATTTATACTGCTATTGCTTCCATGATTGATACCCGACAAAACCAAATCGGGGAGGCGTGGCAATATTTTATCGTGTGCCAGTTTTACACAATCTACCGGTGTGCCACTACATTGATAGCCTTCAATATCTCCGAATATGTGGCTACGGTCTACCCTCAACGGCTTGTTGATGGTGATTGCATGCCCCATGGCCGATTGCGGACTGTCGGGAGCTAAAACGACAATGTTTCCCAAATGTTTTACACTCTCTACCAATGCCATTATTCCGGGAGCCGCGATACCATCGTCGTTGGTAATGAGTATTAGGGGTTTATCTTTTTGCATGAAGGTGCAAAATTAAGCACTTACCGAACATATATAATCTTCAAAATATGGGCGGGAAAATCTCTCTTCAAAACAAAATAGTTTTTATTCTGGTTATTATGTTTTGAAATAAAACTAACTTTGCCCCAACCAATACCATTATTTATAAAATATGAGTTTAATTAATCCAGAAATTTTTGATCAAGAAAAAATGGCCCAATTGAAAAGTGATTTCAATTCCGCCAAACCATACCGACATTTGGTTATTGATGGTTTTTTGAATAAGGAAAATGCAGATTATATGTATTCAAACTTCCCTGCTTATGATTTATTTAACAAGAAGTATAAAGGCTTAAATGAATTCAAGGCGGAGGGTTCAAACTTTCAGGATTTTGATTTGGTCTTTGCACAAATGCGTGATGAAATAGCCAGCGAATATTTTTGTAAGTGGTTGAGCACTGTTACTGGTATTGAAAATTTATATTCGGTGCCTGATGCTTTGGGTGCAGGTCTCCACCAAGGCGGCAATGGTAGTTTTCTAGATATACATATTGATTTCAATATACATGTGGAGCAGAACATCCATCGCCGTATTAACCTTTTAGTGTTCTTTAATAAAGATTGGAAAGATGAATATGGTGGTGGTACCGAAATGTGGAATGCCGACATGACCAAACTTGAAAAAGTGGTTCTTCCCAATTTTAACCGCTGTGTAATATTTGAAACAAACGAAATTAGCTACCATGGTTACGATAAAATTAAAATACCTGAGAACATAAGCCGCAAATCGTTCTATTCATATTTCTACACTACCCTAAGGGCCGATGCAAGCAAATACCACGATACCGTTTTTAAACCTCGCCCTACCGATAGTGGTATGAAGAAGGCATTAACACCTGTGAAAGAAGCAGCAAAGAACACCGTTAAATCGGTACTAAAAAAACTAGGGATAACCTTTAAATAACTCTCTTGTTTTCTAATATTAATTTGTACTTTTGTAATACTCTTAGTTCAATATCCTAAAGAATGGAAAAATTATCACAAAACTGGTTTATTGAAGGCAATATCGACGCTGAGTTGAAAAAGTATTTATTGCTCGCATACCTCCAGCAAGTAAAGGAGAACTTTGAACATTTTAAACTTTATCCCAACCTGGCGGAACTCATTTCTCATTACCGCAATTTGGTAAGTTTTAGGGAGTCAAAGAATTTGGTACAACAAAACTTCCCTGAAATACTGACCGACTTAGACGCACAACAATTTAAACTTATATATGAAAAAGCTGTTTCTGACGATGAGCTAATGAAAGAAATTATGAACATTGTGAACCAAAGTATTGGGCTAATGAAATATGTCCTAGACCAAGGCAAAGACATTTATGAAACAATTGAAAGTAGAATTAAAATAGAACCAGTTGGCATAGTGCCCATTTATAAGTATGATGGTTATTTGTTTCTAAAAACATATAGCGACAAGACCACCAAGGTATATCAATATCATATTGCTGCATTTGCTCAAAACGCCCAAGAATACAGAAGCATCAAAACCCAATGGGTGGGCGATTATGATCACAACCTCAGCACGCATTTTGAATTTATAAAGCAAGATTTGGTAAAAAAAAATAAGTTTTTGCCCAACCCTGCTGCATTTGCGGCACATGCCGATATGGAAATACCGATTTTGGAATCACTTTTGCCAATCGTTAAAAGAAAAATTATCCAATATATTTAAAACCCTAAAATTAATAATAACATGCAAAGGTATTTCTCAATCATTATCGTAGCTATCTCCATCAGTGGTTTAGCGTTTGTCCCAAAAAAAAGTGTAGATACACTTGTCAGTGTCAAAACCTGTGAAGTCAATTTAACAGGCACTTCTCCAGCTACTGATGTTGCAGCCGTGACCAAAACAATGATAGGTGTAATAAATCTTGCCAGTAGCAAATTTGTTTTTAAAATTAAAATGAACACTTTTGAATTTGAGAACAAATCGATGCAAGATCACTACAATGAAAAATACTTGGAAACAGAAAAATACAAATATGGAACTTTTTCTGGCACCATGGATAAAACAATTGACGTGAGCAAAAATAATACTACCAATACCAATATTAAGGGGACATTGGAAATTCACGGAGTACAAAAAGTGCGGACAATACCTGTTTCTATAAAAGTAGAAAACAAAAAAATTACCATTACAACCACCTTTAATGTGAACTTAAAAGAACATAATATTGAAGTGCCTTCATTGGTATTTGCCAAAATAGGAGAAGATATTAAAGTAGACATGGTGACAAACTTGGAATAAAAACATACAGCTTTCAAAAAGTCTTGATTATTTTGATAGTCAAGGCTTTTTTATTTTGTACCTTTGCCCCCCGCTGAAAAAATGGCAGGAAGTTTCAACTGGCATAATTAGTGAAATGCCGAACAATATCTTTTAATCAAATTTTATAACAATAATACATCAAACAAAAATGGTAAATTTTAAACCCCTAGCAGACCGTGTTCTAGTAGAACCCGCTGCAGCCGAAACTAAAACAGCAGGTGGAATCATTATTCCCGACACTGCTAAAGAAAAGCCACAACGTGGAATTATAATTGCTGCTGGCCCTGGCAAAAAAGACGAGCCAACATCAGTAAAAGCTGGTGACAGTATTTTGTATGGTAAATATGCCGGCACAGAAATTACTATCGACGGAAAAGATTATCTCATCATGCGTGAGAGCGACATCTTCGCTATTGTATAATAGCTTTTGTAAAATAAAAATTATTAATTTTAAACTAAAAAACAACAATAATGGCAAAACAAATATTATTTAATCTAGAAGCCCGCGATGGTTTGAAACGCGGCGTTGATACACTGGCTAATGCTGTGAAAGTAACCCTCGGACCTAAGGGTCGCAACGTGGTTATCGACAAAAAATTTGGCTCCCCTGTTATTACCAAAGATGGTGTTACCGTGGCCAAAGAAATAGAACTAAAAGACCCAATTGAAAATATGGGTGCACAAATGCTAAAAGAAGTAGCAAGCAAAACTGCTGATATTGCAGGCGACGGAACTACCACCGCTACCGTATTGGCTCAAGCAATTGTAACTGCTGGCCTTAAAAATGTTGCCGCTGGTGCAAACCCAATGGACTTGAAACGTGGAATAGACAAAGCTGTAACAGAGGTTATTAAATCTCTTAAATCGCAATCGAATCCTGTAGGTGACGATTTCTCTAAAATCGAACAAGTTGCTAGTATCTCTGCCAACAACGATGCTGTAATCGGACAATTAATTGCCGATGCCATGAAGAAGGTAGGTAAAGAAGGTGTTATCACAGTAGAAGAAGCTAAAGGTACCGACACCGAAGTGAAAACCGTAGAAGGTATGCAATTCGACCGTGGTTATCTTTCAGCTTACTTTGTTACCAATGCCGAGAAAATGGAAGCTGATTTAGAAAGTCCTTACATTCTTATCTATGATAAGAAAATAAGCAATATGAAAGAGCTACTTCCCATCCTTGAGCAAGTAGTGCAAACAGGCAAACCCCTGGTTATTATAGCAGAGGATATAGATGGCGAAGCATTGGCTACTCTGGTGGTAAACAAACTTCGTGGCTCACTAAAAATCGCAGCTGTTAAAGCTCCTGGTTTTGGCGATCGCCGCAAGGCTATGTTGGAAGACATTGCTATATTGACAGGCGGTACCGTAATAAGTGAAGAGCGTGGCTACAAATTAGAAAATGCTACTCTGGAATACCTTGGAAAAGCCGAAAAAATAAATATCGATAAGGACAATACTACTGTAATTAACGGTGCTGGAAGCCCTGAAGATATTAAAGCTCGTGTCAACCAGATCAAAGCTCAAATTGAAACCACGACTTCTGATTATGATAAAGAAAAATTGCAAGAGCGTTTGGCAAAATTGAGCGGTGGTGTAGCAGTATTATATATCGGTGCGGTTACCGAAGTGGAAATGAAAGAAAAGAAAGACCGTGTTGATGATGCTTTGCATGCAACCCGTGCTGCCGTAGAAGAAGGTATAGTTGCTGGTGGTGGCGTAGCTTATATACGTGCTGTTGCAACTCTTGAAAACCTTAAAGGTGTGAACGAAGACGAAACCACTGGTATTCAAATCGTGAAACGTGCGATTGAAGAACCTTTGCGTCAGATTGTAGCAAATGCAGGTGGCGAAGGCAGCATTGTAGTGCAAAAAGTAAAAGAAGGTAAAGACGACTTCGGTTACAATGCAAGAACCGATGTATACGAAAACTTGATTAAGGCTGGTGTAATAGACCCAACCAAAGTTACTCGAGTAGCTTTAGAAAATGCTGCTTCTGTAGCTGGGATGTTATTAACTACCGACTGTATCCTTGCCGACGAGAAGGAAGAGAAATCTCATTCTCATGGTGGTGGAATGCCAGGCGGAATGGACGGAATGGGTGGTTACTAATCACTAGTTTCAAAAACTTATGGAAACCCTCATCTAGCAATAGGTGGGGGTTTTTTCTTTAAGGGAATTATCGCACGTCTATTTTTATATTTTCAAGCTATATTTGCACCCTTTAATATAATACTATAATGTTTTACGATAATTTCTTTAAAAGATATATTTTCAGAAAGAACTTTTTCAAAAGGGCTAAAATGAGGTTGGCAGGTGAAAAACGAAAAATGCTTAAAAACGAGTTTGAAGACATGGCTATGTTATTCAACACATTAAACAAGCAGCCAGAACATATATTTGATTGCGGAGCTAATGTTGGCTTTGTTACCCATGTGTTTTTAAAGAAATTCCCAACTGCTAAAATTCACTCCTTCGAACCCAATCCTTTGGTTTTTGAGCAACTAAAAAACGCCCACGGGCAAAACCCCAATGTAGTATTGCACAATAAAGGAATAGGCAGAACCAAAGGCTCCCTTACTTTCAACATCAATAAAAACAGTGGTACTTCATCATTTTTGGCAGCCAATGCATATCATACCTTGAACTATGCTAATAAAAATATACAAGAAAAAGTTGTTGAAGTTGTTGGAATAGGCGAGTATATGAAAGAAAACAATATTTCTTGCATCGACCTTTTGAAACTGGATATTGAGGGTTTTGAATTGGAGGCTCTTAAAGGTATAGATGATTTGGAAAACAGGGTAAAAATGATATATACAGAGGTAAACCTAATACCAACCTATGATAAGCAACCCTTAATTAACGATATAATTAATTACGCTCAGGAGCACAAGTTCCATTTATTTAATATTTATGGAATTAACGAAAATAAATACATGCAAGCCTCCATCACCAATTTGGTGTTTTTAAGCGATAGTTTTAAAAATGAGCTTAAGGAAAAAGTAGGCGAAAAATATTTCGGGTACTAAATAGGGTCTGCTCAAAAACTCAGCCACTAGGAACAATTGTCTATTTTGAATTAAAAGCATAGTATAATGAATAATTATTCTTCTTTTTCACATGAAATATAGGCGTTGATTCTCCTTTTAATTTAGAGTTAACAAAACCTTCTGCACAGATATTGAGCAATTTCGCTAAAAAGCCTTGCAGCAAAATCAACGACCTAATTGCAAAAAATACTGATTTATAGTAAGTTTAACAAGTTTATTTAGTTTATGAGCAGACCCTAAATATATAGTCCTTTATACCAAAGTACTCAGCGACATTTCCAATGCTTTTTTCGACAAGCCCGTTTGGCGTTGGTTAAATTGGTTAAGTCGTGTAAGTGCTTTTCTAATGGTTTCTGATGCATCCTTAAAAATAGCCTCATCGGTAAGTGCTACATTCTCTTGCATAAGATAGGCAAACACACGAGCCATGCCACAGTTGGCTATAAAGTCGGGGACTACGCCAGTATGGTCATCTATATAATCGGCTATAGGGCCTATAAATATTTCTGCGTCGGCAAAGGGAACATTCGCACCACAAGCAATTACTTCTATGCCCCCTGCTACTAGTTTCTCGCACTGCTCTTGAGTTACCAAACGCGATGCTGCTGCAGGTATAAATATTTCGCAACCGAGGTCCCACACTTGTGCCTGTGTTTCTTCAAATGATAAAAGATTGTCGGCTACCAAAGTATTGCTTTGCTTATCGTGAAATAGTTTGCCTACTTGCTCGAATGATAATCCTTTTCTTTCTATAATTCCACCGCTACGGTCTATAATCCCTACAATGCTGGCACCCATCTTTGCCAAGTACCAAGCAGCGGCGGCACCTACATTGCCCCAGCCTTGTACTACCGCATTTTTACCAACTATACTCCCACCCCATATATTATAATAATGGCGAACCGACTCAGCCACACCCCAGCCTGTTATCATATCGGCTACGGTATAGCCCTTGGCCACATCGGGCGAAAATAGGGCGTTATCCAATACTTTGGAAACACCTATTTGTAGTTGCTCTATTCTTTTTTTCTTGGAGTCCCCATCGGCTTTCAAATGGCCATTCACCACTCCTTCTTGTGGGTGTAGCAATCCATACGAAGATGTAATAGGAATTACTTCGTGTATCTCGTCTACATTCAAATCGCCGCCTGTGCCGTAATAGGTTTTGAGCAAAGGCATCACGGCTTGATACCAACGCTTAAGCACCCCTTCTTTCCGAGGATCTGCTGGGTCGAAGTTGATACCCGATTTGGCTCCTCCTATATTTGGGCCACATATACTAAACTTCACTTCCATGGTTTTGGCCAAGGATTCTACTTCGCGTTGGTCTAGCCCTTTACGCATGCGTGTGCCACCACCAGCAGCACCGCCACGCAGGCTGTTTATCACTATCCAACCACGGGCTTCTGTTTCGCGGTCGTTCCATTCAAATACGATTTCTGGTTTTTTGTGTTCGAAGGTTTCAAGGAGTTTCTTGAAGGGAATATTATAATTCATTTTTAATTTTACAATTGTTATTTTTAATTTTAGTTACGCGTTGCCAGAGTTGCTTTCGGCGAATGGTCTCGCAACTGGCCACTCACAACCCGCAACTATTTCTTAAAAATCGTTTTCCACCACGGCTGGTTGTCATCTCTGTGTTTATCGAGGGTTATCCATACGCCGTCGTGGCGGGTTTCTGTGGTAAAGGTTTCTACATAATCGCCCTGCTCGGGGTTTCCTTGTCCTGTTTTCATATCATACTTGTAGCGGTGGTGAGGGCATTCTACCTTGCCCTCGGGGGTACATTTGCCCAAGCCTAGGCGGCCGCTCGCATGGGGGCATTTATCTGACACTGCAAAATATCCATCGGGCAATCTGCCCAAGCATATCAGTTTATTGTTTACCTCAACAGTGCGAACACTATAGATGGCTTGTGGTTCGGCTCCGTCCATCACAAAATCATATATTTTGAACCATTTCATATAAAGGATCGCAAAATTAAGGGACGACGGGGGATTTTTGGGAGATTAGTTGTGGCGGGGGCAAGGATAAATTATATTCGATGACAAAAAAAAACGCCCCTCTCGGAGCGTTCTATATACTGAGTCACAAGCAAAATTATTTTTTATTGGGTTCGTACCTATCGCGTGAGTTAAAGCCGAAGGAAAGACCAAACTGAACACTGTGGCGGCTGGGCACTATGTAGGCATTTAAAGGTATATTAAGTTTGCCTGACTTAAAAGTGCGACCTGCGGCAATTACAAATGAAGAAGTAAACTGCGGGGTGCCTCGGCTATCCAGCCTTCTTATTATATTGTTAGAAGAAACCATTCCGAAATTGTCGCCAAGGGTCCAGTTGCCTGCGGCATCGTAATATCCGTATGCAAATTTGGCCACGGTAAGTGATGGTCCAAATGCTATTTCCCATCCGTTTTTATTGTTACGCAAGCCGTTCATTATAACTAAGCTAACAAAAGCTTTACCTTGGTCAAGCCCTGTTATCATAGGTACGAATTCAAACAATGCTTGGAAGTTGCCCGAGTTGAGGTATTGTTTTTCGAACTGGTAGCCAAACTGAAACATGACTGGGGTAAGATTATAACCACCATCGGCTGGTTTGGCTTTCAGTCGGTTGCCTTTTTCTCCCGCGAAGGCCGCAAAACCCATTCGTGGGCCATCGCTGCGTAGGCGTAATTGATAAGGATTGTTTAGTTCGTTGGCAAAATCATTTGGCTTGGTAAGTTTGGAAACAATGAGGGTATCGTTTTTAATGCCCAATAGGTTGTTCATTGATATTTGCAACATCTTGCGGAGCTCGGTATTAATATCCAAAAACTCGGATACTTCCACTTTGGCAAACTTCTTTTCTCTGATGTCCCAAATTTTGAGGGTAATGATAATCTGTCCACCCATGTTTTTGATATTGCCCGTGAGCAATTGTGATACTCCTAATTGTTCGCCTAGCAGCGAGAGGCAGGAGGTGCTGTAGCAATTGCGGTATTGATTGGTACTGTCGTTTTTAATTTTGTACTCCAGTTCGTACTTGTCCATTACTTCGTACTGGCTCGACCGTTCCAATTCTATAAGCACCATATCGGCCACTTGGTTTCGTTGGGTTTCGAATGTTGAACTGCGACAGTCTATACTGTGCAAGGCAATGGTTGCATTTAAACTTTGTGCTTGTGCAATGTTGCTTATAGTTAAAGCAAGGATTGCTGTTTTGATAATTTTCATGTTTGTAGTTTTTATTAATTTTTATACTGCAAACAACTTGGTGAACGGATTCTCAAAAATCTCGCTTTTTGCAAAAAAAAAGCTATTTTTTGCATTTTTTGCAAAAACTACAAATGGCGAATCTGTCATTTATCCCGTCTCTTATAGCGTTTGCAATGCGATATTCAACCCGCCCTTTTCAAAAGTAATATCAATATATCATTAAACAAGCCAAAAGACACCGTATTATTAATAATAAAGAGTGATTTATATAACTTTTTAAAAGAGTTGTGTAAAGTTAGTAATACCCAAGGGGCTTAGTTTTGAAAAAAGCTACTTACACATTGCTTTTATGGAAAAAAGTAATATCAAAAAGAACATATTTTCTAAAGGAATTGACCAGTATTTATAT
>Ga0163151_10004688_pt1 | contig 18108 bp, 19 predicted proteins | sample OliLakLV19MP5IB2_FD_145596 | JGI IMG/M metagenome (GOLD analysis project Ga0163151, IMG submission 145596) | Freshwater microbial mat bacterial communities from Lake Vanda, McMurdo Dry Valleys, Antarctica - Oligotrophic Lake LV.19.MP5.IB-2 | ecosystem: Environmental > Aquatic > Freshwater >... | reverse complement strand
AGGAGTAGTGACAAGTGCCGCCTGAATTAAAGTCGGAGCTGTCAAAAAGGTTACGAGAGCAAACAATGTGAGTAGTATTTTTTTCATATTATAAATGGAATGAGCGAATATAATTTTCAGGTGGATAAGTCATTGTTATTGTACCTGCGGAATATGTGTAAGCACCTCCAGCTACAAGCCTCGTAACGTCATCAACTACTATGTACACAGGCTCTGCTCCTACTGTGTAAGTCATGTTTAGGCTGTCTACAGCTCCTACAGGTGTTTCTACAGTGTAGCCTCCTCCAGTTGAAGTAGTAGTCTTTGACCCTCCCACCATTATACGACTTGGTGAAGATGGTGCGTACTTCTTTATCAGTTCTCTAATGAACTCCTCTAATCCGTCAATGTATTGTGCGTCTAACCTATAGCCCTTACCTAGTAACTCAAGTGAATCTCTTATTTCGACCCCAAGTTTTGGGATGTCTTTTTCGAGGTCTTCTATTGTAGGAATTAAAGGAGATATTTCATTCACCGCTAATTGTGATGCTTCAATTGCTAGTAAATCTGTATCTATAGACTTTGGTATAAGAGGCTGAATGAGACTTAAAAGTTTTGAATCTGAGGGGGTTTCTCCATTTTTGACTTTAGGTATAAGGGGTTGAATGAGACTTAAAAGTTCTTGATCTGTGTGAGTATGCCCATCAGAAACCTCAGGTATAAGAGACCCTATAAGAGAAATTAAATATTCTTCTGATGGGGTGTCACCTGGTGCTCCTTTTATCTTTTCAATTATGTTTTTAAGAGCGGGCAACTCCTCATCAAGACGTTTTTCAATCTCAACAAGGTACTCAAAAATACCAACATTCCCGCCTTTTAAAACCTTGGCTAGTTTCTGAAGTGTATTTGCTTGGTATGGTGAGAGTTGTGGTTTTTGAGTGGTCATGGTATGGTTTTATATATGCATGAATTTTTTAAAACTTTTTTTGTGGAGATATTGCCCTATGTTGCTATAATAGCCTATATTCTCTATTCTGTTGGTCTTATCTAGTTTCATCGTAATTCTAAATACTTTTTAAATACTTCTCTTGTTATTAACTCCCCATCTTTAAGTTTAGAAAGTTTTGCCCTAAGTTCCTCTCCTTGTAATCCATCAGTTAACTCAATGGCCATTGCTGCGCGAGAATTTATCTGAGCTTGTTTTATAATATATTCTACTATTTTTTCCTTTTGATCGTCTTCTTTAGATTGGTAGTCCTCTCTTGAGAACAATGATCCTAGTTTGTCACTAACAATCTCCCCTGTGAATTTCCACAATCTTGTATTTTCTTCTTGCGAAAGTGCCTTGAAACCATTTCTATCTCCAAGTACAGTAGGAGATACTCTTTTTCCATTATCCATAAGTCTCCTTAATTCTTTTGAAACAAAGGTACTGGTATCTTTAGATGGTCTCGTTGGATCGGCCAAAACCTCTAAAGGATTGCCCACCCTTTCTTTTTCCCTGCCCAAGACATCTACCTGTGGTTCAAGCCCCCTCCTCGCTACAGGGATTCTAGCCTGGATTCGTTCTGTTATTGTTTGTGGTCGTCTTTCTAAAGGATCTGTCGCCCTTGCTGTATCAGAGACGATAGTAGGCACAAATGAAGCTATTAGGTTTGGTAGATAGCTTTTAGCGTATCTTTCTGGGTCAATAACTGCATTAACAGCATTTTGAATACCAGTAAGAAAAGTTTGCTCTGTAAATGACTTAGCACTTCCCAAAGTTGCCATTGAGAGTGCTTCTGTTGGGCTACCTGATTCCTCTAGTGCTTTTTTAAAATGCGCTCCAACCAAAAGAATATTCCCAGCTGGGCCTAATACAGTAGGCGAACGCCATTTATCTCCTATTTTAATAGCATTGTTTTTAACACCCTCTGCTTTTTGAAGTTCTTGTTCTCTTTCATCTCCCTGTGGATAATCAAGGGCTATTAAACCCCCTTTAGCCAACGCCGTACCTATAGCAAGAATAGCAATACCAGTTATCCCCCTACCCAATCCTTGTGAGAATAGTCTCTGATCAAATTTACCTCTACCTATGTTTTCAATTATAGTCTTTACAATCCCTACAGGTGAGTAGTTAATAATCTGCATGGCTACAGATGAAGGAGTGCGTCCAAAGGGTACAATAATCTCGCCGACATAAGGAATACTCTGTATTTTTTTAGCCGCCTCTCCTAGCGTTGTTTTATTTTGAAAAACTGCGGTAGTGGCATCAGCCACCGCATAGCGGATCATCTGTTCCGTTGGGCTTGAGACTATTTCTTCTGCAAAAGTCAATAATTCTTTTCCCTTTAGACCTGCATTTTTTCCTTGAGCAAACGCTTGATCTTTCAGTGAATGTGACAACGCCCCGTAGTAAGAGGGTTGATCAGCTGCACCCAATATTTTGAATACGGTATCGGTATAGGTTTGAAAGGCTTTAGCGACTAATCCTTTTCCGAAATTCACACGCTTATAATCCAACTTTGCTCCAATATTTCTTTCATCAAATCCTGTTTTAAGATATCTCAGACCTTTTGCAAAACCCTCTTTAACCCCAGAGATTATTCCTCTTGTGGTAAAAGTTTTAGTTCTCTGTCCTGTAAATAAAGAAGCAACACTGTCTACCGCTGCAGCTGGAATGTCCTTAACTACTTCAAGTGTAGCGTGTGAAAGATTAGAAAATAAGTTAAGTGTTTGAGTTTTTATTCCTGTAAGTAGTCCTGATTTCCATACGGCTATAACTTTTTTTATAAGTGGTGTCGGTACTAAATCTTGAATGGTGTTCTGTAATTTTTGAAAACGCATAGCTTTTTCTATACCATCTGGCATATCACTTATTACTTTCATTTCCTCTACAATAGACTTAGTTTGTTCTCCAGATAGTTCTGGTATCTTTATCTTTGCTGTTTCATTAAATTTTTGTATTTCTCTAGCAGCAAAACGCACCTGCCCTTCAGGTGTCATTCGCCCTAGTATAGAAGCAGCTTGAATAGCTCGCCCTTGTTCCGTAAGTTTTGGTGCAAGTGTGTTAGCTATTTCGGCTGCTTTGTCATACAGCATATTGGCTTGAGTGGGGTCTGTAGCTCTAGCCGCGTCATCTCCATATTTCTTAATAAGCTCGGAGGCGATAGCAACCGCATCTTCACCTGTTTCGGTTAAGGCTTTTCGTTCAGCACCTAGTAGATCATCCTTTATAAAATTCTTAGCCATGATAGCCAAATCATCTGTGGAACGTGGAATATACTGTCCTGCTACTTTACCCTTTAGTTTAGGAAACGCTTCCTTGACAGAGGTTATAAACTTTCGTTCCACACCCTTAGCTACTGCTTCTTTGGCAGAAGTTACAACATTCTTACTTTTAACAATATCAGCATGCATCTCTAAAACTTGTTTAGAATTCAATTTTTCTAAATCAATATTTCTCCATTTTTCATAAATAGGATGTATATCGTTGGCAATTTTTACACTTTCTGGTGTATGAATTTGGATCTCGGCTAAAGCCCCACTTGGTAATTTAACTTTTATATTTACTCCTTTATATCCAAATGGAGACGGATCTTTAAAGTAGTCAGTAATACCGATTACATCAAAATTATTTCTTATATTATCTATTTGGGTAGATATATTTTTTGGTTCTACAGTGACACTTCCTGCCAAAACATCTGAAATTTCAGCAGGGTTTTTGCCTTCAATTTTGTATCTCTCAATTTTGCCATTAAAACTATCCTTTGATTTTATTCTTACATCAGGCTCTAAATTCGTTGCCCTAGCTAAATCATCAGTAAAAACTTGTTGATTTGCTTGCTCAAAAGCACTTCTTCTGGTATAATCACTGTATATGGAAACATCATCTAAATTATTAAGTTGGGAAGGGCGAGTATACAAAGTGGATTTGTCCGCACCTGCAGGTGAAAGAGTCCTAGTCAATGAAGGAGACAAATTTGTATCTCTCCCTGACTTAGGCAAACTTGGGGCTACGATATTGTTTGAAGGAACACCCGTTAGACCTTGAGTTTCTTTTATAGGTTGGGTAGCAAGAGACTTTTCTGGTACTATCGGTGCCAATCCTTTAGTCTTGCGTTCTGCGGCAGCTTGGGCTTGTGTGGCAATGGTAGAAGTCTCTAGTTTCTTAACCCTACTTGTCCATGCAGTGTTTATAGCTATCTTAGCCTCCTCTGAAGTGCTTGCAGGAATAGACGCACGGACCAAATCATCCACCGTGCTTAAATCTTTCACACCAATATCTTTAAAAGTATTCTCTAAGACTGTCTTATTTCGGGTACTAGCAATAAACTTCCAAAATGCCTCAGGAACTTCGCCTTCAACAAATGTCTTTACACCTGTTTTTATGCTTTTACCGCCACCAAAGCCTGAGAGATCGAGTACAACACCCAAACCCACAAGAAGATAGGCACTTAAACCTGCTCCTCGCTCTCCAATATAGGGTTCCAAATAGGGTTCCAAAAATTGTTTAACATCGGCGCTAGACTGTTGAAGCGTTTTTACAGGTTGTCCACCAAATACAGCGTTACTAAATGGATTATTATTAGTCTGGATGCTACTATCGAAAGGCAATGGTTGTTTTAATGACGGAATAGCACGATTAACCATCTGAGTTGGCACATTTCCAGCAGTAATACCAACACTTGCCACTGTTCTAGTTACACCTTGTGCGGTATCTTTAGTTGTATCAACAGCAGCTTTAGGTGTTATTGGTTTGTCAGTACCATATAATTCCCTTTGAAAATATGTTGAGGGGGTTAGAACAGGTCTGTTTCTTACTAACTCCTGTTTAGAACTTGGAAAAACTGTGCCGAGAATCTTTGCGCCTAAATCATAGAGACCTGTTCCTGCGGCTGCGAAACCCCTAAGAGCTCCTTGTCCTATACCTCTAGAGACACTGACTGGAGCGGATGTAACAGATTCTCTTACAATATCTCTAACCCTTACTCCATCAGAAGTTGGTTCAAAGTATTTTTTTATATAATCAGATACAGACATTATAGATCATCAAAGTTAAATCCACCCGATGTTGAAGTAACCCCACTATCTACATTTCCCGTAGAAATAACGGAGTCTCTGTATTTCTTCCATTCTCCAACTAGTTTATCAGGCAAAATAGATTGTTGAACTTCATTTTGATAATACTCTTTAAACCAAGCAGGGATAGTATCGCTTCCAAAACCCATTGAATACAATTGATTCTTGGCTTTTTGTTTTTGAGAAGGGGTTAAGTCAGACATTTTAGTGAAACCGTCTAATATTTGATTCACATCAAAAGAATCTGATCTATCTTTTCCACTATTGCCTGCTCCTCGAGAACTACCTCCTCCGTCTTTAAACATCACAGGCTTTGCCGCATACGTCCCAACCGCAACTGCCATCTTACTTTGTGCCTCTTGAGCAGTAATTTTTCCAGCATTGAATTCACTGACAATACCATTCATAGCAGTATAGGTACTTGATGGAGCACCATTTTCAATTAGTTTGGATGTGAGTTCCCTAGTCAAATCCATAACTGCTCCATAGTTTGCAAAATCCTTCTTATATTTTTCTTCGTATTGCCTTGTCTCAAGTTTAGTCAAAGAATCCTTGTTCTCTGAATAAAAAAACTTTAAAGCATCTAGTTTAGTTTTAAGAGGTTCAAACTGCATTTGTATTTTTCGATCCGCAATATCAATCGCGTCCTTGTATTTTCCTTGTAATAGATTTGAAGATACAAGCAAGTCAGCCTGTTTTGAAGCACTGTCTCTACTAACTTTATCAAGTTGTACATTCACACCACTTTCAAGAGCACCGGTAGAGTTATTCCTGATTGCTTCCTGTTGCTTTATTAAAGCTCTTTGCTCTTGAAGTAGCTGATCATTTACCATAGTTACTTGAGACTTTAATGTATCGACCCCCTCGGCTGCATAAGCTTGATTAGTATAATCCCCCTGTAAACCTAGCTTTTCAAATAACGCTTTGATATCTGATGAATAACCTGTGTCCTTAGATTTAAGAGCGTCTATAGCAGCCTGTTGCTGTGAATAGGCATCTGCTGACCCTACAATACCCGCAGCACCCGTATTGACTACACTGGGTGGTGTTTTAAGGGGTGTCTGATTACTATTTAAAACATTGGAGCCGATCGTATTAGTAATCTGCCCTTGAGAAAGTCTTTGACCAGTATTCGGATCAAATTGAACAGTACCAACGTTTTGACCGTTCTGGTAGAAGTTCTGACCCTGTGTTATTTGCCCAGATGTGTTATAAGGATTAGTTGCCATGGTGTTATCTATTAATTGTATTAGCTAGGTTTAATTCCTCAAGGTAAGGACTTGATTGACCTTGAAGTTCGATATGAAATTGTACCCACTTTGAAGACTTACCGATGTTTGTCTGAAGAAACCTGTCGACATCTAAATACGAAGTAACCCCAAGTTTTTTATAATTGGTTATATAAATACTTGACTCGTCTGCTACAGTAATATTTTGAGTGTCCGCAATAGTAAAACGTGTTGTGCCGTCACCACGACTATCAATTTTTGTGACGAATGAAGTATTGCCTGAGCCTGCCATACCAACAATCTCAACCATATCTCCAACCTCAATTCCCAAGACAACTCTAGGTACTGAAAACTGTGTCGTTGTGAGCCAAGAAACACGAACCCCAAAACCATCACTTACGTAGAGTACTTCTCGGTTTTTTGTTCTGTATGAAATAATTATTTTATCAACTGACATAAATAGGTTTTCGTACTTCGTTACAATATCTTGCCAAGACTGTTTAATATTTCCAGTTGGTATTTTAGAAGTTACTATATGACCCTTGTTTAATCCTCCTGTAAGAGTCTGTAATGTTTGAACTGCTGCATAAGTACCCCCAGTGCCATCATTTGATACCAGTGCTCCAAATAATACCTGTGACCCAGTAAGTTCCTTATAGGTACTTGAATTATAATCATAGTTAGATACTAGTGCTATGGCATATGCTCGATTACTTGTTGCTGCGGTTTGTCCAAACTCAAAATCGTCATGGTACCAAATTATTTCAGCGGGTGACAAACTCCCTGTTGATGTGGCAACTATCGCAGTCCCTGCAACGGCCCTCTCATGAGTAAGAGCGAGTCTGAATGTCGTTGAACTAACTCGGATGAGATAGTAAATTTGATTTGCAGTGAATCCTCCAGCTACACCAAGAGCATACAGAACGGGTGTACCTGTTATTGCACTATACGAACTACAAGTGAAGGTACTTGTAGTGAGGTTTAATGCCGTCACGAATCTTGATTGAAGTTTAGTGTTACTCCATCCCGCTTTGTTATAAAGTCCTATTTTGGGATCGTATACCCATAAACCTGAAGGCTGCTGTGGTAAAGTGTCATTTGAAGATAATGAGCCATCAAGATTAATATATAAAATACCTCCATCAGTTTTCATACCACGTTGAGCCACCTTACCATTTACATATGTATTACCACCTAACCAATCTTTGTTTGAATAATAAACAGGTAAATTGGCAAGTTCAGAAAATCCACCTCCATTGAACTGCATAAGTTGCCCTGTCGAAGCTAAGACCACGACTGACGTTTTAAATATTTCTCCTGAAAATATCCATGAACCTCCTGGGGCGTATGCTGCCTGTGGAGCAGACCCTGAACCATTCCAAATAAACATCTTTGCGTCACCGCCACCTGTGTGCTTAGTACCTATATAAATATTTGAATCTTTATATCGTATCCAACGGACTTCAAATTCCGCCGGTATAGTACAAGTAGCTTGTAATGCATAGCTCGTATTATAAGTCTGTACTGTTTTCCCGTTTCCAACGGCTAGAAAGTTTAAGCTTTCAAAAGAACATAGTGGATGTGGAATATCATCCGAGAGACCAGTAATTCTACTCGTAAAAGCTGCACCCGAAGAAGATGCGATGTTGCTTCTACCAGAAACAAACAATAGATTTTGCCACACAACACCATCACTATTATATGTTGGGGTAACGCCAGTAATTTCAGTCACTGTTGTGCCAGACAAATCGAAACTAAACACCTTGCCTGCGGTTAAGCTTGTTCCAGAAACAGCATAGTAAGTTACACCACCCAAATTTAAAATTGAAGTAATGGTACTAAAACTTGCATCAGGGTTATAGAGTAACGCGGTAGAGCGTTTTGATAAAGTAGCGTAGCCCTCGTTATCAAAATTGATGTTTCGTGTATAGAAAAAATCTCCCTTTGATTCGAGGTTTTGGGTTGTCCAGTTTCTGTTACTTGGGACTATCATTTGTAAAGTATGTTATATGCTGCTCCCCCCACTAGAATACCTACAGTTCCAGTAGGTTGAGCTGGTACAGTAATTAATTGAGGGTCTCCGCTAAGATTGATATTTTGAGTTGTGGCGACACCTGTTCCAGTAAATTTAAGTAATCCTGTTGCAAACCTATCTTTAAAAGACTGGTCAATTTCAAGTGGAATAGTTGAAGAATTCTTTAAAAGAGATACAAAATTTTCCAATTCAGCTACTCTGGTTTTTAATAGTTCAATTTCGTTCATGTTTTTGTTTCATTAACCCACGTTGAGGTATTTTTAGTTTCATTAGTTACGACCGCAGAAAGGTACGGAGTGGAAGCAAGTAACGCCCCTGTTAAACTAAGCACCGAAACAGGTACTTGGTTTACAACAGATGAAGTGAGCAATGCAAAAGTACCTTCTAAAACTGCTGGAGTGTTTATAACATATGGGTCAGACGTAGTTATGTAATCAATATAAAAGTCTGCACCTGAGGAAGCTGCATGCTCAAAAGAAACCGCTGTGATACTTGAGAACGTTCCAGCGTTTACTACTACATAGCTTGAATATGTGCCAGCGTTTATTTTTACTCGGTACTTATTAGCCTGTGCCACAGTATCAAAGTCAAAAGCAACAGTGTAATAGGTATCGGCAGAATATGCTTGAATAGTCACATAAGCACCCGAAGTATCATTGTAGTATTTTATGTTTCCATCAGAATCAAATTTTACCAACATGGTATTAGATCCTGTAGTCTTATTTAAGTTTAAAATCAAAACTTTGTTAGTTTGAGCACATCTAACTTGCATGTATACAGTTCCTGCTGTGACAGCAGTAGTGAGCAACCTTTCAATATACGCAGAAACCGAAGCGCAATCAACATGCACAGAACGCACACCTTCTGATGGAGCAACGGTATCTACTTGAAATTCGCTTGTATTTAAATTAGTTGTACCTGCTCCAGCCCAGCCAACAGACCAACCAGATCCTCCAGTATTTCCAGAGAGGTTTCCGTTTGATGTTTCGTTAAAGTCTTGTAGAGCTACCCAGGCCATTTGTTTTTATGCTAATTGTAATATTCCACTCGCACTCCACTGAATCGTAAAGGTTGATGAAGCTGAAGATTTATCTGAAGAAAAATCAATATAAGCAACAAGAGGTGAAGTGCTAGGTGTACCCGTTGACTTATAAATTACAGCTCCTCTTGCGGTAAGTGATGAAATTGTCCAACTAGTGTCTGTTGCATCTAAGTACGCAAGATTATTGGTATTGTCTTGAGTAATAGTAACTCCGGATAATGTTGCACCACCCGCAGTATATCCAGTTCCCGATATCTCATTTGTTACATCATCAAAGAAATCATGAGCGTCTTGGTCAGCTGTGTAAGATGCGGTTACTAACGCTACTTTAATTGTATCTGTGTCAAGGTCTATAGACCCATTCATTATTTTAACTTTGAAACTATTGTAGATAAGTGAAGCCATTGTGTTTTATTTGTTATTTTGATAATTAGGTACTAACCTTCTTGGTATATCACGTTCCCTTCTACCAAACGTTTCAGGAATTATTAACTGCTCGTATCGTTGTACCTCAATAGCTAAGGCATTATATGTTTTCAGGCCGTTTCTGCGAGCATAATCAAGTGCTGGTTTTAGTGCTAAATATCTGTGAAGGTTGCCTGGTACTCCAGCTTTTTTAGTAGTGTCACTATATATAAAGTATGAAGGTTCACGGTTTATGAACACTTTTAATCCACGGGTATAATTGTAACTAGGTATTAAATCTAACAGAATGCCATTAGCGGTTTTATCATATCGTGTTGGAGTACCTGTAGTATTCTTTCCATTTATAAGTGTATCTGTATTTGTATTGTTACTATTTCTAGTCTGCTGATCCACTGGTGATATTTCAACAAAGACACCACTAGGTGTGGCGACCATGACACGGTATATATCTAGTATTAAATTACCCTGTTCATCTAGTATAAACGTATAGTCTCTCTGACCTGAAACAAGGTTTGTACTAATACTTGGATACTTAGCGTGTCCGCTATCATCTGGCTGCCATGTACCGCCTGCTTTAAATCCAATAGTAAATAAGTCATCTAAGGCAAGGTTTGAATCTGCTGCGAACTCCTTTAACAAGTCAGTGCTGCCGCTCACATCTCCACGATTATAACTAGCCTCTTTTTCGTACACTTGTACTAGTCCTCTGTAATTTGTCTCATCGTTAAATTGTAGTGACATTTTGTTATTTACTTATCCCAACCCCTTAAACAAGGGACTGGGTAAACAAACACTATAGAGCTGTTTTAAATTGAGCTGAACATGTGCCTGTTGGACTGAATCTTCCAACACCTCCTTGCATACCAACTACGACATACGTATTTGGACCAATAACTGTACCAGGGGTTGTTGTAGCGTAGGTAGCTTTACCTCCACTTGCAATACTCTGTGCTGGGACTAACAATGTAGTCGTTGCGTAAGCTGATGATGCACTAGCTATGTGAATAGTAGTTGCAGTTGTTGTACTCACAACAAAGTCTACTCCAATAAATGCAACAGAAGACGTTGCGGCTGGTGATTGCATCGCACACACAGTAGTTGTGGCAGTATTCATATCCTGATGACTATAGAAGGTTAGTACACCTCCTACACGAAGATAGTTAGACTGAATATCAGGGCTTGCTACAGCACCAACATTCGTAGATAGTCGTACACTATCTGATGGCCCCGTTTCAATGCCTTTATTGCCTTTGAAAATGAACCCAACAAGTACTAGAACAGTAACAATAAATATTCCTATTGTTACTTTAGATTTATCCATTTTGATAATAATTATTTTAATAAACACGACCTAGCTAATCTCTGCCAACTTTGAAGCAAGTTCATCCTTCTTGAGCTCGTATTTTGCTGGGTTAGATTTCTTGTACGCCTCAATTATTTTTATAAAAGCAACTTGTGCAGGACTTTTTTTTCCCTTAGTCTCCTCCACCTCTACCTCAGTCTCCTCCACCTCTACCTCAGTCTCAACATCCTCATTTCTTATTCGTGACATTATTTTTTATTTATTCCTTTCAGGGGCGTTATGATATAGGGAGATCGGTGGGAAAACCCTACACCATAACCCCCCAAAAAGGAGAGTTAGTAATCTAGGCTAGAGTAATATCGATAGTCAAATCTTCAGTAGTTTTCCACTGTTTGAAGCCGATATAACCAATTCCTACTACTTCTTTACCAGTTTTCTGTGTGACACCCTTTTCCTCAAAGTGAACACCTCGTGGAGAAGCGTAAGTTGAAACGTTCTTAACACCACCAACTCGGTGACCTGAATTTGTCCAAGTTTTTGAACCTGATGCTCCAGTTGTTGTAGCGTCTACGAATGTACCAGAGCGGACAACGTAAATATCTACTCCAAGCATACTTGTAACAAATCCGTTATTAAGTGCTGCGTCTGAGTATGAGTAACCTGAACTAGCTTGTGCGGCAATGATACCTGTAAGGTCAGTGTTTTCAACGATTACATACATACCATTCATTGCGTCTGCGTATCCTGAAACCTTTGCGATAATAGCTGCAAGAATTGTCACAACATTCGCTGAAGTTGTGAAACCTCCTGCTGGAGTTGTATATGCTCCAACACCATCCTCACATAGGTTGTTAACTACCCACTTATCAATAGTCGTAACCATTGAGTTTGTAATAGCCTGATGTGCTGTGTAGAACAAATCAAAGTTTGATGTAACAGCTTCAAAATCATAGATGTGTGTAACTGCGATAACTTCGTCCCCAACTATAAGATTCTGATCCGTAGTTGTTAGGTTGTCTCCAGTTGTGTATGTACCTGCTTTAGCCTGAACTGTTGATGTGACAGATGTAAGGTATGGTGATGAGATACTATTCAAATCTGAACGATCTACAATACATACTTTTTCTGCTACAAGTGCATTTCTAAGGGCAAGATCAACCTGAGCTGAGCGATATTTATCTCGTAACGCTTTACTGAGTGTTGACGTACCAAATGTGTTTGCCATGAATTAGGGTTAAATTATTGTTAACCCACCGATCTACTTTTTACGCAACAAATTTATTTTAGCCTCCATGAGCTTTTGAATATCAGCATCACTTTCCGGAAACTTTCCATCTTTGATACTTTCAAGTCTTGCTTCATCTGAAAGCTGCGTTGGGCCTCTGCGAGAAGGAGCTGTGTTAGTTGCAGCAGCAGTTGTGCGTTGTTCTGCTCTTTCTGCAAGTGAAGCTCTTATAACACTAGATTTTAGAGCCTCTCCTATTGAGATTTTCTTAAACCTTGAGTATTCAACAACTTCATCAACATCATCTTCTGGAATTTTTGCACTAATAAGTGCAATTAAATCTTTTGAAGACAAATCTCCACTCTTCTCAACTACCTCTATTTTTTGTGGGGGAGTATTTTTAAGCGCATCTCTTTCGTTTCTGAGCTTAATTTTTTGACCTATCGCTGATGAGAGTTTTTTTCGGTTGTCTAACTCTCTTTCAACAAGTCTGTCAATTTTGTCCGAGTCGTTTATATCATCAAATCCATATTCATTGACGATTTCTGCTCTGACATCCGCCACTACAACCTCTTGAGTTGCCACCTGTTCGGCTGCTAACTCCTCCGCTGACACATTGTTTTTATCCATTGGATAGATTTTCGAGACATTGTCTCAATTACTTATAATAATACCACTTATAAAATGTAGTGCAACTATTTTGTCGAATTTCTTTCAAGCCTTTTCTTTGCCTGTTCTAGAGTCTCTGTTTTTTGACCCGCCATGTTCTTTAGGTGCGTGAGCATCGAATCAACATAACCTAAAATGAAGTTACGGGCTGTAGTCTGAATGTACATATTTAGAGCTGTTTTTCCGTCTAGGTTTTTCCAGTCATCTATCATTAGTTCATCCTCTACTTCATTACCCCGTAGCACTTCTAAACGTTGTGTAAGGTATGTTGACTCTAGTATTTTTGCTAAAAAAAGCGGATACATATCATCAACACCGTTACTATTTAGTTGAACAGTAAGTGTCTGATATATATCACCAACCTGTGTTAGAGGTACTTCATTACTTACCTCTGGGTGAATTCTTTTCTTAACTACTGCCCATACTTCGGGGGTCATAGAATCCTTTACTGACTTTTTTTCCTCTTTTGACAACTCAAATTGCAACAATACACCACGTATTGCATAAATTAAGTCATCATTATCAGCAAATACCGCCTTGATTAAACTAATCTCGGTATCGCTAAACATCATCACCTGATCTTTTTGTCTCATAATTTTTATTTATTTATAATATCTCCCACCGCAATAGTATATCGACCTATGTAACTGGCTGTGGTGCTAGTGGAGAAACAGGTGAAGGCTGTGGAGGCGGTAGAGGTTGTGTAGAATTACTTGCCAACTCAAGCGGACTAACTGTACCAGTAAGAGATAGAATTTTATTCATCACCATTTTCTCATCTGGAGTAAGCGGTCTACCCTGTAGCCCACCGAGCATTTTAAACAATGTTGTGAGAGTCGTTGCAGCATCGTTATTGACTTGCTCATCTTTCACATCAATATCAAGTTCCCATTCCAAGTTTTTAAACTGTTCTTTCCATGTCGTGTCATCAACATCTGATGGTATAAAGAAACGTTGGTTGCCCTGTTCTGATAGTCCTTGCTGAATACCTTGACCCACTAACTGTGTCATTTCCGTTTGTTGCTCTGGAGTAGGAACATCACCACTAGCTAGTACATCTTTAATCATTTTCTTGTTTACAATTTCAATAGATTTATTTTTTATGTACTTCCTATCTATATTATCAATATCGTACGCCTCAAGCGTTGCAGAAACTTCCTTTGAAGTATCCATTTTCTTTTTCAAGAATGGTAATACATACGTTCGCAACTGATTGATAAGATACCACTTTTTATTTTCCTTCATTACTTCAAAGAGTGTTTGATTTTGTTGCAACAATGCTTCAACTTGTCTCCAAGCCGTTCCTGATGGTGCAGTATTTCCAAGCATTGACTCTGATATCCCAGTCAATTCGTTGCCAAGTGCTTTCCATTGATTACCGAAAGACTGTTGTGACGTTATATCATGAGAAGCGTTATTGACTTGTGTAATAGGTTGATTAGGTAAGTGGACTAATATATCTCCAGTTTCAATCGCAGCAAGAGCGTTCTGACCCTGAAATGACGGATCGGAAGTCTGAAAGATAAGTTTTGAAGCGAGGTCTAGCTGGTCTTTTGTAGACTTCACACCGTGGTTTACCATCCATTGAGAGTCAAACAAATACTTAACTGAACCCGTAGACAACGTCATGCCGTCCTCTGGAATCAGGTGCGTTATCATTAGAGGACAACCATTCTCACGACCTGAATACAGTGTGAAATCATCATACGAACCTTTCTCTTTAGAAGCCAAAAATGATATCACGTGCATTTGGTCTACATAGGTGTCATCATCTTTATTTTTCCCCGTAATGTAACGTAGAGGTAAATTACCGTGTACTTCATACACACGAATATATTCACTCTTTGTATCAACCTGTGTTCTATCAAGTGTCTTTCGTGTAGACTTTGCGTCACACAGCTTTTGAACCATAGTCATATCGTATCCCTTCCGTTGGTATAATTCTGACTCGGTAAGTTCTAACACTTCTATTTTTATATTCTTATCAAAGTCTACGGAATCAACAATCAACCTATCCCACGGAATGACTGAAGGAATAAGTTTCCCTTCTTTCTCTACATATTTAACTACCGCCGATCCATATCGTGCAAGAGTTCTGCCCCACTGACTAAGAAATAAACCATAGTTTTCTCGCTTCATCCAATCCTGTAAGTGTATAGAAGCAAGCAATGAGTCAATAGTATCCTTGGACTTTGACGGTCTGACTTTTATTTTGTTTTGTCTTATCTCTGTCGCCCGATACCAAATATTTGAAGCAGCCACTACGATATTGAAAAATGGTTTTTCTCTGCCGAGGGCATCTGTTTCACCTGATGTATGCTTTGAGTTCAGATACGCTTGGATTTTATTTATATCCTCGTACATATCTACAGTGACATACTTTGAAAGTACAACACCGTTCCCAGATGTGTAGTCCGATTCTAACTTCCTAACAATTCCACACAGTTCATCCTCTACTTTCTCTTTGTTTTTATATGGCATTTAATAGACCCACCGATCTAATATTACCTGTAAGTAATAGTTGTTGTTGGCATTGTTCCAATAATATCTACAACAAGTCCACGCTTAACTATTTGATCAAACGTGTATACACCAACAGCCGCACTCGTTGGAAATGATGCAATAAGAAGTGATGATGTTGCTTGACTACTGTCCCTCAATGAGGAGTTTGTAGTTGTTGCATCATAAAAATTCATAACTCCAGCTGCAGCACCTGTAATAATTACTGACCCAAACGCTCCTGGATATGTCTGAAGTGTTTGTGGGCCTGTCGAGAATCTACCCGTTGAAGTTGTTGTTGCTTGATATTCATGTGAACGACTGACACTTGCATCGGCCAATGAAGCTCTATCATTTACAATCACGAATCCTAAAAACAAAACCACTACTGAAACGCCTACAATTGACGCTAAAATCTTTTTCATAATATTGCTATTAATAATAACCCACCGTCTAGTATAAAAACTGCTTTAATAATACCACACTATTTTACTTCGTACTATTCTTTCCAGCATGATTTGTATTTGACCTAAAACGTGATAGTTGTTTGTCTGAAACTAATGCTCTACTCTCTGATTGTCCTGGTGCTATCCTTGACATAATGACAAAAAACATGCGCATTATCCATGTGTCAGAAGCATCAGGGCTATGACCTATTATCTCTTTAACCCTTTCTTTTTGTGTTGCCATACGTTTCCCATCTCCTGTTGAAGCATCTTGATACGTTGGCAACTCCTCAATGATAGACTCCTTTTGCATACCCGTAACACGTGAAGCAATGCCGTGATTGTTTACTAAATCAGCAAGTGTAAACACACATTGCGATCTCAAGTTGCGATAGTCTGATACAAGCGGTGCATCCTTTGTGTATGAAACATTTGGCAGTCTCACAATGTTCATGTCAGTCTTTATAGGAACGTATGAAGACTTAAAACCGATTATTCCATCAAGTAAAGAAGACGAGGCAACACCCGCCCCGACACCTATTGCATCAACCACAATATGTGAGTAGGGGATTCTATCAACAGAAGCGTACTCACGTATTTTTACAATAATGTTTTCGGTATTTAATCTCTCAAACTCTTCTCGCTTATATTCTTCTAAACCTTCCCAAAAAGAAAAGATAGTTTTGTCCGAACCATCATCTGCAATGTCCACACTTAAATACTTCTCATTATTTTTTACAATCGTGTTTGAAAATACGTCAATGAGTGCATCATACTTAAATAACGCTCCAGCATTATCAATATATTCTGCAAGAATTTCCTGCTTGTATGATTCAAAATCTAACTCAACTCTTGCTTTATCCTTTTCACCCTGTGGCAAGTATGGGTTATCCAAAGACGTAAAATGAAAGCAAGAATAATCTTTATCAATCGTTGCCATTTTTTCTAGTCTCCGGAGATTTGGATTTTCTTTTTTTGGTGTACCAATAAACGTCGCTGACCCGCTGTAATCAATCAGTGCTGGTCTAAAAATCTCCTGCCACCCGATAAAAAAATCCTTCATGGTATCCACCTCATCAAAAACAATCTTGTATGCTGGCTTACCTCGAAAGTTTTCTCTCGTCTCCCAACCTGCTAATTTAATTGTTGAGAAACCTTTATCAATAGTCGGTACACGAATTTCAAGACGTTGCTCGTTGAACTGTGCGACACCATGTAAACGCTTACGCATTATCTCCCAAACAATATCCCTCGCTTGGGTCTGTGTTGGAGCAATATAAAAAATAGGTCTGTCTTTTTTAGATATAGCACTAAATGCCATATCTTCTGTCTCAAGAGTCGTTTTACCGCTTCTTCGTCCAGCTCTTACAACTTTGAAACGAGCCTTTGATAAAATTATTTCCTTTTGTTTATCGTGAAGTATCGGATGAGACATTGAATGTTTTATCGAAAGTTATGTTTACATTTCCCATTAAACTTCCCTCAATAGGCTGTGACGCTTTTCCGTACACACGGTCATTCAATTCACGAATAGCTGCAATATCTCCAGTAAGCGCTTTATCAATAAGAGCTTTGTTTATCGGACGTATATTTTCTATATACGTTTTAATAAGCTGTTTTTTAGCCCATTGAATTTGAAGAGTATGCGATGCTTTACTACCTTTAGGCCTTCCACCCTTCCTTCCATTTTCTCTAGCTATGTGTGATGGTGCTGACATTGGATTAAAAAGCTGAAAACTATTTCTTAGTTCTAGCTGCTACTAACATCTTACCATACTCCTTACGATCTTCAATGCTCGTATTTTTCCACCTTTTGCTCACAAGTATACTTGCCTTCTTTGACCTTTCCTCTGAAGACATTGAGGCCCATCGTTTTTTATTTGCATCGCTGTGAGCTTTTCCCATAATTTTATTGTATCACATACACCACTAGAGGCAACAAACAATGACTTATCTGACCTTAAAACAGTCAAACTGACGAAGGTGACTAAATGCTAATACTACCCAAAATTGCACCTTTTTCCATCAAAACAGACATCTGATACAGCTGATACACCTTTTTTAGACCATTATGACGAGTTCTGATACAGCTGATACAGCTTTAGACAAATTCGTTTGGGACTTATGATAAGCCATAAGATACAACAGATACACCTTTAAATATAATATGATTCATTTATATATATATATATAT
>Ga0163151_10004686_pt1 | contig 18113 bp, 9 predicted proteins | sample OliLakLV19MP5IB2_FD_145596 | JGI IMG/M metagenome (GOLD analysis project Ga0163151, IMG submission 145596) | Freshwater microbial mat bacterial communities from Lake Vanda, McMurdo Dry Valleys, Antarctica - Oligotrophic Lake LV.19.MP5.IB-2 | ecosystem: Environmental > Aquatic > Freshwater > Lake... | reverse complement strand
TCAAAGAGGAGAGGGCTATAAACCACCAGGTCAGCCAGAAGGGAGGTTTAATGTTGATGAAAATCTCCCGGGGTGTTTGATTCCATACTCCATCTGCATTGCGACCCAAGAGTAGTAGCGTATAATCTCCGGGCTGGAGATGTGCATATCGGGCAAAGCCCTGCGAAGACCTGGATTCTACATATTCATCATCCACTCCGAGGAGCTTGTACCGCACGTGTGTGGCTGCCGGATCTGAATAATCTATGGCATGAAACTCAAATGAAATTGTATTCCTATGATAAGGCAATTTGTAAATATCAACATGGTGGGAAACACTATAGTAAAAATCAGGCTCGTCGTTAATCAGGACTTCACTGATATATACCGGTGCTTCCCGCTGTGATAGATGAACCTCTTTCGGGTGAAAAACATTCAAGCCATTAATACCGCCGAACATCATTGTTCCGTCCTCTCTTTTTAAGTAAGCATGCGAATTATACTCACTGGCCTGCACACCGTCCATCTCTGAAAAAACAATCACTTCGCCGGTATTGGGGGTGTATTTCAGTAGGCCCGTATTTGAGCTGAGCCAGATATCACCATCTTCATCCATCATACCTGCGTAGAGTGTTTGCAGTAAATGATTTTTGGGATCCAATACTCTGGTGTGCTTTCGTGTGATAAGATCAAGATGGTAGATCCCATTATAATTAGTGATATAAATGCTCTTACGTTGAGGGTCATCCACGATACTCAATACACCATCTCTGATGGGCAGTGTATAAGTATACGCATATCGGCCGGCGATAGGGGTGTATACTAAAATGTTGATTTGATCATTGCTGACATATAAGTTGCCTTGTAGATCCGTCTTAAAATTGGTGACTAATTTGGATCTGGTCACCACATCTGTAAAAGGGGTAAGGTTGCAGGTATGGCCATCCATGGTTAATGCAAAGAGTCCTTCTTCTCCGGCTCCGACGATGATGGTGCCATTCGGGAGCAGATTGATCTGATCAAATTGAAGTACCTTCTCACCAGATGATTGTTTGACCGGCACTATTTTCTTAGTTGATATGGATAGCAGGTATAAATGATAATAAGCACTAAAAAGGATGGTGTCATCATCAAGCAGGATGCCAGAGAGGGTTGAAAAATCTTCAACTCCGGAGGGAAGCTCGGGCCACTGTGTTATAATTTGGCCATCTTGATCCATCAGGATAATACCACTTTTACGTGTCAGCACTATATAGGTATGGTCTGAACGCTGCAATATCCTGGCTACTGAAACTTGCTGTAAATCTGCATGCGCATCTAGGAAGTGATTAAATTTTTGTTTTTTAAGATTATAAAAGAAAACCCCTTGTCCATCACACCCGACAATAAGCGTAGAATCCGTAGTGATAAATGGAGAATAAGTCCGTTTGGCCGGGGCAAGCGTTGACTTATCTAATGGTACAATGTGGTTGATGACTTTACGGGATTGAATGTCAAACTCAAGTATGTCCCCCCTGGATACAGTTACGAATAGTTTGTCATCACCATATAAAGCTATTCCGCCTACAGGTGTTTTGGCAATGGATTGACGAAAGACACTATTATGAGTAGATGGATCATACAAGGCCAGGTCACCATTTGCAAATCCTATCCAGAATAGGTTGTCGGCTGCCTGACAAACATAACTTACATATTCAGAATCGGTGTGAAGCAGATTTGATTTGTTCCCCCGACCCAATTCATATAGTGAATATCCTTCATCACTTCCCCCAAGGAGATACATAGTAGATTTGTTGCGGGTAACTGCCATAAAATATACCTCACTAAAATTGATTGGATAGACGGACTGGATTGTTTGGTTGCTTATATCAAAAACAAACACCTCTTCACCGGCTTTGAGATAGAGTTGATTGTTGTCCAGCAGAAAGGCTTTATAGTTTTCCTTGAGGGTATCACCATCAGTACTGGTCAGAAACCAATGTTGAAATTGATCAGTCCCAGGATGGTACCGGTGCAAAGCTTCATACGTTGTAAACCAGATATAGCCGGAGGTATCTTCAAAAAATGTGCTTTGCACGTTATTGCCGATCATGTTGTGGGTGAGAGGTCGATACACATGCGTGTGAAGGCCATCGAAAATATTAAGGCCGTCGGTTGAAGAAATCATCATGAGTCCTTCTGACGTAACATAGTAATAGGCATTAGAATTTTGGGAGAGCTGAATGCTATTAAACTTAACGGGAATAGATTGTGGATATAAGGATAGCCAATATTGAACTAAAATTAAAACCAGAAAATTCCCTTTTAGCATCATGGTCTTACCAGATATCCCTTTTCTTTAAGTTGAAAATAAGGATCTCCTGTTGCTCGAATAGTAGGCAGAATCCATCCTGAGTCGAATGCCTTGAGAACATCGCTATTCCTATAATAACTTGAAATATAGCCGTATAAGAACATTTCAAAGAATACAGGTACTGATTGAGATGTGTCTGTAATAAAATAATCTACATTATCCCAAATATCTTTTATATTAAATGCTTCCCCACAGGAGAATAATCCCAGAAGATTTGGCTTATCCAACTTGCCCTTTAACTTTGAAATTATATCACTAGGCTGAAGCTTTTTTTCTCCAAGATCCATGCTGATATCATCACCATGTCCCACAATAAAAACTTGCTCAAATTTTGTGAAACAAGATCTGAAATCCTTTGCTGTAATGGTGTTGATATACTTTACTACAAGTTTCCCACGATAGGCTGTATATCGAGTTCCCCTATTAATCCGCCTGGCCAAATCCTTGATAGATGTCAAATATATTTTATCCTCTTCGTCTTCATTCTGCGGTTTAGACACAAGCACCAATATTTTATCAAGCTTACGGATACTATACTTTATCTCCATGATCAGAGATGTTTCCCTTCTAGTCATCTTTAAACTTTCAATTTTACGAATAAAATATAATGAAAGCCTGTATTCTCCTGAAAATAAACCGAGAACTGCTAAAAAAATATAAGTTGTTTTATTTACCTCCGTATTCTTGGTCTTGTAAGCAAGTAACAGCGATTTCAAGTTCCTGATATCCAATGCCAGGTCAAATTGGTCATTTGGATCTATCTGATAATACAGTCTCAATTCAGGAGGTAGTAAATCCCTATTTATAATATCGTAGAGATTCTTTAGGTCACGATTCATATTATGATAACTCGCTATTTTTTATAGAATGAAAATGAGCCAGCAGGTCGTCTTCTCTGCTGGCTTGAACAAAGTAAGTCAAGTAGTTGGAGAAATCATCTTTATAGAAAATTGGACACACTAGTAAGTGAAAGAAGTCTTGAAAAAAGAGCGTTTCTGCTGACTATAATATTCAACTCTATTCCAGATTTGTCACTTATTTCCTGTTCGCTTCTTTGCTTTTGTAACTGTATTTGGCCTTTTAGGTTTTATTGCAGTCTGCTTAGCTTTTCTCTTCAGTGCACTTGCTTTTTCAGTATCAGTAAAGGGCGGATTTGGTGCTTCAAGCAGGGAACCCTTCTTCGTCGTCATAAGTGTGACAGCATATACCTTACCTACCTCCCCTTCTCTTATTCGATCTTTTACGCCAGCATAAACCCCATTGTATCTTGCAAACCTGTATATACTATGAGGGAATGTGGGATCTGTAGCTCCAAGTATTGTAAACCATTTTCTGAGCCGCAATGTACCACTTGGGAGCAGTTTAGGTTGTGATCTTCTGCCGCCTGATGAAGTTTCGCCTGTTCCAAATGGTGGGTTTGGGGCATCAAGCTTTGCTGCAGTAAGAATAGTTACCGGGTAGGTATTGCCTGGTGTACCTTCGCCGATTCTATCTTTTACGCCATTAAATCGTCCATTATACCTTGCATATCGAAAAGGGCTGTTTGGCTGGGCGGGGTCCACTGGTCCGAGGTCTGTAAACCATTGTGATAATCTCGTCGTCATGTTGAAATAGTTAGTTTATGTTAATTATAAATATATACCCGGGTCTATATCCGTTTTTGCACCAATTAATGCTCATACGAGCTTGATTCAACCTGAACGGAATTGTGAATTATCGTGACTGCTCATTTAGCTTTCAACTGCTGCTCCAGATGGCTTCGCACTTCATCATGCTCTACTTTGAGTATCCGCTTCAGCTCTGGATGAATCAGGTTGACAATATATTGAAATAACCCCAAAACAAATATAGATAAAAAGAAAAAATTATCCGATCTGGTCCCGAGCTTAAATACATTCCATTGAAGTTGATCATCCAAAAACCAAAATATCCCCACCAAAGCAAATAACCCTATGTTGTATTTTAATCTCTTCCGTCTCAGTTGCAGACTCACAGTATCCAGTTTACTTGGCTTATCTGTATTGTACTGTAAGGAATGGCTGAAATCCCTGTTTCGAATCCGAAAAACATCTGTCATCACGGAATAGGTGACGATGTGCGATGGAAACAACCGGATCAGGTCTTCTTTAAGCGATATCGGGTCGGTTTTTCGCGTGGTGGTGAAGGTGGACTTAACAGGCATCATAAAATGATTTCAAAACGCTAAGCAGGAGAAATTAAACGAAAGGAGAGATGTATCCCTATTTTGCAAGAAAATTCAAATTAGTTTGCTGGGCTTTGACCCAAATCATCCCTCTTAATAAAAGGAAGAAAGTACCCACATTAAGGTACCGTACATTCCGACTATCAACAATACCCCTAACATCATCTGGAACCCTGAAGCCCAATTGGATTTCACCTCTTCCCAATTGCCATTTTTGTCAACCCATCTCCTGGAACCATAATAATGCAAAAAAGCTAGCGTAAAGATGCAGAAGGTCACGAAACTACCTCCATCAATTCCTTCCTTTAGAAAAACTAGCCTCCAACCAATATTTAGGAGAATAGCTAACGCCAAGCCTATGGACAACCAAATAAATATTTGAATGGTCTGTCGACTGCCACAACCCCAAATCCCCAATTTTACCCACAAAGGATATTCCGTTCATATGAATAGATTTATTTGTTCCTTTTTCCAATTTTAGGAGACGACCTCATCAAGGTATTCATGTGTTGACCAGGGCGTCTCCTTTCATTCAATTATTACAAGTGAATAATCCTCCTGGTGATCACCCCTGCCTCCGTCAATACTCTCACGAAATATAAACCGGCAGGCAAATCTCCAAGATCCATTTGGTGCGAAAATTTTGTTGTCCCCGAACCGCTCTCCGGAACCTGTCGAACAGGCACTCCCAACTCATTGATCAGTTCAACTTTCACCTTGGTTGCAAATTGAAAACTGGCACTGATATTCAATTCGTTTTTCACTGGATTAGGGCTGATCAGAAGATCTTCCGCTGAAAGCGTGAGTACTGGTACGGTGACTTCCCCTATGGTGGTGATGACGTTGAGCTCCTCCCCATCTTCATTTTCAAAATAATAGGAGACCGGATCCTGACTGAAGGAAACCTCTGACAGGTCTATCTGCGGGAGCTTGGGCATAAACTGTATAGTATACATCACCGCATCATCCGGCAAAGTGACTCCCGTAGCATCATCCCAGATGAACCCAATAAAACCAGCTAACGGATCCAGAATAAAATTATCCTGATTCAATCCCAACAAAGGATGATATTCTCCCACACTTAACAGCGTGAACTTATCAGGATCAAAGCGAACTGAAAATTGTCCTGCCCTTATACGATCAAATAACCGCGTAGAAATGCTGACGGAAAAAGTATCCACTCCATGCACATCTATAGAAGATGCGATCAGATGTATATCAGCTACGCCACGTTGATCGAGTATAGGATTATCTAATAGCCCTTGCGGATTGTTACTGTTATTTACATCCCCCATTTTCCATCCAATCAGATCCGCATCACTCACATTACTTTGGATATTCTGCAACACCACACCTGTCGGCCATGTGGAGGAAAATGGATCAGCCGGGGTCGGGAACAAATAATCTCTGTCTGTAAATACCCAGGACTCGCAAGTAGGGAGATCGACAATATGTCCAAGGATCAGTCTGCGCAATTCAGACACATCACCCGCATTGACTGCATTGCTTTGTCTGGCATCTGCCGCTAATATTTTATACGGAGTGTTCAGCTTCTGGATTCCCAGGATATGCCGCTTGATCGCACTGAGATCCCCTGAGTTGACACCATTCTTATAGTTGGTATCCTTTGATGCGCTCACTTCATAGGTAGCTCCTGCAGGCACATCGGTAAAACAATAATCCCCGTTAGCATCCGTCATGGCCGTATACCGCTTGCATCCATGGAGACTTACATTCACATTTGCAATGGGAGCGAAGTCTTCCCGCATGATAGTGCCACATACATCGACAAGCTGTTCAAAACAAAACGAGCCTGATCGGACCACCGGGGTAATTATATTCCCGTTTACATCTTCGGCATAGATAGCTACAGGCGTGCCTGTGATATTGAGATCGGTTTCACCGGCAACGCTGGAAACAATTCTGATTCTGGCGATAGCGATGATCGTATTGTCAGGAATGTCGGTAGCCGATGGATTCTCCCAATAGAGGCTACCGGTAGCGGCATTATTGACAAAATCCTCAAAGTCCCCGGGCAAATTCTGCGAAAAGACCTCGAGCAATTTTCCTTTGGTGGTGTCTTCCAACTGGATACTGAACTGGAAGTTTATCATATCCTCAAATCCCCTTACGCGCAGTGGGATTTCGACGATCTGGTTTTGCTCACCACAGATACTATTGTCAAAATCAAACGTGAGATTACCTGTGATTCCTCCGGACGTATATTCTCTATAACACCATTTCCAGCTATTGTCGCAAGGATCAAAATATCGGATGTAGATTTTATGATTTGATACAGATGACAGATTGGTACTGAGTGTATTCGTGGTACCTAATATCGTATTGTCCCTAAACCATGTCACTTGCTGCAAATTGTCAGGTGCCACCAGCGTCACTGTATTATTTGCGACCGTAAAGGATATCAAATCTCCACAGGCTGTCGGGTCACACCAGTAAAAACGCAGACAACATAACTGCCAACCAGGCCGGGAATCCAATATCGAAGCGAAACAGTCCTATAATCACAATTGGCTCCGACAGGAACAAATGCACTTTGTAGTCCAGTGCCCAGTGATGTTCCGGTTTCTTCCAGAATCCAGGACATACTTTCATACGCCTGATCTACCGAAAACCTGTACCCACTATTCTCTGTATAATTTATCCGGATGATGTTACAATTGACCGGGTTGCAGAAATAGATCAATCTGCAACAGATGCGCCATCTGCCGGTATTATCTCTGTACTTAACCGATATCCATCTGGAAACACAATTGCCGGGATAGGGAATGACGATGGCGCTTGTGGTGCCGAGCGTTTGTGTAGGTGTATCATCAAAGTACCAAGTAATATCAGTTGACCCAGCTGAATTCAGTTTGAACGTAGCCTGATCCGATGATGACAGATAGCCATAGTCTATCGAACCGAAACATTCATCTGGAGGACACAAATAGATTCTAAGGCAACAAATTCTGTAGCGGATCCCATCAAAATACCGGACACTTATCGTCCGCCAGTTGCACGGTGAAACGGGCAATACCCAATTACTGTTTATGCCCTGGCCTATTTGCTGATTGGTTTCATCAATCGTCCACTGAATATCTGAGGACCCCGAAGGAAGACTAAACTGATAGCCTGTAGCGGATACAAACTTCCAGGATATGGTGTTACAGATAAATGGATTTCCTACGCCGATATCTATGCAGTAGTAATGTACGCATCCGTCATTGCCAAAATAAGGAAAGCAAACTGTGTAATTGCCCGCACCCGGAAACGTATAGCTGAGTGAAGTACTTCCGCCACTTACCGGCACATTGTTGACAAGCCAGCTTTGCCCCTGCGCGATGGGTTCGCTGGCGTTAATGAGATATTGAAGGTTATTTTCTGTTCCAATAAATTCGACCGTCAATTGTCCTTCATTGGTGGTGAATGTAGGTTCACACGGATTGATATGTGTGCACCAGCAATAGCACCACGTTCTGCAACCAATGGTGATCACCAGGCAGATGGTATAGTTACCCGGATCATCATAAGTATGAGATACATTCTGGTTGGAGGAGGTGTTGCCATCTCCAAAATCCCAGGCATAAACTGCTTGCTGACCTGAAGGGGGGGAAGGTAATTCAATCTCTACTGTTGTATTTTCAATATAGAGTTCAATGGCTTCGGTAATATAGACGGGAGGTGTGTTGCCGGAACATGTTGGGTGATCAAAACACAATTCGGTACAATACGAAGAAGTACCGCATGCGTTTGTCACATACAGACATACCATAACGCAAGAACCTTCCGGAAACTCAATCACAATCTGTGGCGACTGCGGCGTCCCCTCGAAGATGAAAACATCCGGACTGGAGAAGGTCCATTCTACCTGGTTTCCATCATGGTCTGCATTTAAAATAAATTTGTTAAAGAGGGCAAACTGAGATGTATAAAAAGCCACCGGAGCTGTGATGCATCCTCCTATCACTACTTCGTGACAACAACTAAAGACCTGGATGCCGCTGCTAAATACTACCTCGCAAACCGTATAGGTTCCTGGGCCAGGAAAAATAATCGATGGATTTTCTGAGGTGGATGAGGTTCCGCTGGTATATTGTTCATTGGCTTCGGGAACGTTCCATTGAAAGGTTAGACTGCCTGATCTGTGTTGATCAGATGGATCATCAAGATTGACATCTCCACCGCCGCAAAACCTATTGAGGAAATCAACTGTATTGGAAGCCTGGTATCTGGGCTGAAACCAAAAGCAGTCATCGCAAGGATTACAATCCACCAACTCACATACTCCTTCTGTCCATTCGCAAGCGGAGTAACCTGCATCAGAAGCATAACATTCATTCGGAAACTCTGTACCATTGACACATACCGGCACATAATCCTGAGAACAGGTTACAAAGCCGGAGAAGTGCTCCTTATAGCATATATCATCAATATAAAAGTCTGTGCTACCTGTGTTATTGTAATAAAAGTTTAAATGTCCAATCGCATTCGTTTGATAATTGGAAATGGTCTGTCTAAGTGTACTATTTTGCCAGAATTCAATTCGATCTGATGGAAAGAAAATCAGGACAGATTTAAACCATGCATTGGATGTATATGAAAAAGTCCCAATCGTTTCACTTGTGTTGGGTGATGTCTGCCTATACATCGTTGCCGTACCGCTATTGTACTTTACAAACAAGGGATAAATATTACTCTCAGAAGTATAAAATCCAAATGACCCTGCTTTACCTGAAGGTATATACATCATCCATTCAAGCCGCGTCACACTGAAGATGGTCCTGTCAACATCAAATACAATATCGGAGGTGCTTCCAAAACGGAGTGATTTGGTTCCTGAAAAAGATTGCAGCGTAGTAACTGTAGCTTGTTCGTTGGGTTGATTAGAAAATAAATAAAACGGAGGTGTGCCTTGCGGCGTAATATTTCCATTTGAATAGTTTTCAAAATCACTGCATTGTGAATAATCATATATAAACGAATTACAACAAGATTCAGGGCAAGTGACGGGTGGTGTTGAATTAATTTGAGCTTCCCATATCCCCCGACCATACGTCGCTACTCTGATCAGGTCTGCTGATTTGACCATTTCCATATCGCGAATTGGAACCAGGGGCAATCCTTCTTCATAGATACTCCATGCACCTCCGCTCCGGTTGTACACCCCTATATTCATGCCGAGATAGAGTCCATCGTTACCTCCGACTTCTTCATCTACGACGATACAGCGGGCTTGCAATGAGGGGAGGCCGGAAGAAAGATCTGTAAAGTTGGTCCCCATATTCTCAGACACTTTGACTTGTCCGGAAGTGGTACTGAGGGCGATCCAGATTTTTTGGGCATTGCTTTCGCTTACATAAATATCGCTGACGTATCCACCTGCATTGACAGATGTCCATGAACTTCCACCATTGGAGGTTCTATACAAGGTGTTGCCGACCGAGGCATAGATAAAGTTTGTATTGGAGGGTGCAATTGCAAGGACATCGAGATCATCATTGATGGCGCCGACTGAAATTTTAGTCCAGGTATTTCCGCCATTAGTAGTTTTATACACACCATTCCACCCTCCATAAAGGATGTCCTGATTATTTGGATCTATACATAGTGGTGTGACCCAATTGCCTTCGTCGGGTTCCGGGAGATCAATCAAGGACATGCCACCATCCGTAGTTTTATAGAGACTGCCCAATTGGGTCATTCCAAATATGACATTGGTATTTATGGGACTGATGACATTATCCATTCCGTCTGCTCCCAGCCAGTCGATCCATGCGCCATTTGGTTTTCGAATCGAAGTACCATTGTCTTGTGAACCGAAGCATATCACCTGCGGATTTTGTTCAGAGCACGATAGCCGGTATATCTGTCGGATACCAAGACCTTCAGACAGATCAATCCAGTCACCACCTGCATTGGTACTCTTATAGACACCTCCATCGCTTCCTGAATAAATGGTGCTTCCGATATATTCAAGTGCATGCACATCGGCGTGATTATATCCCAGCGTGTTGTCATAAAACCATTCGGTCAGTGGGGTAAAAGAAGATCCCCCATTTACAGATTTCCAGCAGATGATTCCGGCAATATAGACTTGATCGGCATTGGCCGGATTAGCACAAATGGCCATATCATAATCAGCTTGTCCACCCTCTCCGGTACCATCGCTCTCATAGCCAAAAAAATTAGTGCCGTTGAAGGAATTACCGGAGATGGTCGTGATAAAATTCTGGCCTGAATTGGTAGAACGGTAAAGCCGGCCAAATTCCTCAGCGGATGCCTGTACGACGTAAACTACTGCTGGGTTTTGCGCTGACACGGCTATCATTGATCTGCCGACGTGGGTGATCCCATTAGATGATCCGATATTTGTCCAGGTGGTACCATTGTTCGTAGAGCGCATAAACGCTACGCCGTTGCCAGAGCCGGAGGCATAAACGATGGTAGGATCGCCGGGCTTAAATTCGATATCCTCCATCGGATTGGAAGATACCATGGCCCAGGTGTTGCCTCCATTGGTTGAGCGATGCACCCCTGTTGAAGAGGCTACAAGGATAATATTAGTATTGGTGGGATGCACAACAATTTTCCTGACGCCTTGCGGCCCAGAACCTGTCTCTTCCCAATCTGATCCGGAGCTTGTAGATTTTAATACGCCTCCTTCAGAGAGTCCTGCATATACTTTGGTAGGATTGGCCGGATCTATCGCGAGATTAAAAACATCCATCCATGCAGCATTTTCAAAATCGATGAGGGGATTCCAGCTTGTACCGCCATTGGTAGTCTTCCAGATTCCACCTCCGGGAGAACTCACATACATAATGGAGTTATTCGATGCCTGCACGGCTACGGAGGTGATTCTGCCATTACCTGGATTCCAACCTTCTGTTGGAGACCAATAATCGGGGCCCAATTCTGTCCAGGGAACCATCCTGCGTTCATGCTCCGGTTGCCTGGCCATGAAAGATTTGAATGCAGCATCTTCTGTGTCTCTGGAAATGAAATAACCGTTTTGATCAACATGAAATTTTTCCTCATATAGCCAGCGCTGAAACTGCTTATACCCTGATCCGCGCCCTTTTCCTTTTTGTTTGAAAATCTGGTCTGCCAGATTTTCTATTTCATGGATGGTCAGACCGGTGGTGTCCATCAATCTGAAGATGCTGCTCTGTGCATGGCTTGAATCGGGTGACAACCAACCCAGGGATAGAAAAAGCAGAAGTAACAAATAACTTCTGAAAGTGAGTGCAGGTGCTATAACCCCGCAATGGTTAGCGATGAGATTTTTCATAAAAGGGTGTTATTAGGATTGAAAATCTTGAATCCAAAATTCCCTGATATGCATTGGTTGGGGTATATAACTTTTGTTATAAGCCCTAGGGGGGATTTTTTTGTTGTTTATTGGTTGACTTGTGCTGAAGGGAGCCGAAGCACGTGTTTATTGGTTGACTTGTGTTGAAGGGAGCCGAAGCACGTGTTTATAAGTTTATATGTTGATGTGTTGATGTGTGATCGACAGATTGTTCATTGGTTTCGGTGAATAGGAAGTTTAGTTGAATTGGTTGAATGTTTAGTTAGGTAAGCAGAGGACACTCACAACTCATACTTCGACACTTCAACACTTCGACTCCTTTCGCTCATCCATGTGCAGCTCAGTGCGGCGTACTTCGACTCCTTTCGCTCATCCATGTTCTCCCGCGGTTGTTGAGCTGCAGCATGAGGATGTGTAGAGCGAGTCGAAATACAGTACAGCGCAGCTCAGCAACCGTCCGCTCAGCACAAGTTTTTCATACTTCATACTTCGACTACACTCAGCACATCGATTTTCATTCTTCACTTTTCTCTTTCTCCGGTTGGTGAGCGAAGTCGAACCATCATTTTTCATACTTCATACTTCGACTACATTCAGCACATCGCTTTTCATTCTTCACTTTTCTTTTTCCCCGGTTGGTGAGCGAAGTCGAACCATCATTTTTCATACTTCATACTTCGACTACACTCAGCACATCACTTTTCATTCTTCACTTTTCTTTTTCTCCGGTTGGTGAGCGAAGTCGAACCATCATTTTTCATACTTCATACTTCGACTACCTCAGCACATCGCTTTTCATTCTTCACTTTTCTTTTTCTCCGGTTGGTGAGCGAAGTCGAACCATCACTTTTCATACTTCCTACTTCGACTACACTCAGCACATCACTTTTCATTCTTCACTTTTCTTTTTCTCCGGTTGGTGAGCGAAGTCGAACCATCATTTTTCATTCTACGCTCCCTGGCTATCATTAAGCTTATTAATCGCCTCTGTCCTGTTGGACACCTGGAGCTTGTCGTAGATTTTGTGGATATGCTGGGTGACGGTGCCATAGGTGATATTGAGGAGTTCGCCGATTTCTTTGTACAACAAACCTTTAGCTAGATGTTGCAGGATCTCTTGTTCGCGGGGGGAAAGAGGCAATACTACATGTGCACGGCTGACCTGCATTTTTTGAAATTGGTCAAGAACCCTCCGTGCAATACTTGGGCTCATCGGCGAACCACCGGCGTGAAGTTCACGTACAGCGGTCAATATCTTTTCTACCTCTGCCCCTTTGAGAATATACCCTTTAGCTCCTGCCTGCAGTGAATTGAAGATCTTATCGTCGTCTTCATAGACCGTAAACATGCAAAACTGCGTCGCAGGGCAGTGCTTATGTAAAAAATGAATGGCATCAATACCACTTGCACGGGGCAATCCGATATCCACGATCAGGATATCCACGGGGTGCTGTGGTAGAAAATTCATTGCATCTTCTGCATTGAAATAGACCTGCTGACATTCCATATCTTCCTCCTCATTAAAAATCTCCTTCAGATATTCAGCGACATCTTTCAGATCTTCCAGTACAGCCATCTTTATTTTATTCACCAGTAGGAGGATTTAATGGTACCACGATATGGATGTGCATTGCTTCGGCTGTTTTTTCAAAGGTAAGTGCCCCTCCGGCAGTATACATCCGTTTACGGCAATTAAATAATCCATTTCCCTTATCTGTTGCCATCTGCGGATCGAATCCCTTTCCTCCGATCTCGGCTATATGAATGTGGAGCTGATGGTTTGTGTTGATTTCAATTTCCAGGCGTTCCGCACCAGAGTATTTTACTGCATTGTGGAGCATCTCTTTAAAAACCAGAAACACATTCCTTCTTTTTTCCGCGCCGATGGACACCTTGTCCATATGATCCGCCCGGGAAACAAATTTTAAAGGCAGTTGATGTTCCTCGAGATATTCAGAGGCATACCTGCGCAGGTAACCCACCAGATTTTCGGCGGTATCAAACCTTGAGTTCATCGCCCAGATGATTTCAGACATATTGCGCACGAGCCTTTTACTATGCTCCGAAATACGTTTAATCTGATTTGCCTCGTCTGCGTCCTTCGCTTGTTTGAGTGCTCTGTCGCTGAGGTACCGTATGGTCGTCAGTCCGGAACCAAGGTCATCATGCATTTCTGTAGCAATGCGGTTGCGTTCATGCTCTAGTGCTCTCTGTTTCTCAATGATCAGTGCCTGTTCGCGCACTACTTGATTTCTCCTTTCGAGTTTACGCTGAAAGTATAATCGTACAGCCCCATACATCATCCCAACCGCCAATAAAAAACAGAGTGTCATAAACCACCAGGTCAGATAAAAGGGTGGCTGGATGATGATCTCAATCGCCCTAGGTGATTTATTCCAGTGTCCGTCAGCATTCGCACCCAGCAGCAACAATGTATATGTACCATACCGGAGGTTAGCGTACCTGGCAAAGCCTTTTGCACTTTGTGATTCTACAAACTCAGGATCCACGCCAACCAACTTATACTTGACTCGTGTTGCATCCGGATCAGCATAGTCAATGGCATGAAAATCAAAAGAAATGGTATTCCGACTATAGGGCAGTAAATATTTGTCCCTGAATTCAGGCACTACTATGGCGGTATCCGGCTCATCATTTATTTTAACTGAACGGATATAGACAGGTGCTTCTGTATTGGAAGAGACGACCTGATCAGGATGAAAATAGTTTAACCCATTGATGCCCCCGAAGAATATATGTCCATCCTCCGTTTCGAGATAAGCGTGTGAATTGAATTCCTCAGCCTGTACACCATCCATTCTGGAATAAACCTTGACACTATTTGCTTCTGGGTTATACTTTAAAATTCCCATATTAGAGGAAAGCCAGAAATTCCCTGCTGCATCCTCAATGGCCGCATAGATCGATTGTGACAGTAAATTTTCTTTATCCACGATCTGGACAACCTCTTTTGTATCGTGCCGAATATAAAAAATTCCGTAGGTGTTTGTCAGATAAATTCCGGATTTGGTTTTATCCTCCAGGAGACTTCCAACCCCTCCCTGAATCGCCAACTCGTAGGAAAATCGGTGATGTTGATCATCCTGAGATGGTCTAAGCACCAGCACAGAGGCATTGTCGTTACTGACATAAAGGTTTCCGGCGTTGTCAGCTTTAAACTGTTTTGTAAGCGTTGCATGATCGTCAAAATAGCCATAGGGTCTGCACGTAAAAGCTTTGTCTGTTAGTTGAATCTCCAGCAAAAGATCTTTCCTGCAACTGGCGACGATTTTACCATTTTCGAGTTTTTCGATCTGCTCAAAATTTAAAGAAGCATAGGAAGGGTCAGGTTGTAACTTTTTAATTTTTCCTGACGTCAGGTCCAATACATACAGCTGGTCTTTACTACTGAATAGAAACAGATGATCGTCTATCTGTGTGGCACAGGTAGATGTAAAATTCTTAATCCCATCAGGCAAATCAAGCCACTGCTGTAGCATGTCCCCTTTTTCATTAATCATCACAATACCTTGTCTTCTGGTGATGATGAGAAAAGTATGAGCCGTCAAGGAAAATATTTTGGTTATATTAAACGGCTTTTGATCAGAACCGGTATTTAAAATATGTTGAAATTTTTGTTTGTGGAGATTAAAAAAAAATATGCTTTGGCTGGCGCCTCCGATCCACAGCGTTGAATCCTTATCGATATAAGGCAGAGAAAGATAATTGGCCGCTTCTTTAGTTTCAGCGCGCATGGGCACAAAGCGATCTAAAATGATATCCCGGGCCAGATCATAGACAATCATTTCGTTGGGATGAACATTGACCAATATTCTGTTGCCCGATAATTCCAAAATACCATTAATCCGTATACCCACCAGGGGAGATTGAAAAAGAATATGGCCATTATGAGGATCTAATTGCATCAGTTTTCCGTCAGCCATGCCCAACCAAAAAGTTTTCGAATCAGACCAATAAACAAAACTTAATACCCCTTCAGCCTTATTTACCCATTTCATTTGACACCCATCATCTATTGCATACATCTCATATCCCTTAGGGCTCAGGCAGAAAAGTAAAGTCTTGTTATGGTCTTGAATGATATCTATCGGGGTGGTATTTGAAAAATCAACCGGAATTATCTTCTTAATGTTACGTTTTGCCACGTCAAAAACAAATATATCATTTCCTGCCCTCAAATACAGATCATTTCCAGAGAGTAGAAAGGCTGTATGGTTTGACCTGAGGGTATCCCCGCTGGGGTTAACCATCATGGTATAATCTAGCTTATCCGTTTTCGGATTGTAATGGTGTAAAGCTTCTGAAGTGGTAAACCATATTATACCGGAGGAGTCTTCAAAAAAAGTGCCTGACATATTATTCCCGGCCATATGATGGGTCAAAGGTCGATACGTTTTCGTCTCTTGCCCATCGAAAATATTGAGGCCATCGAAGGAGGAAATAAAAACCTGGTGATGGGAGGAATTATAAATATAATAATTTGAGTTTTGCGAAACAGTGATGGTTGAACAATATTTATATTTTGCCTGACTATAGGCGTGGCCGGGCAAAATCCATAATACAAAAGCAATGGCAAAAATTATTTTCATTGCTGCAATTTAACACCTCTGGTAAATATCTTATACGTTGGATCACTTTTAGCCTGGAAGATGGTCGCTAGTCTGCCGGCCTCGAAGGCATGAAGGATCGTATAGGATCTGAAGTAATCAACCAGGTAGCCATATAAAAACATCTCGACAAATCGGGAGACCGAACTCAGGTGATCGGATATAAAATAATCAAATTGACTTTTTATCTCCATGGCACAAAATGCCTCTCCACATGTAAAAACACCAAGGATCGGAGGATGCATGGTATTTTCATTCACGGCCTGTGTGATCATTCCGGGTGTAAGTATCTTTTTCCCCAGCCTAATATGACCATCGTATGTTTCGCTTCTATTCTCTCCATGACCGGCAATAAATACCTGGTCATACACACCCCAGGATGTGAACAAATCGTCCGGATCAAAATCGTCATCAACGGCGATCACGGTAATGGTATCATGTATGCCGCTCAGCTTTTTAAAATCCCCATTCCGTTCATCATCAAAAGACACCATGATCAGGATACGTTCGGCTCTTCTTTGTTCATAGATTAACTGAATGATGAGCGGAAGAAATTGCGGAAACAAACCCGTATTGGCTGCCTGGTTCAGATACGTCACATAGGTTTTCTTTTGTAGGTAATATTGGCAAAACCCCTGGAACAGGTATTTGAAGTAATTCGTTGCAGGCAGGTGTGAGACGTATGTGGACAATCCGTCTTCCAGTTGTAAAAGTTTCTCCTGAAAAGAATGAGTATGTCTGGCCTCACAGAAATCAATAACGGGTTCAGGCAGAGATGCTGCGTGTCTGTTTATCTCCGCATGTACATTTGTCTGATTGCAAAACAAAGTGGAGTCGATTTACCAACAGGAATAGGAAAGATATTAAAATAAAAATTTGACTTAAATGTTATACGTCAAAATTTTCGTCTTCTGTAAAAGGTGGAATTGGTGCTTCCAACTTTGTCGCACTTAACACTTTTACCTGATAAGTAGCACCAACCCGACCTTGCCCGATGGGATCAGGTACTCCCTGATATTCTCCATTGTAGACAGCACTAGCCATTCCCTGGGCGGAGACAGGTGGAATGATGGTAAACCATTGTGATAGTCTTTTTGTCATGGCAGAAAAAATTAAATGTTTATCGTTAGGGTAAACTTAATCAAAACCTCTTCAGAAGGGTTTTAAAATTTTAGTGGTGTGAAGTTAATCGTATGTTATTGAATATATGCTTGTGATCCTAGATTCTAAGAAAGGAATTTTGGGATCGCATCACCGGGGTTTTTGGGATGTCGGAATCTTCTGGACAAAAAATAAGGAGAAGGCTTAACACTAGTTGTTTGGGGTTTTGTGTTTTGCCTTCTCCTTTTCTAAATTCTATACCAGTAATATTTCTCAAGGTTAACTCCCCTTTCTCAGTGGTATGACGTTTCATACCGATGGGTCATTTTCCCTGCATCCGGCATTTGTTTAATGTTCATTAAGCCTGTGCAAACCATAGAATATGCCGGACAGACACTCCATGAACACTGATAACTCAATGACTGCCTAAACAGTTTTAAAGTAAAAAGGAGAAAATTCAAGCATGAATGATTTCAGTTTGATAGTTCTCTCCTTCAGGTGTTATGCAATACACAAATTTATCTACCGTCTTGGGGC
>Ga0163151_10004681_pt1 | contig 18127 bp, 7 predicted proteins | sample OliLakLV19MP5IB2_FD_145596 | JGI IMG/M metagenome (GOLD analysis project Ga0163151, IMG submission 145596) | Freshwater microbial mat bacterial communities from Lake Vanda, McMurdo Dry Valleys, Antarctica - Oligotrophic Lake LV.19.MP5.IB-2 | ecosystem: Environmental > Aquatic > Freshwater > Lake... | reverse complement strand
GTCATCCGATCCGATGAAGACGTTATTATAAAGCTGGAGCAGGGCGCCAGGCCGATTGCCGGAGGTAAAATCTATGACGTCGTTGTAGTTACCCGGCATACTGTGGGTTTTCCCAAAGAAAGAATCGCGAATGATGGCGCGACCGCCGGCCGGGGTGGATCCGTAGCCTTGAATTGCCTCGAAATACGAATTTGCCCGCGCCGTGGGAAAAATACAGTTGCTCACGATGAAGGAGCCACCGTTGAGCTGCAGGTAAACGGCATCGTTGCGCAACCATTCGCAATTATCGAGAATTACGTTCGAGTTCGTCCCGCAAACCACCGCCGGGCTGCCACCAAAATTGAAGGACACATGGTAGAAGTGCGTTTCCGGCGCTCCGGCCGCACCATTGATCGTGATCGTTCCACCATTGCTCGCCGCTCCGGGAGCCCGCGTAAAATGAATCGACTTCTCCGCCGTACCTTCAGCGATGATACGACCGCCGGCCGCAACGGTGAGGCCAGCACCTGAGGCCAGATAAATCGTCGTGCCCGGTTCAATCGTAAGCGTCGCACCGTTATTTACAGTGAGCGTTTCAGTGACGTGGTAAGGCCCGCCCGCAGCCGTCCACGTGGTCGCTGCTACGATGTTACCCGACACGTTCGCCACACTGCTATCGTCGTACCACACTTCATAGTAGGTTCGCTCAATCTCGACGTTTGTGGCGTCGAAGGCCTGAATGAACAGCCGGTTGAGACCCGGCTGGAGCACAGCATTCGAGAGCGACCACTCCCCGATCGCGACCGTATAACTATTCGATCCCGCCGCAGTGGTCTCCACTTTCCATGGAACGTAGGTCGCCGCGACGCCATTGACCGTCACCCGCTGCGTCCGCGCGGGATCAGATTTCCCAATGAGATTGCACGTCCCCGGGGTGGTCAGGAGATATCCCGACGAGGGGGCGCGCGCCGGTCCACTCGTGACGCTCAAGCCGGAACCCACCAGTCCGCTCACGTAGGCGTGGCGCGAGGCGTACCATGCCTTGCGATCGGCAATGCGAGCCGTGCCTACAACTCCCGTGAGAACCTGATCGATCAGCACATTAAAGTTCGCGACCGAGAGCGGGCCGCTGAGCAACGCTTGGAGCTTTGCAAAATAGATTGGGCCGAATGTCGGGTGGCGCAGGAATGGATACAGTACAGTCGGGGTAAGCGCGGCGAAGTTACCCGAGCCATACTGGATCATCTGAAAAATATTCCCGGTCGCACTCGCCGGGGTGTCACCGTCGCCAAAGATCGTATCCAGGTCGTACGGGATCAGCTTGGCGCGGGCGGCATTTACGCCAATGTAGAGGGAGAAGTCGTCCCCGTAACCGTTGCCGAGATTCGTCTCCCCATTGCCAATGAGCGCCGCCGCGGCAAACCACGTCATCCACTGGTCGACATCGACGGTGGCCCGCACTGACGCCACGTAGTCTGCATCCCAATTGGGCGTCGCGAGCAACGTGGTGAAATGCCCTTTGGCGAGCGATCGGGTTAAGCCGATGAGATCGCTCCAGTTATCCTCCGATGCATTCGTGCCCTTTGAATATACAGTCCGATAGGGGTCGGCCCCGTTTAATCCAGCGGGTGCAAGATAAGTAAAGTCACCTTCCTGAAATGGCGGCGAGTCGGTGCGCCGAACGCTATAAAGATTACCCGTGCTATCGGTTGGAAAATGATGGTCGGCGAAAACGGAATCCAGAACCTCATTACAGACATAGAACCCGTAGCTAGGCGCGCGAATGCTGCCTCCGGTCGGATCCACATTATTTACCCGAATCTGGATCGCACGGGACTCTGCGACGGTTAACCCCGCGCGACGCATGAAAGCGCTGCCAAGGAGCTGCAGATAACTGTATTGCGCGTTGAAGTTCAGCCCGGTGCGGCCGTTCCAATTCCAATCATTCGGGATCGCCACGTTAAAGCTTTGCGGCTGCAGGTTGGCACTACCGTGGCCCCGGTTCCTCACGCCGGTCAAGTAGCGCAGTTCCGTGCCGGTGCCGTCGACCGTGATAAAGGTGGCGTTGAAGCGGGAGTGACTCGAAGAGCCGGCTCCCAGGTTTATAGTAGCGAGCGTCGTGCGATCGCTGGCTCTCATCACCATGCGGTAAAGTGGCATCGCCCGCGCGATCGTCGTGCTCTCTACCTGGTAGAGACAGTTCTGCGACTGCTCCGCCGCGAAGGGATCACCCTCCTGTGCGTTGTTCAGCGCCGGCGCCGGCCAGGTACGGGTAAGCGATCCCTCCTTCGCGGAAACGTAGAACTCCACGATTGTATCGTTAGCCTCGGCGGGAAGCTGCGCGCCGAAGACCTTGTCACCCGCGATGCGATCGTGGTGCGCGCCGTCGTCAAACATCGGTGCCGTCGTCCAACTCGCCGCACCGTCCTTGCGATAGCTGACCGTCACGATCACCTCTGCGGCATGATCATCAAGCACGGTGGCATTCACCGTCACAGCCTGCGTGCTCGTAGGCACAAGCGGAAAATGCCGCACGTCGCTCACCACCGGCGGGATGTTCCCCGCGATGATACTGTTCGCCTCGCCCGGGGTGCCCTCCGCCTTCATGCTCGCGCCCCAGTTTTGCCCAACATTATTGTCGAAGCCCGCGCTGATCAGCTCCAACGATTTTCCATCGCCATCAGCTGGGCTGCGCCAGCGCCAACCGCGGTGCCCGTTGTCCAGGTCCTCGCGTTCGCGCACGGCCCAGTCGCCATCGTCGGCGTAGTCCACCTGATCGATCGTTACGCCCCGATTGTCCTTCAGAACAATGGAGTCCGCGGCGTTCGAGAGCTGGCCCGTCCAGGCCGACACCACGTTTTTGACCGTCGGATATTTCACCGCGAAACTTGTACCGTCCGCCGTCACGACGAGGTATCCACCCGCAGGAAGGGAGACGTCAGGAAATACAAAGGTGACACCACGGGTGAAGCTCCAACCATTCAGGCTCACCGGTGCCACACCCGGGTTGTAAAGCTCGATGTACTCCTCGGACGTCTTTTCGGACGCGGGATGATACATGATCTCATTGATCACCACATCCGCGCGGAGAAGCGCAGGCAGGATGAAGGCGAAAAGCGAAAGAAGTGGACGTTGCAAAGGTGGAGGGCGTTTCGCGCGGGGGGCGTGATAAGAGGCCTTTCGAGCCATCTGCGGTCCGGTCGCAGGCAAAAATAGCGTAAAACTCTTCCATTCGGTGGCCTATTTTAATGAGTTCGCGGCGAACGTGATCTCCTTTCTGGGTAACACCTGGCGGTTTGTGGTCGCAAACGAAGGCCTGCCGGGAGCGCAGCCGGGGCGGAGGCCGCCCGAATGTGGCCGATCCGCCCGTGGTTAATCCGACGTCGGCCAGGCGTTCCCGCGCGGGCACTCCGCACGCGTGAACCATCCCACGTTCTGCCAAGGCGAGCGAACCCGCGGGGTGGGTTGCGGGAGTTGCGATGCGGGCGCCGCCGGACGCCGGCCAAAGCCCCGGAAGAAGGGCGCGCGAAAATACTCGGTGCCGCCCAGCCGCACGCCTTAAAACATCGTCTCGGCCACAAGGGTCGAATTCAACACGCGCGCGACGTCGATCATCAGCTCGGCGTCGGCCACGAGGCGCTCAACGTGCTCACCGGGATAGCCGGCCCAATATTTCAGATCATGCAGGAAGGCCGCAGGGTAAAGGCTGACGCCCTGCCATTCGTCCGGCCACGCCGAGCAACCGTCACTCTTGAAAGGCAGCAAGGGTGGGTCGCGCTCGATTTTCGCCCACAGGGCATGAAGCCCAAACTGCGCGTAGAGCTTCTTGATCGTGGGCAGGTCAACCGGCTCGTTCACCGCCGGCAACGCGATTGCCACCACGACAGTCTCGGCAGCCGCTGACCCTCGGTGAGCCTCCGCTCCTTTACTCCCTGACAGGAATGGCACGAACACCAAAATGGCAGCAAGGAGGAGCGGTTTCATGACTGATGAGATCGGATACTAAAAACCAATGGACGGTCGCCGCGCAGCCAAGCGCTCGTTTTCATATATAAGCCGCAAGGCGGCCAATCTGATCGTCACAGATCAGATTAATCGGACGATGGCACTGCTGAAAAGGCCTAAATGGCAGAAGCTTCGACGGGAATCGAGTTCAGCAACAGGCAGGAATGCCTGTGTCACATTTTTGCGGCGATCACGATTTCGCATGTTCATTCGCATAAAAAGTATGCTGGATTATCGGCCGTGAATCGCTAGTCCTCCCGTGCTAGAGCAAACCCCGGAGCATCGTGCCCTGTGTGCGACGCGCCGGATCTTACCCAGTCCCTGCCTGATTAATGACCTCTAAACCTGTGTCTGCCCGCTTGGCGTGTCCCGCGCCGAGGCGAGTTCTCCTTGCCGCCCTGCTCGCCCTTTCGGCCAGCGTTGCGTTCCCTCCCACTGCCTTGGCCGCCCAAACGACCGCGACTGCCTCCAGCGGCGTCATCACGGGCATCGTGACCAACCGGACCACCGGAAACGGCCTTATCGGTGCCCGCGTCGAGATTCCAGCGCTGAACCTCAGCGCCCTCGTCGACAACACTGGCCGCTACTTGCTGAACGTGCCTCCCGGCACCCATTCGCTGGTAATCAGCTACACCGGTCTTGATACGCAGAACACGGAAATCAGCGTCGCCTCGGGTCAGTCGGTGCTCCGTAATTTCGACATGAGCAGTTCCATTTTCATGCTCGATGCCTTTAAGGTGGCGAGTGAGAAGGAGGGTTTGTCCGCAGCCATGACGCAGCAGCGCAACGCCGACAATCTGAAGAACGTTGCGTCGATGGATGCACTGGCCGATCTGCCCAATATGAATGCGACCGAGCTGGCGATCCGCCTCCCCGGGGTGACGTTCGCGAATCCAGGCGATGAAGTCGTCGAAGAGATCAGCGTCCGCGGCATGGGTTCCGGCATGACCTCCATCACGATCGATGGCGGCGGGATGTCCTCCTTTAGCGCGCAAAATCGCAGCACTCGCATGACCGCTTTCACCGGCAATATGTTCGAGTCCCTCGAGCTCACCAAGGGTCAGACTCCCGATCGCAGCGTCGATTCACTCGGTGGCGGCGTGAATTTCAAAACCCGCTCACCGCTCTCGATGCGCGAAAAGCGTCGCGTCAGCTACAACTTCACCGCCCGCACCGCCCCTTCCTTCACCGACCACGTGCCCCTGCGCGAGAAGCACCGGACCCACGGGCTCTTCAACGTGTCGTACCAGGAAAAGTTCGCGGTCTTCGGCCATGATACGGAAAACCTCGCGGTCTCCGTGAACGGTTTCTACAGTGAAAATGCCTTCGGTTTCTTCCGGACCAATCGCGATTTCCAGCAGACCAACAACCAACCGGCCTATCTCTGGGATTATCGCACCCAGGATAATTACAACAACCGGACGCAGCGGAGCCTCAGTACGAAGTGGGACTATCGTCTCAACCGGAACAACCTGTTCAAGTTGAACCTGATTTATAATGACGCGCCTGAGCCGATGCGCCGTCAGTATCAAGTGCGTGCCTTCGCTGGAAACGCCACCACCGTACCGGGCAACACGACTGGAATCGTGCCCGGCGCGTTCAATGATCGGATCACGGTCGTTCGGGCCAATCCACCCGCCGCCAACGCCACCTCTTCGACCACGGCAACGGCCTTGATCGACGTGACCTCCAATCTGATCAATCGCAATCAACGCCTCCGCCACATGGATGTCGGCGGTGAGCACAATTACGGACCGTTGGAAATCGACTGGGCGGCGCTGGTGAGCCGCACCCGCTATCGCTTTCTTGGTTCCGAAGGTAATCTGGTCAACCGGATCGGCAACGTCCCCTTCATCGGCCCCAATGGCTCTCCTGGCTCTGCGACCAACACGATCCGAGGCCCCAATGGCGAGACCGGAGTGGGTTGGATCCTGGATCGCACGGAATCGGATCTCTATCCCCGCTTCACCCAAAATGGCGGCCTGGATTTTACCAATCCCAATAATTATCGACCCACGGTGAACGGTCTGAGCACCCAGTCGGGCAATCTCGATATCGATCTCATTCGCGAAGCGCGCGCTAACTTCCGCTATCGCTTGCCGATCGATTCCTTCACCGCGTTCATCAAAACCGGAGCCTCGGTCCGTGACCACGACGTCGAACTGCAACGCCGCAATCGTCGCTGGAGCTATCTTGGCACCACGGCTCTTCCGACCGATCCCTCGATCATCATGTCGGATACGCTCAACACCGGCCGCCAAATTCCCATGTGGGAAGGCGCCGAATATATTCAGAACGGCCAACCCACCAATCCGACGCTGTGGCGGGAAGACCAATACTATCATGAAAACAATCGCCGCATCGCGTCCACCAAGGTCAATGAGGTCATCACCGCCTACTACCTGATGACGCAAGGTCGTTTCGGTCGCAACGGGTTCCTCGCCGGCATGCGTCGCGAGATTACGGATACGACGGGCGAAGGCCGACGTCGGTCACGCGTCTTGACCACCGCCGCCCAGCAACTGGCCGATCCGGCCGGAAGCGCCGAGCTCGACAGCGTTGCCTATGTGAACGAGGGATCATACGGGCAGAATTTTCCCAGCGTCCATGTCTGGCGCGATCTCACCCCGGACTTGAAGGCGCGCGCCGCTTGGACCACCGGATTCGCCCGGCCATCCCTGGCAAACTATGTCACGGCTCTTTCCTTCAACAATACCAACGAGACCGTCACTTTCGGCAATCCGGACCTCAAACCCACGCAGTCGACCAATTGGGATTTCTCGCTCGAATATTACTTCAAACCCTCGAGCAGCTTCACCGTCGGCTGGTTCCACAAAAAGCTCGAAGACTGGATCGCCGGTGGCGTTGATATCGGCACCGTCGGGACGGGACCGGACAACGGCTTTGACGGTGAATTCGGCGGCTATACCATCCTGGGAAATTCCAACGTGGGCACCGCGTTTACCCAGGGCTGGGAGTTCAGCTATCTGCAACAGTTCCAATTCCTGCCCGGCCTCCTCAAGGGCCTGCGCCTGAACGCCAACCTGACGCAGATCACGGCGCACGGCGACTACGCTTCGCCCGGCAACTACGCCAAGGACAAAAACGTGCGCGGTTTTATTCCCCGGACGATGAACACCACGGTGTCCTGGTACTATAAGCAGTTCAGCACGTCGGTGAGTTATAATTATACGGCCGAGCACATCCGGGATAATTACAACTTCGCGCAGCCTTCCCGGAACCGTTACCTGAAGTCCCGCAAAATCGTGAACGCGAGCATGCGCTATCAGTTGCGGCCAAACCTGACCGTAAACCTCGGCGTCGCCAACCTGTTCAATGAGCCCCAGGTTTACTACCGAGGCATCCCCGACCAGATGGAAACCTTCCTCGTCAACGGCACCACGATGACCGCCGGAATCGAAGGTCGGTTCTAATCCCGCCTTGGCGTCGGATCACGTCGGCCTTCTCCGCCGCGGCACCCTTTCGGTGCCGCGGCTTTTTGTTGCGGGAAGATCGAGGCCCGGGCGACGGATGTGCTTTGCCCGCATTGACCCGAACGGTTCGGAATATTCCGGTGACCGGAACACTCTTCCTTGCCACCTGATCGACCACGGTCTGGACAAACGGGAGCCTTGCCGTTTTTCTCACTGCTCGTTGGAACCTTCCCCTTGAGCGCGTTCACCGGCTCGCCCGTTTTGATTGCGGTTAGAACAAGCCCCCAAGTAATACCATGAATCGCCCGTTCCCCCATCGCGCCATCCGATCGCTGATCCTCGTCGAATCTGTCCTTTCCGCAGATCCGATCGCTCCGGCAAGGCCCCGCCGGGCTTAACCAATCATCCCCTTACATCATGAGCATCCGCCGATTTCCCGGATTTTTGTCGATAATCCTCCTCGGACTCGCTGGCGCGCTGCAGGCGATCGGCTCCGCCGCCCAACCTCGGACCCAATCCGGTCGTCCGAATATCGTGGTCTTTCTCGCTGATGACCAGGGCTGGGGAGATTTCAGCGTGACCGGAAATACCAATCTGCATACGCCCAACATTGACCAGCTCGCGGCGGACGGAGCCTTCTTGAGCCATTTCTATGTTTCCCCTGTTTGCTCGCCGACGCGTGCTGAATTTCTCACCGGGCGATATCATTTGCGGATGGGCGTGACCGAAACCTCGGAAGGCAAGGAGCGATTCAATCTGGGTGAAACCACCATTGCGGAGGTATTCAAGACCGCTGGATATACCACCGCGGCCTTCGGCAAGTGGCATAATGGCATGCAATATCCCTATCATCCGAACGGGCGCGGATTCGACGAGTTCTATGGATTCTGTTCGGGGCATTGGGGCGACTACTTCAGTCCACCGCTGGAGCGAAACGGGCAGTTGGTGCGCGGAAACGGATTTCTTCCCGATGATCTCACCGATCACGCCATGGCTTTTATCGAGCAGAACAAAACACGACCCTTCTTGCTTTATATACCTTATAATACACCTCACTCCCCGATGCAGGTGCCCGATGAATACTGGAACCGGTTCAAGGACAAACCGCTGCTCCTGCGCGGCACCGAACCGGAGAGGGAGAATATCGAGCACACCCGGGCCGCATTGGCCATGTGCGAAAACATCGACTGGAACGTGGGGCGGGTGCTGGCCAAACTCAGGGAGGCCGGACTCGAGCAGGACACGATTGTTTTATATTTCAACGACAACGGTCCCAACGGAAACCGCTGGCGCGACGGACTGAGGGGACAAAAAGGCTCGACCGATGAGGGCGGAGTGCGGTCTCCCCTCTTTATCAAATGGCCCGGTGTGATTCCACCCGGGAGGAAGATCGCCGACATCTCCGGCGCAATCGATCTTCTGCCCACCCTCGCCGACTTGGCTGGGATCCCCGCAGCGACCCAGCATGCCCTGGATGGGATCAGTTTGAAGTCGACCATCGTGGCGGGAAAGCCGAGCCAGGTAGATCGGGTAATCTTCTCGCACTGGAAAGGACGGATCAGCGCCCGCAGCCAGCAATACCGTTACACCCACAACCATGAGCTTCACGATCTGCTCGTTGATCCTGGCCAAACGAACGACCTTGCAACAGCCAAGCCGGAGGTGGCGGCCGCGTTCAAGCAACGGGTCGAACGCTGGAAGTCGGAGGTTACTTCCGCGACGAGTGACCGGCCCCGCACCTTCCCGGTCGGGCATCCGAAGTTCAAATACACTCAACTCCCGGCCAGGGACGGCGAAGCCCACGGCGGAATCCAGCGATCCAACCGATTCCCGAACAGTTCGTTCTTCACCCACTGGAACTCGCTCGCCGGGAAAATCACCTGGCCCATTGAGGTGCTCGCAGACGGCACTTTCCAAGTGGAGATATATTATAGCTGTCCCCCGGGTTCGGAAGGTTCGGAACTCAGGCTTTCCTTTGGCGATAGCAGCCTGCTCACCCGGATTAAAGACCCGCACAATCCGCCGCTCATCGGGATGCAAAACGACCGGGTGGCACGGTCTGAATCCTATGAAAAGGACTTCAAGCCCTTGCAGGCGGGCGTTATCAAGCTGAAGCAAGGCGAAGGCGAACTCAGCTTGCAGGCATTGAGCATGCCAGGGAAGGAAGTGATGGATTTTCGAATGCTGATGTTAACGAGAATAGACTGAGGACGAACCAGCGTCGCGACACGATGGGACATCTGTGTGCCACCCTCCGCTGCGGTCATCCTCCCTGAAAGTACCGAAGAAGAATACCTGACAAAAACGTCAGTTGACCGCACTGGAGTCGTAAGAGACTGTCGAAGCAGATTCTCCTCATGCCTGCAAACAAACCCCCTTCGTTCTGGCTGCACGTGGTCGCCCTGTCAGTTCTCACGCCAGCCACGATCCACGCGCAAGCTATCCCGGGGACCCAAGCTCAAGCCACGCCCGGCGCATCGCCCGCGGTTACTGAACCAGCCATCGTCCTATCCCCTTTCACCGTCTCGGAAACGGAGGACACCGGATACGTTGCCACGAGCTCCATGGCCGGCACTCGCATCAACACCGATCTGCGCGACCTCGCCGGATCGATTTCAGTTGTGACCAAGGATTTCATGTCCGATCTGGGCGCCACCAATGCCGAAGACCTCCTGGTTTACACCCTCGGCACCGAGATCGGCGGCCCGCAGGGGAATTTTGCCGGCGCGGAAGTGGGAGGCGGACACGTCGAATTTACCGGCGCGATCCGTGACCCGCAATCGGCTAACCGCGTTCGCGGCCTCGCCGCCGCCGACTTCACGCGTAATTTTTATTTAACCTCCATTCGCTTCGATTCGTATAACACGCAGCGCGTGGACATCAATCGTGGCTCCAACGCCATTCTGTTCGGCCTCGGGAGCCCTTCAGGAATCATCAACAATCAGCTGATCCAACCGACGTTTCGCCGCAAGGCGTCCGTGGAACTCGAGTATGGTAGTTTCGGCAGCGGGCGCGTCGTCCTCGACGTCGACCAACCCCTGATCAAAGAAAAGCTGGCCGCGCGTTTTGCCTTTGTCGATCGCCGGGGCCGGTTCGAACAGGATCAGGCCTTCGAGGACGAGGAGCGCTACTTCGGCACGATCGCGGCTCGTCCCTTTCGCCAGACGACGCTGCGCGCGAGTTATGAAGTCGGAGAGATCGACGCGAATCGTCCACGGATCGATCCGCCCCGCGACACGTTGACCCGCTGGTGGGACTTCGGCAAACCCACCCACAACCCGGCGGAGAACAACTTCAACACCATCAACCGCGATTTCCTCCGCGGTCCAGGCAACTGGTTCAGCACGCTGGGCCTGATCTATGAGGATTCCAGCAGTCCGACCCCCTCGAACTCGTTTTATGCCTGGCAAAACATTCAGCGCAACGGACGGCCCTTCGCGGCCAACTACGTGTCGCTCACGACGGGCGAACAGTACGCCAACAGCCCCTCCTTCCCCAAGCCGTTTGGCTCGTATTACCGCAATAACCAGATCACGGACCCCACCATCTTCGACTACCGCAACAATCTCCTCGACGGACCGAACAAGGCGGAGTGGGAAAATTTCCACGTGTTTGACGCCAGCCTCGAACAGACCTTCGACTACCCACTCGGTCGGGGCGGGATCGAGCTCGCCTACAACCGCGAGAGCCACGAGCGCGGCTTCCTTGACCTGCTGAATTCAGATCGCGGATACACGCTGAACATCGACGTCAACACGAACCTGCCGTACGGCCCCGTGAATCCGAACTTTGGCCGCGTGTTCGTCGCCACCACGGGCAATGGATCCGCGGTCTTCCGCGATCGCGAAACCTATCGCGCCACGGCGTTCGCCGAAATCGATCTGCAGAAGAAATGGGACCGCGGCTGGGGTCGCTGGCTCGGACGTCACACGGGCACGCTGCTGTATTCGAACTACCAGCTCGAGAGCAAGAACCTCAACGTCCGGACCGTGGTCGAGGGCGACGCGAACCTCGTGACCGTCCATTACCTCGGTCAGAGCCTCGCCAACCGCACCAGCGCCGCCGGGGCCAACCTGCCCCCGATCGGCGCGTTGCGGCTCCTGCCGGCGACCTACCCTTCCACCACTTGGAACACCGCCCAGCGCGCGTGGGAAACGCGCACCAACACGCTGTTCGACGCCCGTACGAACTTCGATCGCACCGTGAATGGCGGCGGCTTCAACGCGGACGAGATCGATTCCTATGCCGGCGTGTTGCAGAGCTACTTCTTCAACAACCTGCTCGTTTCCACCCTGGGCTGGCGGCAGGACTACACCAAGCGTTTCAATTCAACTCCGCTCCCACGGGAGCCCGTCACCAACATCGCCCTGCCGCAGGATCCCGGCTGGCGTATATTCGACGAGCCCGACCTCGAGGCGGAGGGCAACATCTTCAGCTACGGCTTGGTGCTGCATGCCCCCAGTTTCGTGCGGCGGCGGCTGCCCTGGAACTCCGATCTCAGCCTGCGCTATAATGAATCCCAGAACTTCCAGCCCTCTGTCCTTCGCCGCAATATCCTGGGCCAGGCGATTCCCCCGCCCAGCGGCGACACCAAGGATTACGGGTTGGCTCTGTCCCTCTTCGACCGCAAGCTCGAGGCGCGGGCGACCTGGTACGAAACGACTTCCTCCGGGGACGACGCGGGCCTCGCCGCCGGCATCTGGCTGGACATCGATTCCCGTATCATAGAGTACAATACGCCTGCCCAGCGGGCCGCCGCCGGTTATGTCGAGCCGCCTGATTATCTGAAGCAACTCGTCAACTGGCGTGAGGTCATTCTGCCGAACGGCGACACCGACGTGCGCTATAACAACCCGGGGTTCCGGGACACGACCGACCTCGTTTCGCGCGGAGTCGAGCTCGAGTTGGTTTACAATCCGACCCGCAACTGGCGTATCGCCATCAATGCGGCGAAGCAGGAAGCGAAGCGGGCCAATATTGCCCGTGGATTCCTCGCCTATTTCAACGAGTACCGGAAAGACGTTTGGTTCAGCGGCGCCAGCAGCCAGCTGCTTTCCGACGAATCCGGCGAGACCGTGGCCGTACGTACCAAGGAGCGGCTCCTGAACGATTTCAACAAAACCCTCCAGCAGGACGGCGCGATCGTAACGGAACTACGCGAGTGGCGCTGGAATGCCGTGACGAACTATACGTTTGCCCGCGATTCACGCCTGCGCGGCTGGCGAATCGGCGGCGCCGCCCGCTGGCAGGACCGCGTCGGCATTGGTTTTCCGGTGGTGCAAGATCCTGCGACCGGCGACACCCGGATCGACGTAAACAATCCCTATATGGGACCGACAGATCTAAAACTCGATAGCTGGATCGGCTACACCCGAAAACTCTTCGGAGACAAAATCACGTGGCGGGTGCAGCTGAATGTTCGCAATCTCTTGGACGAAGACGATCTGGTTCCGGTCGCCGCGCAGCCCGACGGCTCCATCGCCGCCTGGCGCATCCCGTCGCCGCGCACCTTTTCGCTCCGCTCGACGTTCGAATTCTAAACGCGTCTCGAAATATCCGTGACGTGAAATCGTTTGGGGCAGGCCTCCCGCCTACCGTGATTTGATGCTTTCTGAACTCACCGAACGGAAATCGCCCAGCCGGTTTGCGCGGGGAGTTCGGGACCGGGCATTTTCATGGAGCCATGCGTACAGGTTTCAGCCTGAATTTATTCCAACCTCCCGTCACGGGAGATGACACGCCGTAGCCACTCCCTCGCCGCCGCCCGTGCGGACGAGGGACGCAGCATCCAGCCATCATTGTGGTTACGGAATCCCGTTTCCGCGAATTTGAAGTCTCCTTTTACCCCGATTGACTGGAGATAGTCGCGCGTCCCCTCCACCGAGATTTCCTGACAAATAAACTGCGGACGGCCCGAGAGACGAAGCAGCCTCGTGAGGGCGGACGCGCGATCCGCTCCCGCGAACGGCCAACGTTCGAGAACGCCGTCATAGTGGCTGTAGCAGAAAAAGCCGCGCCAGAGTTTGGCAATTTCATTGTCATGCAGGCCGATCGCGTTGCAAGCGATTGCCCCGCGCGAAAAACCGCAGAGAATAACCCGCTCCGGATCGCCCGAGAAACGCTCGCAGATCGCCGGCACCGCGCGTTTCGCGAAAGCAACCGTCGCCTCGGGACGACGGTCAGGGTGGTTCCCCCACCAAGTGATCGCTAAACTGTCGCCCTCCTCATTGAGAAATGGTAGGCAAACCCAGATCGCACCCGCACCGCCGGAGAGCCCGTAACCGAGCTGACTGCCCTCTGGACGCCCCGTGCTGACATCGCCATAAGCGTTTCTATAATTACCGTTCCCTGCAAACTCGACGATCACCGGAAACTTTTTTTCCGGCGACCAGTCTGTCGGCAGATAGAGCACCATTTCAGGAACAGTCGCCGGATCGCCCGGCAATCGGTAAAAGACCCGCTTCCCCGGCGCAGGCGCGACCGAAGTCACCTTTGGGATGACGAGATCGGGTGGAACGGAGTTGATGTCAGGATGGTCGGCACGGGCGAACGAGCCGAGCAAGCAGGAGAAGATGAGGAGGAAGTTAAGACGTTTAATGAAAAACCGCCACGGATTCGCGGCGCAGGCAGACTAAGATCCGCGGAATCGATTGGGAAGAAAGCGGGGGCAGACTGACGAACTGAATCCAACCGACTACCTCATAGTTGTCACCATCCATGATGGCAAAACTCATCTTCACCAGCGGCCGGTCTGGGGGCGCGAATCGCCCCGGCGTTCCGAAGAATCACCAGCCTGATTCCGTTACCAGGGTGTACTGAAGGTAAAGCTTACCACCACGGTAGACATAAGCGCTCTCGTCTTTCTCTGTCGACTCGCAGGCGATTCGAACGTCGTACAACAGTATACTGAGAACGTCGAACGGTATTTTATTTCGAGCGGAAGGTTCCGCTCGCGACGACGGCCTCGATCAGGTCGCGCATGCGAAAATCGTCTTTCGCCGTCACCGCGATAATTTGGTCCACTGCCGGGCGATCCAGACCCTCGATGCGCCGACCGCACGCATACATCAACAAAGCGCTCCGTCAGCATCCGGGCAAACTGTTCTTTTCGCTGCAACAACGCCTGCTTTAATCCCGCGACGTCACTGAATCGCTGCCCGTTCGGCAGCTCGCCCGAGGTGTCGATCACCGTTCCTTTTTCATTGCGCGTGCGCCAGCCACCAATCGGATCGAAACTTTCCAACGCGAAGCCGAGCGGATCAATCTTGCGGTGACACTCATAGCAGCCCGCGTTGTCGCGGTGCTTGGCGAGCAGGTCGCGCATCGATTTCGCGCCCCGTACATCCGGATCGATCGGCGGCACATTGTCCGGCGGCGATGGCTGCCGGTCGTTTTGCGCGTCTCCACCGGGAAAGTCGAATTATATACGCGAATCAGCCGGTTATAGGCATTTCGTACATTCAGCATGCCATTTGGAAACGTGAAACGTGGCGTAAATCCCCGATCCAACCAGACCTTGAATGTATGCCATTCGGGTTCGTCATCCTTCACGATGGTTTCACCCAGCTGCGGCTCGATCGGCTGGGGCAGGTGCAAAGGGCCCGCCTTGGCGTTTCCCGCCACCACGCCCAAACGAAAGGGCATGGCCGGATCGGTGCCAAAAAAATCCGGCGCGTAGCTATTCTTCCGGAATTTCGCCTCCGCCTTCACCCGGATCTCGTAATACCCATCCGCCGGCACGCCCTGCGCAAACGCCACAAAGGCCCATACGCGCCTTCAGGTTTGTCCGAGTTGGTGGTTTCATATAACACCATGTAGCTATAATTATGCACCCGACTGTGCGAGTAGCGCAGCTCGGGCTGCAGTTGACGGGGCGACCGGGTTGGAGCGCGCGAAGATGCCGGAGCGGACGACGATCGCGATCGTGCCGAGCAGGGCGAGATCGAAGAAACTGCGGAGCGGGGAGATCTTCATGGGCATGGTTGCACGGGGTATAACGGGCAGGAAAGGGCGGAAGGCGAATCCGGAGGGAGGCGGGAGGTGGGAGGCATGAGGCATGAGGCATGAAGCATGAGGCATGAGGCGTGAGGTGAGGCGCCTTCTGATCGGAAATCGCGGGCAAGCTCGCTCCTACAATCGAACCTCGGGGGATTCCAATTATGCCATCGTGGCCGCGGGCGGGCTGACCTACGGCGAACTGCGCCGGGTGATTTCGCGCTTTCCGCGGGGAGAATCCTTTTTCACGCTGGCGGTATGGTATCCCCCTTGGAGCAGGCGCTGCTTTTCGTGATGGTGTGCGTGATCATGTGCGGCCTCGGGGCCACGCTGACGTGGGGTGATTTCAAGGAGGCGATGCGCAGCCCCCGCCCGCTGATCGTGGGGCTGACCGTCCAATGGGCGCTGATGCCGGCCGTGGCGGTGGGGCTGGCCTATGCGGCCAACCTCACGCCGGCGCAGGCCCTCGGGCTGGTGATCGTCGCGTGCTGTCCCTCGGGGGCGACGTCGAATCTCTTCAACTATTTCGCGCGGGGCGATGTCGCGTTGAGCATCTCGTTGAGCACGGTGACGACGGCGCTGTCTCTGGTGAGCATGCCGATCTTGCTCGCGGTATTCGGCGCGCCGTTCAGCAGCGAGGCGTTGCGGATCCCGCACGGGGATCTGTTCGGGGCGCTGACGGTGTTTCTCGTGCCGGTGGGCATCGGGATGGCGATCCGCGCGAAGAACGAGCGCTGGGGGCGCAACACGGAGGAGACGGGGAGCTTCGTGGGGATTCTGGTCATCCTCTTTCTTTTAGTGACGTGGGTGACGCGGAATTACGCGCTACTCGGCGGCACGTCGTGGCGAATCTACGTCGGTGCGGTGGGCATGGGAGTCACGGGATTCGCGGTGGGCTACTGGTTCAGCCGGGTCCTGCGGCTCGATCCGCAGAAATGCCGCACGGTAGCGCTGGAGGGCGGCATCCAAAACGGGCCGTTGGCGCTGGCGATCATCACGCTGAGTTTCGCCGAGCCGGCGCGCAGCGAGGTGATGTGGCTGCCGGTCTTCTACATCGTTTTCATTGTGCTGACCTCGACGCTGACCACGCTCTATTTCCGGAAGATCAGCCGACGCGAATGGGCACACTTCGAAAACGAGACGATCCAAGCGCGGCTGTTTACGGGCGCGAGCCGGTGAGGCGGATGGCGATCCCGACCGGGGCGGCGGCTCAGTCGTGGCGCGAGCCGGTGGCGGAAGCGATCAGGTCGGGATACTTGGCGGCGATGACGTGGCGCTTGAGCTTGAAGGTGCTGGTGAGTTCATCGCCGATCTCGAGGGCCTTGGGGAGGACGCGGACGCCGGAGATGAGTTCGAAGGCCTTAAAGCCCGACTCGCGGTTGACGAGGCGTTTCGCCTCGGCGCCCATGTGATGGGCCAGCTCGGGGTGGCCGAGGATCGCGGCGTCGTCGAGCCCGGCGAAATTGGATTGGGTGCGAAGGTAGTCGTAGGCGGGCACGACGAGGGCGCCGATGCGGTGTGCATCCTGCCCGACGACCATGGCGGTCTGGATCGAGGGCGATTCCTGGAGGCGCGCCTCGATGGGGCCGGGCTCGACGTTTTCGCCGGAGAGCAGGACGATGGTTTCCTTGCAACGGCCGAGGAACTGCAGGCAGTCGTTGAAGGTCATGCGCCCGATGTCGCCGGTGCGGAACCAGCCGTCGCGGAACACGAGGGCCGTCTGTTCGGGTTCACGGTAGTAGCCGTCCATCACCTGGGGGCCGCGCGCCTCGATCCCGCCGCGCCGCCCGCGGCCGAGGTCGGGGTCGGTCGGATCCGGGTAGAGCACGGCGCCGGTGGCGAGGTCGGTGATGCGGATCTCGGTCTCGGGGAAGGCCGGGCCGACGGTGCCGATGACAAAGTTCTCCCACGTGCGGACGGCGAGCACGGGCGACGTTTCGGTGAGCCCGTAGCCCTCGAGGACGGGGATGCCGATGTAGTTGAAGAACTCGTCCACGTCGCGCGGCAGGGCTCCGCCGCCGGAAATGGTGCCGCGGAAGCAACCACCGACGACGAGACGGAGTTTCTCGAGCACGACGGCGTTGAGCATCACGTAAGGGGCGGCGAGGAGGACGAGACGCGCGGCGTGGCCCACGCCGAGGAAGGCCGAGAGGAAAGGCGAACGGCGTGCGGTCGCGAGCGTGCGGCCCCGCAGGAAAAACACCGAAGCCTGGAAGTGACGCGCGCAAAACCACGCGGCGTGGAAGAGCCCGCGCCGAATGGGGTGTGCGGTGCGGACGCCGTTGAGGATGCGTTGATGCAGGCTCTCCCAGACGCGCGGGGCCGAGGCCATGTAGGTCGGGCACACGGCGCGGAGATCCTCCGCGATGCTGCGCACGCTCGTGTAGTAGGTGCAGACGCCCTGGGAGAGGCAGAGCAATTCGAAGGTGCGTTCGTAGCTGTGCCAGATGGGGAGAATGGAGAGGACGCGATCGGTGGTCTCGAGGGGGATGGGGAGATTGCGGACCTGGGAGACGAGATTGGCGTGGGTGAGGCGCACGCCCTTGGGCACGCCGGTGGTGCCGGAGGTGTAGATGAGCGTGGCGGTGTCGGCGGGCCGGATGCCGGCGGCGCGCGCCTCGGCGCGGCGATCACCGGCCGCGCGGAGGGCTTCGCCGCGCGCGATCAGCGCGGCGAGCGACTCGACCCCGTCGGGCAGCGCGGCGCCTTCCGGG
>Ga0163151_10004675_pt1 | contig 18147 bp, 10 predicted proteins | sample OliLakLV19MP5IB2_FD_145596 | JGI IMG/M metagenome (GOLD analysis project Ga0163151, IMG submission 145596) | Freshwater microbial mat bacterial communities from Lake Vanda, McMurdo Dry Valleys, Antarctica - Oligotrophic Lake LV.19.MP5.IB-2 | ecosystem: Environmental > Aquatic > Freshwater >... | reverse complement strand
CTTGATTTTGATTATCTGTGGAAATCTTGCTATTATTGCGCAACACCAAGGCTTCTGTTTTCGTAAAAATATTGCCCGCTTTTCCTTTTCCTTGTCCAAAAGTACTAGCACTTATTACAGCACCATTTGTTAGAGAGAGCGTTCTGGCTGTAATAGTGACATCTCCGCCATTGCCTATAGCATCTTTTTGCACAGAGCTGAATGCGCCGCTAGGAAATCCATTGATGTCCACCCCATCAAAGGAAATACTATCACTAGCATTGAGTGTCACATTTCCTGCATTTCCATTTCCAAAAGTATTAGCACTTATTACAGCACTATTTGTTAGAGAGAGCGTTCTGGCTGTAATAGTGACATCTCCGCCATTGCCTATAGCATCTTTTTGCACAGAGCTGAATACGCCGCTAGCAGCACTGTCCACCCCATCAAAGGAGATACTATCACTAGCATTGACTGTCACATTTCCAGAGTTTCCTTGTCCAAAAGTACTTATTTGAGCACCATTTGTTAGAGAGAGCGTTCTGGCTGTAATAGTGACATCTCCGCCATTGCCTATAGCATCTTTTTGCACAGAGCTGAATGCGCCGCTAGCAAATCCATTGCCGTCCACTCCATCAAAGGAGATACTATCACTAGCATTGAGTGTCACATTTCCCGCTTTTCCATTTCCAAAAGTACTAGCACTTATTTGAGCACTATTTGTTAGAGAGAGCGTTCTGGCTGTAATAGTGACATCTCCGCCATTGCCTATAGCATCTTTTTGCACAGAGCTGAATACGCCGCTAGCAAATCCATTGCCGTCCACTCCATCAAAGGAGATACTATCACTAGCATTGACTATCACATTTCCCGCATTTCCTTTTCCAAGAGTACCAGCACTTATTTGAGCACTATTTGTTAGAGAGAGCGTTCTGGCTGTAATAGTCACATCCCCGCCATTGCCTATAGCATCTTTTTGCACAGAGCTGCTTGCGCCGCTAGCAGATCTATTGCCGCCCACTCCATCAAAGGAAATACTATCACTAGCATTGAGTGTCACATTTCCAGAGTTTCCTTGTCCAAGAGTACCAGCACTTATTTGAGCACCATTTGTTAGAGAGAGCGTTCTGGCTGTAATAGTCACATCTCCGCCATTGCCTATAGCATCTTTTTGCACAGAGCTAAATGCGCCGCTAACAGATCCATCGATGATGCCCACTCCATCAAAGGAGATACTATCACTAGCATTGACTGTCACATTTCCCGCATTTCCATTTCCAAAAGTACTAGCATTTATTTGAGCACCATTTGTTAGAGAGAGCGTTCTGGCTGTAATAGTGACATCTCCGCCATTGCCTATAGCATCTTTTTCCACAGAGCTGCTTGCGCCGCTAGCAGATCTATTGCCGCCCACTCCATCAAAGGAGATACTATCACTAGCATTGACTGTCACATTTCCCGCATTTCCATTTCCAAAAGTATTAGCATTTATTTGAGCACCATTTGTTAGAGAGAGCGTTCTGGCTGTAATAGTCACATCTCCGCCATTGCCTATAGCATTAGTAGCCACAGAGCTGAGTGCGCCGCTAGCAAATCCATTGATGTCCGCTCCATCAAAGGAGATACTATCACTAGCATTGACTATCACATTTCCTGCATTTCCTTGTCCAGCAGTACTAGCACTTATTTGAGCGCCATTTGTTAGAGAGAGCGTTCTGGCTGTAATAGTGACATCTCCGCCATTGCCTATAGCATCTTTTTGCACAGAGCTGAATGCGCCGCTAACAGATCCATCGATGATGCCCACTCCATCAAAGGAGATACTATCACTAGCATTGACTATCACATTTCCCGCTTTTCCTTGTCCAGCAGTACTAGCACTTATTACAGCACCATTTGTTAGAGAGAGCGTTCTGGCTGTAATAGTGACATCTCCGCCATTGCCTATAGCATCTTTTTCCATAGAGCTGAATGCGCCGCTAACAGATCCATCGATGCCCACTCCATCAAAGGAGATACTATCACTAGCATTGACTGTCACATTTCCCGCTTTTCCATTTCCAAGAGTACCAGCACTTATTTGAGCACCATTTGTTAGAGAGAGCGTTCTGGCTGTAATAGTGACATCTCCGCCATTGCCTATAGCATCTTTTTCCACAGAGCTGAATGCGCCGCTAGGAAATCCATTGATGTCCACCCCATCAAAGGAAATACTATCACTAGCATTGACTGTCACATTTCCAGAGTTTCCTTGTCCAAAAGTACTAGCATTTATTTGAACACCATTTGTTAGAGAGAGCGTTCTGGCTGTAATAGTCACATCTCCGCCATTGCCTATAGCATCTTTTTCCACAGAGCTGAATGCGCCGCTAGCAGATCCATCGCCGCCCACTCCATCAAAGGAGATACTATCACTAGCATTGACTGTCACATTTCCCGCATTTCCTTTTCCAAGAGTACCAGCACTTATTTGAGCACTATTTGTTAGAGAGAGCGTTCTGGCTGTAATAGTGACATCTCCGCCATTGCCTATAGCATCTTTTTGCACAGAGCTGAATGCGCCGCTAGTAGATCTATTGCCGCCCACTCCATCAAAGGAGATACTATCACTAGCATTGACTGTCACATTTCCCGCATTTCCATTTCCAAAAGTACTAGCACTTATTTGAGCGCCATTTGTTAGAGAGAGCGTTCTGGCTGTAATAGTCACATCTCCGCCATTGCCTATAGCATCTTCACGCACAGAGCTGAATGCATTTAGGCTGACGGTATTCTCAACTCGACTTCTATCGATCTCTATACCCCCTAATGCATTTAGAACGATATCTCCTGCCTGATTGTTGACACCTCCCAACCCCGATCCAATCCCAGCAGTTAGCAAGCTATTCCCAGAAATATCAATATTTCCTGCTGTAATCTCGATCCCACCACCATTATTACCAATCACATTAATGCCAGATCGATTGACAAGTGCAACATTCCCTCGCGTTAAACTTTCAGGAAATATCAGACTACCGTCAGTGTTAAAGCTCACCGTACCTGCCGCCAGCAAACCTCCCAACGTCACCTTACCTTCAGGTGCTTGTAAAATCGCTCCATCCAGACTTACATTGCCTCCAACTAAAGTCAAATTCTTTCCAGCCTCCACGCGCAACCCACCAATCGCCGCGTTAAACCCATTTGCTGCACCATCTAAACCTAAATCTTGTCCATTCCCTCGCACGAGTATCTGCCCCGAATTATCCCTAAATCGCAAACCTGTCGGAATATTTATGGTTAGCAAAGGTAGAGCTTGAGGATTTGTCGCACTAAACTCTATGTTGTTGTCAAACACCACAGAACTGGCTGTAGAACCCAGAAATGAACCACCCAAATCCAACCGCGCATTTTGACCGAAGACAATACCGTTAGGATTGATCAAAAACAGATTGGCATTTCCCAACACACCCAACGTGCCAAAAATATTAGAAACATTATTCCCCGTCACTCGCCCCAGAATATTGGTAACCCCAGCAGGGTTTGTAAAGTAAGCTCCACGCCCATCGCCGATATTAAAATCCTGAAAACTATGAAACAAATTAGCCCCACGCAATGCCCCACCATCAATCCGATCCGATGGCAATCCCTTAATCGTGACATTAGGAGTTATCTGCGAACTCTCGTTTCCCAACGTGCGGTCTGGGACAATTTGCGCCTCTGCCGAGCTAAACTCAGTCAGACAACTCAAACTAATACTGCTAACCAGCGATAAAGCGACTAATCTTAATTTTTGGCATCTACTCTGCATATAAAACCTCAGAACCGATTGCGACTATTTAAAAGCTTTGTACTCTAAAGAGAAAAACAGATTATTCGCAGACACGGGCTTACTCGCCATATCGAAGTTGAGCAACGGAATCCCGTAATCTAGTCGCGCCGTCAAGCGATCTCCTAACTTAAACTGCAAACCCACCCCCGCCGCAAGCAACGTCCCAAAACTCGGACTTGCCCCAGGCGAAGTGCTATTGCTTGGCTCAACTCGACCACCGCTATTCCAAGTCGTACCGAGATCCAAAAATGGGACGACTTGCAAAATTCCGTCCAATTGAGGCAACCGCAGAACTGGGAACTGTATCTCAGCGGAGAGAAAAGCTCCATTGTCAGTCAAAAACGCATCTTGACGATAGCCCCGCACGCTCCGCAACCCGCCCAAACCAAATTGCTCTAGCGGCATCAGGGCGCGATCTGCCAACTGGATATCAGTTCGGGCTAAGAACAAAGTGTCCTGTGCCAACTGCCGCACGTATTGTGCCTGACCGCGCCAAGAAAAGAATCGGCTATCTGGGGCATTGGCGTTAACCGTGGCATTAAATAGACCGAGTCCCAAACTAAACTGCGATCGCAGGGCAAAAACTTCTACAGAACTGCGCCCAACATAGTCCTGAAAAAATCTAAGGGCAGAAATGCGGGTACGTCCTTGCTCATCAGCCCCAGACGATAGCGGGAAATCCTCGCCGAGCAACCTAGTCTGGCTTTCTTGTCGCGATGCCGTCAGACCAAGGGCAAGTTCTTGATTTGGCTTGAGGATTACGGGTTGGCGAAAGGTGAGCTGATAAGAATTTGAATCTCCCGTAATTGACAGTCGATCGAAAGGCGACTCAGTAACATTGCTAGTAGTGCGGCTGTATGCAAGGCTAATCGTGCCATTTTGCGGATTAATTGGCAAAGAATAGCTGATATCGTAGGCATTGCTGCCATCAGTATTACTAAAGCCAACTCCTAAACCATCGCCCCAACCAAACATATTGGCATGGTCGAGTTGGATGCCGCGTCGAAAACTGCCCACACTGGGAGTTCGAGCGTTATCTATAAAAAGTTGTGCAGTGAAGGGATCTTTCTCCGCCACCTTAACTTCCAGCAAACTCAGTTCAGGTCTTGCCCCAGCAGATAATTCGGTCGAAATATTGTCGATCAGAGGGTTGAGTTGCAGAAGTTGTAATGCTTCCAGCAATCGGTTTTTATTCAGGGGCTTTTGAGCCGCGATCGCGACCCGACTGCGCACATAATTGGGATCGAGGTGCCGTAATCCAGTAACCTTGATATCTTCCAAGCCACCTTCAACGATCGAGATTATGACAACAGCACCATCTCTAGAGAATGGGCGATCGGATGTTGGAATTACTGCCCCAGAGTTTATGAAACCCCGATCTGTATACTTCTTGGTGATTAATGCCTCGGCTTCGAGCAATTGCGCAAACGTAATTTCGCGCCCCACAAAATCCTTCAAAACATCGGCTAGCTCTCGATCGCTAAATGCCGTGTTGCCCTCAAACACAAACTCTTTAACGATTATCGTACCTGTTATTTTTAGAGGAGTCCCAGGCACAGGAGTCACTGGGATCGGTGGCTTAAATGGCACTTCCCGCACTGGCGGCAAAGTTAGTACTGGCGGCTCCGATGGATTGGGGGTAATTGGATTGGGTACCTGCGAGAGCATAGCAGGATTTGTTCGCACTCTTTCTGCACTAATTTCTGTACTTAAACTATCGTCAAGTTGCTCCCAAGCAAAAGCAAAATTCTCATTAGTGTCTGAGAACTGCACCAAAGCTAAAGAGAAAACGATAAAACTTAATTTCTCAAAACAAATCTGCTTACGGCGAATCATCACAAACCCACGACTCACTTTTACATCTTTGACATGAAGTTCATGCAATTACAGACTAACAGTTTAAATCTTCTTATTCAATATGGCGGTCTTATTGACATATCTTAATTTCTCAATCAAGAAGTCAAGCTTCTACCCCACACACCAATCAAAATCAAATAGGAGGATTTCTGAGAAACAATTTACCCGTTGGCTTCGACTGCGCTCAGCCAGCTATAGAATCTCTGAAGGTAGAAACTTTCCTAGAAATCGCCTTAATGAAAGTTGCTCAGTTATCTGAAGAAGATTTAGGTTGATTGTGGATTTGTAAACATCTCGGCTAATTAAGTTTGAGAGATTGGGATAAGGCTGATGTTAAAACTGATGCTAACTCGTGAATCATCACTCAGATTTGGCTCCACCCCATGCATTAACCAACTGGGAAAGATTAGCATTCGACCTTCGATGGGCTGATAGGTGACCTTCTGCAAAGTCCAGGGCGTTACCTCTAAAACTGGAGCGGGGAACATATGCACGATCTCTCTGGGATCGCGAAAATATAAACCACCAGATCGATCGGGAGTTTTGACATAATAAACTCCACTCAGAAAGCAGTTGGGATGATTATGTAAATAATTGGAAGCATACTTCCCATTCACGATCGACCAGCAGTTAGCGATCGAAACCGTATACCGATTCAAATCCCAAGCCATCGTTTGAGCCACCTCGATCGCATTTTGAAGCGCGATCGACATCAATCCCTTAAAAGGTTCGCGTTGATGCAGATGATCGACACTGTGCCAGCCCAAGGAGTTTGACCAACTTACACCTTGTCGATCTCGTTGATATTCAAGTTCGATCGCCTCTAGCAATCTGGCATTGAGTTGAACAGAATCTGCTAAATCAAAATGCCAGATTGATGTTGGAAACCAGTCAGAGCGTTCGCCAGCCATAAAACGATCGATCGGAAAAAGCTCTAGAAACTAAACACCGTCCGCAGTGTGCCAACCGTAATCATGCTATTCGCGCTGTTGTTATTAGGGTTAAAAATGAACTGGATATCAGGCGTAATCGAGATATTGCTGGTGATTGGGAAGTTGTAAAAAACTTCGACATTAGTTTGGGTGCTGTTACCGACCTTGCTTTCGATAAAAGGCTGACCAACCGCGATCGCCGCCAACGCTCCAGGCTTAAATAAATCTGGGAACGCCAGTCCCACCATAAACGTTTGAGGATTTAGGTTCGTAGCAGTGACATTGGTATTGACGAAGTTGCGATAAGCAGGACAACCAGCCCCACTCAGGGCAAAACCGCGACAATCGATCGTGCCAAAGCCATAACGACCAAACACCGCAACACCTTTAGCAAATGCCCACTCTAGGTTGACTCCCCCAGATTTGACATCGACATTACTGATCGAACCTTGGGTGTATTGTAAGCGGATCGCAAAAGGCCCTTTGGCATCACCACTCTTTGGCGCAAACTCGACTTCGACTGTGCCCTGATAAGGATCGCCAGTCAGACCGCGATTTGTGACAATATCGCTACCTGATTTATTTGTTCCACGCCCAGGATCGGAGCCATTTGCTGCCAGATATAATGCCCGCACGCTAAATGCGCCGTTACCAGGATTCCAGTTTAAAAACGCGCCAGCGCCACCACTGAGGGGGTTAATCAAAACTGTGAGCGGATTGTTCAAGAAGAAGCTATTACTAAAATCAACCCCTTCATTATTGGCGTAGCTATTAGCATCCACGTGATCGTAAACATGCATCACAGGCCCGATCGAAGCTCTGATGTCGGGAGTTAAATTAAAGTCATATCGTAACTTTGCCAAATTGAAGTTGGTGCCGACCCCACCGAAGTCCAACCCAAAAGTATCAAAGCCAATGTTGCCAGCATCACCCACTGGGGCTGCACCCAAGATATTCCCTGCCGTACCGCCACCATTGCCTGCTTCTAGTCGGGTAATCAGCAGATCGCTACCTGTAAAACTAGTGTTGAAGTCCAGCCGTACACGAGCATTAACCGTTGTATTGACATTACCAGAGTCGATCGACCCCGCCGTTCTGCCATTTCCCGAACCGTTGGTGTTAGAGGCGAAGAATTGCCCCCCATTACCAAAAGCGCCTGAAAGAGCGATCACCGCTTGCCCAGAAAGTTTCGTAGTGGTCGAAAATTGCTGTGCTTCGATCCGCGCAGTCTTATTTTCTAGGGCATCAACCCGACCTTTAAGTGTCGCTAACTCAGCCGCAAACTCTTCTTGTAGACGTTGCAAAGCTGCTAAATCTTCTTTACTGACCTTATCTGCCAAACCAGTAGAAATTAATTCATTCATCTTGTCGAGACAAGCATTTAAACCCGCCGCAAATTCGTAACGGCTGAGGGCGCGATTGCCACGAAAAGTTCGATCGGGATAACCTGCGATGCATCCATAACGTTCGACCAGCGACTGTAAAGCCGTGAATGCCCAATCGGTTGGCTGCACATCGCTAAGCTGTGAAACCGAAGTTACACCTTGAACTAGAGTTCTATCAGTACTGAGATTTTGGCGAATCTGGCTAACCTTAGTGATATCAGAAACTAGCACAGAGTCGATTGGACTGACGTTAGGATTTGAATTTACTAGCTGCGATGGCGATCGAACAATCGGATTAGCAGAGTCTGGATTTACCACACCAGAATCAGGGCTAGCCATAGCAGGACTCGCTCCAGCGATCGCCGCAATCGCTAACGCACTAAAACTAGCAACAAAATTTGTTTCTAAATTTACTTTTATATTTCTCATCGTCTCACTCCACACTTTCCGATCTATCAAGCTATTACTAGCATAAGCTCTCAGTAGTTAAATTTGCAACCCCAAAATTTGCCCAAATCCTTGCTAATTCAAGACAAGCAGAAAATTGTTGGCAAAGTAAGTAATCGGTAAATTTGTCATATAATCATAAATATATTAAGTTATGTAACAAAAAATTATGGATACGAGTTTAGCTGATGTGGCAAACCAATTGGCAAGTGATAATTCGCGCGATCGACTCCTAGCACTGGTATCTCTGCGAAACTTTTCACCAGAAGAAGCTGTGCCTTTGATCCTGAAATTGATTGACGATGATAATTTGCAAATTCGATCGATGGCAGTATTTGCTTTGGGGATCAAACCAACTGAAGCTTGTTTTCCTGCCTTGCAGAAAATCCTTGAAGCTGAGACTGACTATGGGATTCGGGCAGATGCAGCTGGAGCAATGGGTTACCTCAAAGATCCCAGAGCGTTTGAGCCACTGATGCGGGCTTTTTATGAGGATACAGAATGGTTGGTGCGCTTTAGTGCCGCAGTATCGTTGGGCAATCTCGGTGATCCGCGTGCCTATGATGCTCTGATCGGGGCTTTGAAAATGCCAGAAGCCCTTTTACATCAAGCTGCGATCTCGGCTTTAGGCGAAATTGGCGATCTGCGTGCCGTCGATCATATTCTCGCATTTGCCCAGTCTGATGATTGGCTCACCCGTCAGAGGTTAGTGGAAGCTCTGGGTCATTTGCCTTGCCCCAAAAGCATGTCGGCATTGATCTATTTAATCAAAGATCCACATCCTCAAGTTTCCGATGCTGCCCAATTTTCGATCGATCGATTGCATCAAATCAAAGTTATCCCAGATTAGCAATAGCTTAGATCGCGTGACTAGATGAGCTGTAGAGTAATGATAGTGAAATCAATTTTTCTCTAGATTTTATTTAAAGTTTTAATTTATGTACGTTAAAGGTCAGTTATTTCTTGGCTTGTCGATCGTGGCGGCGATCGCATTCGTCGGCTGCATATTCGAGCTATCTTCGGGCGAACCAGAGTTAGGGAAAATTCCGACTCTGATGATTTTAGGAGCCAGTTTACCGCTATCGATTTTTAGCTTTTTTCAAGCCGTTAAATTGGCTAGAGCCTCGAATGATGCTAGTTAATTGCTAGTTGCCAATAGCCAATATCTGACTGAATAATTATGAAAACTTACGACTGGATCGTTGTCGGTGGCGGCATTACAGGTACAGCATTGAGCTATGAATTGAGTCAGGTTGGCTTTTCTGTCCTGTTGTTAGAGCAGGATCGGATCGCGCAAAATGCTACTCGTTATAGCTATGGCGGTATTCCCTACTGGTCGGGCACTTCGATCTCCACTCAACAACTTTGTGCTGAGGGGATTGCGCGCCAAAGGCAATTACCCGATGAGCTAGATGCCAATACCGAGTTCCGCCAACTGGATTTATTGCTAACGATCGAACTCGATCGAGATCCGAAAGAAATTGCCGATCTCTACCACAAATGTCTGATTCCCCTGACCTCGATCGATCCTGCCACAGCCTGCGAGTTAGAACCATTACTCAACCCTGATTCGATCGCGGGCGCACTTACTGTATCTCATGCTCATGTTAATGCTCAACTGCTGACACAGGCTTACCATGCCGCTTTCATTCGTGCAGGTGGCGAAAGTCAAAACGTCCGAGTCGAGCAAATATCTCAAGGCAGTGTGAGAAGCGATCGAGGCGAGACTTTCTCTGGACAAAATATTGCCGTTTGTGCGGGAGGGCTGAGTCGATCGCTGCTGAAACGATCGGGGATTGATGCCAGAATTTACTTCACCCACGCTGAAGTGATTGAAACCGCACCGACCGACCTGAAATTACGCACGATCGTGATGCCTGCTGATATGCAAAGGTTTCAACTAGAATCTGAGGCTAGTGCAGTTGGAGTCGATCGACTCTGGGATGCTCCAAGCAGCGAACTTATGCCGCCATCGATCGATCCAGGTGCGATTCAATTTTTCGATCGAACCATGAGGCTAGGTCAATTTAGTCGATTACTTACCGATCCATATGCCAAGATTGATGCCAAGCAAAGTGAACTCGAAATTCGCGCTAAAATTGGCAAACTCTTACCCTCTCTAGCCACACTTCCAGGCACATGGCATCATTGCTTGGTTGCTTTCAGTCATGACTCACTTCCTTCGATCGGCACACTCCCAGAATCTGAAAACCTCTACCTGTTCTCAGGCTTTACCAGTCCTATGGTATTTGTCCCACCTCTAGCAAAACGATTTGCGACTTCCTTAGTCGGAACCCGTGACGAGATCATTCCCCAATTCTCACCCCAGAGATTTGCTTGAGGTTTACTTGAAATTTACCGATACCTGCCGACGAAATCAAATCTTAGGCTGCTAGAATTTGCTAATCTGTTACTGGCGTTATCAAGACAGAATTTCGAGCAAAGACGCTAATGTATCCGCCAATGTACTTTTGTCGCAATACAAACTTAGACATAACGCCCCATCAGTCAGGAGGGATTTATGTCAAATAGTGAGCAAATCGCCCTTTTGACGCATAGAGTAAGTACCTGGAACAAGTGGCGAGCCAGAAATAATCGTTTGCAGATCGATATCAGTGAAGCCGATCTAAGCGGTGCTGTCTTGCTTGAAGCCGATCTAAGTAAAGCTAACCTCAAAGGGATTAATCTGAGTAAGGCTGTGTTGATCAGGGCTTACCTCTCAGGCAGCAATCTCACCAATGCCAACCTTAGTGGCGCAAATCTCAGTGCCGCGATCGCAAATTGTGCCTATTTTAATGATGCTGACCTCAGCAAAGCCAACTTAATTTTGATCAATCTTAGCGAGTCATATCTAATTGGCACTGACCTCAGCGAGACGAATTTGACAGGAGCGATTATGAGTGGAGCCGATCTGATTAAAGCCAAGCTCAAAGGATCGAACATGAGTGAGTCATATTTAAGTATGGCCGATTTAAGCGGAGCGGATTTAAGTGGAGCAAATCTCAGCGAATCTTATGCGATCGGGGCTAATTTTAGTGGCGCAGATTTAACTAGAGCTAATTTAAGTGGGACAAACTTCAGTAAAGCTAACTTTAGTAATGCTACGCTCAAAGATACCAAGCTCAGGGAAGCAGACTTGACAGGGACAAACCTAATCGGGGCAGATTTTACTGGCGCGACGCTCAAAGGAGCTAACCTGATCGGGGCAAAAATGATCGGGGCTAACCTGAGTAAGACTAACATCAGCCGAACTAACCTAAGTGGAGTAGGATTGATAGAAGTTAATCTGACGAGTGCAAATCTGAACGGAGCTGACTTAATTGGAGCCGATCTGAGCCGTTCCGATCTCAGTTATGCCAATTTCAGCAATGCCAAGCTGATCTGGGCTGATTTAAGCGGTGCAATTCTAACAGGAGCTAATTTTGACGGTGCAACACTCCAAGGAGCGGTGATGCCTGATGGCACTACTCACAGTTAGATCTCACAGTTAGATCTCACAGTTAGATCCTAAATCGATTTTCGTTATCTTAATATCTGCTCATTTAACTGATATGGATGTCAGCATCATCATTCCCACATACAACGGCGGCGAATTACTCAAAAAAACGCTCAAAGCAATATTTGCCCAAGAGACTACTAAATCTTTTGAAGTTGTGATCATTGATTCTGGCTCCAATCAAGATCCTAAGCAATTACTTGAAGAGTTTTCGATCGAATTATTTGAGATCCCCAATCACGAATTCAATCACGGTTTAACCCGCGATCGAGCTGCCGAAAAATCATCAGGCGAGTTTCTCGTTTTCATCAATCAAGATGCTGAACCTGGCGATCGTCAATGGTTAGACTTAATGCTAGCTCCATTTGTAGATCGGCATGTGGTCGCAGTCCAAGGTGAAATTAGAGAACGTCATGACATGCGACGGTTCTTTTGGGATTCTTGTGGTGAGACTTTCTACTTTACCTCAGAGTCAAAAAACTGGATTAGCCATCACTTTAATATGGGGTTTTCCACCGTTAATGCCGCAATCAGGAGATCTAAATGGCAGCAACATCCCTTCGGCAAAATAGATATCTTTGAGGATAAGGGATTCCAACGAGAAGTACATCTCAACGGCAATGAGATTGTCTACTCAGATGGATTTGTCTACCATACGCATGACTATACTTACGATCAACTCAGGCGCAGATGCCAAGATGAAGGCTATGGCTGGAAACTGGTAGGAGAGAATTATGCCCTATGGCAAGCGATCGAAGATACTTTCATCCTCAAGAACTATACAAAACTGGCGCGTGGCATTCTCAAGGGTAAAGTCAAACGCTGGTCAGAAGTTCTATTCCCATTGCTCAGACCTCTTTGGGTCTATAAAGGAAACCATTTCAATCAAGGGTTACTGAAGAAATAACTGATGAAATAACTGATGAAAATAAGAGTCAACTCCAATGATCTGACTGGCTCAACCCCAAAAACACCAAAAAGCAATTATCAAAGCCTGAAAACTTTAAACTCTACAAACTCGGTCGATCGATACCTTAGCAGAAAATCTACCGCGCTACTTGCTTGTTGTCTGAATCTCAAGCCCTAGACTCCTTACCCATCCTTGTCTCTGTCAGAATACCGAAAGTATTTTCCACCCTGATTGCCAGATTAGCCACAGTTGGTTTTAGCTCAATTTAATCTATTTTTGCCAGACTCGATCTGAATGCTCAATAGTTGCGCTAGAATAGCAAAGCTTTAACTGGGGGCGTGGCGGAATGGTAGACGCTGCGGACTTAAAATCCGTTGACCTTATAAGTCGTGAGAGTTCAAGTCTCTCCGCCCCCATTCATAATATTGGCTTACAGCAATGGTCAGGGCAACTATGCTCTAGTTAAATTATGGCAATAGTTTAGTCTTCATCAATGTGAGCATATTTGCTGAACTTCATGCGAAGTAAGTAAACGGTATTTACCAGATGGCAGCGATCCGAGTGGGATATTGTCGATCGACACACGATGTAATGCGATCGCTGGATGTCCCAATTGTTCAGCCACGCGCCGAATCTGACGGTTACGTCCTTCATGCAGCACAACTCGTAAAAGAGTCTGGCTTGAGATACTTTTTGCTTCTATCCTTGACACCTCTGCTGCTAGAGTTTGCTTCCCATCTAGCTCAACGCCATGTCGCCATTGTTGTAATGTTTGCCAACTGGGATTGCCTTGGACTAATACTTCATAGGTTTTGGCAATGTGATGTTTAGGATGAGTGAGCTGGTTGGCTAAATCACCATCATTGGTCAGCAGCAATGCACCTGTACTGTTGTAATCCAGACGACCAATAGAATAGAGATGCTGGTAGCGATCTGGTAAAAGGTGTTGAATGGTGGGTCGATTTTGCGGATCGTGGCGGCTGCAAATTGTATTGAGGGGTTTATGCAGGAGTAAATATAGTAGTTTGGGTGACTGACTTGTGACAATCAACTTGCCATCGATCGAAATTCGATCGAACTCTGGATCGAATTTAGTCCCGAGTTCGGTCACAACAAGACCATTTACACTGACACGAGCCGCTAAAATCATTTGCTCCGCCGATCGTCTAGAAGCAACACCGTAGCGCGAAATAATTTTTTGCAAACGCTCGACCATAATCCTCAGATAGATATATTTCTTGATAACTGTATTTTTTGATGCGAAATAGAATCGCTCGAAAACCATAATATAGATGGTTAATCAAAAAATTTTTCTACCCATGAATCAAAAGTCTGAGACTACTGATAAATCGCTAACCGATAAGCTGTTAACCGATGCAGAATTATTAGTTCGCTCAGAGCATGATGGGTTAGGAAACTTACAGGCATTTTATCCTGAACTAGGGGATCAGGAGAAACTGAAAAAGCGATTGCAACAGATCAAACAGAGAGATGACGCATTAATTGGGGTATTTATCACTGACCTAGAAGGACAATTTCTCAAGGTTAGTCAAAGCTTATGCGAACTGCTCGACTATAGCGCGGATGAACTACTCTGCCTCTCATACCGTGATATTACTCGTTTTAACGATCTGGAAACTTATTTGCTTATGCAGGAAAAGCTCCTACTAGAGCAGTTAGAGCGATGTCAACTTAGTCAACACTATGTCCGAAAAGATGGGGAAATCGTTCATGTGATCGTTAGTCTTTATCTGATGCATAACGCTGAAAATATGCCATTGTGCTTCATATCTAGGTTTGAAGATATCAGCGATCGACAGCCTGAGCAACAGATTGAGTTTTCCGAAAAGTCAAGCGATCGCTACCGATTGCTGTTTGAGAGTAATCCCTATCCCATGTGGATTTATGACACATACACACTAGAGTTCCTAGCAGTCAACGATGCGGCAGTCAGTCACTACGGTTACAGTATTTCCGAATTTTTGACTGTGACCGTAGCGCACATTCAACCACTAGAAAAAGCTGCGAGAAATCACGATCTCTTGGGTAGTAATCGCGATCCTCTAACAACTTCAAGTTCAAAAGATGACTTAGATTTTGCTGGTATTATTTTTCATCGCAAGAAAGACGGCACTTTAATCTACGTCGAAGCCACATCCCATCCACTGATCTTTGAGGGCAGAGAAGCAGAAATTGTACTTATTCATGATGTCACAGAGCAAAAGTCAACAGAAGAAGCTCTACGCCAAGCTGAAGAAAAATATCGGAGTATTTTTGAGAATGCGGTAGAAGGGATATTTCAGACCACCGAAGATGGTCATTATCTCACCGCTAATCCCATGTTGGCAAAGATTTATGGTTATGATTCGGTCGCAGAATTAATGAATTCGATTACTGATATTGCCAATCAGCTTTATGTCACACCCAAAAGGCGGCAGGAATTTATGCGCTTGCTGCAAGAAAAAGATGTCGTAGGTAGGTTTGAATCCCAGATATATCGTAAAGATGGCAACGTGATCTGGATTTCCGAAAATGCCCGTGCGATTCGCGATCGACACGGTAAGTTACTCGGCTATGAAGGTACAGTCGAGGATATTACCGAATACAAACGGGTTGAAGAAGAACTCAAACTCCTGCAAAGTCTCACACTCGCAATTAGCACCTCAGAAGATTTCAACTCAGCTTTAGGCATTGCGCTCCAACAGATCTGCGAAACTACTGGCTGGCTATTTGGTGAAGCCTGGATTCCCAATCTTAGTGATGTCAATCCCCATCTAGAGTGCTGTCCCGCTTGGTTTAGTCGTAATCAAAACCTATCAGGATTTCGGCAGCTCAGTTTGGAGATCAAGTTTGCCCCCAATTCAGGACTTCCAGGTAGAGTCTGGTCAAGCCGCCAGCCAGAATGGTTGCAGGATCTAACAAAAGCAGTCGATCCTAGGTTCAATCGCCATCAACTTGCCACCCAGTTTGGCTTAAAGTCAGGTTTGGGGATTCCTATTCTGGCGGGAGATGAGGTGGTAGCAGTGATGGTATTTTTTATGGATCGGTCACGCAGCGAAGAGACACGACTGATCCAGCTTGTATCAACCGTAGCAACTCAGTTGGGTTCAGTGATCCAGCGCAAACGTGCCGAAGCCCGCATCAAACATCTCGCTTTCCATGATTCTCTAACCGATTTACCTAATCGTGCCCTATTTAAAGATCGACTGAATCAACTATTGATGATGGCAGATCGGCAACTAAAGCAGGTCGATCGTAAATCCGAGACATCGCCATCGCTGGCTGTGATGTTCCTCGATCTCGATCGATTCAAATTTGTTAACGATACATTGGGACACGCCACAGGTGATCTACTTTTGCAGGCAGTGGCAAAACGTTTAAATAGTTGCATTCGGCGCAGCGATACCCTAGCGCGTATGGGTGGAGATGAGTTTATGATTCTCTTGCCAGATATCCATCAAGCAGACTATGCGATCGCTGTGACCAAAAAGATTCTCAAAGCTTTGGAGTCGCCTTTCTTAATTAGTAATCAGGATTTACATATCACTGCCAGCATTGGGATTAGCTTCTATCCTCACGATGGTAGAGATGCCGAAACTTTACTCAAAAATGCTGATGTCGCGATGTATCGGGCTAAGGAGCAGGGCAGAAATCATTATCAACTCTATACCCGTGCGATGAATGCGCGTGCCTTTGAGCATATTGTGATTGAGAAGGGGATTAGACGGGCCATCGCTCAGGAAGAATTTCGAGTTTACTATCAGCCTCAAGTAGATTTGTACTCAGGTCAAATTATTGGCATGGAGGCTCTGGTACGCTGGCAACATCCCGATCTGGGTTTGGTTGCACCTGCTAATTTTATTCCCATTGCTGAAGAGTATGGCTTGATCGTCCAACTTGGCGAATGGGTGTTACGGACTGCCTGTGCTCAAAATAAAGCATGGCAAAATGCTGGGCTACCTCCTATTCCGATTGCGATCAATTTCTCAGCGCGTCAATTTCAAGAACATAGTCTCGCGGCACGAGTCTTCCAAGTGTTGGCAGATACAGGTTTAGACCCTAATTATTTGGAACTGGAAATCACTGAAAGTGTGATGATGAAGGATGAGGATATTGCGATCGAAACCCTGCGACAACTCAAAGATCGAGGTGTTCATATTTCGATCGATGATTTTGGCACGGGTTACTCTTCGCTGTCTCATTTAAAACGATTCCCAGTCGAAAAGCTCAAAATCGATGCTTCGTTTATTCGTGAAATTACTACGGATAATGATGATGCTGCAATTACCACGGCGATCATTGCAATGGCACACAGTCTCAAACTCAAAGTGATTGCCGAAGGGGTAGAAACGGTCGGACAGTTGAAATTCCTGCGATCGCTCAAATGTGATGCCATGCAAGGTTATCTTTTTAGTCCTGCTATTCCTGCGGATGAAGTTACCAAGATGCTATTTGAAGTGAGATATTTCCTTTGAATCCAGAAAATGCTCTGGGCTATTGAGGTGCGCTAAAATGGGCAAGCATTCTTAATCCAATGAACTAATGTTATCTAAACTACGAGTTCAGCACTACAAAAGCCTCTACGACACCGAAGTTGACCTAGAGCCATTAACTGTTTTTATTGGGCCAAATGGTTCAGGAAAATCCAACATTTGCGAGGCGTTGGCAGTATTATCAAATTTCCTGCAAGCTCTTATAGCTAATACAAACAGTCAGGAGATATTACCTTTCTTCACTTCATCTTTACAGTCTCTGAGCAATAATCAAAATATTGAGTCTAAATTTTGGCATGGAACTCTAGACTATCTTGTGTTTGAAATCGTTACTCCCTCTTCTGACATAGCAACTAATACTGTCTCAGAACTATCAGTTAACCTGAACTATCACAAGCGAACTATGACTATCTCTGACAGCAGAGATGGATTAGATACAATTAATTTAAGACAATTTCTTACTAATTGGAACTACTCAGACTCTCCAGTGGGTCATGCTCTAAGAAAGGTTAGTGTTTACGATTTTGCTCCAATTAATTTATCTAATAACACTCCATCAAAAAGCATAGAAAGGACAGGGCAGGGGATTGCCTATGCTTTAGTTGATATTTTGCTCTCCAATCGTGAAGGTTTCGATGAGTTAGAGAATCGTTTAAGACAGCTTGTTCCAAACATAAATAAAATCTCCCTTCCACGCGGAGATAATCAAACCTTCTCGCTAGAATTAATTGATAAATATTCAGAACATCACATTCCTGCATCGGATATATCTGACGGCACACTGAGGATTTTGGCTTTCTTGACGGCACTTTACCAAGAAAACACCCCAAGTATCATTTG
>Ga0163151_10004671_pt1 | contig 18166 bp, 18 predicted proteins | sample OliLakLV19MP5IB2_FD_145596 | JGI IMG/M metagenome (GOLD analysis project Ga0163151, IMG submission 145596) | Freshwater microbial mat bacterial communities from Lake Vanda, McMurdo Dry Valleys, Antarctica - Oligotrophic Lake LV.19.MP5.IB-2 | ecosystem: Environmental > Aquatic > Freshwater >... | reverse complement strand
CTTCAAACAATAGAACAGGGTAGCAAATACATCTGTTCGCTTTCAAATGAAAAAGGACGAGCAAGTCTGTTCGATTTGAATGGAAAACAAATTTGGACAAAACGTTTCAATCAAGAATTGACTATTGATTTAGTCAACCAGAGTTACGGTATTTATCTGTTGCAGATAAACATTGAGAATAAACAACAATTCAATTTCAAACTAATAAAATCATAGCAAAATGACACAGAAAATAAAAAACATCATGCTGCTTTGCCTGTTGGCAATTTCAGCAATTCAATCCAATGCCCAATGGCAGACATTTGGTAACCTACTTGATGATACAGAATGGTTCGGTGGCAATGCCACCAGCACCATTGACCTTCAAATCCGCAATGATGCGAACTTCGGAATCCAGTTCCACACGAACTCAGGTTATCGGATGTTGCTGCAACCCAACGGTGCACTCAATTTCGGGCTGAACGCAACCAATACTCTGGGTATAGGAAATTGCATGGGCTTGGGGTACCGGTAACACTATAACAGCATTGGGAACAGAAAGTTTGGCTGGTGGAACGGGCAATACCGTGAACGCAAATCATTGCCTGGCTTTTGGTGAAGCTAATATTGCCGGAGGCGGCACCGATTCAGAGTCGTGCATTGCCCTTGGAGATAACAATGACGCCTTTGGCCACGATACGTTCTGTGCCGGTGAGGCCAACGCGACCAATGGAAAAGCGAGCGCTGCTGTTGGCTATCTCAACACAGTTACCGGTGTCGGAAGTGCAGCCATTGGCCGGGATAACGTAGTTGGAACGTCTACCGGAGTCATTGCACTTATAAGTTGCGCCAGCAGTGTAGCTGTAGGGTGCAGCAACAACATACAATCGGATTTCAGCGGCTGTTTTGGAACTTACAGCGCTGTGCCAATCGGGTATAACTATAGCTATACCCTTGGCAGCAGGCTTACCAGCAATGCCGCCAGTACAGTAACCATAGGCCGAGGTTTAGACACAAATCCAATAATTAACAATTCAACAAACTCACTTATGGTCGGGTTCAACAGCAGCTATCCAACACTTTATGTCTTTGGCGGCAATGGCACACCAGGCACCTTTGGCAATGTTGGAATTGGCCTGAATGCTTCCACAGTTGCGCTTACACCAAGCGAGAGGCTCGATGTAAACGGCAACGCACGATTTCGCAACATCGCTGACAATGCAGACAATGTGCTGGTGACCGGAACCACGAATGCTGCTGGCGATTACACACTGAGCAGAATTGATTTCGGAACCAACACCAATCAGTATCTGGAAAATAACGCCACCTGGCAAACCATACCCACAGGCGAAAGCACTACGGCAAACAACGGCACATCATTGAGCGGAACTGCGGTGCAGTTGGGGAATGATGTGGGGGGAACAGCAGCACAGCTCACAAATAATCGTGTAATACCGATGAACAATTTCGACATTTATTTTGATGATCCCGCTGTAGGTTCACCAACTGCTAATTGTATTGGCATTGGCACCACTTTGCCCACTGCAAAACTGCATGTACAACGTACACTTACTTCATCCCTATCTACGCAACCAACTGCGGTTTATGCACAGAATTCGGATGCGGTGCAAGAGATTAATTCAACCACACCTGACTTTGTTGTTGGCATTCATGCACTAGCACACAACAATGGTTTTGCACACAATCGTGCAATGTGGGCCTTTTGTCAAAATGGATTGCGCAATACCGGGCTCCGCGTTGATGTCACCTCAAACCAGAACAACGGCCTACAGCATGGAACTGATGTATCAGTAACGGGCACAACAGGCAGTACCAGTTATGGTAATCGCGTTGCTGTAATCGGTAATGTAAGCAGTACTGTTTTTGGCAATAGCAATACTGTATCTAACTCTGCTGCATCAAGCACTAACTATGGATCCTTCACCAGCCTCAGCGGCACTACTTCATCCATTAATTATGGAGTGCTTACTGAAGTTTCAACAAGCAATGCAACAGGAGTAACTAACTACGGAAACAAAGTGATGGTTACTTCTTGTTAAACTAGTCAATAATCAAGGCAAACGACCCGAGCAATTGACCCGATTGTCTTGTTAAACTAGTCAATGATCAAGGCAATTGACCCGATTGTCTTGTTAAACTAGTCAATGATCGAAAGTTTTTACCCTAAAGTCCGAGTAATTGACCATGCTTTTTGCCCGGTAAAAAAAATATTTTCATGGCGCAACTGCTTCATAAATCCCTCTGCCAGTCATTGGTTGAGCATGTTTTGTGATCACATCCACCATCCTCTCCAAAAAATTAAATTCCAAAAAACGAAACCACTTGAGAAGCGGCTGCGTGAAAACCCAAAATTCAATCAAAGACTGCGCGCCATGAACGATACTGAAGTAAACCTGCTGCTGGATATGCAGGTGGAAGTGGAGGAAGTGATTGACGCAACAGGGCTACCAACTTAGGTCGCAAAAATTTAGAAATGAAAAACGCATTTTTGCTAAATGACGACATTCCCATCACCGGTGGCCACACGCACCCATCCATCAAAGCTTTCGCTTTTCTCCCCTAAAGGGGTGTGTGGTGGCTGGATGACAAGCAGCAGGAATCGAGTGATTAAAATTTATTAAGGGCATCTCTAAAAACCCCGCAGCGAAAATTCCCACCCCTGTACTTCCCAAAGTGAATGGCTCGTCTGGCCTCACTTTTAGCCGTCATACCTTCCCAGAAACTATTTGCCGCTTCTCATCTCCTTTAGGCGAAGATGTACGCAGGACAGATGAGGCCGGAAGGGATGGGACAAAACGTGTGTTGGGCAAGATTCTCCGCATCCAATTTCTTTTTTATGTTGCCAACTCCAAGAAGGATAAATGCTGAACCAACGCACCTTTTGATAAAGCCTCCTTGTCATACAACCTAAAAAATTATCATCAGTTTTTAACCATCTTCAATCGCTCCACTTCATCGCCCTTTTGAATATTGATGAAATAAACACCCGCAGGATAAGATTGCACATCGAGTACAATGCGATGTTCACCGGAGTTCATTGTTCCTTTCTTCATGGTGGATACAACTTGTCCCAATGCATCTTCAACCACCACGTTTACTTCACTTGTATTATCAAGCATAAACTCAAGTGTTGCATTTGTACTGGTAGGGTTTGGGTAAATAGTGGTGTGGTTGGTTGATGTGGTTATTACATCAACACTTACCACTGTGGCCGATGGAGGGAAAATAATATCGTCAACCCAGCAAGCATCTTCGCCCTGAGACACTATATCGTCCTTTTTATACATCCATCGCAATGTATGTGTTCCTACGGTCATGGGATAACTCACTTCGGTCCAATCCGTTTCGCCACTCCAGGTACCCAGAATGGTGCCGTTGCGCTTGAAGGTAAGTTTATCCCAACCTTCTTCGGTACTCACGCGGTAGCTAAAACTAAGATCACCTGCTTCAAGAATTTCGAGTTCGAGGATGAGGATGGTTTCTTCCGAGTTGTTAATGTTCCCACTTTCGAGGCAGTAGTTTCCCTCGTAAGGATTTTGGGTGGTGGTGAACCAATTTGCACTACCACTCAGTTGCCAGTCGAACTGGTTAGTGCCGTTGGTTTCCCAATCTTCGATTATGGCATCGAGCAGTGCTTCATAATTGCATGATGATGTGGCGTACATACCGGCCACCGCATCAAACATAAATTCCGCTGTGGAGCCATCAGGAATACTTGCATCGGCCACTACTGTAAAAATTGCATTCTGCGAAGTGCCATCTTCAATCACACCGGCATCTACTGTGTTTTCTTCAATGGTAAGATAAGATGATGTGGTGGTCAATGTGGCCATTGCAGGAGTTGAATCGGAGTGTCCATCGTTTATTACAGCCACAGATATTGTTACCGTTTCACCGCTGTCAATTCTTCCATCATTGTTTCCGTCCGAATCATCAATAATAAAATCTGCAGGGCAAATAAGAACCGGTGCGTTAAGCGTGACATTAAAATCCATTTCCCAGGTATTGCCCATGTAATCGGTAATGGTCATCATGAATTCAACTTCATGTTGGTCTTCTACTCCATCGGCTACATCAAAAGCAAATGCATCATCCATAAATGGAATTTCTCCGGGGTTGATGTCACCAAAGTATTGGTAGTTGTCCGTGATGGTGATAAGTACATCGTTAGTTGAAAGAGTGGCTTCTACTGCGGTGGCCACTTCTATGCCCACGTTCTCCAGGCTGATATCCAGCAAAAGTGATTCAGCATAATCGGCAACACCGTTCGCATTTCCATTGGCATCATCCAGCACTTCACTTTCATCCACCACATAAGGCCCCTCGGCCGGCATCACTTCTATAGTTGTTTGCGATGGAATGGTGTTGAACGATGTGGCCGTTACGAGGATCAATCCTGGTTCGCTCAGTGTGGGGACCACAATGTCCACCGATCCACCGGCAACAATTCCCCATCCCAGTATTTCACCGTTCCATGAAAGACAAACCACGGCATCTTCCACGTTGCAGTCAATAGAAATTTCGGTGGTTCCAAAAAATACTGTGGGGTTGTGGTCCACTTCAATATTCGTAGGATAGGCGGTTCGCAATTGAACCGTGGGATCACCGAAAATGTGCCAGGTGTCGGTCATTTCATCACCATCAGCATTGTAAACATCATTCATGGAAGCACAGCCGTTGGTATGAATGCTTCCGATAGTGTGGCGAGTTTCATAATCAGTCATGGCAGCAATGATGTGATTCATTTCATCCTGGCCTTCCATAGGTGGTGCCCAGCTTTGATAGACGCTGCTGAACGATCCGCCAATTCCACCTGCGGGTTCAGTACCGTCCATGGTTTTGAGCCATGCTTCACCAAAAGTGTCTCCGCCTGCATCATCATCATCAAAATCTCCGGTGCAGCATCCTACTATAATAAAGTAGGGGAAGAGATGCTGGTTGGTAAGTGCATTGATTTGTGTGTTGGTGTAGCTGCCAGTAACAATGGAAGTGTGACTTCCATGGCCGGTGTAGTTGATAAGCGAACAACCGTCTTCAATCACTGTGGTGAGCGAAGCCGCGGAAGGTGAGCCACTGGCATCGGCAGTTACCCCGCCCGTGGGGGATGATGCGTTGTGGTTGCCATCATACTTTTCCCATACTTCGGTGTAAGTGAAGTTGATCAAGTCTTCTTTCATTTCGTTTTGATGTTCCCAATCGGCTTCGTTGTCGTCACCAAAACCAGCCCCTTCATCAGAACCAATTCCCATGGCTACACTAAACCAGTCGCTAGCTATATAAGGAGCTTTTTCATACTCAAGAATTTTTTCGATAACAGGAGGCAATTCATTTTCGTTGTGCACTATTAAACGCCCCACATGAATTTCGGCATAACTGTCGTTGCCATCAATGTATCCGTAACACGCATCGCAATATCCCTGGCCGCCACCGTTGTTTACAAGAAGTGTAGGAACCTGGTCTTCATCTCCTACTATCACTAAATAGGTGAGTCCATTGTTATCGTAATAATTTTCTACAAACGTGTTGATGGCTGCAACTGTATTTCCTATTTCACTTATCGTAACCACTTCAGTTGGTATTCCTTTTTCCCTTTTCCATTGCACCCACGGCTCCAGTTCTTCAAGGTATTCGGCATCCGTTATCACCAGCAGGTTTCCAAGTTCGCCCACCACATCATAGCGAGCTGTATTGTAATTGATATACCTGTGAGAATAGGCATCATGCATCACAGCGTTCACACGATTGTTAGATGAAGTGAAAGCGTTCTCTCCCGGTTCTTCCGTCACTTTCACATCCACAAGAATTTGCGAATACACACGCAGCACTTTCGTTACCGGGTTGTATTGCAATGGATAGAAGTGAAGGCTTTGGCCACGCACCACGCCCTGAATAAATGCGTTGTCGAGATCGGCAAGTTTGCCAGGATAAAATTCATTTGCGTTGTACACCTCGCCATAGTTGTAAGCCACCACAGAAGGATCAATAGTGCGAATCAAATTTCCTTTGGACGGAGCAATTTCCACATCGGGAATTTCGATGTACTCGCTTTCAATAATGGAGACTGCCATCTTGTTATGGTCGTGAACAACTACAGGAACAGTGAGACGCTGCACATCGGGTGCACCTGCCCGCAATATGGGCGATCCATCCTGCGATGTCACAATCCAGGCGCTACCTTGCGGGGTGTCAACGCTATGGTAAGACCAGTCGGACACACCACAAGTAATCCGGATGTTTCCATCCACCTCGCTTACCAGTTCAATGTTGGTTTGAGCAAAAGAACCAGCGCATAAAAACGCGGTCATAGCAAGTAAATAAAATTTCTTCATTTGTTTTTTGTTGGTTTTTGATTTGTTGGTTTTTCCTTGTTGATTTTTTCTATACTGAAAGTTGAATCACGACAGCTACCGTGATGAAAGTTGATTGTTGCTGCTCATCGTGTGGTCCTGTGGAAAGGTTCCAGGTTAAAGGTTGAAAGTGGATGAGTCGAAGTCAAGATAGGTATCGGCATTTTTAATTCTCCTTTTGCTCCTGATAGCAACCGGGATTGCCCTTTGCCTATTGCTCTCTGGCTATTTCCATTTTCGTTACTCCATCATTCAACATGACCAGGTACAAACCCTCCGGCAAACCACCTACTTCTGTAATAGTGTATCCGGGATTGGCGATGTGGATACTTCTTACTTCCTTTCCATCTGCACTAAAAATTTTACACAAGCCCATTTCATGCGTTTGGATGTTAAGCACAGATGAAGCTGGATTGGGGTAAACAGAAATTGATTCGGTGTTCTGTTCGGCTATTCCAACTGTTCCCGGAGTCCACACATGAAAGTAAAAATCTTCGTGAAGTTCCATCTGGCCTGCCGGGTAAACCCAGTAATGAACGAGACCTGATCCCTCCTGACCCTGCGGATTTAAAATCAGCTTTACAAAACCTTCTTCACCGGGAGCAATGGGGCCCGGCATCACACCATTGTTTGGAAGATCAATGTAACAACTGCCAGGATCGCACATTTCCGTAAACCATCCATCACCCGGCAAGCCAGCTTCGGGGAGAGTGTCTTCAATCTTGCGCCATTCCATAACAACCGAATCAGCTGTCAGGTTGGTGATGTAAGTGAACAGAACAGTAGAATTTTCGAGCGAAAGTTCTGCGTAATGATGCTCACCCGGATTGAACGAGAATAATTGTGCGCGAAACGTTAGCGAAAGAAAAAAGCAGACTACAGGTAAAATTTTTTTCATCATGTTTTGAAAAACGCTGCAAGATGTACTCAGGCAAGGGCAGTTCAACATTATTATTGTGTGAATGGTTGAGGTGCTGAAAGAAATTGATAATTGACAATGAAGTACTGAAGATGGAGAATGACTGGTTGGACATTTTGCCGATATTCTAATGTGCAAGATGAAAGTATTCATTTACTTTTTGCCTTTCCACCAGGCCAGATGTAAGATGGCCATTCCCCTCATTGCCTGTTGCCTTTGGTGTTTTGTTCTTTGCCCCTTTCATTTCGTTGGGCAGCCTCACGCACAAAGGACTTCGCCACATCCAAGTCCAAGTCATCCAACGAATGAAATCGGATAGAACGAGCTGATACGTTTCTTTTTTTACCTTCAATAAGAATTTTGTGTGGATCATTCAGCAATACTCCGTTGATTCAATGAATGAATAGCCGCTCTCAGTTTGATAAGAATGGGCTGAGCGAAGGGCTGAGCCTTGGCTATGTAAGTGTCTATATGGTTAGAGATTTCTTTTTGAGTCATGATTTTTAAGAAATTTCTAGTCAACAATTTCACACATGCAAGGTACCTTGTACTTCCTAATTCTTAATTCATAGTTCGTAATTCTCCAGCACCACCGCGTACCCCTGCCCCACTCCAATACACATGGTGCACAAAGCGTATTTCTTTTTTTTCTTATGAAGTTCAAGTGTTGCTGTTTGAATCAATCGCGCACCGCTCATGCCAAGCGGATGGCCCAGGGCTATGGCTCCACCATTCGGATTTATTCGCTCATCATCATCAGCAATATGAAGTTGGCGTGTGCATGCCAGCACCTGTGCAGCAAATGCTTCGTTCAGTTCAATGATGTCCATTTGATCCAGTCTTAACCCTGCGCGTTTCAACGCAAGTTGCGATGCGCCAACAGGACCAATACCCATAATCCGCGGCTCCACTCCCACCACTGCTGATGAAACAATTCTTGCCTTCGGTATCAACCCAGATTTTTTCAACCCGCTTTCCGATGCGATGAGAAGTGCAGCTGCAGCGTCATTCAACCCGGAAGAATTTCCTGCAGTCACCGTTCCATCCTTCCTGAATGCAGAACGAAGCTTTGAAAGTGCTTCAATAGTGGTGTTGGGCTTTGCAAATTCATCCATAGAAAAAGAAAGCGAATCGCCTTTCTTTTGTGGAATAACAACAGGAGAAATTTCCTCTGCAAATCTTCCGGTTGAAATTGCTGCGGCAGCTTTTTGTTGCGACCACAAAGCAAACTTGTCCTGGTTTTCGCGAGAGATGTTGTACATCGTTGCAAGATTTTCAGCAGTCTCGCCCATGGCATCCGTTCCATAAAGTTCCTGCATTTTCGGATTGATAAATCGCCAGCCGAAACTTGAATCGAACATCTGTGCATCGCGGCCAAAAGGTTGTGATGTTTTGGAAGTGACCCACGGACCTCGCGTCATGTTTTCCACGCCTGCGGCAATAAAAATTTCTCCTTCATCAGCATGTGCTGCGTGTGCTGCATTGATAACAGCCGCCATTCCCGAAGCACAAAGACGATTCACCGTTTCGCCCGGAACACTGAAAGGGATTCCGGCAAGCAGAAGGGCCATGCGCGCCACGTTGCGGTTGTCCTCACCGGCTTGGTTTGCACATCCGAGAATTACATCGTCAATAAGTGTCGGATCAAGCAACGCGTTTTTTTCAAGAAGGGCTTTTAAGACATGAGCAGCAAGATCATCTGCGCGGACCAGAGCCAGCGAACCTGCAAAACTGCCAACGGGAGTTCGAATGGCATCAACTACAAAAGCATTCATACAATAATGGATATGCCGCAAAGATGCAAAGGTGGATTGTTAGAATCTTATTCGCGAATCACCGCTAGCCGGCCCTTCCACATTTCACCACTTTCCAAAGTGAGACTCCAGACATAAACTCCCACTTCCATTGTTGAAGTATCAATTATCACTTCACTTCCGTTTCCACTGAAATAAGGTGGAAGAATATTTCCAGTCGCATCGTAAAGCGAAAAATTAAATCTACTGTTGGATGGATTATCGAAAACAAGTTTTGAAAAATGATTTGTCGGATTAGGAAAAAGCTTCATCCCATCTTCCAACTCAATAAAATGAACCGGAATTATTTCTGATATCCCTACCTCTCCCAACACCAGCCGATAATAATTGGTTTGATTGGGATAGGGAAACGAATCAACCAGCAAGTATGATTCAGCAAACTCACTCCCACCGCAAACCCCGGCAATGGCTGCAATCACTTCAAAGTTCACGCTGTCAAGGCCACGTTCGAGGCCCACACCAAGGCAATAGGAGTTTCCGGCTTCAATAGTAAAATTCACATGAACATTGTTCCCCACCTGTTGTGTCCGAAAATCGGAAAGAAGATTTTCGCCCTGTTGCGAAAGAACAAAAACCGGAGAACACAATAGAAGTACAGCAAGAGAATGTTTGAGCATTATTAGTTCAAAGGTAATCCTTCCAAGCTGCAAAAATTTGTGGTTGGAAATTCCTGTTGCCTTTTGCCTTTTGTTATTCCTTTGCGCCATGTCGAAAACAAAACGCCCGCTTATACTTGTAACCAATGACGATGGCATCTTCGCAAAAGGCATTCGATCACTTGTGGAAGTGATGACCGAACTTGGTGAGGTGGTAGTGGTGGCACCGGATAAACCGCAAAGCGGAATGGGGCACGCAGTTACCATCAACGGCATACTGAGGCTAAACCCAGTTCACCTGATGGATGGCGTAAAGGCTATATCGTGCAGCGGAACACCAGTGGATTGTGTGAAACTGGCCATTTACAAAGTGCTGCACAGAAAACCTGATTTACTTGTGTCAGGCATCAATCACGGAGCCAACTCTTCTATCAATGTGATATACTCAGGAACCATGAGTGCGGCACTGGAAGGTGCAGTGGAAGGAATTCCATCGGCAGGGTTTTCATATCTCGATCACGCATCAGATGGAGATTTTGAAACATCGAAAAACGTTGCGCGAATCATTGCTAAGAACATACTTACCAATAGTTTGGCGGAGGGTGTTTGCCTCAATGTGAACATCCCGAAATGTGTGTCGAAAGATTTGCAGGGCATAAAAATCTGCAGGCAGGCCAAAGCGTTCTGGAAAGATGATTTCGACCACCGCAAAGACCCGGGAGGAAAGGATTACTACTGGTTAACGGGTGAGTTTCAAAACTCCGACAAAGGAGAAGACACGGATGAGTTTGCGCTTGAAAACAATTATGTAAGTGTGGTTCCTGTGCACTACGATCTTACAGCTTATCATGCATTGCCTCAGTTGCAGCAATGGGAGTTTGCTCTCTGAACCTATCAGCTTTTAAGAACCTTTTCAACAGGAGCTCCATTTCCTGGGTTTTCATGCTTAGCAGTTTTACTTCTGCCCGATCGCAGTACAACAACTGCTATCGAAATAATAACAGCAATAATGAGAAAAAGATTGAAGCCTACATCAGAAGTGAACATGCCGCTGGCCCCACCGCAAGAGGAAAGCATAAAAGTCATGAGTGTCAGGGCAAAGAGAATGAGGAGGTTTTTATTTTTCATGTTTATTTAATTCTTCTAAATATGCCGGGATAATCAGCATTCGCGTGAAAGTTCCTTCGAGCTGGAATGATACTTTTATCTACACCCGACTCTGAAACCTTGTTTGCATTTGTTACCCCTCCTGTGATCTTTGACTTGTGGTTTGCTCATCAAGTTCTTCATCCTCCTCCTCATCCCGGTCTTCTTCTTGATCTTCAAAGTCATCGTCTTCATCATCATTCTCTTTATCGAACTCGTCCTCATCATCTTCGTCATCCTCATCATCTTCCTCCTCTTCCTCCACCTGATCTTCATCCAAATCCCTCGCTTCATTTGTCAAACTCTCCTTATCCCCTCTGGGATTCACATCAAAATCGGTCATGGGTATAAAATCAGAAGATTCTGGATTGTTCGAATCTATGTTTCGCAATTCTAGCTTATGCCATGATGTCGAAAGAAGGCCTGCATCAAGGTGGGGAACTGCAAAGTCACGCTGCCCGTTTACCCCTGGCCTCATGCTTTCGGGGAAACTTTCGCAGCGTTGTTTGTCTAGGCGAAAGTCTATGCTTTTCTCCTGATGTGACATGATGCCGGGACTTAGGGCACTGAATCCGCTGTCATTTCTTTCCATTGTTCTTGTTAATTTAATTGCGTTAAACTTGGCTGGTGCAAAATTCCCAGCTTGTGACGTTCGGGAGTTACAACCTAGGGATTAAACCTTACAGCATTTGCATATTTTCCAATGCGTTTTGTTTTTTCACAAGGTGAACATTCTTAAAAAAGGACGGTGTCAGTCCGGTAAATTTCTTAAACTGGTTGGAGAGATGTGCCACGCTGCTGTAATTGAGTTTGTAGGCAATTTCTGTGAGGCTGAGTTCACCATAGATGAGGAGTTCTTTAATCCTTTCTATTTTGTGATAGATAATAAAATTCTCAATATTTATTGCCATTATGCTTGAAAAAAGGTTGGCCAGATAGGTATAGTTATAGCCCAACTTCTCCGCAAGGTGGTCTGAAAAATTGATTTTCAGGTATTCCTGGCCATTCACCGCTTCCATAATGGCAGTTTTGATTGCCTCTATCAGTATGGATTTTTTATCATCCATTAGCTCCAACCCACACTGCAAAAGCGCAAGACTCAGTTGTTCCTGCCGTTCATACGAAATGTTTCCAGGAACATCCACTTCTCCCAGTTCTACCGATGTGAATGGTATTTCGAGCTTTTCAAGTTCACTCTTCACCACCATTTTGCAGCGAAGAGAAACCATATACTTGATGTAAAGTTTCATCGGTTGATTTCTATGATTTGCAAATTTGAAAAAAGTGCAAAATGGAACCTTTATACCCACTGCACAATAAGTTACATTATTCCCACATTCGATCCGGGTTCCGGGTTTATAAAATCCAGATACCTCACGTGAGGAGTTTTTAGAGGTGCCCTTCAATCATATCTTGAATAAAAAATTAGCCATGTTGAATGGAGGCTCCCTGTAAATGTGGGCTGCGCGCACCACTTTATCAAGTACATCCTTAAGCACCTTAAAATCGTCCGGTTTCTTAATGTAAACATTTGCACCGCTGTGAAATGTTTCGGTTATATTTTCTTCGGAGGATGATGTAGAATAAATAGCGATGGCCACTTCCCTTAGTCTGGGGATTTTCTTGATTTCCTTCAGGCACTGCATTCCTCCTTTTAGGGGCATGTTGAGGTCAAGGAAGAGCATATAAGGTAAGGGTGTATCCTCAAGAGCGAGATATTCCATCAGTTCCACTCCATCATTAACCGTGTGCACCTTCGTTTTTATCTTCAGCTCTTCCAATGCATCCTTAAAAATTGTGCGGTCGCCTTCGTCATCATCAGCCAATACAATTCTCATGGGTTCGTTGTTCATGGTATCTTATTTATTTATTGGGTTGGTATATAAATATCTATTGCCGCTCCTGAGTTTAATTTTCCGGTAGCGGTTACTATGCCGTTGTGATTCTCTATTATTTTTTTCACAATGGAAAGACCTATGCCGGTGCCGGAATATTTCTCTTTGCCGTGCAGGCGCTGGAATGCATCAAATATTCTTCGGTTATATTGTGGTTCGAAGCCAATGCCATTGTCCGCCACGGTAATATGGCAGTATTCTTTTCCGGATAAAAGACCCTCTATATCATTACTTGGTCCGGTCTTAATAATATGGCTTTTTATTTCGATGTGCGGTGGCACACCCGGTGCAGAAAACTTGAGGGAATTGCTGAGCAGGTTGTGCAGGAGTTGACGGAACTGGAATGGTACAATGCGCACCTCACACATTTGGCTTGCTTCAATAGTGGCCTGTTTTTCATCCAACGTTTCCTGAAGTCCTGCCTTTACTTCCTCAACAATTTGACCCAAGTCTTTAATTTCGAATTGGCCCTCATTATTTGTGGTGCGCGAATAAGCCAACAAATCTTCTATAAGGATGCGCATCCGGGTTATGGAGCTTTGTATTCTCTCAAAATATTCCTTCCCCTTTGCCGAAAGTTTGTCGCTCTCCATTTCTGCCACCCTTGATGCAAACATTTTTATATTGCGGAGTGGCTCCTGCAGATCGTGACTTGATATATGGGCGAACAATTCCAGTTCCCTATTCATCTTTTCCAGAGTTTTATTTTTTTCCTTGAGCTCCTGGTTGGTCAGTTCAAGCTGTTTTTCGTTATTTATTCTTTCCAGCTCAATTTCAGTGCGCTTGGCCACTATTTTTAAAATGGATGTCACGGTTTCACAGTCTTCAATGTCTTTTTGGTGCATCAGGGCGATCAGCCCTATTTCTTTGCCCGCCATATCGGTAAGCGGGTAGCCCACATAGCCCTCCACATTATATTGCACCAAGGTCTGGTTTTTTGGGAATTTGCTTTTGCATTGGTGCGGATAGGAATATATCTTTCCATGCACCACCTGCTCGCAGGGGCCATGTGGCAACGGGTAATTTATATTTTCTACCAGTTTGCCAAATGCTGCCATTGCTATGGTTTGCACAAAACTATCGCCTGAGTCGTCCTGCTCCAACCGGCCTATCAACACGTAATCCAACTGAGTAAGATCAGCTACGTAGAGTACAACGGAGAGAAAAAATTCAGCATGCGCCTGGTAAGAAGAAAATTTCTCGGAGAATTCAGATAAAAATCGTTGGTTGTATTTACTTAGTGCAATCAACTGGTTTTTTTCTTGAAGTTCTGTGTTGGCTATATATAATTCCCGGGTTCTGTGATCAACCTGTTCCGTCAGTTGCTGCGCAAAAGATTTTTCTGCGTGTATGTTGCTAGCAGCGCCCACCCATTTTATTATCTTGTTCTCTTTATTGATTACGGGTTCACCCATCATTTTGAACCAATTGAATTCTCCCGTATGAGATTTAAGCCGCACATCGTAATTGTATAAACTTCCAGTATTCAAGCTATTCATCCAGGCCTTATTAACCCCGGCAAGATCATCGGGGTGTACTATGGCGTTCCATTCTTGTTCCCCTCCCGGCTGCACACCCGTGTATTCTTTCCATCGGCTGGAAACATATTCAGAAATACCATTTCCATCTGCCATCCAAATCAATTGTGGCAAGGCCTCGGCCAGCGAACGGAACCGCAATTCGCTTTCAGCAATTTTTGCTTTGGAAGCCATTTCTTCTGTGGTTTCCAGTGCGTTTACAATTACGCCTGTTATTTTTTCATTGGCATTATAAGAAGCCCTGAACTCCATGTCAAAATAACGTGTTTCTGTGAGCCCGTTTTCCCTTGTGATATTCACTGGCATATCCTCCGCCTTAAAGGTTTCTCCGGTTTTGTAAACCTGGCTAAGCAATTCGAAAACCGACTGAGCTTCCAGTTCCGGAAATACTTGCCTGACGGTTTTACCCACCACATCAGCACGACCCGCCATTTTCAGAAACACATCATTAGACATTTCAAACACATGCTCCGGCTCACGCAAAACGCAAATTGCAGCAGGGGCTTCCATCACCAGGGATTGAAATTGGTGCTGCATCTGCTCTGTGTTTCGCAGTGCCTTGTTTATTCTGTAATAGGAAAGCATAAGAATGACGATGGCGCCCAAAAAAAGTACAACGATGTACAACGGGGTGATCATGGAATACTGAGCAAAATTCATAATGTGAGTTGTGTGCAACTCGTTTTGGGCCCTGGTCATTTGAAGAATACTTTGCTTTACTTCATTCATGGCACTCACCCCTTCCATAATGTTTTTTTTCATCGCGGGGTTGGCAGAACCATTCCTATCAAAACCTGAAAGATTTTCAACACTCAACAGTTTAGCGCTAATGGCCAGTATTAATTTTTTAATGTGTTGAACCTGTTCAGGGTCTTGCTGTGTTAAACTCTCCAGCACTTTTATCTCCCGCCCCATATCCTTCAGCGAAGCATCTCTTTTCCTGAGCATGAGAGAATCGGAAGTGAGGAGGAATGCGCGTTTGTTGGTTTCGGCTTCAACAAGAATCAGGGAAATTTTCTGAAGGCTTTGATTGACTTTGTTAGTGTGATCCACAAGTTGGGCTGACTCCACCAAGCTTCTTATTTGAAGAAAGGTGACCAATGAAAGCACAACAAGAAATGCAGTGGTGAACAAATAAATGATCCTTACGCTAAAAAGTGAATGCTTATTTTTTTTCATGAAGAAACTCTCTCAGAAGACAGCTTCCAAGGCACGCAAATTTATTGTTGTTTATCGGGGACTCACTTTGCAAACCCCACGTTTCAGTTTACCGTGTGATGGAGTTTGCGAGAATTTGCAGGTCAACAACTTGAAGCACATACTATCAGGATGAACAGTGCTGAGCCCTAATGGGCACTTCTAAAAACTCCTGACAGCAATTGTCTATGGTCCTGACTGATCAAGTAATGGTATTGCCATGTTACGGTGGCCGATAGAAATTAAAGCGCTAAATGCTCGTTTTGAGTGCGCAGTGGCCCTCTCTTTTTGAACTATTGCTTACCATCTCCACCCATCAAAACATACTGTAGAATATTTGCACCCATCTTCAAAGCTTTTGTGCGTGTTTCCTGCGAATCTTTGTGAACTTCGTAACTATCCCATCCATCGCCCAGGTCGCATTCGTAATCGTAAAAACAGACCACCCGTTCTTCCCAAAGCAAAGCGAATCCTTGCGGTGCGTTGCCTTCATGCTCGTGCACTTTGGGCAAGCCGCTAGGAAAATCATAAGCCTGATGATAGATGGGATGGCCAAAAGGCAATTCAACAAAATCCAGTTCAGGAAAAACTTTTTTCATCTCTTTCCTAATGAACTTGTCGAGGCCATAGTTATCTGATATGTGCAGGAATCCTCCCCCTATTAAATATGCACGAATATTCGACACATCATCACTGCTGAACACCACATTGCCGTGACCTGTCATGTGTACCCACGGGTAATTAAACAATTCGGGACTACCGGCTTCAGCAAAAGGAACTTCGGGGTCAATGTTCATCCCCAGGTTTTTGTTCACGTATTCCACCAGATTGGGCACACTGGTAGGATTGGCGTAATAATCTCCACCTCCTTTGTATTTCAAAACGGCTACTTGATAGCTGGGTGGCTTCAAGGATGCCAAGAGAAAAAAACAGGCAACACCTGTTACAATTGAAAGAATCATTTTTTTCATGAGTGCGAATTTAATGGGAGAGTTGGTGAGTTGTAGCTTTCAAATTTCGCTCCTATTCAACTCGCTAATTCACTAATGCTCTTACGCCCCAACTTCATAGTATTGTGCCATGAAACAAATTATAGAAACACCCAACGCGCCAGAACCCATTGGACCCTATAGCCAAGGAGTGGTGGCTGGCAACACGCTTTATATCAGCGGCCAAATAGCCATTGATCCGGCCACCAACCTATACCTGCCTGCAGATGCAGCAACTGAAACGCGACAGGTGATGCACAATCTTGAAGCAATACTCAAGCAAGCCAATCTCACTTTCGAACAGGTGGTGAAGACAACCATTTTTCTCCTTGATATGAACGACTTCCCGATAGTGAACGAGGTGTACGGAAGTTTTTTCTGGTCCCAATTTCCTGCGCGCGAAACAGTGCAGGTTTCTGTGCTTCCCAAAAATGCCCGGCTGGAGATTTCTATGATTGCGGTTAAGGGCTGATTTGGGCCTTTTTGCTGTAAAGCTAGCGGGCCTCCCTCCGCCACACCTTTCCTGACTTTAATCAACCATCAATCAAATTCAATCTCGTTATGAAGTCTATTACCTTTTTGATGGTGCTCTTTGCATTGAATGCAAGTGCGCAGAACTTAGTTCCTAATGGAAGTTTTGAGGGGTATGAAATGTGTCCGGATGCTGTAAATTCAATTCCTTTATTGGGTGGTGGCTGGACTAATATGTTCAACACGCCAGACTTTCTGCATGAATGTGCCCTTTCGTGGGGTATTGACGTTCCATCCAATGCATTTGTAGGCTATCAATGGCCTAAGGAAGGCAGCGGTTATGTTGGATTTATTGCTGACTCGAAACCATTCACCGACATCGATACTAAAGAGATAATTGGAGTTCCCTTGAACCAATCTCTAGAAGTTGGAATTACATACTACTTTAGTATGTGGCTGGTTCGTTCAGACTACGAGGTTGAATGCCAACGTGCATGCAACAACATTGGCGCGAAGCTGCTGGTCGGCTCGGACTATATATACCTTCGAACAGGTGGTGGACAATACCGCACATTTCAACATTGACACTGTGTTTACTGATACGCTGAATTGGGTTCAGCTCAAGGGAAGTATGGTGGCCGACTTGCCTTATTCATACCTGGCATTGGGCAGTTTTTATGAGAAGGAAAACCTGATCATAGAAAGTTACCATAGTCAATTTGATTTGTTTGCCTACTATGGAATAGACGATGTTAGGCTTTCCACAGATTCGGCCTATGTCTTTCACACCAGTGTTTCAGAACCAACCAATGTGGTAGCTAGTTGTTGGTACAACAGCACAACCGAGGAAATACTCATTCAATGCGAACAAACAGTTCAATGTACGGTATTTAATTCGAGCGGTAAGCGTATGCTTGAAACAGTAGTTGTAGGCAGCACGGCATTGCCAGCACGATCCTTTACAAATGGCCTATACGTCAGACTGTGAATTTACCCTACTTGATTCTTGTTGATTACTCACAGGATAAAATCAGACTGATGGATGCGGTACAAACATCGTAAAGAATGCACCTTGCCGCATGGATTTTATTCAACAACAATCGCGGCATCAGATCAGCATGCACTGCAGCGAAGACCACATCCATGCCGACAATCCCGTGCGGGTGATGGATGCTTTTGTACAAAAGCTCGACCTTGTAAAACTCGGATTCCGGGCGCGCGTGCTGCAACAGGAAGGCCGCCCGGCATTCGAGA
>Ga0163151_10004668_pt1 | contig 18178 bp, 18 predicted proteins | sample OliLakLV19MP5IB2_FD_145596 | JGI IMG/M metagenome (GOLD analysis project Ga0163151, IMG submission 145596) | Freshwater microbial mat bacterial communities from Lake Vanda, McMurdo Dry Valleys, Antarctica - Oligotrophic Lake LV.19.MP5.IB-2 | ecosystem: Environmental > Aquatic > Freshwater >... | reverse complement strand
TCTTTAAAGGCATTGCCGTTTACGAGCGAGACACAGGGATTTTGTGGAAACATCGCAATGCTGAAAATGGCGAAGTCGATATGAGGCGTGGACAAGAATTAGTCATGACGTTCATGACCACCATTGGAAACTATGATTACGGTATTAATTATATTTTTCATATGGATGGTAGCATTCAAGTTGAAGCACTTCTCACGGGCATTTTACTAGCGAAAGGTTCTTCTGTTCAAACCAATCCGTGTACGAAGGGATGTCTGCCATTAGTTGAAAAAAACATTTTAGCTCCACTTCATCAGCATTTTTTTAATTTCAGAATTGATTTTGATATTGATGGTGCCTTAGGAAATTCAGCAGCAGAAAATAATGTTGTGAAACTTGCAAAATCAAAATTAAATGAAAATGGAAACGCCTTTGAAGCACATAACACTATTTTAAAAACTGAAAAATCAGCAGTGCGTGATTTATCACCTGCAACAGCACGTAAATGGAAGGTGTTGAATTATAATTCGAGAAATAAAATAAGACATCCTCGCGGATACGCGATCGTGCCTGGTGAATCGGCCGTGCCCTATTTAGATCCGAGTAATCAAATTCGCCTTCGTGCGCGCTTTATCGAGCATCCGATGTGGTTTACTGTTTATAAAGATGATGAAACCAGTGGGGCAGCTTTGTATCCGACCACAGCTCCTGCGGGCGAAGGTCTGCCAAAATACATAGCCAATAATGAATCACTCGAAGAGCAAGATGTTGTCATGTGGTACACTTTTGGCGTCACCCATGTTCCTCGTCCTGAAGAATGGCCAATCATGAATGTGCATAAAACTGGTTTTACTTTAAAACCTATGAACTTTTTTGATGAAAATCCGTTGATGGCTCAATGAGGAGCACGGGCCTTGAAAAAATCTTGAGCTGCAAGGCGTGTAAACTCATCTGAATCTGTAAGTGCAAGTGTTATGGCTGCCAAAATCGATGTGTCTTGAACCTTAACGGGAATAAGAGCCAGTATGGCATTCATTCTTGTGTTGGCATCAGAATCAGAAATCATTTTGGAAATTGCCATTTGAATCTCTGTATTTGGAGATTTTATAACACCTAATCCGCGAACCGCATTCGCTCGCACCCATGGTTCTGAATCATTTAACAATTCAACAAGAACAGATTGTGCTTGGAGCAAAGAATTCTTGTTAAGGCCTAATGCTAATGCAGCATTTAAGCGTACAAAACTATTTGAGTCATTAAGGGCCTCACCAAGTGCAAGATTAATAACTTCATTTCTGTGTTTGATAAATTGAAACACATAAGCTGCGCGAATTTTTACATCTTTATAAGTAGATGTTTTTAAAAGACTAACAATAGTTTGAAGTATCGATGCATCTGTAGTTTCAATAGTCACTAAAGCATCAAGCGCATTTAAAACAACACTCTCTGTTTGATCTTGTAATAACCCGGCTAAGGCAAGATGTGTTTTATGATCTTTTGGTTTCATTCGACCAACAACAGATGCCGCAAAAGCCCTGATCATTTCATTTGAATCGCTAAATGCTTCTAAGATTGCTTCAAGAATTTGATGATCTTTTGATTGAAATTTATCTAAAGCTTTAATTGCCGCTTGTCGAATGTAAATGTCTTCGTTTTTTAATTCTTGAGCCACCATTTTATGAACACTTGGGTTATCAGAGCGTGAGATTCTCAATGCGTGAAGTGCTAAAACTTTTTGTGTAGGGTTATCGCTTAAGATTTTAAGCGCAGCTTGTGTTAATTTATTTTTCAGCTCTGTTGGCGGGCTTGCCGCTCCCTCAAGTGCATTATCTAAATCTTGTAACAGTAGTCGACTTTGATCAACTGTAAAACCCCAAGTGTTTGAATTATCGATAAGTGCAAGACTCATTTGAAACAGTAGTTCGGTTTGTGATTTTGTGTTTTTTTGAAATTTTTCTAGATCAATATTACTTTGCATAATCGGATGATCAGGAAAATAGCTCGCACTTTTTGTAGTGCTCACTCTGGAGCCCTCTTCTGACCACCACTTCGAAGCTTGGGCATAGTGGCTATGGTTTCTATCTAGTTTTAAAAGTTCAAATAAAGCAGTCGAAGATGTTGGGGCCCTGGTTAACTGCTTTAAGTAATTTAAAAATGAAGAAACTAAAATTTTTATGTATGGAATTGAATTTTTGCCTGGCCCTCGTTCATCGTAACCAAAAAGTGTGGCATTTGGAAAAACAGGGGCGTACGGATTTTTATCACCTTTATTGGCAATTTGATGGATCGCAGAAATAATCAATTGTGTGCGAGGCACTTCATTCTCATGGGTGAGTACTCTTTGAAGATATTGATACGGGTCAATTTCTACTTCAGCAAATCGACTTGCTGTTGTGTAACACCCTCCTAAATAGACAAACTTTGGTTTACAAAAAAATGGAAGACATGCCTGATCATCAGTAAGTACTTCAAGAGAGAGTTTAGAAAACCTACCTTTAACTCCAAAAAAACCTGCTGAATGATGGCCAGAAATAAAAACGGCATTTGAGAAAATCTTTTTTTCTTTTATATACTTTAAAATTTCCTCTTGGCCTTTAACATGCAACGTCGGGCGTGAAGCTATAAACTCATCATTGCAATAATCACTAGGACAGGTCGGGGATGGTTGTAGGTTGAGTTCGACGATCCAGGAGTCGACTTCATGGGGGTCTTCGACATCTAAAAACATAAGTCTGAGTCTGTTATCTGTCTGGCCAAAAGCTGAGCTACTGACAAAAACAAGAAGCGTAAATAAAAAACCTAAAAATCGAACTCCAAGCACGAATGCCCCCTTGTACTTTATGATTCGACTTTCTCATTGCAATAAACTGACCCCATCATGAGTGAGGTCAGTTGCAAATAAAGTATATTTGGAGATTTTGGGGTATGTGGTTTGTTCCAAGATTTGGAATAAATACAGGTTCAAAAAGTCCCATGATTTAAGGTGATAGTTCAGACAAAGCCATTAATAAGTTTTTAAGCTTGCGAGCCTCAGCTGAATTTGGCATTTCGAATCGATGACATTCTTTATGCGTTGAGATGACAATGGCTTCTTCAGTGCCTTTTTTCACTTCAAAAACTGGTGTGGATTCATCCATACATATCGGCCCTCCGTCATCGAGATCAACAAGGTCAGTTGCATTAATGCGTTTAATGGCGGCCATTAAATTAGCAACACTTGGGGGGCTAAGTTTTGCAACCCTTGTGGTTTTGATAACGTTTTCTTGAAACGCATGTGACTCATGCAAAACAATTCCATTTATATAGACAGTAGTAGTGGTTTTAACGGGTTGATGTGAATACCCAGGGTGGAGTGTGTATCGTAAAAGATAGTTTGGGTTATTACTTGTGGATTTCTCACCTGCGACGGCACTGATTGAAAAAAGGGCTATGATCGCTATCATATTTAAAAACTTCATGGGCTACCTCCTATGTTTGTTAACTCTATTAAACTTTTAGCAAACCAGAGCAGCGCTGCAAACAATTTCGATATTAAACTAATTGCTCAATCGCAGAGCGTTAAGTGCAAGTTTATGTTTCCCAATAAAGCCAAATCGAGATAACTTGGGATATCCGTTTAGGGCGGAATCACATATCAAAACAATTAAAACAGGATTGGGGCTAACCGAGCCCACATCTTTAAACTGGGGGTTTCAATGCTTAAAGGCACATTAACCGTGTTTGCAATTTTATTACTTTCGTTTTCAGCTCTCGCAACCGAGGTTGGTGACCAAGCTCCCTGTTTGAACGTTGATCAGATAAAAGTTGATGGTTCACGCGCAAATCACTCACTTTGTGATCGCAACGAAGGTACACAGTATTTGCTCTTAGATTTCTTTCAAACAACTTGTGGATCCTGCATAGATAATCTTCCTAATCTCACCAAGCTTTCAATAGAAGCACAAACAACAACCACTACTCGTTTGATTGCTATAGATCGCAACGAGCAAGCCGTCGTAGATTTTGTTAGAAAGTATCAAGATCTAATAAAATTTGAAGTGCCTTTAGATTCAAAACGAGCAGTCGCTCAAGCATACAATACTTATTCCACGCCCACAACTTACGTCGTCGATAAAACTAATAAAGTTATCTACAAACATATCGGCGGATGGTCTGACGCCAATTATGCTGAATTAAGCAAAATATTAGCGCAATAATGATTCGATTATTGGTTTTAGTAACAGCATTGGTAGTGGGTTGTGCTTCCATGAGTGATGTGGAGCGGGGGTATGTAAATCACCCAGCTATGGAACTAAAAAACCGACTGACTCCAGCGTCACAGAGTGTGTTAACTAATTTAAATGCTGTAAGTCAGTCATCAGCTGGAGTCGCATGCGCAACTTGTGCTCACTAATAATTATTTTGGTTTGGCCTCAACTTAGTTGGGGCTTTTCTCAGCAATTTTATACTCAATACCAAATGCAGTCAGCACTTAGTCAGCCCGTTACTACGGCTAACACATCTTCGAGTCAGGTTAAACGAACAGAACACACATATGAGTATCGAATTCAAAATCTTGGTGATATTGCCAGTATTGCTTCAAGTGTGACGGTATTGCAGCCAGATTATTCAAGTTACATCGTACGAGATCGTCAGGGAAATGAACGGCGACTTTCAGAAATCGGTAAAAAAAGAACCCAAGAGTATCAAGGTATGGCTCACTTAACACTTGCAACAAGTTCACACAGTGCAAATTTAAGAGTAACCAGTTCACTTTCTGATTCTCCTTTTAAAATGCAAAAAATCGATCTTTCATTTGAAGAGGGTTTTTTTAATAAATCTACATTGCTTGGTGTGGAATATTCGTATCAACAACAAGTTCAACCCTTAAGCTATTTTATTGATCGTGATTTGGCGACAAAAGCTCGTGCTGTTACAATAAACACATCAAGCATTGCTTTATATTATGAACAAATCATCAGTAAAAAAATGAAAAATCTTGTAAAGACAACATCTACCCAACGATTAGGCGAACGACCCAGAAATTTTGGCATTGAAGATAGATTGGGTTATGCACTTACTCGTCATATTTATTTGCAAGGTATGGCTGGGTACATCAGTGAAGATGAACAATCAGCACTTCATGACGAGCGTGGATATTTCAATTTGGCAAAAGGTGAACTCGCTGTAACATATGAGCCCATTTATGATCTTTTGCTCTCAGTTTCATACGGTTTACTTATTGAGAGTGAATATGAACCTCGCACTGATACAAAAACAAAAGTCGGCACTGATCAGTATGGTCTGGGGTTTCAATATTCTTATGGCGATTGGCGGTTTCAACTTACAGGTGCTTATTACGTAGCACAAATAGCTAATGGCGGGTCAGTACTAGGAGGTATCACATGGACCTTCTAAAAAACATGCGCTTGATCATGCTCTTATGTTTGTTTTTTGTTTTAAGTTGTGGTGATAAATTTACTGAAATTCCAGGAGTTAAAAAAAGACTTACCGCTTCTTCATTGGCGGGAGAACTTCCGACAACGGATGGCTCATTAATTAATTTAGCAAGTGATGGGAATAAAATTACCGTTCTCCAATTTGCTTCAGATAGTTGTACCGTATGTGCTGAAGAGGCAAAAAGTTTTAGATCGCACCTTCGTGATCAAAATATCGCGCCATCAAAAATTAAATTAGTGAGTATAATTGTGGGCGCCATTCTTATAGATGCGCAAGATTGGAAATCGCGATTGGGTGTTCCGTGGACAGTTGCCTACGATACAGAGTCAATTGTGTTTAAAAAACATTGTTCGCAAAATACAGTTCCATGCATTGTGATTCATTCTCCTGAAAAAGGGGTGGTCTTAAGTAAGCACGGGGTGGTGAAAATGGATGAGATTTTATCACACACAGGAGATTGGGAAAATTAAATGAGAACTAGAGTGGTGATATTTTTAGGGGTTTTAATTCAAACCTGTTTATTAAATCTAGCCCATGCACTTCCTGTTTATAAATATGAAGATGTCTTCGGAAAACCAGTAACACTTGAAGAAAAAAAGAATAAACAACTGGTGGTTTTTTGGGCCACTTGGTGTTCAGAGTGTAAGGGTAAGTTGACAACGACTTTACCTGAGCTTAATCAAAATCCAGAAGTCGATGTCATTACCGTGAATGCGGATGAAGACCGTGAGCGTGCGGCAGATTATGTAACAAAAAATCGCCTTCAAATTCCTGTGATTCGCGATCTCAGCCAAACTTTGCTCAAAGATCTTAAGGTTATAGCACTCCCTTTTTGGGTTGTTTATACACGTACCCATGAAAAAAGTTTTTGGACTCTTAAAGATTCAGCCGTGGCCTTTGATTTAGCGCGAGTCAAAAAAGCGTTAGATATTAAGTAGCTCTGAATATTCCACAATAAAACTATAGAGTAAGCTCTTATTGTGGTATATTGTACGATCTGCGTAAAAAATTGAAGGAGAATAGAAATATGGAAAATCCAATTCCTGAACAACAACAAAAACTAAAAAACCTAACAGTGGAAGAGCTAGAAAAACAAGCAAACGCTGCATCAATTGCACAACGTAAAATTGGCCCGCCCGATGATGGCAAGCCCGATAAAGAAAATTCACAAATTATCAATGCAACGACTCATGGTAATGATTTAGGTATTTTAAAAGATCGTCCAGCTGGCGACTAGAGTTCGTTGACTTACCAATCAAGATGACAAAATAATATCAATATGGGTCGCATCGCACTTACACGGGTTGACCGTGCTCCAGTATTTCGAAAAATAGCTATGGGAAGTTGGCGTACCCCTCACGAGGGGAGCGTTTACTCGTGGTTAGAAATCGATATGACCAAAGCTCTTAAATTCATGGAAGACTACGGTCGCGCTCATAATATCAAGGTTTCTCCTGTTCATCTTGTCGGTATGGCAATCAAGCGATGTCTCAAAGATCGTCCTGAAATAAATGGTTTAATCAGAGGAAGTCGCATTTATCTTCGTGATAAAATTGCTCTGTTTTTCAGTGTGAATATTCCACCCAAAGAAGGTGATAAAACGGGCAAGGCCATCTTATCTGGCGCAACAATCGAAGATGCTGATGATTTAACTTTAAAAGAACTAGTCTTGGCACTTCAAAAAAGAGCTGAAATTATTCGTGATCGCAAAGACTTAAAATTTGAACGCAATTTCACACTCATCGAATGGATCCCGTGGTTCATGATGAAATGGTTTTTATCATTTGCCTCATGGCTCACTTACGGACTTAATTTAAATTTTTCGTGGCTCGGAGTTCCTAGAGATCCTTTTGGGTCAGTGCTTATTACAAATGTTGGAAGTTTCGGGGTTGAGGTTGCACTTCCCCCTTTGATCACATACTCAAGAATGCCTTTGTTGATTTCAGTTGGTTCAATTCGCGAAATGCCATTTGTGATTAATCACCAAGTTGTAGCTCGAAATGGAATGACCGTTGGTGTGGTTTTTGATCATCGTTTTATGGACGGCGTTCATGCTGCTCATATGAGTAAGATCTTTAAAAAATGTTTTGAGGATCCCGAACAGTATCTTGAAAAATAATTATTTTTGGTCTCACAAACTATCATTTTGCATTTTTCTGATTATCGCATGGGCGGTTATTCGCTTTGTGGGACTTGAACAATCGCCGCCGGGATTTTATGCCGATGAAGCGCGCGGTGCTGCTCATGTAATGTGTTTACAAGAATGGGGGCATGACGCTGCCGGAGTCTCATATCCATTGTTTGCAGATGGTGGAGAAGGTTATTATAGCCCCATTCATATTTATTCAGCATATATTTGGACGGCGATTTTTGGACACTCAATATCTGCCTTTCGAGCAATGTCAGCATTTGTTACCACGCTGACAATCATTGGGCTTTGGTTTTTGGCAAATCAATTATTTGGAAAGTCCGCGGCATTGATGACTGTACTTGCAGCGACAATGTCACCCTGGGCATTTTCAGTGTCGCGTATTGCGGCTGATGATCCGACATTATTTCCTATGGGAATGGTGTGGGGAATTTATTTTTTAATTCGAGGAACCAAAATCTGGGACGCAATGCTTGCAGGGTTATTATTTTCAGTGGCCATGTATTCTTATCCGCCCGCTCGAGCGGTGATCCCGCTACTTTTCATAATAATTTTTTGGTATCAAGGGTTTTCAAGGCAAACATTTACGCTTCTCTTTATGGCCGTTGTTGTTGCTGTGACAACTGGCTTACCCTGGATCTTACCCATTTTAAATGGTGATATGCAAAGGCGCATGAATGCTGTTGGAATTTTTTCGGCGAAGTATATGGATCATCATCACATTGAAAGTATTTTTGGAATTATTCCGGTTTTTCTTAAAAATCTACTCTTGCATATGTCCCCTGTATTTTTATTTTGGAGTGGAGATGCGAATCTTCGCCACTCAACACAATTTACTGGAGAGTTAGGTTGGGTTGATATCTTAGCTGTAGGAATGGGAATTATTTTTTTAATTAAGAGTAGAGTAAAAAAACCATGGGATCGTCGTTTGATCTTTTGTCTTCTAGGTTTTCTTATTGGGCTCGTGCCTGCTGCACTGACGTGGGAACGCATACCCCATGCATTGAGATCAGTAGGTGCCTGGCCTTTTATTTCATTGGTCAGCGGGTATTTGCTGGCTATAGCACTTGAACGTTGGGCTCAGTTTAAAAATACCCTTGTTATTGTGAGCTTGGTCTATAGCGTGTTATTTTTTTGGAATTATTTTGAAACGTACCCAAAACTTTCTAAAAATGTGTGGGATACTCCTGTCAAAGAAATTGCTATTTTGGCCAAAGAGCAAAACGCATGGCCTGAATTTCTTGAGATCACTAAAACGTATCCGTATATGGCGACGCGCTACTTCCTCATGTACTACGGTGGAATGACATGCAAAGATACTTATCCAAAATAATGTCTCCTTAATCCGCGTCGGTCTTAACGTCGAACTCATACTCGCCATCATGAGTCATTCTTACAACAAACTCGATTGGCTTACAGCATACGTCACAATCGACGATGAAGCGTTCGGTTCCTGCTCCTGTGCCATCAAATTCTGCGGCAATGGGCTCGTCGCAATAAGGGCAATCTGAAGTAATTGATTCCATGAAGTCATCTCCTTGTTTCAAGCGCGCAATTCTTGACTTGAAAACTTGCTTAGGAATAAACTCGTAATGTTAAACTGCTTAAAAAACAAGGAATTACATCGTATGCTCACGCTTAAAAAATCACTCACGTCGTCAATTGGCAAAAAATATCTGATGTCCCTAACGGGGCTGGCTTTATTGATATTTTTAATCACTCATCTTCTTGGAAACATCAGCCTCTATAAACTTGATGGGGGCCAAACTTTTAATGCCTACACCAAGTATTTAGCGAGCTTTGGTGTTCTACTTTATATCGCTGAGATCGGACTTGTTTTAACATTCTTAGTTCACATCATTGCGGCATTCACTGTTAAAAAGAGTCATAGTGATGCACGACCCGTGGGCTACAAGATGTATCGTTCAAAAGGAATTGAGACGAGTAACGTTAGCTCTCGCAATATGATCGTTACGGGTATTGTAATTCTTGTTTTTTTAATTGTTCATGTTTGGCAATTCAAATTTGGGCCAAGTGTACCTGAAGGTTATGTGACTCAGCTTAACGGTGAGCCTTCCCGTGATCTTGCACGACTTGTTAACGAAGTTTTCCACAATCCACTTTGGGTTATTGGATATGTGAGTGTGATGATATTTGTTGGCTTTCATTTGCGTCACGGTTTTTGGAGTGCTTTTCAATCATTGGGTGCAATGACTCCAAGACTTTCAAAACCGATTTACTGTCTTGGTGTCATTACCGCTTTTCTTTTATCTGTAGGATTTCTCTTTATACCTATTTGGATCTACTTTGATTTAGGCGGAGCATTAAAATGAAATTAGACGCGCATATTCCAGAAGGTCCAGTAACTGAAAAGTGGGAACGTTACCGTAGTGAAATGAAATTGGTTAGTCCTGCGAATAAAAGAAAACACACAATTCTTGTTGTCGGAACAGGTCTTGCTGGAGCCTCAGCTGCGGCATCACTCTCGGAACTTGGCTACAATGTAAAAAGTTTTTGTATTCAAGATTCACCACGCCGAGCTCATAGTATTGCCGCGCAAGGTGGAATAAATGCTGCGAAAAATTATCCAAACGACGGCGATAGTGTCTGGCGACTTTTTTATGACACAGTAAAAGGTGGTGATTTTCGTGCACGGGAAGCCAATGTCTATCGACTGGCAGAACTGAGTAAAAGCATTATTGATCAGTGTGTGGCTCAAGGTGTTCCTTTTGCGCGAGAGTATAGTGGAGAACTTGCAAATCGATCATTTGGAGGCGCACAAGTTTCGCGCACTTTTTATGCTCGAGGACAAACCGGTCAACAACTTCTCTTGGGTGCCTATGGTGCACTTATGCGCCAAGTAGAAACTGGTCACGTTGAAATGTTTCCAAGACGAGAAATGCTAGATCTTGTTTTGGTCGACGGAAAAGCTCGCGGAATCATTACCCGAAATCTTGTTACGGGTGCTCTTGAACGTCATGCAGGAGACGCTGTTCTTCTTTGCACAGGTGGTTACGGCCGGGTTTATTATTTATCAACAAACGCATTTAATTCTAACGCAACAGCAAGTTGGCGTTGTTACAAACGAGGAGCACTTTTTGCTAATCCTTGTTTCACACAAATTCATCCTACATGCATTCCTGTTTCAGGTGATTACCAATCAAAATTAACTTTGATGAGTGAGAGCCTTCGTAATGACGGGCGTGTTTGGGTGCCGGTTAAAAAAGAAGATTGTAAAAAATCACCTCAGACAATTGCAGAAGGTGAGCGCGATTATTATTTAGAGAGGCGCTACCCAAGTTTTGGAAACCTCGTTCCTCGCGACGTTGCTTCTCGAGCTGCAAAAGCGGTTTGTGATGAAGGCCGCGGAGTCGGTGAGAGTGGCTTAGCTGTGTATCTCGATTTTAGAGATGCTATTAAGCGCGACGGCATGAGTGTGATTAAAGAAAAATACGGAAATCTTTTTTCAATGTATCAACAAATCACGGGTGAAAACCCCTATGAAGTGCCCATGCGCATTTACCCAGCTGTACATTACACGATGGGTGGTTTGTGGGTTGATTACAATTTGATGAGTAATCTTCCAGGACTTCATGTTTTAGGAGAAGCAAACTTTTCTGATCACGGTGCGAATAGATTAGGTGCAAGTGCATTAATGCAAGGTTTAGCTGACGGATACTTCGTTATTCCATACACACTTGGCCAATACTTAGCTTCTAATAGTTTAAGTAAAGTTACAGTGGATCATCCTGAGTTTGCTATGGCTGAAGCGTCAGTTAAAGATCAGATCGCAAGATTTTTCAAAATCAGCGAAAAGGGTCGTAAGCCAGTAATGGAATTTTATCGAGAACTCGGACTCATCATGTGGGATCACGTGGGAATGGGTCGCACAGAATCTGGTTTAAAAACAGCAATTTCAAAAATTCAAACTCTGCGAGAAGAATTTTGGCAAAATGTTAAAATCCCGGCTTCAAACGAAACGTTTAATAAAAATCTTGAAGTTGCAGGCCGAGTTGCTGACTTTTTAGAATTAGGTGAGCTCATGGCAAAAGATGCACTTGAGCGTGCTGAATCATGTGGTGGTCATTTCAGAGAAGAAAGTCAAACACCAGATGGTGAAGCATTACGTGACGACGAAAAATACGGTCATGTGTCTGCTTGGCAATATCAAGGTGCAGATAAACAACCAGTACTACATAAAGAAAAACTCGAATTTGAGAACGTGCATTTAGCACAGCGGAGTTACAAATGAGTACAGTTCAAACCATGACAGTGAATTTGAGTGTATGGCGTCAGGCAAGTTCAGATGTTGCTGGAAAATTTGAAGAATATAAAGTCACTCATGTGTCACCCAATATGTCATTTCTTGAAATGCTTGATGTTTTAAATGACAGACTTGTTAAAGAGAACAAAGATCCCATTGAATTTGATAGTGATTGTCGCGAAGGAATTTGTGGAACTTGTGGCTGTATGATTAATGGTCAAGCCCATGGCCCACAAAAAGCAACTACAACTTGTCAACTCTACATGCGATCGTTCAAAGATGGTGACACCCTAGTGATAGAGCCTTGGCGCGCAAAGGCGTTTCCTGTCATTAAAGATTTAGTTGTTGATCGCGGCGCATTTGATCGCATCATCGGGAGTGGTGGATACACTTCTGCAAAAACGGGTCAACATGCCGACGCTAATGCTATTTTGATTCCCAAAGATATTGCAGATCGCGCAATGGACGCTGCAACTTGTATTGGTTGTGGTGCATGTGTTGCTGCATGCCCAAATGCTTCTGCTAGTCTTTTTACCTCGGCAAAAATCGCACAGCTTTCGCTCTTACCACAGGGGCAAGTTGAAAAAACCCGACGTGTTGAGGGTATGGTCAATCAAATGGATAAAGAACGTTTTGGTGGATGCACGAACATTGGTGAGTGTGAAGCGGCTTGCCCAGTCGAAATCTCTCTATCAAATATTGCCATTATGAAAACTGAGTATGCAAAAGCAACCATTAAGTCTTTGTAAAACTATTTTACATTAAAGGTACTCTCGTGCGGCAAAGACTTTGGGTTATTGGAATTTGTATCTTGCCGCTCATTCCACTTTTTTTTCTAAATCATCAATTTCCAACAGACTGGTTTAATCATCAATGGATGATTGCATATTTTGGCGAATATTTTCGTCAACACTATTCATTTCCATTAGTTTTCAACACAAACCAAGTTGTCGGAATGCCGTACCCTGTTTTTTATGGGGTATTTTTTTATCCGATAATGGGTTTGCTAAGCATTTTTATTTCAACAGACCTTGTTTATCGATTTGTTGTAGTTGTTTTATTTTTGGCTCAATGTTTTGCGGTTAAAAGATTGTTCGAAGAAATTTCAGGTCACAAGAGATGGGCGCTTTTTATTGCAGCTCTTGTGACTTACGCAATATACCCACTGACAAATTTATATAATCGTGCTGCCGCGACCGAATTCATTTCATTTACACTATTAACCTGCGCGCTTTGTTGGCATTTATGCATAATATTTAACCCTGAAAAATATTTAAAAACACACATGCCTTATCTGGTCGCACTTTGCATTATTCTAGTTGCTGGTATTCACCCCTTAACTGGAACCTTTGGAGTTTTACTCTGTGGGTTCATCTCGCTACTTGCCACATACCAGTTTCAAAATAAAAAACCACTTATGAAGTGGTTGGCTGTTTATGGAATCTTATATTTGGTGGCAATGAGTTCATGGCTTTATATTTATTTTAAAATCGGGATTCATACAGAGATGACCCGTGCTATTCAAAAACTTCAGACTTTTCCAGACTTAGAAAGTATTATAGCAAGGTTATCCCCCATTCCATTAGATTTAAGAACATGGAATAAAAGTCATGATGAAATTTTAAAGATCATAATACCTTACATAGACACTCAGATTAATACGCCGCTACTCTTAGTTTGTGCATTTTTAAGTTTTATACTTTTTAAAAGTAAATCCAATAAAACTTTAGGTGTGCATAAATCAGTATTTGTTTTCTCAGGCGTTTCATTTTCAGTAATACTATTGTTTTCTGTAGCGCCAATTCTATGGACCTACATTCCCTCAGGGTTTTCGGCGTTTCAATTCACATATCGTTTAGTGGCTTATTGCAATTTGCTATTGTTGGTGATGGCAATACCTTTATCAGCTCTAGTCATCAGAGAGAGATTGATACCAGAGAATAAAATATTAAAATTGATGTTGATACCGGTAATCATAGCGGTGCTAGGGGTTGCGCTTAAAATACCACGTGCGCTTTTTGTTTGGCGTGAGTATCAACGTGTTGAAGCTCCGTGGAACAAGAATACAGATGAACTTACCGAGTTGCCTCGGCAATTTTATGGATATCCTGCCTATGCAACAACCAGATTGTATAAAGACTATATGAATAATCAAACGGAAGCAGCATTGCTGAAACAATATTTGACTGTTGGTACAGGTGAGCAGTTTGGAATTGTTCAGCCTGTGACATTAACTTTATCTGAATCCACAGATATCGCTTTAAATGTGCAGGCATTTCCGTGGAGTAAAATTTATGTAAATGAAAAAGAATATCCACTTAATCAAACTATGCATATTAACGAGAATCAATTGATTCAATTAAACCAGGGTGAACATAAAATTGAATATCGAACCACACCTGACAATATCTATTTATGTTTACGATGGTTGTCGCTTTTAACCATAATTTCACTACTCGGTCTGATCGTAGTTAAGCGTTAACTTAATCTTTGAAGGCCTAGACCAAGTTGCACTTTTTTATCTGTTAGCTGTTCTAATCTTTCTTTCTCAAGTGCTACAATTTCTGGTGGCGCATTTTTCACAAACGTATCAGTGGATAGTTTTTTATTAGTGAGTTCTAAGTCTTTATTCACTTTTTCTAGTTCTTTATTAAGGCGTTTAATTTCTTCAGCGAAATCTACAAGACCTTCGAGAGAAATGATAACTTGAATCCTAAGGTTTCCAGATACCACCAGAGACACAGCACACTTTTTTGTGTCACCACCGCTTGTGCTCAAATCAAATTTCTCAAGCCTAGCAAGGCTTAACACAAAAGCTGTATTTTTCTTAAGTACTTCTAAAACTTGAGCATCTTCACATGCCACACGTGCAGCAATTTTAATTGCTGGGCTAATACGATTCTCACCACGAATATTTCGTATTGCGGTGATAACTTGTTTCATAAGTTCTGTTTCGTCAGCTGCTTTTTTAGAACCCAATTTGAAAAAAGGATCATCTGTTTTTGGATAATTTTGTATCATGACACTTTCGCCATGATCTGGAAGTAATTGATAAATTTCTTCAGTAATAAATGGAACAAAGGGATGTAATAGTTTAACGAGTCTTTCTAATACACCGATAAGTACTGCTCCAGATTGAGCTTTTTGCTCGGTATCAGTGCCGTAGAGTACGGGTTTTGATAATTCTAAATACCAATCACAAAACTCATTCCAGGTGAACTTATAAAGTGCTGAAGCGGCGTCGGTGAATCTATATTCTTCAAGAGCTTGAGTGACTACTTTAATTGTTTGTTCTAATTCATACACAATGTAGTTGTCAGGCAAAGTTAACGCTTCTTTTTTAATATCTTTTGAAAGTTTAATATTTTCTAAAGCTGTTAAAGAAAACCGCGTTGCATTCCAGATTTTATTAATAAAATTTCTGTAACCATCAAGTCTATCTTCACTAAATTTAATGTCGCGTCCGGCACCTACCATGCTGGCCATGGTAAATCTTAATGCATCAGTTCCGTAATCATTCACAAGATCTAACGGATCAACCACATTACCCTTGCTCTTTGACATTTTCTGACCACTTTCATCGCGAATCAGAGCGTGAATGTATACAGTTTTAAATGGAATATCTTTCATAAAGTGAAGACCCATCATGATCATCCGAGCGACCCAGAAGAAAATAATATCAAACCCAGTAACAAGGGCTGTGGTTGGATAAAAACTTTCTAATGTTTTTGTTTTATCGGGCCAACCCATTGTACTAAAGGGCCAAAGGGCTGAACTAAACCAAGTGTCTAACACGTCAGTGTCTTGTTTAATATTTTTTGATTCGCAAAACTGACATTCAGTTGCATCTTGCATTGAGACAGTATGTTTTTTGCAATCATCACACTTCCAAGCGGGTATTCTATGCCCCCACCATAACTGGCGTGAAATACACCAATCATTGATGTTGTACATCCAATCAAGGTAAGTTTTTTTCCAGTTCTCAGGAGTAAATTTAATTTTTCCACTTTCAACAACTTCGATAGCTGGTTTTGCAAGTGGAGCGATCTTCACAAACCATTGATCTGAAAGCATGGGTTCAATCACCGTTTCACAGCGATCACAGCGACCCACAGACATAGCGTGGGGTTCTTCTTTCACTAATAAACCCAGAGCAGTTAAATCTTCTAAAACTTTTTTACGTGCATCAACGACTTTCATGCCTTTATAGGAATAGCCCTTTTCATTAATGACACCTTTGGTATCAAGAATGGAAATCATCGGAAGTTTTTGACGTACCGCCATTTCGTAGTCATTAAAATCATGTGCTGGCGTGATTTTAACAATGCCACTACCAAAATCTTTTGCAACATAGTCATCTTTGATAACGGGAATTTCTCGATCAGTGAGTGGTAATTTAACTTTAAGACCTACTAATTTTTTATAGCGCTCATCATCTGGATGAACCGCAATGGCAGTATCACCCAACATAGTTTCAGGTCGCGTAGTAGCAACGATCACTTCTGCGTTATTGGCTAACGGATAACGAATATGCCAAAGTGTACCCTTGGTATCGGAATGTTTAACTTCTAGATCAGAGATTGCGGTTTGACATCGTGGACACCAGTTTACAAGGCGGTTTCCTTGATAGATCAAGCCCTCGTTGTAAAGATCAACAAAGACTTTGCGTACAGCAAGGGATAGCCCTTCATCTAAAGTAAAGCGCGAGCGTTTCCAATCAACGCTTAAGCCAAGGCGTTTTTGTTGGCCCAGAATCATTCCGCCTGATTGCGCTTTCCATTCCCAAACTTTTTCTACGAATTTTTCACGACCCAGTTGTTCACGTTTTACTCCGTCTTTTGCGAGCATGCGTTCAACAACCATTTGTGTAGCGATGCCCGCGTGGTCCATGCCGGGAATCCAGAGGGCATTAAAACCTTGCATGCGTTTGAATCTAACGATGATGTCTTGAAGAGTATTATTTAGCGCATGCCCCATGTGCAAAACGCCCGTGACGTTTGGCGGTGGGATGACAAAACTGACAGATGGCTTTTTTGAATTTTCGTCAGCTGAAAAATAATTTTTATCTGACCAGTATTGATACCACTTATTTTCAACTTGGGTGGGTTCAAACCCTTTGGGTAACTCCGCCATATTCTCCTCACAGAGGTAATCGTCTACTTTTAAGTTCGAAAGTAGACGATTACTATACGACAGGCAAGAGTGCTTTAACTCTTACTTTTGAACAGTGGTGACAGATGAGTCGTGAGCAAACACGGCCTCAACCCGCGCGAGTGAATCTTCATTTAGGCTTTGAACATTTTGATTCCAACGACCTTCGTTGATCTCATTTGCCTCTTGGGCCAAACGCACATCTTTGATCATAGAAACCAAAGCAGATTCATCAGATCCTAGGCCCGATTGGCTGCTACTAGCTGCTGCTCCAACAAAACCTATGATAAATAAAGCTAAGAAAACGACACGATATAAACGTTCCACAACAACTACCTTCCGCATTCTCAGGGAATGCTTCAACTTCAACAAGGCTTGGAACACAAGCCGGGACAATACCGTTATTAGCAATACCAATGCCCATTGAAATCATTAAGGAATTTTTAATTTGTGTCGAAAAAAGTGACAAAATCGCGCTTTAAAATGCCGTAAATTAAGTCTACTTTTTACATGGGTCCTACCGGGTAGTCATATGACGCATGTCTAGAATTCACTATAAACGATTTCAGCGGCTTGACGATAAGCGCCAAGACCCTTAGCATAAATATAAGAGCTTTAAGACCCGTTGCACTAGGAGATACAGCAATGAAAACGGGGAAGGTGAAGTGGTATAATCCTAAAAAGCACTTTGGTTTTATTACTGGCGATGACGGTGAGGATATCTTTTTACATTCAACAGATGTCCCGCCTGGGGAGGAATTAAACGAAGGTGATAAGGTTGAATATGAAGTAGGAAGTGCGCCCAAAGGGCCAAAAGCCATAAATGTTAAAAAAACCCAGTAAGTATAAGGGCCCCTTGCATTCTATGGGCTTGTGCGTTAATATTATTGATAAGGCTTGCAAAGTATTCCCACCGGTTTTCAGTAAAGAAACTCCTAGGGGACTAAGCGCCCCGAGAAAAATATGTTAAACCATTCAAAAAAAGGAACCCTAAAGTGAGTTACTCAGATAAAACCCTTCAATGTAAGGACTGTGGTGTTGATTTTACGTTTACATCACGCGAACAAGAATTCTATGCACAAAAAGGTTTTCAAAATGAACCTACAAGGTGCAAACCCTGCCGCGACAACCGTAAAACCGGTCGTGAAGGTGGTGGCGGTGGTGGTGGTGGTGGACGAGGCCGTGGTGGTGAAGAC